>Ga0114999_10001061_pt1 | contig 39072 bp, 33 predicted proteins | sample ArcticOcean_MG_C_3_FD_89820 | JGI IMG/M metagenome (GOLD analysis project Ga0114999, IMG submission 89820) | Marine microbial communities from western Arctic Ocean - ArcticOcean_MG_CB8_126 | ecosystem: Environmental > Aquatic > Marine > Oceanic | place: Arctic Ocean: Canada Basin | collected...
ACGTCGGGGCGTTTGTCGAGAGGATGGTAAGGGGGGTTAACACCAAGCATCCATTCGGCTTCAACTTGATCGATAGGACCCCAGGTGACGATATGCCGTCCATGCCTGGCGTAAAAAGCGGACCGTTTGCCAAAGGTTGGAACTTCCGTAAAGCCTCCCTGTGGAGGAACGACTTCTGTGAGATGCGCGAGACCGCCACCCGCTGACGGAACAGGGTTATCAGGGTCGTATTCGAAGGTGATCGATTCTTTTTCTGATTTCGACTTTTTTTCAAAAAGATCGAATTCAGGTGTCAGAAAAAGATTTCGCTCTTCCGTCCGTGCGATCGGCCACTCCGACTCATTTCGCCAATGTCCCCCATGATCGAGATGTCCGTCAGTTGTTTTACGACCTGATCCTCCTCCCATAACGAAGATCTCAACTGGTGAGTCGTTTTCGACACTATTTTTTTCTTCACGTAGCCAATGATCAAACCATCGCAATCTAATCTCACTGTGTTTCGGGTACCCGACCATCGCGTCTGTTCCAAACTCGACGTCACCCAATATCGAGGTTTTGACCCGCATCGTTCCGTGTCCCCAGGGACCGATTAGCAAACGGGATGGTTTATTATTACGCGCTATCATCGCCTCAAAGTATCCCGTAGAGCCGTCGATGAACGGATCGAACCAACCTGCGGTGATCAAACAGGGGATGTCCGCATGGCGATCCCAGTAAGGAGTCTGGTCGTTGCATTCCTGCGCCCACCATTCGTCATATTCGCCGCGGTAGTAATAATTAAACAGTGTCTCCTCAAGATGCGATGCCACTGAAAGCGGGATCTCTCCCTTCTTGAAAGGCATATTTTTTATTGCCGTTCTCGCGTTAACCAGACCGTCTGCCAGTGTTCGAATCGTATCCTCGTCAGCGGATACTTCATTCGCATCTAAGGCGTGGTTGAAAATCGCGGTGTACATGTCCAGGGCCATGGCACCGCCTTCACGCGCTTCGTGTAAGTATATATTTGTCGGTCCCTGTTCGGGGCAGATGGTTACCAGGTGTGGGGGACGATGCAACGCCGCCTGGGTCTGAACAATTGATCGGTGTGAGCTGCCCATCATCCCCACGCGTTCATCCGACCAGGATTGTCCCGCGATCCACTCGACCGCATCATACCCGTCGTCACCCTCCCAGGGATTGCAGGTATGGTAGTAACGACCGTCACCCTCTGATTTATACCGTGAGCGCAGATCCTGGAGAACGAATACGTAGCCTTGTTCGACGTATTGCACTGGCACGTCATCCCATTCAATCGCCGACTTGTCATAGGAAGTGCGAACCAATAGCGTCGGCCATTTTCCTTCAATCTGCATTCCATCCACTCCGGCGGGAAAGTAGATATCCGTCGCCAAGCGGACTCCATCCCGCATCGGAACCATCACATCTGAATCTAAGAAAACTTTATAGGGAGGACCGGGCATGGGTTTTATAGTTAAATTTCAAGGGTTCCCTTCGACTGCGCTCAGGGTTCAGGGGGAAAGATATACGATTTTCGATATCTGATATGCGATATACGATGTAGATTTAACTTCTCGCACATCAAACGTCGAATATCTGGTAGAAAAATATATGAGGGACAGGGTTGAAGATATCGGGCTACGCCCTCGGTTCAGGGTTCAGCAATCGTTGTCCTTCGATCTATAGCAAATTATGTGTTAACAGTGAAATGCTTTTTGGAAGTATAAGCTGAAAATGGGCTAGTTTTTATTTGATCAAATTAAATTCTCTTAATCTATTCTTGTGTTTCTTGTGCCTTTTGTGGCTATGTCTTAATTCGGCAATCTCATATTGACATGCCCTTTTGACTAAATTGACTAATCTCAATCCGAGATCAGACGATGAATATAACTGAAGTCATATGCCAGGTTCTTCGCATTAAAAACGTGGAATCCAAAACCGCGGGCACGCAGGACGCCGTGCTCGTGCGTATTCAAACCGACGAGGGAATAGAAGGGATTGGTGAGTGCGACGCGCAGCCGGAAGTATGCAAGGCAATCATCGATGCGCCTTTCAGTCACAATATTGCCTGTGGTTTGCGCATACTTATCCTCGGAGAGGACCCTCTCGATGCCGAGGGTGTATGGAAAAAGATGTACCGTGGCAGCATGTACTACGGGCGACGGGGAGTGACGATTGCAGCGATGGCTGCGGTTGATATGGCACTCTGGGATATTAAAGGTAAAAAATTGGGCCAGCCGATTCATCAACTCCTGGGTGGAAAAAAACATAATGAGATCAAGGCTTATGCATCCACCCTCTTTGGCAGGGACGGTGCGGAAACGAAAGAAATTGGACAGCGATGGATTGAAGCGGGGTACAAGGCGGTAAAGTTTGGATGGGAGCCCATGGGTGAAAGTGAAGCTGTAGATTTGGACCTGGTTTCCGGTGCGCGAGAAGGGCTGGGCGAGAATGCGGATCTGTTAGTGGATGCCGGTTGTGTGTGGGATGCCGCGACCGCTCTGAAACGCGCGGAAAAATTCACCGCGTATAATATAGGGTGGTTGGAGGAACCGCTGAGCCAGGATGATATGGAGGGATATCAATGGTTGAGAGAGCGTTCACCGGTACCCATAGCAGCGGGTGAGGGTGAATGTGGATGGTTCGCCTTTAAACCGTGGATCGAAAATCAAGTTCTGGATATCTATCAAGTTGATCTCGCGAGAAACGGGTTCACGGAAGCAAAGATTATCGGGGAGAAAGTAGAGGAAAAGGGAGCTAAACTGTGTAATCATTGTTATAAAACACCGATTAGTGTAGCCGCCTGTTTGCATTGGCTGAGCACAACAGACAGCGCCTTTTTGTTTGAGGACTGCGTTGAAGATTCACCCTTGAGACATGAACTCACACATGAAAAGATGCAAGCCGTAGACGGCATGATCCATGTCCCCGACACCCCCGGACTGGGTGTCACCCTCAATGAAGATTTGATCCAGGAATTACTCGTCGCTGAATCGAGGTAGGCGTTGCGGGGTTCAGGGTTCTTTCTATTGATGATTGATTCCAATTGTCATCGCGAGGTTGCTTGTCAACCGTGGCTACCGAGCGCAGGGACATCTTCCACTCCAGGGGAATGTCGGTTACGTATTGTCAGCCCCCTGGAATGTAAGATGTCGGGCTACTGCCCTCGGTACAGGGTTCAGGTATCTACCGACAATTGTTAAATTACTTTATTGTATTATTTTGTGTTTTTTGTGCCTCTTGTGGCCAAACTATCTTAAATTTCATATGACAAAGAACGAAGAACTGAGAGACGAGTGGAGTAGTATTGCTGATACCTGGATCGATAATATCGTCAATGGGCGCGATATCAGCAGAGAGGGCTTGCTCGATGCATCGATGTTAAATCTGGTCGGCAATGTTAAGGGGCAGAAAGTTATTGATTTGGGATGCGGTGAAGGACGATTCTGCAGAATGCTAGCCGAGAGGGGCGCTGACCTTACAGGTATCGATACATGTAAGCGTTTTATTCAATCGGCTGAAAGTAATCGTATTGCCGATGAAAAATACCTCTTGGGAAACGTCGAAGACTTGGGTCAATTCGCTGATGAATTTTTTGATCTGGCAGTCTCCTACGTCGTGTTGATTGATTTAGTTGACTTTGAAAAATCGATTAGAGAAGCCTATAGAGTGCTTAAGCCGGGAGGTCGCTTTATAGTCTGTAACCTGCAGTCAATGAATACAGCGACCAATACCTGGCATAGAGACGAAAACAATAAGAAGCTTCATTTTGAATTGGATAATTACTTTGATGAAGGCCCAAGAGAACTGAAATTGTGTGGAAAATTAATTACAAATTTCCATCGTATGTATTCCACTTACATAAATTGTTTTTTAAAGACCGGATTTATCCTCGAAGGTGTAGAAGAACCTAAACCGACCGCTGAACAACTGGCAAAGTATCCCGATTTGGATGATAATATGCGATTGCCCTACTTTATGATTTATCTCTTGAGGAAACCGATGGATAAAGATGCTGATTGATTCCCAATGTCATCGCGAGGTTGCTTGTAAACCGTGGGTACCGAGCGCAGCGATATCTTCCACTCCAGGGGAATGACGGTTGCGTATTGTCAGCCCCCTGGAATGTAAGATGTCGAGCTACCGCCCTCGGTAGCTTCGTCGTTTCACTTCTCGCAATGACAATTAGGGTTGAGCGGGCTGTCCCTAGCGCGCTTCTTGTCTCTATCAAACTATCAAACGCGGTAGGGACACCGCGTTCCACCTTTCAGCTATAAACTTAACACGGCTACTGCATTCCCACTGTTCACCGTTTACTGTTCACTGTTCACTTCTTCAAACCGGCGGCCAGGGATCGAGGCAGGCTCCGGACGGGTGGGTACCCGACGGTCGCCAGGGTATGGTGTCGTAAGACTGGTAATTAACATCGAGCCACGGTGTCTCTAATCGCGTATGGCCATTATAGCGAGAAGTCAGCGCGGCTTCTAAGACGCCACTGGTAAGAACTGTTCGTTCAACGGGGTAGGAGGGCACACCGGTAAGAAACATTTCTTCCACATTTAAGGATAGATAACTGAAGTGTGAATAGGCGCCATCACCGCCACCATGCTCCTGAAGATAAAATTCAGTAGCCTGGATCTTAGTATCAACTCTTGCTGCGTAGGCCCAATCCTTAACATAGCCGTCTAACATCAGTATTACGCCTTTAAAACCGTCCCGATATTCGATGAGAAATATGGCTGGGTTTTCACAGCGATCTTCCATTCGTCCCTCAGGTTTATTTTCTATACAATCACAGGCGGCCTGGGCCAATTCGTATGACCAGCGTCCATCCTTGGCTGCTCTCCACACGTCATCGCCCTCTAAGCAGGTCACGGCTGCGACCCCGGTCTCCCCGCCAGTCCGCCTTTCTACCATACACTGTAAAACTTCAACCGTATGAAATCCGTAGACGTCCAACCCGTGATAACCGATGGCGAGTGCCTCTTCAATTGGGCACTCCCGTTCGTGTTCCAACCAGGGCTTGCGCCAACACAAGGGAACGGATGATCCCGCCATGAATGGCGCGTTCAGAGCATTCGCCCGATCATACATCCAAGTAATATCAAGCCAGTTATAGGAAAGGTGTTTGTCGTTAAATAGCGGGACCGCTTTTTTGCTCGTAGCCATTACACCGCAAATCTGTTCCATGAAATATTTTCGCGGGAAAAGTTGCTGTTCCTTTTCATTTAAGGCGTAATCTCCGTGTTCTGCGACCAGCAGCACCCCGTCGACCGCAAGCTCGTCTCCTCCGAGCGTCAAGGCTTTGACTATCGTCGGATAAATCGGAACATTATGTTCTGCAGCCAGTTTGCGGCTTATGTCGTTTTCAGGAAAATGATCGACATACATCGAGGCTATTTCAACACGCGGTTCTTTTAACCCTTCATCCGTGGGGAAACCCTTCAGGAATTTTGTCACCATAACATCGGCATGGGAGCGAGGCCAGTACTCAGTAATTATTGCGGCAATCTTTTTTTTGTCGGGCATTTTTCAAACGAAGTTTGAGTGTTAGGTGTTAAGTTTTAGGTTTTAGGTTTTAGGTTCCCTTCGACTGCGCTCAGGGCAGGCAGGGTTCAGCAAATGTTGCTCTTCGATCTATAGCAAATGATGGGTGAACAGTAAAATGCTTTAATTAGCAATAATATGAATATGGGCTAGTTTTTAGTTGATCAAATAAAATTCTCTAAATCTATTCTTGTGTTTCTTGTGTTTCTTGTGCCTTTTGTGGCTATCTCTTAATTCCGCACTCGGCAATCGAAAATAGGCAGTGTAAATGAATAAACTAGAAACCTGGCTGGATTTGAGAACAGAGGATCCAATCGAACCTGATCTTCCTATTTGTGATCCCCACCATCACCTATGGGACAGACCAGATGATCGCTACCTGTTCAATGATTTACTGAAAGACACTGGCAGCGGTCATAACATCGTCAGTACCGTGTTCGTGGAGTGCGGTGCGATGTATAGGAATGAGGGAGCTGATGCTTTAAAGCCTGTCGGTGAGACGGAGTTCGTGCAGGGCGTTGCCGATCAGTGTGCGAGTGGACAGCAGACCTCCACGAATGTCGCGGCTGGGATTGTGAGTCATGCCGATCTCACCCTCGGTGACGCGGTGGCACCGGTGCTCGAAGCCCATATTGAAGCGAGCGGGAAACGCTTTCGCGGTATCAGACACATCACCGCCTGGCATGCGAGTGATGAAGTGAGCAATCCTCGTTCTAACCCGCCTCCAGGACTGCTCATGGATTCTAAATTTCGTGAGGGTTTTGCTCATCTGCAGCAGTACGGTTTGAGTTTTGATGACTGGCTTTACTATACTCAATTGGAGGAACTCGTGGACCTGGCTCGCACTTTCCCGGAGACACAGATCATCCTCAATCATATTGGTGGTCCTCTTTGTATCGGCCCCTATGCAGGCAAGCGCGATGAGGTATTCGTAGAATGGCAACAAAGCATCGAAGCACTTGCGACTTGTCACAATGTAGTCGTAAAGCTGGGAGGGGTAGGTATGCTGAGTAATGGTTTTGGCTGGCATGAGCAGGAGACTCCTCCATCCTCAACGGATCTGGCTGAGGGCATGGCCCCGTATTTTAATTTTTGCATCGATAAATTTGGTGCCGATCGATGTATGTTCGAGAGCAATTTCCCCGTCGATAAGGTTTCATTTTCATACTCCGTGATGTGGAACGCGTTTAAACGCCTTTCAAAAGATTTCTCACCCGATGAGCGCGCCTCCCTCTTCTACAATACCGCCGTAAAAGTCTACCGCTTAAAATCGTAGAGGCATTACAAAAAAATATTCAATCATTCAAACAAACGGACTAGGGAACAACCGTCGCCAAGGCTATGGCGGTCAGGCACGATTCGACTCAGCTCGTCGCAGGCCGCGTTCCAGCATTCTCACTTACTAATTCTTGGATCAATCCGCATTTCCGCTTCATCGCATACCCACATTATCACATCAACACTTTTTCCTTTTGACATTCGACATTCGACTTTCGACATTTGACTCCTCGCAATCCGCAATCCGCAATCCGAAATCCGAAATCCGAAATCGAAAATGTCTTTATCTAAAAATCAAATATCCGAATTATCCGAGGCCTTAATCCAGGCACAAGAATCAGTAACCCCGATAACCAACCCGATCGATCAATACCCGGATATGACGGTTGCTGATGCCTATGCCGTTCAGCGATCGACATACGAAACGAGAATAAAAAACGGCGATACGGTGGTGGGAGGAAAGGTAGGGCTGTCTGCTAAAATTATGCAGGAGGTATTCAATACCGATGCGCCGATATACGGGAGGTTATTTGCTTCGATGCTGGCACTTGAAGGCGAACCGATATCGATCGGCAGCATGAGCCGCCCGATGATTGAGGGTGAAACCGCTTTTGTTTTGGATACTGACCTGAAAGGGCCCGGTGTGACAGTGGGAAAAGCTATGGCGTCGATAGCCGGAATCATACCCGCCTTTGAAATCGCGGACAGCCGGTCCAAAGAGAAACCAAAAGTAGCCCAGGACCTTATCGCCGATAGTAGTCTTGCATCCAAGGTGATACTCGGCGGTCAGATTACCCCCATTGATGAAATCGATCTGCGCCATATCGGTGTAGTTCTGGAACAGGATGGCGAGGTCATTGCCACGGGCGCCACCGCCGCGGTCCTCGGTAATCCCATCCATTCGCTCGTTAACCTTGTCAATAAACTTGCCGAGTACGACGTCGGCTTATCCGCCGGGGATTTCGTTATTCCCGGTACTCCCCATCCCGCGGTGCCACCCGTAGCAGGTTCCGCCTACCGCGCGACCTTCGATCGCTTCGGCTATGTTAAGGTCCACTTTACCGATTGATATAGCGGTATTGTTGCGCAGGATTTTTTGAATATGAATCTTCGTCTGTGTCTTTCATTAGGCGGCCACGCTCCGTCGTGGCCGCTGAGAAGCGCGAAATAAATTAATATCTTCGTCTATTCAATTATTAACTATAATATCATGGTGGAACGCGCTGTCCCTAGCGCGTTAGAGCGAGTTGTAATTTAAGAAGCGTGCTAGGGACAGCCCGCTCCACCCTGCTTTGCAATATTTATGAAGTAAACGCAGACGATGACGTAGACCCGTCTTCGCCAGAAGCTACGCCGTGGCATGCGCAGACGAAGATATAACCATCCATTCCAATCAAATTTTCGTATTAAAATCTTTACTCATTTCACTCCGTACTTATTTTTAAATAAATCATGACTACTGAAGCCGACACCGTTCGTGAAACTGATTATTCCGATACGAATAAGAGTAAGGAAAAAGGCCTGGACTGGTACCAATGTCCGATTGAGAGAAAAGTATTTTCGCAATTGATGGTGAAAAACGACTGGAGGCCTCTTCTCGATAATGTAGGGCAACTCGGATTCTCGTTTGCCACCGGGGCAATAGCGCTTTGGGCATTCCACAACCTGTCCTGGCCTTGGGTTGTGGGCGCGGTTTATTTTCACTGCTCTTTCTATGGCTTCTTTGGCGGGGGCACCGGGGGGCACGAGTTATCGCATAAGACGATGTTTAAAACTCCGGCATTGAATGAATTATTTATTCGCATCAATGGATTTTTGACCTGGTTTAACTTTATTTATTTTCGGCGCAGTCACGTAAAACACCATCAATTTACCGTTCATGATGATCTCGATATGGAGGTGATGTTACCGCAAAAGCTGCGATGGTACCATTGGATATTTGCATTTACCTTCAACCCTCAAAACATTTATGTAAATTTTTCGAATCACTTCAGGCGCGCCTTCGGTCGACGCCGCGAGTTCATGCTTAAATCCGTCTGGGACCAGCGAATCTTTCCGGAGTCAAAACCAGAGGCATTAAAAAGGTTGGTGAATTGGGAGAGGTTCTTAATCATTGGTCATTCGGTTCTCGCGATTATTTTTATCGCCACGGGTAATTGGATACTCGTGCTCCTTGTTACCTTTGCCTCTTTCCTCGTAGGTTGGTTTGGGCTCCTCACGCATATGCCCCAACATGTCGGGATGAAACCGGACATTGCGGATTGGCGGCAGAGTACAAGAACCTATCTCGCGAGCCCCTTTGTTTCTTTTTTCTACTGGAACATGAATTACCACGTGGAGCATCACATGTATCCGGCTATACCCTATTACAATTTGCCCAAGCTGAGAAAAGCGATTGAAAGTGACCTCCCTATCGCACCCCAAGGTCTTATTGCGACGTGGAAGGAGATATTCGATACACTCAAGCACCAGAAAAAAGATCCCGACTATCATGCTGAACTGGTATACCCGATGAAACCGGTGAGCAGCTAAGCGATTGATGGATGTCGGGCTACGCCCTCGGTACAGGGGACAGGAGTAGAGATAAATTAGCTGAATCTTTTAGTATCAATCAGAAATCCGCTATCCGCAATTGAATCGACTTTTTGACGTTTTGACCTTTTGACTAGAGTCATTCGATATGACTCCTGACAACCAAACTCCCCCCGATGAAGAAGCGCGTTGCCGATATTGGACGGAGCACATGGATCGCGGCTACGAGCTGATTAAATCCATGGCAAAGTACGAAATCCAAGAGTGTGGCGAGGGCGTGGTTTCGATTCCGGAAATGGCTGCGGAAGCAGGGGTGGAAATGCTTTTTTCGGAGACCAAAATTGCCGGGGATCTGGATCGGATATTTGTCATTCGTGAGAGTCTCATGTCAGACCTCATAGCGATTGCCCGTGATATGAAAGAGCGCGGATGGATTTTAAAAATTGAGGATGGATACCGCACCCGTGAAATGCAGACCCTACTCGGGCGCAAACCAGAGGTTTTTGATATGATCGTGCGCTCATGCTGGAGAGAAAATGGTGGGGTGACTCCGCCCCTGGATCTGGTCAAAAAAAGATCAATGATTCTCGTGGCTAACTACCCCTATTCCGGCACGCACTTGATGGCTGCGGCTGTAGACATATCCGTATTCCGCACTGACGACGGGAGCGAAGTGTCGCGCGGAAAACCCTACCTTGAAATGAGTGAGTACACCCCCATGGATTCCCCATTTGTCAGTGCCGAGGAACATCAAAATCGTATGGATATCACCGCAATTATGGAGCGGCAGGGATTTCTGCATTTTCCCGGTGAGTTCTGGCATTACAATAAAGGCGATGCTCTCTACCACATAACGACGCGCAGCTGCAGGCGGGCTCCTTACGGTCCCATCCACTGGAATCCTCTAACCGGAGAGGTTACTCCTTACGACGATATCCAGTCACCGCTCACATCCCCCGACCTGCTCGCTGAAAATCTGCAACAGGCCTTGAAGCGGATGAAGCTGGATTAATCAGTGAAGAATAAAGAGCCGCCGTCGCTCCGCTATGGCGTGCCAAGGTGAACAGTGAACGGTGTTAAGTTTTAAGGTGGAACGTGCTGTCCCCAGCGCGTTTGAATGAGTCGTAATAAAAGAAGCGTGCTAGGGACAGCCCGCTCCACCTAGCGCTCCGCTATTTCGTGTGGGACTACGTCACCATAGCCCAGGTAATCATCCTTAATCATGGACCCCCATATTTTTTCCAATTGCGGATTGCGCAGTTCCTCTCGCAGTTGGTTGGCAAAGGTAGCTGGAGTAGCAGCGTCGGTCCACGGAGGGGGAGAGAGGTTGCCGGTAGCCATCGGGTCCTCGACCCAGACACCTTTCAGACCGCGGCACTCTTCGAGCAATTCATCCATTCGTGATTCGGTCAGCTGGCCAAGTTTATAGTCCATATACATCTCCATCTGTACGCGCCAGAAAATGGCATCATTCCTTCGTCCTTCAAGACTTTCTAAAACGTACGGATAGATATCCCCTTTGATTAAATCGTCGAGGCTTCGCCACAAGCGGACACTTTCGTTCAACAGGTCTACAGCTTTCTGCTTTGCTTCGATCATCTCTGCCTTAAGTTCCTCCGTGATTGATATTTTGTCGAAGGCCAGCCGCAAGGAGGTGTCTTTCTTAATCTCGGCTGCGTGCTCGGGTAGGTACATATCCACCGGTAAGTCCATCCCCATTTTACCCTCAACTCGATCCGTGTAGCGATAGGGACCACACAGACGCGAATCCAGGTACATGAGGTCTGACATTCGAGAGTGATAGGCATTCCATCCACCGTCAAAGTAGAAGATCTTCATATTGGCCTCCGTATTTAATCTGATAACCTCGATGACAACAGGGGCTGCCTCTGCGCCGAAAGTTTCTACCGCCCAGTCATTCATAATCGCTTTGGGATCAGCCTCGGGATTCTCTACATAGCGGTCAGCGGCATACCAATTGACCCTGTTCAGGGGGTGATCCCATGGCTCCTGGTCGAGCACAAGGGCATTCAACCAGATTCCCTGCTGGTCGGTTTCCTGCATCCGCCTGAAGAGCTTGCTCCACCGTTCGACCTCAGAGAAAACGACCCGTCCCATGCCGTGATACTCACTTACCAATTGGACACTGGTAATATACGGAGAGTGGCCTTCCGCGTCCTTCTCGATTCTGTCATAGAGTGGGTGTTCAGGCCATCCAATGTGACAGTCAAAGTAGATTTCCTTGACGATTATCATCACGTTAGAGCGGACCTTGCCGTTAAGATCGCTGAAAAGTTCAACTTCCAAACGCTGACCGATGACATCATCCTGTAGGATCTCCCAGAACAGAGTCATGTTGTGTTGGCTTAATATGTCACCGAGGAGGTTCAGGCCGTCGATCATTCTCTGCTGTCTGGATTTTGTAGCGCAGGTCGAGCAGCCACAATGCCAAGGGCCCCCGTGAGTGGGCGGGTATTGAGTTTCGAGACCCTGGAAGCAGTAACCTGTCAATCCCGGCAGCATGGCTGCGTCTCTCGCTGTTCGAAATTCCCAGTAATCCCTCGTCTCGGGGGCGTAGGGACAAAGCGAGGTGAGGGTATCAGGAGCAATACCCGGCGTGATCGGAGGCGGCCAGTCTATACCTTTTGGTATGGGTGCCAGCCAATGATAAATGCCATCAGATGGATCCGGGCGCCAGTCTAGCCCACGCAAAACCTCATTCCACAATCTACGCACAATCATGCCAATACCGCGATCGCGAAGATATTTATTCAGACTGGCGTAGGCCTCTGGAGCATATTCAGGATCACCCCAAACCACCAGTGCACTGTAGTCGTGCGCTGCAATAAATTCGATAAACTTTCCCAACCGGGATGACGGCGAAAGATTCAACATATCCTCTGTCTGCAGCAGGCTGGGTTTGCCAGTTTCCCAGGATAAATTATCTGGTTCGTGCCAGATTTCCAAAACTTTCCATTTGAGCATGATTTTGCTTCTTTAGCTGTTGGATAAAGTCAAAATGTCAAAAAGTCAAAAGGTCAAAATGTTGGATGATACAGGATGCATGATCCACGATACTTTTTACTCTAGGAACACAATAAGGCTTTTACGCATTTTTGCATTTACTCATTATCGCAAATCCTTTTTGACCTTTTAACTATGTTTTCAGTAGCAGTGTTAAGTATTCAGTAGCGGTGGTTATGTTTCAGGTGTTAAGTTTTAAGTATAGAAGAAATTATCAGCTATTATCCTAACACCTAAGACATAAAACCTAACACGCGCTGACGCGCCAACGCGCCGTTCAATCAATTACTCTGGAAGCGAGCAGTTTCTCATTGAGTTTAAAGCCAAGCCCCGGTCCATCGGGTAAAATCAGGTGACCGTTTTCAATTTGTGTCGGGGGATCCAACAGCTCGTGTTCCCAATCATTCTTCGGCGCTCCACCTGCATACTCCTGGTAGAGGAGATTCGGGGTCCGGGCACACACCTGTGTCGCCGCCCGCGTAACGACGGGTCCGCACCAGTTATGTATGGCGATCTTTACATCGTAGAGTTCGGCTAGGTCCCCAGTCTTGCAACTTTCGAGAATACCACCGTTGGTCCCTACCTCGGGCTGGAACACCTTTATTACACCGCTATCGAGCAGTGCCTTAGCTCCCCTGCGCGTGGTTGTAAGTTCTCCTGTTGCGAGGGGAATTGAAGTTGCATCGGCAACTTTTCTCAACATCTCAGGATCATCCTTTGTAGGTGCTTCGAAGAAATTAATGTTAAGCGGCTCAAGAACCCTGGCAGCCATGATCGCACCATCGACACTGAATCGGTTATGGGCATCGATAGCCAGAGGGTAATCTTTACCCACCGCTTCACGGACCTGATTTACCCTGTCTACCTGCTTACCGAGTTCTTTCGCATCGGGTGTTCCCTCTCCCTCAAACGGATCCCATTTGAACATTTTAAATCCGGCTTCCTTTGCCCTCAATATCCGTTCGACTTGCTCCTCCCAGCTTTCTGCTCCATCAAAAATGCCATGGTCTGCATAGAGGGGAATCTCCTTGTGTACGGGTCCCCCCAGCAGGGTGTAGATGGGTAGATCCGCCATCTTGCCAACGATGTCCCATAGCGCGATTTCAATGGCCGAAATCGCGGCGCACCAATTGCGGTCGGTCGCTTGAGAAAAGAGAAAGCGCTTTAGAAATGCTTCGATCGCCAGCGGATTGGTTCCCGTTATCTGTTGAGCGATGGTCTCGATATGTGACCGGATGGTCGATGCCTGACCGCGCCAGGTAAAGCCTTCACCGATTCCTTCAATCCCTTGATCAGTCAGAATACGAACAATAACCCATTCATCATACCCTCTCGTTGCTTTCAAGGTAATCGGAGATACCCGTTCGATCTTTACGCCCAATGTCATCTTTCCAGTTTCTCCTGCAATCCCAAGATCTCTTTTTGACTTTTTGACTTTTTGACATTTTGACCTTTTGACTAAAATCAAACTGACAGATTGAATTTGGATAAAATCTCTTCATTGAGGCCACCGCGGACAAGGGATTCCCAACAGTGCAAGGGTGATTCTCCGAGTGTCGACGGAAGATCAGCTTGCAGGTCTTTGACAGAGGGAAAGGATTTTCCGTCTTTCGGGGGCAGGTTGGCGAGACGATTCAGTGCATCCATCGCGAAGCCGACACTGATGATGTTCTTGTCGTCACTTACCACTTCTTTTAAAGCGTGAATCGTTTGCTCCAGGGAAGGGCCCATAATTTCGCACCCGTGGGAACAGAGGATCACGAGTGACCAGAGCACGTTTTCCCTCACCGCCGAACGGACCTGTTCAAAACGCGCGAAATCAGCAACTTTACTGCCGCCCTCGCAAACATCGCAGTCATCGGTTGGCCGCACGAACTGGATGATTCGTTCCTGTGCGATGTCCATGCACAAGCGATTCACCTCGCGGGACAGACTCTGCACGAGCGCGTCAAGGCAAGCGGGAATCAGCGTATCACCGATCCCGGTGGCGATCGCCCGGCGGCCCAGACAGCCCAGGGTTCCGGCGGCGACAGACCTTACATAAACGGATGGATCGGCCTCCAGGCGCACGGCGACAGCTTGCAAGACTTCGTTATTGAGCGGACCGACATCGCCGAGGCCATAAACGCCCGCTTTCCGCACCCATTTGATAGGTGAGGTCGTCGCTTTAAGAAACGTGTGCGTAGCGTCCTGTCCAACGGCAACAAGTCCATAGGTGGCAGCTCGCCGCACACTCTCGCGTTCGTTATACAACGCCTCTCCCAGAAGTTGTACTGCCAGGGTCGTATCGCCAATGGAGGCGAGTTTATAGGCCGCTCCAATGCGGTCCGGCTCTGCTGCTTCATACTTAGTTTGTAGCTGCACAAACAGACGATCAGCTTCATTTGCTCTTTCTTCCGATGAAAGTTTTGTAACTTCAGGTCGCGGTGGTGGCGTTCGGCCCGTCTTCATCCAGTGATTGTGGTAGCGCCAGACCACGGTAACGTCATCGTTAGTATCGGACTGATCGATGTCAGTCAGCGGATCCACGCCGAGGCTGTTCCAATTGATTTCTACCGGGGTGGCACTGCTCGAGGAGACAGTTTCCGTTGTTCGATATATCCAGAAACGCCACATGAAGCGAGGGTTGTCGTTCCATGTATGCCAATCGTCGCTACGGTGGTTTCCACGGTGATACATGTTGTGAGAATAGAGAACTACCGTGCCGGCCCGAAGCGGGGCGGCTTCGAATGACTGCACTAGAGGCCACCCGGTGTTCGTTACCGCTTCCCGCATTCGAATGTCGTGGGCTGTACGGCGATGGACGATGTCTTCAAGGTCATATTTTGAATCGGGACCGCTGACGGGCTCTTTCTCCATGCCGCTAAGGATGTAATTGAAATCGAGCATATCCGCTCCGACAAAGTTGTCCTGATTTTCTTCATGATTAAGGGTCCAGTAATGTGAATAGGGGATGGTCGCGGTTGGCCCCATGTCCTCGCGAACGGCTTGCGGGTAGTAAAGCATTTCGATCTGCACGGCCTGGTGGTGTCGCTGTTTTCTACCGCCGTAGGGGCTGCAGTCGTCCTTGTGCCAGTGCTGTTCCCTATCACCGCTTGCGAAAGTGGCATTGTGTGTGAAGGGAACGATCGCCCAGTTTTCGCCGACGAGCTGATTGCACGCGGCGATAAGCCCGGGCGCTTGCAGCACCTCCAGGACCTCCGTAATACTGGTGAGGGAAACAGGTTGCTTGGCGAGATAGGCCGCCTTTTCTTTCACATATATTCGCTCGTGGACGTCGAGCGGGATACCGAGACTTTCAGGATCCAGGACGACGAGCCCTCTACTGGCAAATTCCTGGACCAGCTGTTCCGGCTTACTGAATGGCAGTGGAGCAGAGGAAATTTCTTTATTATAAGTGCTCACTCAAATGTTTTTTCAGTCATTCATGTTAACACTATTCAATCCTTCTCAAACTGAAGCCCAAGGCGTGTAAATATCTCAGTCGCATCTGGATTGTAGGTCAACGCGTAGGTGTAATGGCCACCGGAGAGAAGACGCTCCCCGACGTAGTCTATTGGCTGAAGCACTGCCTGTTTTTCGTTAACGATAGCTTCGATATAGGCATAGCTGTATGCTTTGCTAATCTTGCGGTAGCCTGTCGCAATACCGGGAGCGATGTGTCCATACATTTCCGTTTGAGATGGGAATTTAACTAATACGCTACCTATCTCTACATTACTTCGATTGGCAACACGGATCATCACATGATCCTCATCCTTATCACAGCCGCACAGAAAGGTCGCACCTATTAACAGGCAAAGCAAGTAACAGATCTTGTGTCTGGTCATGATTTCTTTGAGCACTTAAAATTGGCCTATAGGGTTTATCGTGATTGTTGATTATTGTGAATATTCTCAGCAGATTCCACATTACCGCTTATACGCTTTATCGCTTAATCGCTCTCCCTTTCGACCTTCGACTCTCCACTCAGGAAGTGGGAATATTGTTCGTCTGGCCGTCGTAACCTTCGACGAGAATAGATGATATGACTGTCGATGCGCTTTTGCGTATCTCAGCTACCGGTTGATACTCAGGTGCATTACCAAACTTCTCCATTTTCTCTTTGGACGGAAATTCGATTACCACCAGTCTGTTGGGTTTCCATTCTCCCACCCTGACCGTTATTTCACCGCCGCGAATGTGGTAGTGCCCGCCATAACTTTCAACGATCGGGCGCGCTTTCTCAACGTATTCCTGATACTTATCCCAGTCGTGAACTTTGATATCACTGATAATGTAGACAGACATATTTTTTCCTCGTTAATTATTAAAAATCTAATGAATTGAAGCTGTAATCCAAAAGCTAAGTTTGCTGAACGAGCGGCGATGACAATCTAAAAAAAGTATAGTCCAGGCTGCCTCAATTAGCGGCAAGCACCGTATTTAATTCTTTCGAAATAACGTAGATCTGCATTTGGTAATTTCTAAGAAAAGTTTGACATAGTGACTGATAATGAACATATGTTCATTAAATTAAATAATATATATAATTGAGAAAGGAATTATAATTATGAATACGCACCGTGGACTATTACACCATCAAAGCATCGTCGTTTCTAATGTGAAAGTATCATCTCAATTTTATCGTCCTATGTTTGAATATTTCGATTATGAGTTAACAGCGAGTGATCTTGAAGGGGACTATCCATATCAGGATTATAAAAGGTGGGACCTGAATACTCCTCATGAATTTAGTATCTGCCAAAGCAGGAATGAACAGTCATCTGTTGAATATGTTCGATGGGCAGTCGGACACCATCATCATATTGCATTTTGTGCAGACGACCGAGAGGACGTCGATAGGTTTTATTCAACTGTTCTGGTTCCTTTAAATGAAAAAGGGTTATGCAATATTATGGATCCACCCTGCGACTGACCCGAATACAATGAATACTACTACGCTACTTTCTTTTTCGATCCAGATGGGCTAAAATACGAATTTGTAATAGCCGAAAACGTCCTTAGAATGAAAGAAGCTAGATCCTAGATCTATCGCGAAGGTAACTATAGAATTCAAATGCCGACCTGCGGGAGAAAATTTCAACTGGCATTATTCAATTTACCGACAAGTAAATACGATTCTCTTCCATTATCATGGACATCATACGGCCATTTTTCTACTTCCAATCCCGCTTCGCTCATAAGCGTGAGCCAGGTCTTCAAGGGAAATAATCCAAATATATGACGGTCAGGCTCGGCTCTTATCTTTCCCGATTCGCGAATGAGATAAAACATAATCGATTCGTACGTATTATCGTTTGGGTCTGGGGTATGCGTGTATTCTACCTGTGTGAACGTCGTCTTATCATCTGAATTGGTACCCAGGCTAACGAAGGTACCCGGAAATGTCTCCTCGTACCAATCGGGTGCGGTAATAAATATCCCCTGAGGCTCAAGATGGGCTACCGCCGTGGCAAAAGTCCGTCGCAGGTCTTCTTCCGTCAGCAGGTAACTGATGGCATCATGAATCAACACGGCCTTAAACTTCTTTCCCAGTCGCACCGATCGCATATCGCCGACGTGAAGCTCGACCGTTGGATTCAGCTTTCGACATTCGGACAGCATTTTCGCTGACCGGTCCACAGCTGTGGCCTTGAATTCTCCTGTTAGATGCGAGAGATTATTTCCCCCGCCTACCCCGAGTTCTAAAATTTCATGTCTACCCGGCCCCAGCTTAGCGCGCAAAACGTCCCGCCAGTAACTGGCTTCATTTTCATAGTCCTCTGGTGCGCTGATAAGTGGCCATAGATGCGCGAATTCATCATACATCCGATTCAAGGGGATCTTATTATTTGTATGATCGGACATTTCAACGTGGATCAAGTTAAACGATAGGCAATCGCATCCTACCGGGACTCATATTGAAGTTCCGTCTCTGAGAGGATGGGCTTAAGCGTATTTTGCCAAAGGGTATAGCCCGATCGCGTCATATGTAAGTCATCCTCCTGGAAGATTTCCACCCGTGGATTTCCTCTTTCATCCAGCATGGCTGACGCTACGTCCACATAGGTGAGCCGTTTGTCCTTTGAACACTCCGCGGCGATAAGACGGTTGGCTTTTTTCATTTTCAGCCACAGCTGCCAGCGTTTAATACTGGGTTTAATAGACAGAAAATAGATGCGGCATTCCGGAAGTTCCTCATGTATCTTGTCCACAAACAAACGGAAAGTGTCAGCAATCGTTTGCGGTCTAATCCCTTGGGCAACGTCATTGTCGCCCTCGTAGAGAACAATTGCCCGCGGTCGGTAGGGAAGCACGATTCTATCGGCATAGTGCAGCGCATCATTCATGTTACTCCCGCCAAAACCCCGCGGAATAACGGTCAGCGGTGCGAGGTCACTCTGGATGGAGTCGTGCCAACCCCGTATGCTTGAACTGCCGATACATACGATGGCGCCCATTGGAGGAGGCTGTTCATCGTCTGCGAATTCGAAACGTTTTATGCTTTCTTCAAAACGCGCGGGGTCAGAAGAGTAAGCCTTCTTTGTCGCTGCTTTGGAGACTTGTCCAAAACATAGGGCTGTCCAAACAACAAGGAGAAGGATTTCACGTTTCATTTACTTATCCCAACATTTGATTAACGACAGGTCTGTAAGTGAGTGTCGGTTTTCGTGTTAATAAAAACAAGCTAATCTCAAAAAAGATCAGTAAACTGCGAATATAAGGTGGAACGGGCTGTCCCTAGCGCGTTTAAATAAGTCGTAATTTAAGAAGCGTGCTAGGGACAGCCCGCTCCACCTTTCTTACTCATTAATTCCTTCAACTATCCGTATACACGCATTCGTGCTTTCACATTTCCACACACGACGTCCCTCTTTTTGACCTTTTGACGTTTTGACCTTTTGACAACAGTCAAACTGACAGATTGAATTTTGATAATATCTCTTCATCGATACCACCGCGGACAATGGCTTCCCAACAGTGTATGGGTAAATCTCCATATAGCGATGGAAGTTCGGCTTTCAAGTCTTTGACCAGCGGAAACACCTCACTGTCTTCCGGATACAGGTTGGCAAGACGGTTCAACGCATCCAATGCGAATCCGACACTGATGATATTATCGTCGTCGCGTATTACCTCTTTTAAAGCAAGCACCAGGGAATCCAACGCGGGGCCAATGATCTCGCAACCATGGGAACAGAGAATGACGATGGACCAGAGCACATTCTCACGTACCGCAGAACGGACCGGCTTAAAACGTTCGAGACCAAGATCTCTGGCACCGCCTTCGCATACATCGCAGTCATCGGTTGGCCGTGTGAATTTAATGGAGCGTCCTTGCGCATGGTCCATGCACAGCCGATTCTCTTCGCGGGACAAACTCTGCGCGAGTGCGTCAAGGCACGCGGGAATCAGTGAAGTACCTATATCGGTGGCGATTGCCCGCCGACCCAGACAACCCAGTGTTCCAGCGGCGACGGAGCGGACATAAACAGATGGATCGGATTGCAGACGGTCCGCGACGGCCTGAAAAGTTTCATCGTTGAGGGGACTGGCATCGCCGAGGCCATAGACACCTGCCTTGCGAACCCATTTGACGGGAGAGCTTGTCGCTTTTAGGAAGGTCATCGTTGCGTCAGACCCAACGGCAATTAAACCATAGGTAGCGGCTCGACGCACACTCTCCCTTTCCTCATAAAGCGCCTGACCCAACAGACGTAACGCCAGCTCCGTATCGCCAATGGAGGCGAGTTTGTAGGCCGCTCCAATCCTGGCCGGCTCTGCCGTCTCATTTTTAGTGTGCAGCTGTTCGAACAGGCGGTCAGCCTCATTTTCACGCTCTTCAGGTGAGATATTCAAAACTTCAGGTCGGGGTGGCGGTGTCATGCACGTTTTCATCCAGTGATCGTGGTATCGCCAGACCGCAGTGATGTCGTCGCTAGCTTCGGATAAATCGATGCTGGTCAGTGGATCCACACCGAGGCTGTTCCAATTGACTTCGGGGGGTGGATTACTGCTGAGGGAGACGGTATCGGTAGTTCGATACAACCAGAACCGCCACATGAAGCGGGGGTTGTCCTGCCACGTCCGCCAATCATCGCGACGATGATTCCCCCGGTGAAATGTGTTGTGAGAATAGAGAATAACACTGCCGGCCCGAAGGGGTGCCGCTTCGAAGGGCTGGACAAGCGGCCATCCGGTGTTCTTTACCGCGTCTCGCATCCGAATATCGTGGGTGGTTCGGCGGTGGATGACGTCTTCATTGTCGTATACGGAATCAGGGCCGCTGACGTTTACGCTCTCCAAGCCTGAAATTTGGTAGTTGAAATCGAGATGGTCGGCACCTGCAAAGTTGTCATGATTTTCTTCGTGATTAAAAGCCCAGTAGTGTGAATAAGGGATGGTAGCGGTCGGCCCCATGTCTTCGCGAACCGGTTGTGGGTAGTAAAGCATCTCGATTTGCACGGCCTGGTGGTGGCGCTGTTTCCTGCCGTTGTAGGGGCTGTTGTCATCTTTGTGCCAATGTTGATCTTTCTTCCCGCTGATGAAGGATGCATTGTGCGAGAACGGTACGATAGCCCAGTTTTCACCGATGAGTTGATTGCACGCAGCAATGAGTCCGGGTGCTTTAAGCACCTCAAGCACATCCGGAACGCTTGCCGTGGAAACACGCGAAACCGTGGGGTGGGTTGCTATGGCAGCAACCTGTTCGTCGTATGCTTTTTTTTCCTTCGCATATACCCGATCGTGAACTTCGGTGGGGATACCGAGGCTTTCCGGAGCCAGCACGACAATCCCCCGGCTTACAAAGTCCTGAACCAGTCGATCCATCGTAATGTAAGGTATGGAGGAAGCGGGAATTTCTTTGTAGTTAGTGCTCAATCTATCAGTCCCCTTAATTTATCTGTTGAACGGCCATCTCATTGAAAAAGCTTTATTATGAGGAGGCATAAATACTAAGCAACAGATTTTGGAACAATATCTCCCATCGAAGCGGCGAGGGGATCGGTGGAACCTTTTTCACGGGGCGGGGGCAGGGGAGTGTCGTAGGCGTAGTTGGGGTCCTCCAGCTGTTTCTTCCATATTCCCCGTATCTCTTTCCATGACTCCGCGAGGGATCTTGTCTTTGGCATATCGTCGGCTACGACCTGGTGCAGTTTCTTGAGATTGTAACAGGGCACCGCGGCGTACATGTGGTGTTCTATATGCCAGTTCATGCGCCAGTAGAGGAAGCTGGAAAGGGGGTCGAGGGTAATGGTCCGCGTGCATTTTCTGAAATCGTTAACGTTACTTTGCAGGCCGATGTGCATCGGGGTCCCGACAAAATAATGGAGCGCATTACCGAAGAAAATATGTCCGGATATGAGGACGGCGAGTATCGGCTCTCCAATAATGATGGAACCTGTAATAACGAAGATGTGAAACGCCAAAACAAACCTTGCCCAATTGACTGCTTTCTTACGCTCTTCCGGATGTTCTGCGAAAAGTTCCTTCCCCCAGTGCGTCATGGGGTTGTCGAACTTGTTTGAGGCAATTTCGATGCATTTACTGAACGTGGGTATAATCCCCCTCGACATGAAGCCGCCCGTGATGTTGAGGGTGAACAACTGGAGAAGGTAAAGGAAACGCAGCGTGGGTTGGTAGGGCAGCACGACCTCCCGATCTGCTTCTATATGTAGCGTGAATCGATGATGGTAGCTGTGGCTCATTTTATAGAGCTGGAAGTGCTTCCATGAGAGCAGGCAGAAGACGCGGAGAAAGAATTCATTGAGCCATTTCGTCTTGAACGAGTTGCCATGACACAGCTCATGTTCTGCCGCGCCAAAAAAGACACCCACCGTCCCGTGTAGAAAGAGAGCGACAAAGAAGCCGACCCACAACTGCTGGGTGAAGAGAATGTAAGCAGCTGTGCCGGTGATCGCCCAAAGCGCGAGATGTCCCCCAGCTTGAAAGAGGCCATGAAGATCACTGCGCTTTGAGAGAGCGCGGAGCTGCTTGGGTTCGATATAACAGCGATACCATTTCGGTTTTAAGGTCCGACTGACTTCGGAAAGCGGTTTTTTATTGATCTGGCTTATATTGCTTTCTTTGATCTGCGTTAGATTTTCTGGAATCTGTTGCATAGCTTGTCCTTTTATCGGGTTAACGCGCCTTGTGTTATAAAGATAGTATACGCTTCAATATGTATTACACATGAGAATTTTAGGTGAGTATTTTAAAGAATAAAGCCAATCTTGTATCCGCACTGCAAGTATGCCAATCCTGAATTCCTCTTAATAGTATAACATATGAAAAGTTAGTCGGTTACTTGCTCCTGTCCGACAGATTCATCTTTTCTCTTGTGAATGAACACCATGTTGCGATCCGGGTCGAGGATCTCAAGCATCCAGCAACCCGACAGCTCATAGGGTGGTTTAACTACATCTACACCCTTCTCCTTCAATTCTTCATGTGCCGCATGAATGTCATCGACGCCCAGGGCAATGCGGCCACCTAAAACAATTTCAGGAAGTACAGCACCGCTAAAGAGCGTAAGCGTAATATTGCCACAGTCGAACTCCGCCCAATCCCAGTCTTTTTTATATTCAGTTTGAGGAAGTTCTAAGACATCACGATAAAAAGCCGCAGCTTTTTTTAAGTCCGAAACGAGGTAGACGACGAAGTCTGCTCCTTTTATTTTCATAATTCTGCTTCTATGAAATTAAATGAATTAGTGGTAGGGTGAAGCACTTTATTAGTCTAATTTTTATCTTCCAATGTTAATACTACATTACCCTTTTTTTGTCCTGTTTCTACATACCGGTGAGCTTCAACAGCCTGTTCCAATGGATAGGTTCTATCAATGACTGATTTTAAATTCCACGCCTCAATGTGCTCTTTAAGGAAAATTAAATCTTCAGATTTTTCGCTTGCGAACTCCAATATCACTTTCTTGCCTGTCCCACCGAAGGCGGGGTTGCTTATCATTGAGGTCAAAAGGCCTCGAACCATCTGTGACAACCCGGCAGGGTTAGTTAAAAGATAACGTCCCTTTTGCTTTAGTGATCTTAAATTATCTGAAAACGAACTCTTTATTACTACGTTAAAAATTACATCATAAGTTTGACCGCTTTTGGTGAAATCCTCTTGTGTGTAATCAATGACATGGTCTGCACCAAGCGAGCGCAACATTTCCAATTTATCCGTGCTGTCTACGGCAGTCACTTCAGCGCCATAATACTTGGCAAGCTGCACCGCAAAAGTACCGAAACTTCCACCCGCTCCGTTGATAAGGACTTTTTCTCCACTCTGGATTTTCGCTTTTCTAAGATAATGCAGCGCGTTAAGTCCACCTAGAGGAACACCTGCAGCTTCCTCGTAGGTCATGTTGACTGGTTTTATTGCCAGCGATCCTTCTTCAGGCAGACAGATGTACTCTGCGTAAGCACCAAAACGAGCACCCGAACCTGCTATTACCGGGTCACCTTTCCTGAATTGTTTTACCTCTTTGCCTGTTGCTTCAATTTTCCCCGCCAGGTAAGCCCCCAGTATTTTTTTCTTGGTTTTATTAGACCGAAAAATATTCGCACGAGCAGCCAGATTAAATTTGGGATTTCGGATCTTCGCATTTCACAATCCCCGGTGTTTACTGTTACCGCATATATTTTTATCAGTAATTCATTATCTTTAGGAACAGGTTTTTCTACCTCTTTGAGCTGAAGTACATCCGGGGGTCCATATTTTTCGTATACTATCGCTTTCATCCGGTCATTATCAGATGTGTTCACCATATTAATCCTGTAAGTTGCCTAATCTTAAGATTTGTTTACTCAGCAAGTCTTTTTGCGAATGTCAGTTTTCCTCACAATAAAGGCAACAAGCTAATAGGTGTATACGCATATGTGATGCCAAAGGGAATTAACGACAATACGCTCTGAGGGTGTTGACAATAAATTGCCGACATCCACTAATTCTTTTGAACCCTGAACCCTGAACCCTGAACCGAGGGCGTTGCCCGACATCTTCCACCCTGCCTGTCCTGTACCGAGGGCGCAGCCCGATATCTTCCACGTAGTCGAAGGGAACCGTCTTACCTAACACTGCTTGTGCTACTAATCCCTTATTTGAAACGCATAAAGTGTCGCATCATTCAGCTTGAATTTCAGATGAATGATCTGGCCATTCAGTGAGGCAAAGTTATCCGACCCTTTCCATTGTGGTTCAAAACGTATGTCGTCAACATTTTGATAGACTTGTGCGCTGCTTTCGTTGAAGCCGGGAACTGGCTGGCCCTTTTCATCGAGCACTTCGATCGAGAATGAGCCGGCGCGGCCGTCAATATTGACCTGAAGGTGATCACCTTCGAGGAGAAATGGCTTAGTTGTAACTGTACCACCCGTTGCATCTGCGTGCAGACCGATAAACCCGTCGAGTCGCAATGTCGCCAAACCGATCGCGCTCGTTCTTTCAAACAAGACCGGGGGTTCGAACTCCGCGGTTCCGTGGCGTTCGTTGTTTCCACTGTAATAAAGCCAATGCCGGTCATCATGGGTGACTACGGTCGAACTGGGAAAGACACCATCCTTGTCATAACTTCCATTGGGCCCTCGCGGGATGAGGGGATCGTTTGCATAGACCCAGCTGAGGTCCCATGAGTCGCAGTCACGGCTCGTTGCGATATAAAAGTTCATGATGTCGTGATCGTGACGATTAACATGGTCAGTCTCGAGTCCCTCGCGAACGTCACCCGGGTGCTCATAGACGGACATGAGTGCAAAGTAGATATTCTCGTGAATCCACACGGTCATGGAATAGATCTGGCGTCTCAGGTATTCTTTTGGACCTTCACGGCCGAAGTGCCAGTGGTGGACGAGTTCCCACGAAGTCGGGTTTTTCTTGATGTCGGGATTGATCATCCCCCGCGTGCCGCGGACTTCGAAGTTATCTGAAACAGTTCCTTCGAGGGGACCTCCTCCGACTCCTTCAAGCGGACCGTGATCCGTGCGAGTGAAAAGACGGTAAACGTTGGCGAGAGGATCCCAGAGAATATGGTTATGACAATCGGCTGCGCGGTAAGTTACCGGCTCCCCATTATTGTAAGTTTTCCACTCGATGCCGTCAGCAGAGTAAGCGATTCCTGTCGCCATGCGAATCGCGTCAAACCCACCTTTGTATCGGTGCGCAGGGTCAGACTCATGAGGATCGATCTCGACGGCGAGATTGAAGTCCCCAGCGAATGGAATACCAGTGACATCCGCTTTCTTTACGAAGTGAAGACCGTCGGACGATTCAGCGTATGCATAACCTGCGCCATTAAACTTGCGAAACCACAGCTTGAATTTGCCTTCATCGTGAAGCACGGTGCCATAGAACGTGCCATCGGTGAAGATGGGCTCGCCGTTGTTAGCTTTAGTGACCGTGCCGAGGCGCCGCTCGACATTCACCTTTTCAGCAACGATCCAATCATCGACGAAGAGCTGCTTCTGGTTACCGACCTCGACACTCACATTCCTGGATTGATCAGCCATTACACATACGAAAGAACCGATGCTGAGTAGAACAACAAGATATTTTTGTTTATAGTGCATATGTATCAGTCAAAAAATTAAAATGTGGATCGCTGACGCGAGTGCTAAGTGTTAGGTTATTTTACTTAACACTTAAAACCTAAAACTCTATTCCTGTTTTCGCTTATGCCCCCCTTTGGTTCTCACATAATTGATCTGCTTGATTCCCTTACCGTAGATGCGAAAAGCCTTTCCGAATCCGTATACCAGGGTGCCTTCACTCGGTTTCAAAAGAAATAGGTCAAAGTCGACTAAGTTTTTCAGCATCCCGACTTTCTTTTTAAATTTATTTTCCAAAATTGCAAAAGCAGTGTTCCATTTCTTGCTCTCCCGTTTTATGACGCTGACCTTAACCTCGAGGGTCAAACGTTTGCGGGCAAAGAGCGTTGCCGCGGTCGCCTCATCTTCGATTATCATCAGACTGGCTTTACCCGTTGCCTTGAGATTGGCGGAGTGGCGGGCCATCGCGCTCACATAAATATAGAAATTACAATTCTCATCGATGGCCGATGGGGCATAACTGGCATTGGGTTCACCCGAATCATCCACGGTGCTCAAAATCACAGATTCGAAATGCTTTAAAAGCCATTCCCGCTCTGTCGATGCCTCTGCAAACTCATCTTCGCTTGTGATTTCTTTTTTGGACATGGGTTATAGTCAAAAGGTCAAAAAGTCAAAAAGTCAAAAGGGGAAGTCGGCTAATATTGCTATCGCTAGGAATATCTTGCAACCCCCATCCCGCATCTTGAAACTTGCATCCCGGATCCCTTGGCACGCCGAAGTCCGCCACCGCGGGACGAAGGCGGCTGAATCCAGTATCGTGAATCTTTATAGATATTTGTTACTATGATTAATCAGAACGGAGCAAAAGCCGATGTAGTGATAATCGGAGCCGGTGTGATTGGTATTTGCACGGCATATTTCCTTTCTCAGTCGGGGAGGAAAATTCTCGTCGTTGATAAAGATGAGGTCTGCTCGGGCTGTTCCTATGGTAATGCCGGCCTTATAGTTCCCAGCTACTGTGTTCCCCTCGCCGAGCCTGGAGTAATAAAAAAAGGCATGAAATGGATGCTGAATCCCGAGAGCCCTTTTTATATTAAGCCGCGTCTCGATAGAGACTTGCTTGACTGGTTATGGCGATTCCGAAGGGCTTCCAATGAAGCCCATGTAAAGCGATCGATGCCGGTGATAAGGGATCTCACTTTCGAAAGCTTGCGGCTCTACAACGAGATAATCGGAAGCGATGGGATCGACTTCGGATTGGAGCAACGGGGTTCGCTCTTCTTGTGCAATACTATGAAGGCGATGGATGATCTTGTGGTGAAGATGGCGCAATTGCAGTCGGTTGGGATTGAAGCAGAGCTCCTCGACCAGGTGCAGACCCAGGAGAAAGTGGGTGAACTCAAGGTTAATGCTGTCGGCAGTGTTTTCTATCCACAGGATGCACATCTTCAGCCTGCTCGTTTTGTAAGGGAGTTGGCGCAAAAGCTTATCGAATCGGGGGTGAAAATCCAATCCAAGACCGAGGTCCTGGGATTCGAAAAAACAGGCAATCGGCTCACGAAAGTCCGGACTACGCGGGGGGATATAGACGCGAAAGAAGTGGTGATTGCGAGTGGAGCATGGTCGCCTGCAATCGCGCGGGAACTGGGACTGCGCCTGAAAATTCAACCGGGCAAGGGTTACAGTATTACACTCGAGCGCCCAAAGGTTTCAGCGGACCTCCCATTAATGCTCGTCGAGATGAAGGTGGGCGTGACTCCGATGGGAGATACGATTCGTATCGCGGGTACACTCGAGATGGCGGGTATGGATTTCGCGATCAACGAGAGAAGGGTACAAGGTATCCTCAAGTCAGTGCCGCATTATCTGCCTGATATCGATCCCAATCACTGTAATCTGATCGAGGTCTGGCGTGGACTTCGCCCCTGCACGCCGGACGGTTTACCGTATTTAGGACGCGCGGAAAATTTCGAAAATCTGACCGTGGCCGCCGGACACGCTATGATCGGGGTTTCCCTCGGCCCCGTTACCGGTAGAATCGCATCCAATATCGTGCTTCGTAAAGACCCCGGATTCGATTTGAATCCATTGCGATTAAACCGTTTTAACTAATCGGTCAAAAAGTCAAAATGTCAAAAGGGAGGAGCGCTGACTCGCGTGTTAGGTATTATGTTTTACGTTATTTTACTTAACACCTAACACCTAAAACTTAACACTGTTCAGCGATCATTGATCACTGAACATATCTCGCGCCGGCGATAGCGAGTTCGGCTGAATAGAGAGAAGTATCACTCGCAATATATAGGGTCGTAAAATCGGGGCCGCCAAAGCAGCAGTTTGCCGTGCTTTGTTCGGGGAGCAGAATTTTTCCTATCAATTCGCCTTGGGGGGTATAACAGTGAACCCCGTCTTGTGCACTAGTCCATATGTTGCCGTTCACATCACAGCGAAAACCATCGGATGCACCCGGCCTCACCAATAAAAACTCACGCTCGTTACTGAGCGTTTTGCCGTCGTCGGCCACATCGAAGGCAAGGACGTTTCTTGGCTCCCCCGTGTCGGCAACATAAAGTATGGACTCATCGGGTGAAAAAGCGAGGCCGTTAGGCCTGTCCATCGTGTCGATGGCGACCTCCAGGGAGGAAGATTCGGGATCATAACGAAAAACATAATTGGCTCCATAGTCGGAATCGCGTTTGGTTCCCTCACGATTGGAGAGAATACCGTAAGGCGGATCTGTAAACCAAACCGTGCCATCAGACTTAACCACTAAATCATTGGGTGAATTAAACCTTTTTCCCTCAAAGTTATCGACTAATGTGGTCACGCTTCCGTCGTGTTCTGTTCTCGTGATGCGGTTCGTCTGGTGTTCAGCGGTAACCATGCACCCATCATGATCTGTCGTGTTGCCATTGGAAAAGTTAGAGGGCTCCCGGTGAACAGCGGTTTCGCCCGTGGCCGGATCATAGCTGATCATGCGATTATTCGGGACGTCAGACATGACGACCAGTTTCTGTCGGGGAAGATAGACCGCACCTTCTGCCCATTCAGCACCCCGCCAATGATGAACAATTTTTGGGTTTTCAGGTATGAGCTTGTCAAAGCGCGGATCGATCGTCTCGAAACCCTCTTTCAGTTCGTCTCCGGATTTATCGTTTGTATGCGTGGGAAATATTTTTGATTCAGCTGACATGGGGGATAGTCAAAATGTCAAAAGGCCAAAAAGTCAAAAGGAGAATTGAGTAAAAGCGAAAAAGAGTGAAAGCGGCATCCGATTTTATTTAATGGAGGGACGCGCGGTGCCTCTCGGCCATAGCCTAGCGGGCGTCGGCCGATCGCGTCCGTGAATTTCTTGGCAAATTTTTCAATATTTACGGCCACGACGGAGCGTGGCCCTCCATCTGATCTTTTATAATCCTTAATTCTGAATTCATAATTTTCTTTCTTGTGCCTTTTGTGCTTTTTGTGGCTATCTCTTCTGCAATCAAATATTCGATTCGTGAACGAATAAGATACCGACATAACCGAGAAACGGAAATGGAAGATTATAAAGATAAAGTAGTCATCGTCACAGGTGCCTGTGGTGGCATTGGAGAAGTGATTGCGGAAAAGATGGCTGATGCTGGCGCCGCGCTGGGACTCTGTGATATAAATCGCAGTAAACTTGAGCAGATCGCTGATAAATTTCAGCGCGCGGGAACTCGCGTTCACCAGGCGGCCACCGATGTTTCGAAGGAAGATGAGGTTTGTGAATTTTGCGACGCGGTCAGTAATAACTTGGGAAAAATCGATTGTCTGATTAATACTGTCGGCATTGTCGATTGCCAGGGTGATATCGAAGAACTTTCGCTTTCGATGTGGGAAAAGACGCTTGGTATCAATCTCACTTCTGCATTCCTCATGGCCAAGTATTCACTACCACATATAAAGGAGCAGGGTGGGGGTGCGATTCTCAACATCTCCTCGGTTTCGGGCCTCGCCAACCAGGCAAAGGCGATGATTTATTCGGTTACGAAAGCCGCGCTCCTTTCGCTCACGCGAAGCGAGGCCATCGATCTTGCACCCCACAAAATTCGCGCTAACTCCATCTCCCCGGGCTCTGTGTATACGCCATTGTTGGATGATGCACTCCGTGACCAGTCAAAAATTTACAACCGCACCGAGGAAGAGCAGTTGAAGGTCTGGGAATCGCAATATCCAACGCAGCGCTTTTCGACGCCACAGGAAATAGCCGAGCTCGCACTATTTTTGTGCAGCGAACGGGCGTCTAATATTACCGGCTCCAATTTTGTTATTGATGGCGGACTAACATCCCTGCTCCCCGAAAGGTGACATATGAATCAACAGAGTGAAATTAACTATGACGGCACTTGCGATGTCTGTGGTAAACCCGGTTATGTTCAACAGATTCCCGGGGTACCCGTTTCAGGTTGCTTTTGTGATGAGCACGCGCCAACCGGGCCCCCTATTATTTCAGTCCTTTTTAATCTGACGGTTTATTTGATATTGTTTTCAGTGATAGCGTATTTGGTGTATTTTTTCTTCTTTAAATAATTAAAAAAACATCCCCTATGAAACGAAAAAACATTTCATCCCAAAGTCCCTTTGAGCCGGTGTTTGGCTATTCACGCGCGGTGCGCGTAGGCAATCAGATTCACGTAGCGGGAACAACAGCGCAACCACCCGAGGATCAGGGTGACGCCTACGAACAGGCGGCGGCAGCCTTGCAGATTATTCGTAAAGGGCTCGTTGAGGCCGGGGCCGATTTTAAAGATGTCGTGCGTACTGTCGTTTATGTAACGGACATGAAACACATGGAGGGTGTTACCCGCGCGCATAGCGAAGTTTTCCGTGAAATCCTTCCCGCTTCTACCCTGGTCGCGATATCAGCATTAGCTAAGCCCCATCTCGTCGTCGAGATCGAGGCCTATGCGATTTTAGAAGACGACACTTCTTAATCTTCATCCGTTTCATCCTCCCTCGCAATGACAAGAAGACAATTAACCCACAACCGCTGATCTGTTATGTAGAAATACGACGGTCAAATACCTCACTCCAATTTAACACCTAACACTTAAAACTTAATACTGATCGATAGATCAAAGATCGATAGATCACCCACCATTAAAACGTCACTTCTTCAAAGTTAAGGGTGATCGTTTCTCCAACTTCATTTTCGAAAGTAGCAGCAACGCTCTGTGTAGGCTGAGGAGTGTTGTCGGACTTGAAATTGTTTTGCGAAATCAAGGTCTCAATTCCGGTCGTCGTCGAATCACTCTCCGCGACGATGACTGCGGCCCCGTTCGTCTGCAATAAATCTCCTCCGGTGATTCTCACCCCGGGGTTGCCGGCTGGCACCGTGAAGGACCCTTCTCCAAATAACAGGTACGGCACTGCATCCCCACTGGCATCGATGTCTCCTAAGGTTAAGCGTACCGCGATTGGCACTCCCCGCGCGTCTACTCCGGTCTTACCCGTGCTCCCACTGAACGTGGCGTTCGACAGTTGTATGCCGCCCATGCCCGTGGAATTTACAATCTCAACGAGCGTAACGTCCGCCTGGGCGTCATACACCTGTCCTTCAGGGAAGAGGGCCTGGTTAAAGGCGTTAATCCTGCCTACAGTAAAGATACTGAAGAAGGTATTGGCGTCCGCTCCGTCGATGACTACACTCGGTTTGCCCGTCACGTACTCAACGGCCTGGTTGTAGCGTGGGGGGATGGCTGGAGGTAGGAATGTAGCTGGGTCGAGGGTTACGGTAAAGTTACCATTACCTGAAAATTCAACCTGCACAATGTCCTCAGTTTCGTCCATGAACGAGACGCGGGTGATCTGATTCGGTCTTGCCTGTAACTGGATGGTTTCTCCGGTGAGTAAAATCTGGTCGAAGACATTACCGTTGGCATGCTGAATATTTTCACCCGCGATATCGCCTGAACCATCGAGAACGAGAGGGACGGAAGGTGCGGCTACCGTTATGACAGCGGTTTCGCTGTCCGCGGTGCCCCCGGCATTAGTAATCTGTACCCAGAAGCTAGTGCTTGCTGAAAGTGCGCCGGTGTCTAAGGTGCTTCCGGTCGCGCCGGCTACCGGGCTGGCAGTGTCACCGCTGTTACCGGTAAACCACTGGTAGGTGAGATCGTCACCACTGGCGGTAGCGGACAAGCTGGCCGAAGTGCCGGATGCGACTTCCTGGCTGGCCGGCTGGGCGGTGATTGAAGGGGCAGCCGCAGGTGGGGGGCCGTCGGAACCAGTGCCCGGTGCACCGATCGGGGTGAACCCAAAATCGTCAACTGCAGTACGACTGAATAGAGCGTTTATATCCGGGTCATCTTTCATCACAAGTCTGCTAATGCCGCCTGGGGCTCCCAATTCATCCGCATTAATCGTTATGAAAGCAGGTTTGAATTCAGGGGTAATATCCCCCTCTAAATTCCTTAAGGTAACAAGCAAGTTATCGTTCGTATCATAGACCTCGATTGAGCCGTCAGGATCGGAGGTACTTGACGTCACCACTGCGGCTCCAAAAAGATCAATTTCATAAGCTGGTGTTTCAAAAGTGATGGTCGCTTCTTCTCCATTAAATATTGCATAAGAATGAGGGAACGAGCGTACTTGTTCGAAGGCACCTGAGACAAATACGATAGACCCCCCTTCAAAAGTAGCCGTATTAGGCGACGTTCCAATGACTAAGGGCTCAGACAATCCATCCCCTACGCCAAATTCAACAAAAGTGCTATAAACGGTGTTGTTCGAGGGAAATTCGGTCAGGGTGAACCCCAAATCGTCGAGCACGAATTTTCCTGTTACACTCAAAATCTTCACTTCTATAATGCCGCTGATGAAATTAAAATCATCTTCATCCTGGAAAAAACCGCTGTCTGCGACAAAGCTGTATAAGGGGGGATTTGCGCCTGGACTGATATTTGAAGGCAGTCCATCCACAACACCATTGTCACCTATTACCGTTATCGCCGTACGACCTGGGCCCGCTAAATTTGATTCATTGATTATTCCCCTGAACTCCATCCTGCCCGCGCCCGTACTCTCGCCCGCATAAAATTCAATAAATTGAATACCTCTTTCCGAGATGATCTTTCCCTCCTGTCCGGGCCCGAGGGTTATCGCTTTTGTTCCCGAATGTAAAAGCGCGGGATCCTCTAATGTCTCAACTGTGAAGCCAACCAGCTTAATCCTATTGGGCTCTTCACCGATAAAAAATTCACCTTCACCGCTGATGTCTTCAAAATCTGTGAAGACCTCCAGGTCTTGAGGCAGGGCTATGAGAAGTATAGGGGATAAAACTGAGGCAATTAAGAAAACGAGCGATTTTTTTAGAAACATGGCTTTACTTTATAGGTATTGATACTTTGCAGGAGGATTATATCTGCTAGTTAGGAATATACAGGCAGTCAAAATATTAATTTTTTTTTTAATCCTATGTTATTAACCTAAGATACTTAATATATAAAATAACAAGATTCGATTATACTCATTTTCATTAATGCAGACCGCGGCTTCTACTTTATCAGTGTTTACCGGGTTGCTCTCTATTCTCTTTTTAAAAACTTGACGCTATAATAGCCCCACACGAAGATTTAATCTCTGTCGCGCCCGCCAGTCTTATGGTTTAAACCCTGTGTATCATTCAATGAATTGAGCTATGATAAAAGTAAAAGAAGAAAAACAGACGATTGAGGATATCGTACGCGAAATTAACATGAATGGCTTCAGTGTAGCCGAAGGCGTGATCCCTGTAGACAAAGTAAAAGAGGTCCGTGAAGGAGCGATAAACGCGGGGGCAGAAGAATTTGCGCGCGTGGCAGAAGAGAGGGATAAGTCCAGGGCGCAAGGGCACATTATTGGTGCCGAAGGAGTCGACCAGGCCAAAGGCCTTATTAATCAAACCCAGATATTTGTCCCCTACCTCAACCATGAAAAAATGCTCGGGGTCGCCGAGGCGATATTCGGACCCTATGTAAGTCTTATCTGGACCTCAGTTCTTATCAACAACCCGGGGACTAAGCGGTTCTACTGGCACGCGGATTGGCCCTATAATCAGACCAACGCTTCGCATATTCCCGCGCCTTATCCCGATGTAATCATGGGGTTGGCGTCGATATGGATGTTGACCCCCTTTAATGAAGAAACGGGTGGTACCCTGGTAGTACCCGGCAGTCACCGAATGAACAATAATCCCTAGGCCGAAGGGATAAAAGGGATTGATCGTCATGCCCCTTATAAAACGGAAATGCAAATCTGTGGAAATCCGGGCGAAGTTCTGGTTTATGATCCCCGACTCTGGCATGCCGTGGCCCCTAATCTCAGCAGTGAAGCGCGCGTCGCTTTGGTTATGCGATTTTCCCCCTGGTGGTTTAATATTACCCCCGCGATGAAAGGGTCACCGGAACATACTAAAATGGTTGTCGATACGGGGGGGAAAAATTACGATGTCCCACCTATAAAGCGTAACGTTCTCGAAAAATTACCTGACGATATAAAACCCCTCTTCAGTCATTGGGTGGAGGACTAGGGGGGAACGTTGAAGCGTGGAAGTGAAAAAGCGTGAAAGCGATAATGCTGCAAAGTGGATTGATTCAGGATAGATAATAATTCTGTCAGTATTTTGGATGACCGTTCTTCGCACGAAGCTATAGACGGCAGGTAAGTTTTACTCGTCGATACGCTTATACGCATTTTAGGATGTCGGGCTTTGCCCTCGGTAATCATTTCCGCATCATCGCGAAAACGCATCTTCTTTGACATAAAAATTCCCTTTCAACCTAACCGTTGTTTTCTTTTTTCCGGTTCAGCGTATAGAGGGTGAGACCATCCAGGGGTTTTTCTTTTTCCGGGATGATGAGGCTGGCAAGATAGCCTACAATTAAGCATATAAAGAATCCAATTATGGTGTAGAGTAACAAGTGAATTGGCGTGTGGAATTTAATAAAGTATAGGAACAGCGCGCTGGCGATGGCACCAATTAAAGCTCCGATCCCTTTCGCCCGTCGTGTAAAAATGCCGAGGGCAAAGAGACCGGCCAGCCCACTGCTGAATAAACCGACAATGGCAGCAGAAAATAATGTAGCAGACTTAATGTCAAAGCTAACCATCATAAGGGCGATTGCCGAGGCAGTGATGCCGCTGAGCAAAGTAATCCTGCGGGCGAGAATAAAATAGGAATGTTCAGGCTTGTCGGGTAAAAAGCGTCGGTAAATATCAGTGACAAAAACAGTCGAGATCGAATTCATCCCGCTATCTAAACTGGACATCGCGGCGGAAAAAATAGCCGCAATAAGAAACCCAGCGAGTCCAATGGGAATAGTCTGAGCAATATAGAGGGGAAAAATGGCATCATTCTGCATCCCGAGGCTTATGCCAGTGGGATGTGTTTTAAAATAAGCGTAAAGAGCTGATCCCATTACATAAAATACGATTGCCGTCGGAATACCGATAATAGCATTTAACCATAATCCCTTCGCGGCTGATTTTTCGTCTTTCGTGGTTAAAAATCTTTGTATCCTGGACTGGTCGGAAGTTAAGACCACGATCGTCCTGAAAACACCTCCCAAAACGACGACCCATATTGTCGGAGTGGTTAAATCCCAGTCCAGGTAGAGCATGCGAAATTTATCGTTAGCCATACCGATTTCGAAAACTCCCATCACACCGCCATCGACATGTAAAGTGACCGTAATGATGGCGACAAAAATTCCGATAAAGAAAATAATGACTTGTAACACATCCGACCAGATGACCGCTTCAATCCCACCCAGTGCCGTGTAAAAAGTGCTGAGTAGCCCCATGGACAGTATGCACACATAAATATTAATCCCCGTAATTGTGGAGAGAACAATTGCTGGCAGGTACAAGATGAGGCTGATCCTTATCAATTGAAAAATGATGAACTGGACGCTGCCAAATAAACGAACCGCGACGTTAAAGCGTAATTCCAGGTACTCATAGACGGTCGTAATGTTTAATCTTCGGAAAAAAGGCAGATAGAAATAGATAATAATTATCGGCACGATGAAGGCACCAATCGAAGCGGGAAACATGAACCAGTCCGTGGCAAAAAGTAACGCTGGAGTGGCTATATAAGTCAGGGCACTGAGCCCGGTACCCAGCATACTGATCGCCGCGGCCCACCAGGGAATACGGCGTCCCGCTAAAAAATAATCCTCCGTTCCCTTTTCTCGTTTTGAGAAATAAAGACCCATAAGGACAAGGATCGACAGATAGAGGATAAGAAAAGTGTAATTGACAACGCCGAAGGAAGCTTTTTCACCTGATTCATGCTTCATCAATTGAATCCAGGGTGTGTTTTCGCCGGAACTGAGCTCACCACTGACGAGCACAAATCCTCCCTCCCATGGCACCGCCTCAGCATTTGCCACCGCGTGGGGAATTTCTCCTTTAACTAACCAGGTGTCGGTGATTGTGTGATAGGCGAGCAGTTCGTTCGAATGTTTGAGTTTTTCATTTTCCCCAACGTGTCTACCGCCAAAAATAATAATATGTGATTGGCCATAATTAATAACCGGAGCTGCAGTAATGGGGTGAGGGGTGTCAGCGATCCTCTCCCATATTTTTTGTCGCACTGAATAACGATAGCCGTCGGTCAGCGACTGTGTTTGAAGATCACCTTCCTCGTCCTGGGCAATCACTTCACCACCTAAAAGATAAACATAACTTTTATCTCCCGTGTTTTGTCTGACCACTTTGGCTTTTGTCCGGGACGGACCATCCCAGGGGGCTAAATCATTCCACCCCGCATCCAAGTTAATGAGATTGAGCGACCAGAATATTTTTGATAGCTTTGATTCTCCCGCTTCAACTTTTCCTCCGGCAACATAAAGCGTATCGCTGACAAGTGTAGCGTCGATGAAGGAGACGGGATGCGGAAGGGGAGGGAGAGATTCTTGCTCTATCATCTGGGACTCGGCATTCCAGGTTAATCGTGTCACCTGGTCTTGATTACCTTCTGCGTTTCTTCCACCAATCAGTATTAAACTGTTATCTCTGATTACCGATGCACCATAAGCGAGGGGGGCCTTTAATTTATATCCCTCTAGCCACTCATCCTGCTCATCATCGACAAGAACATAGATAGTGTCATACCAGGTGGTATTGCCTCCACTCTTCCACACGGTGTTGTCAGGGGAGTTAGCGCCACCAGCGACGATCAAAGCACCGTTGCTGGCACCCGCGAATGCGCCACTCAGTCCAGAAGTATGGGGCAGTTCGGGGAGATCTTTCCAGGTGAAAGTTTCTTCCCTCTGGGACTCAACATTACTGCAACCACTAAAAAACAGGAGTGCCGTAAGAGAGGATGCAATGATCTGCGAGTATTTCATTTTATAAGTGTATACGCGATTAAGCGTGAGCAGTGAGCAGTGAGCAGTGAGCAGTGAGCAGTGAAATTTCGTATTCTTCCTAACAAATTTCAGATAATATTCACGTCAAATAATATTCACGTCAAATATTATTCAGCTATACGTTGAACGATCATACAGTGCGTTCAATCTGTTTGCTTAACACCTAACACAGATCGTTAGTTCACGCCTCATTCAATGGTCAACTCTTCAATAGCTACCGTAATCGCATCGCCATCCTCGTTGGCAAAAGTGGCATCGATACTCAGGGTCGGTTGAGGGGTGTTGTCGGGCTTGAAGTTGTTTTGCGTGATCAGGGTGTCAAACCCGGCTGTTGTCGATCCACTCTCAGCGACCACGATTGCGGCGCCGTTTGTTTGCAACAGGTCTCCACCCGTGATCCGTAAACCCGGGTTGCCGGCTGGTACCGTGAAGGAACCATCTCCGAACAAGAGGTGTGGCACGGCATCGCCACTTGCATCAATGTCGCCGACGGTTAACCGTACAGCGATCGACACCCCACGTGCATCGACACCGACCCTGCCGATGCTTCCACTGAAGACGGTGTTCGATAACTGCACCCCTCCAAGTCCTGTGGAATTAACGACTTCCACGAGAGCCACGTCCGCTTGTGCGTCATAGACCTGTCCTTCGGGGAAGAGGGCCTGGTTAAACGCGTTGATCCTGCCCACCGTGAAGATGCTGGCAGATTAGTGACGAGGTTCTTCGTATCGGTATGGCTGGACCAAGGTTGTGTGACGTTCACATCGTAGGCTATGACGAGGACGCCCGTGAATATGTATGCTACACACGCCATTTCCTCATGACGGCAGGAGCTACGCGCGTACGCTTTGTTCGCGATCAAACCTTTGGTCGACCCTTAGAATTGGATAACTTCGCCACCTATTGCCAGCGGCGCGTGTGGGTTATGCGCAGCACTGATTTCATTCATTGGAGCGAACCGGTTCTGGTCGCGGCGGCCGATGAGAGCGAAGATAATTTAGATAAATCCTTTTATTACATGGTACCCTATAAGGTAGGTACGTTGCATCTAGCGCCTGTGGGTGTGTTCAAATCGGTTGATAATGAGATGGAGTTACAGCTTCTGCACAGTCGAGATGGACTCCGCTGGCAGCGCGCGATGAAACGGCAACCATTCCTGGCCCATCGCGGCGAGGGTTTTTGGGACGCTCACATGGTATTCATCACGAGCCCGCCGATCGAAGTAGATGATAAACTTTATTTCTATTATAGCGGGACAAACTTTCATCACGACTGGTGGCTTGTCGGCTTGCGTGAGGAGATCGATCATCCAGAGGCAAAGGATCCTTTAGGTTGTGGGTCTGCATTTGCAATGGGGTTGGCAACCTTGAGGAAAGATGGGTACGCCTCACTTTACGCCAATCAGTACCGCCAGGGTATTGTCATTACGCGTAACCTGATCAGCCTGGGGACTCAGCTTATTATCAACGCCCGTTGCGCCCCCGGGGGGTCAATCAGGGTCGAGGTCCAGAACCGCCTGGATAAGGTCCTTGGAGAATGCAGCATCGATAACAGCGACGCTTTCAGTGGTGACAGCGTCGAACACACCAGGACGTGGAAGGGCGATCCGACAATCCCCGCCGGTCGCGGCCAGGAACTCTACTGGCGCAAGCTCAGATTCCACTTGCGAGACGCCGAATTGTTTTCTTTCCTATTTACCCACGAGACCGAAGAAAGCGATCCCTTCAAGACAGAGAAAGAGTGGTAATGCGTGAAAGCGATGATGGGAAAATGTGTATAAGCGG
>Ga0114999_10001062_pt1 | contig 39056 bp, 34 predicted proteins | sample ArcticOcean_MG_C_3_FD_89820 | JGI IMG/M metagenome (GOLD analysis project Ga0114999, IMG submission 89820) | Marine microbial communities from western Arctic Ocean - ArcticOcean_MG_CB8_126 | ecosystem: Environmental > Aquatic > Marine > Oceanic | place: Arctic Ocean: Canada Basin | collected...
CGTGTGATCTCGACCTGCCCCTGGATATCTTCCGGTACGGTAGGGGATTCGAGCCAGAAGACGTCGAGCGCTTCCAAGCCCCTACCGAGTTTAATAGCCTCAGAGACCGCGTACTGTGTGTGCAGGTCGACCATCAGGTCAATATTCGCCCCGACACGCTCACGAACAGCAGAAACTACAGATAGAATATGGCGACGGTCGGTCGTTAAATGTAGCTTCAGCGCTTTAAATCCAGCGTCAACCAATGTTTCTGCACGTGTGGCTGCGGTATCCGGTGTTTTGCCCGCGCAGCCAGCATAGAGTTTGATTCGATCTCGATATCGACCGCCCAGAATCTTGTGGATCGGCTTCCCGGTCGCCTTACCGATGAGATCCCAAAGGGCGATGTCACACCCTGCCAGCGCATCGACAAAAAACCCGGTCGGGTGACCCCGCTCCCGCATGGCGCTGTACATCTTCTGCCATAAGTACTCGACATCAAAAGGATCAGCCCCGATCAGAATTGGCCGGCAAAGATCTTCCACAATGATTTTTGAGGTGCCAGGTGATACCGGGCTTTGACCTTCACCATAGCCGACCAGGCCCTCATCCGTTGTGATCCGTACCACCATGGTTTCGTGCATATTGGAATAGATAGACCGCCAATCGCCATCAGCGATCGTGTAGGCGTTAGGGATGTCATCGTTTTTGGGAAACCGTAAAGCAAAAGCTTCAATTTGTGTGATTTTCATGAAGAAAATTATCCTGGGTTAAATAAATATATAAGGCGCACGGCGCACTGCGCGTGTACGATGTTTCTACCCTATTTCCCCCGCGTTAACATCCAAAGGTAACGTGATTGCCCCGGCCGAAAGTATCACCAGGCCAATACAGGCCGAAAGGGTAAACTGTATTCTCAATTTGATAATTAATTCACCGATCACCAAATCACCCACGCACCAAATTTCAATCTTCGGCCCGCTCGCCATGGGGAGCCATTTTGACCAGCTTTGGATCGAATCGGGCGATCGACTCTACCAGGTCAGTCTGAGCGGCCATCACCTCTTCGATATTTTTATAGACGAACGGCACTTCATCCAGGCCTGCAGAAATCAGCGTGACACCTTTATCTTTGAGGACCTGGTTTGCCTCTTTCCAATTCAGTGTCTGATTGGCTTTCCTCCGACTCATCACCCGTCCAGCCCCGTGGGAAGCCGAGTCCATAGCGGCCGGGTTCCCCTTGCCACGAGCGATAAACGCCGGACTGGCCATGGATCCGGGGATGATACCCAGTACGCCCTTGCCGGCAGGTGTCGCGCCTTTGCGATGGACGATAACCTCACGATCCAGATGGTGCTCTTTCCAGGCGAAATTATGATGATTTTCCAGATCAAGCAGCACGTCCACCCCCAGATGATCGGCCATATGGCGATGGATACAGGCGTGGTTAGCAGCCGCATATTTGCCCATCAGTTCCATGGCGGCCCAGTATTCTTGTCCGGCTTCGGTATTCATATCCAGCCAGGCCAATTGGCGAAGTGCCGTAGGTAATTCGGGATGCAGAGACATGGCCAGTTTGCTGTAATGGGCGGCGACCATAGCACCGGTCCCTCGGCTGCCGCTGTGACTGAGGAGGGCCAGATACGTGCCCGGTTCCAATCCCTGAACTGATTCTTTCAGCTTCAACGTCCCGAACTCCACAAAATGATTACCGCTACCGCTGGTGCCGAGTTGGCTCCAAGCTTTGTCTTTGGTCTGCCGGGTCACCGGAGATACAGACCAGTCTTCGTCCAGGACATCATGCTGGCGTCGATCTCTGAAGGCCGATCCTACCCCAAAACGCGTTTCGGCGGCGATGGCTTTTGTCAGCCTCTCCAGGCCCTTGCCGGTGTCCAATTTATTCAGAGGCAGGTCCAGCACCGTCATCTTCATGCGGCAGGCGATGTCGACACCAACCGCATAGGGAATGACGGCGTTATCTGTAGCGAGTACGCCGCCAATAGGCAGACCGTATCCCACATGGGCATCCGGCATCAGTGCACCGGCCACGGCCACGGGTAAGGCGCAAGCGTTTTTCATTTGCTGTATAGACTGCACATCCAGGTTCTCACCCCACTGACAATACGGAGCTGATTGTTCACGAGGTGCATATTGTCGCACGGGCAACGACGATGCAAACGCGCTATAGAGCGGATGATCACGATAGGTATCCGGGTCATGAATGACCGCACAGATCATATCCCGGATGCGGGCTCTGCTGCACTTCTGTTTTTTCATCTCCCAGATAAGTGCCTGAACCTGTTTCAACGGCTCACCGCCGGTAATGCCCAGTTTTTTTAAGTCTCTGATTTTCATGAAAGCCTTTAAGTGCAGTGACAAGTACGAGTATTGATGATATAAATTAAACAGCAGTACACGACAAAATGTCGTGTACTGTGAAGTTGAACCATTTTTGACACTGTACCCACACGCGGATGCATAAAGGTTATCATCCCCTGCTCTCACGCCGTATTCCGCACTTGTCACTTGCCACTCGTCACTGTACCTGGCCCTTTTCTCAACCGATGTAACACCAGCTCCGGTGGGCAATTAAACCGCACGTCCAATCCGGAAGCACCGATGCCTCTTGAGGTATACCCTATCAGTTGCCTGAATCGCCAGGGGCCAGAGCATAGGGCCCGGGGACATCGGGCATTCACGATGACCGGCTTCCCACCTGGCAGGCAGACCTGCCCTCCATGCGTGTGGCCCGAAAACATCACATCGCAGCCGCTATAGGCGGCTTCCTGATACAATTCGGGTGAATGAGAGAGTAAAACTTTCACCCCATCGGACGGTACATCTTCCAGCGCTTTCTCCAGGTTATCTGCCAGATAGAAATGCGGATCATCCACCCCAACCAGGTAGATCGTCTCCCCATGCCGTTCGATGGGAACCGTTTCATTCATCAGGATGGGTAAATCCATCGCGTCGAAGTGGTCCAGCATTTCAATAAAATCATGGTTCCCCAGGATGCCGTATACCGGATCTCGAATATGCTTGCGCACGTCGGCCATGATCGCCATACAGGCTTCATAGGGACCAAAGGTACTCCGCCGGTAATCCCCGGTGATGACACAGAGATCGTAGTCGATCTCCCCAAGTTTTCTGATCAGGGCCTCATAGATGGCCGGTTTGTAGTCCAGATGCAGATCGGTCAGATGAAGTATCGTATAGCCGTCGAAGGCGTCGGGTAAATGCGGTAGCGATATGTCATGGTGGGTGACCTGCATATCGGTGGCATTTCGCTGGCCGCGTCTGTACATAAATGTACCACGCAGGATAATTTCCAATAATCTGTATATCCAACCAACATTTTCAAAGTTAATATAGGCATAACCCTGACCGATCTGGTCATTCACATGATCAGACTGGATACCCAGCCGCTGCATCATATGAATACGCCCGACACGTTCTTCAATATGTTTGAAATCTACAGATGACATAGAAAAGACCAGGTTAGAATCCGACGATCTGTGATCCATTGACGGTAAGGCGGTACATGAGCCGGAGATGCTGTGATTCGTCGAATGGGGTAGGGGCATGCAGCGCACATCGGTTGTCCCATAAAATGAGGTCGCCGGGGCGCCATACGTGCATATACGTAAAGGCAGGCTGGGTCGCGTGCGTCAGTAAATCGGTCAACAATCGGCGACCTTCGTCTTCCGGCAACCCCTGTACCGACTCAATATGACAGAGCGGCAGATAGAGTGCTTTACGACCCGTCACCGGGTGCTGGGCGACCAGAGGCCGGATAATAGGTGGATGTTGTTTTTTCATCTCTTCGCTCAGGGGTGGGCGATGTGGATTTTTCTGTCTCAACATTTCATTGAGGTGGTTGTAGGAATGCACGGTTTCCAGGTCGTCGATTCGTGTTTTAACCTGATCGTCTAAAGCGTCATAGGCCGCAGTCATACCGGCAAAGCCGGTTTCGCCACCTTCTGGTGGTGTGTGTATGCAAAACAGGCAGGAGCCTATGGGCTGGGGGTGTCGAAACGAATCGTCCGTATGCCAGAGCAATGGCAACGGATCGGCCTTTATAAAAAGGGCCGTATAAGCCCCATTTTCTTTTGTATTGCCGATGCGTAATATTTCGGGATAGTCCGGCAGAAGAAATGCCGGATTGTATTTTTCATTATATTCCAAAGTCCCGAATAAGGCTGCGAAGTCGCGCAGATGACGGGGGTCGATATGCCCTTGATCACGGATCATGAGCAACCCGCCGGATGCGTGGAAGGCATCAATGAGCAGCGCACGTGTCTGGCCATTCAGAGCCGTAAGGTCCAATCCGGTGATTTCCACGCCAAATCCTGAGCCTGTCAGCGTATGTTGGTTTATGAATGACATTATGGAAGGCATCTCGTTTAGTCTCCAGGTCTCAACATCAAAAAAACTGGCACCGGCTCAAACCCAAGTCGTTGCCATTAGGTTGAACTTTGTTCGTTGACCATCCCGGCAATCGTCGGTGCGCCGCGCCGTTTGAGTTCTTTCCACGTCACGTTAACCAGCGTCTGACCGATGCCCTGCCGATGGTAGTCCGGATCAACGGATAAAAGGTGGATCAGGGCGCGGGACCCGTCATAGACGGCTTTGATACAGCCGCATATATGTCCTTCAACTTTTCCCACCAGAAAGACGGCAGCCTCGCGCGCCGCCACACGCTTCATGGCCTCGGGCCCTTCTACCTCGGGATAACCATACGGGTCATTGGCTGACAGGATGTCGACAAGACGGTGTGCGTCTGTATCCTGGAATGGACGAATATGGAAATTGGCACTCATTCAATACTTACCTTTTCGCCGGTCTTCGCACTGTCGTAGAGCCCGTCGAGTATCTGCATGAACAGATAGGCCTCCTGCGCATTCACTTCGGGTTCTACCAGACCTTCTACGGCCATGGCGAAGCGCTCGATCTCGTAGTAGAAGGTCGGGACGGGATCAGGCGGTTGACTGTATGAAATATCGAGAGGCGCATCAACCTCTTCGGTAATGAACGCCCCATCTTGATGGCGACTGATTTTTCCGCCAGACACCGCTCCGTCGCGCCCATAGAGTTCTACACTAGTCGGCGCGTCGCTGTGCAACCATCGGGAACAGTCAATTTGGATGGTCATCCCGCCTTCAAGGCCGACCTGGCCGGAAAAATAATCTTCCGCCGGACCTTCCGGGCCATCATAGGTTGGATAGACCGCATGCTTAGTTGCAAAGGCCCATATCGGCTTCGGACATCCCATCCACCACCAGACCATATCCAGTTCGTGGGAGGCATGCTGCCCGAGGGTCCCGCCTTTCTGCCCATAAACCTGAAGCCAGCGCTCGATACCTTCTGTGGCGGGGCGATAATTGTATTTGAGAAAAATACGTGCATGGTAGGGGAGACCGATGTCACCTTGTTGGACAGCGGCTCGTATCTGCCTGTTTATAGGAAAGTGTCGCATAAAATAACAAAATTGCAGCGTTTTTCCGGCCTGTTTGGCGGCGGCGTCAATAGCCGTAATCTGTTCTGCCCGGACCGCGTGGGGTTTCTGAACCAACACATGTTTACCCACGGCAAAGGCGTCGAGCACCATCTGATAACGCATCACCGGATTTACCGCAAGATAAACGGCGTCTATGTTGTTGTCCTCAAGCAGTTGACGATAGTCGCTGTATTGCTCCGGTACGTCAGATTCATCTGCGACGCGGTGGCGGAGTGTCTCGTTCAAATCACTGACGGCCACAACTTCCGTACGCGGTACGGCCATTGCAGCCAGGACAGCCTGTCCTCCGGCCCATCCACATCCTACGAAACCTATTCTGAGCGGCTTATGGTTCATGAGTTGCCTATCGTCCGGCCCCTTCCCTGGGAGGGAAAGGGCGGCGGTAATTTTGGGATTTATAGTGTTTGGGTTGCCTATTTAAGGGTTTATCGTCCATTGTTTGTACCGATTCATTGCTTCCTGCTGTAGATCATCCCAGTCGGTCAATAAGACCATTCGGACCGTCGTTGAGACCTGTTCTCCAGCAGCGACATCCCGACCGAAAAGATGCAGGTACTGGGCATTATGATAATTATTAAAACCGGACAAGCCGATACAATCCTCCCGCCGGGCCATAAGCAGGATGGCATGGCCGTAGCGATGTTCCTGTATCATCAGCGGGTAGGCATAATGGGGACCGAGGCGCCAGTTGAGTGGATAGCCCGTCTGCCAGCGTCCATCTTTGAATTGGGAGACCGATTCGTCATCCCTCACCCAGGATTCGTTCTCATGCTCGCCATACCATTGTTTCTCGTACCAGGTGAGGCCATCCGGATGGATACGGTCATCAGACACCGCGTAATAGGGTTTGTAATACGGCGTAAAGTAATTGGCGATGAAAAGCTCAAATTTATTATAATCGCTTTGCAAATGGGCTGTGAAAGTTGCATCAACGGCAGAGGCCGATGGGTCCAGACGATAGTGTGCGCTTAGCTCACCGTGGACGTCATCGCAAGCCGCCCAGCGAACTTCCACGCCGCCATCTTTTATGGCCACCTGGGCCGGTTCCCGTTCGCGGGTAATCTCGAGCTCCCGACCGGTAGCCAGCGTACGATATATATTCAGCCAGGCAAAGTCCGGACCTTCATCAAGATGAAAGCTCGTCAGGCCGCTCAGCCGTAGACCTTTAGCCCCCAGTATGGTCACCGTCGCTGGTCCCAGGGTTCCCTGAGTCAGAGCGGGTTGTTCGAGGTTTTTAAACGTCGTATCAGACAGGTGGTTTTCAGGCATAATATACACTCAGGTACAGAGGTGATGTCCCTAAAGAACAGACAAGAGGATAGATCATATTGATAAATCATATTGAATACCTTTTCTAAAGGTATCATATTAAAGAAAGACCTCACTTCCAGCAAATGAAAAGATCACCCTTAACCATTTGGTATCACATGCCCACGTCCAGACGATTTGTTATTCATAGTCCGATTCGAGATCTTGAAACGTTCCGGCGACTTGCCGAACAGGCTTCCGTGCTTAAAATACATGGCGAGGTGGCCACTACCATCAGCACCTTGTCTGAAAAAAGTCGATACGAGATCCCGCCCGGCGGTAGCCCCTGGCACGAATATGCCAGTTTGAACCCGACTCTGGCGAAATTCTTTCCACATCCTGCCATCGGGCCTCACATACCAGCTGGTCATGTCGCCCGTAACTGCTTAATACCACGTATCCAGTCGTCGGTATCTGCAATCCGCTTGGTCAACTGGGTAGCATGGAACGGTTACAGGATGCGCGTATTAAAACCGTTTTTATGGGCTTCAGGGCCATGTACGACCGGGGATATGAGACCCCGGATACCACGGCCCACATGATCGAAATGACGGACGCGTATCTAAAAAACCCGGTGAAGGGATTGCGACAACGGCAAAATGTGCTGTATCAGATGTGCCTGCAGTGGGGCGGGGATCAGCATGCGGATGGGTTGTATGAGGCCTTTTTTGGTATCCACGAGGCGTTGCGTCTCAAGGGGGCGGGGGCAGGTCGATTGGAGACCTACAGTGGCGGGGTGACACAGCGCTGGATTACCCGCCCGCTGATGATCAAGCCGGATTTACTCTCCCCGGAAGAAGAAGCCTATTTTATGCCGTATATTTTTAATATCCACGAAGAGGAGGCCCGGCAGGATTACATTGACCTGGCTGGTAGTCGAATGGTTCCCGGCGGGATGCCACCGACCCGCTCCGACCCGCGTCTGCCCGCTGTCGGAACAGTAGTATCCCTTCTCCGCCTGGCCGCACAGCGTCTGGAGGCCTGCACCGAAACGCCGCAGGCAAAGTGGTTGCGGAATATCGCCCGGTCAATCCGGGTATGGACGAATCTGCTACGAACGGCCAATCATTTTTATAGTGCACAGATTATTCGTGATCACCGGATGGAGGCGTTGTCAGGCCCGGCTGTTATTCCGTCCAAAGATCCAACGTGGACGGGTGATGAACATTTACTGGCTTTTAATGAAATCCGGCGAGATGAATTGGACAACACCGTCGAATTAATCTCCATGCTTGAGGAATATGGGCTGGATCTGATTATTCGTGCGGATTCGGTAGAGGATGCGGACCCGTTTCAACTGGAGCCGGCCCTGAAGGATCATTTAAACCGAAAAATCGAGATCATGCGGGCGCACTGGCGCGATGGGGAACGCTATTTGACGTCACCGTTTAAATAAAACTGCCGGCCCCCTGGTGGATTTATGTCTGATAAATAGGAGAATAAGATGCAGTTGAAAGATCGCGTGGCTATTGTAACCGGCGGAAGTTCCGGGATTGGACGAGGCATTTGCCTGGAGTTCGCCCGTGAAGGGGCAAATGTGGTGGTTGCGGATATTCAAGAGATGCCCAAGCGGGGCAAATACCATGAGCAGGATGTCGTTACGCCGACGGTAGAGGAAGTTGAAAAGCTCGAAAGTCAGGGATTGTTCGTGCAGACGGATGTGGGTGAAGAGGCATCTATACACCGCATGGTGGCGGCGGCTGTTTCGCATTTCGGCAGGCTGGATATTCTGGTCAACAATGCCGGTATTTATGTGGTCGGCGATACGCAGACCATTTCGGTGGCGGATTGGGATCGGATTATGAACATCAATTTAAAGGCGCATTTTCTCTCTGCACGCTTTGCGGTGCCTCACCTGAGGCAATCTCCTGCCGGTCGGATCATCAACATCGCGTCGGTTCATGCCTTTGCCGGGGGTTCCGGTCCGGCCTATGCGCCATCCAAAGCTGCTGTCATCAACTTGACCCGTGACACAGCCATAGAAGTAGCCAACGACGGTGTGACAGTGAATGTGATCTGCCCTGGATATATCGAAACGCCCATCCAGGATTATTTGACCCAAGAGCAGATCGATGATTGTTTGGCGAAAACACCGTTGCCGCGTCTGGGCCGGCCCCGCGATATCGGGCGAGCCGCTGTATTTCTGGCGTCAGACGATGCAGAGTGGATCACCGGTGTCGCTCTACCTGTAGACGGTGGCTGGCTGGCGCCTATCGGTACGTGAGCGGTTGAAAGACATTTTATCACACACAATATTTGATCCCGGGAGAAATTCATCATGTCCGTAGATACTTTGGTTGAACAACCTGATAAATTAAAATCCAATACGCTCCCGAAACGTATATTCGGCAAGACGGGTGAGGAAGTCCCGATTTTGGGTCTCGGCACCGCCCCTGGTGGCATGGGGTTACCAGATGCGGAGGCGATTGATCTCATCCATGCGGCCATTGACCTGGGCGTGACCTACCTGGACACTGCTCCTGGGTATGAACGTGCTCAGATCCAGCTGGGGGAGGTCCTGCCAGAACGGAGGGATGAAGTTTTTCTTGTAACGAAAACCCTCACAGAAACGGCAGAGAAAGCGCTTGAGATTCTAGAAAATAGTCTGCGGGATCTGAAGACGGATCAGGTGGATCTCACCTTTCTTCATTCAGTTGGCAGCCAGGATGTTGATGCCATCCTGGCCCCTGATGGTGCGCTTGCTGGCCTGCGAGAAGCCCAGAAACGAGGGTGGACCCGGTATATCGGGTTGACCGCCCATCACCGCTCTGCCCGGGCCTGCCGGATCTTACAGGAAGAGGATGTCGACGCCGTGATGTTTGCCCTGAATTATGCAGACAGACATACCTATAATTTCCAGGCTGATCCACTTGAGTTGGCGAGAGCACAGCATACAGGTATAGCCGCGATGAAAGTGTTCGGTGGCGCACCGGAGATGAAATACGATGCGCCCACCCGGTCTCAAATGCACCGCAGCGGTATCCGCGATCACGCCGGGGCGATGCGGTATGCCCTGAGTCTACCCGGCGTGTCGCTTGCAGTGGTTGGGATGTTCAGCGTGGAAGAGTTGGAGGAAAATGTTGCCTATGCCAGGACGTTTGAACCAATGGATGCTCCGGCCATGGCCGCGATAGAAGAAGAGGGCAAGAAACTGGCAGAAGCGTGGAAAGACCACTTCGGTCCTGTCGAGTGATGCCTACCATTTTAAGTTTAGGCATTGAGGTGTACCGACAAACATATCATTATCAGGGCATCCTTATTAGGTCCATGTTTCTTAATGATAAAGTGAAATGGATACGGTTTTAAGCCGTAGCAATGGTCATTTCCTGCATTTTCTCCTCATCCAATTCCACACCGAGGCCCGGTCCTTCGGGTAAATAGAGATAGCTGCCCTCGGCGCGAATCCGTTCTTTGGCCGGTGAGGTTGTGTAAAGGACGGGGCCCATCGGATCACAGGGATAGGCGAGGTTGGGCGCGGTGGCGGCCACGCTCAACTGGGCAGCGATGCCAAGGGTGGACTCCTGGTCGGTGCCGATCAGATATTTGAGGCCGGTGCATTCGGCCAGGTCAATCAGTCGGCGTATATAAGTGGGACCATAGGTGATGCAGGCCACATTAAAGATGGTACAACTCCCGCGCTCTACGGCCTCATGCCCCTGCTCATAGCTATAAATGTGCTCGCTCACCGGTAGGTCGACACGTTTGGAAAATTCGGCATTAATCCGCATACTCTGCGATGGCCCCTCAAAATGAAAGGGGTTATGGTGTCGCAGCACGTCCGCATAACGTATCCCGCTTTCCCAATCCTTGAAACGATGAGATAAATCTATGGACTTGAGCTTGATCCGATCACCAAATCGTGTTTTCATTTCGGTGAGAAAACGATCATCGAGTGCGCTGTCACCGGAGACATAATAGCGAAAGAGATGATGCCCCAGGTCCGTCAGTCGTTGCAGGTAGCTGGCGGCCTGCTCGAAATCATCCTGTACCTGCCATCCGAAGATCGGATAACAGCAGTAGACCTTATCACGCATCTTACCGCCCATAAGCCGCCAGGCAGGTACACCCATGGCCTTGCCGTTCAGATCCCACAAACCGATATCAATCGCTGAGGTCAGATGCATATCACTTACCGAACTGTTAAATCGATGGCCCCGTATCAATTCATTGATCTCAGTGATGGCCGTAGCATCCCGGCCCACCAGCAATTCGTTGTATTGCGCCGCAACCGCCCCAATATCTTTCGCTCGGCTATCTGACGCTTCGCCTAACCCGATCAAGCTCTCATCGGTATGGATCTTGACGATGACATGGCCCGATACATATCCGTAATAGCGTGGGGTCTCAATTTGATACGTCTCAATGCGGGTAATTTTCATATTTCTCCCTCCAGAATAAGGCAGGTGTGTATTCCGCCCCATGGGTACCTAACTGTAGCCGCTGAGCGATTTCGACCATACGTTTCGTCCCTCATCACCCAGGGGCGTGAAACCATATCTCCTTCCCAGGGTTTGTCTTTTAACAATCCGGAGTTACGCGGAATCTCGCCGGCTGGTTCATCACACGGGCAAGCCTCCACCGGCCTTTAATGATATAGTCTCGATCAGCAGTTGGGTCTCATGGCCGATATGCAACGGTGCATCGGCGAAATAACTGGGGTCAATAGGTAATAGTTACCTCATCAGTCTCGATTTCGTTCCATACGACAGGGAACCAATCTTCACGGAGCCGCTCACCGGTTTTCTGATTGATGTCAGGAAAGTCAGGCGAAGTCCTGCCCGGACGTTGCAGAAAATGGGCATCATCACCTACCAGCCGGAAAGACAACGTCCGGTTGACAGACGCGTCAGTATTCGCGTTGGCCCCATGAATCGTTTTAAAATTAAACGCCACGGCATCACCGGGCGCCATGGCCCAGACTTTTATGTCGTGGCTACCGTCCTCAATATCCGGCATATCCATAAATTTGGAATCATCCTCATAAAAACTTTTCATGGTCGACCAGCTCGTCGGGCGTATTTCCCTGGGCAGGGTATGGGTCCCAGCCGCACATCTCAGCGACACTTCTTGTGCCCTGGTATTGAGCGGAATCCAGAAGCTGGCGGTCTGGTCACCTTCCACGCAGTAATATGGCATATCCTGATGCCAGGGGGTGGGTACCCCTGAACTGGCTTCTTTATACAGATAATGATCATGGAAAAATTGGGCTGCACTTGACCCCATGAGTTTGGCCGCAACAGCCCCCATCGGGCTGTTATAGACGAAATCCTTATATTCAGGAATATGTTGCCAACAGCAGAAATCTTCTAAAAAACGCCCTTTGTGACTCTCCCTATTGTGTACCAGTGCGTTGGGACTGGGGTGCTCATCGTGATAGTCCGCCCCACGGGAAAGCGCTGGAATCCAGTCCTTGAATACGCCGCGTAGCACAACGACGCCATTATTCTGATAATCCGTTACATCAGAAGGTGTTACAGCATCAACGATCCGGTTAGTCATAGGCCCTCATCTCCTCCCTCATTCATATCAACGCGAGCTTTCGCAAGGTATCCCGATAAGTTTTATATATCGAATGGTATTGCAAATGGCAACCCGCTTCAATAATCGTTTGCCCTGCGACGACAACGGACTTGACCGCACGGGGGGTGGCCCCAAAAATGATCGCATCCGTGGCATGGTCTTTGGCAACCACAGCAATCGACGGATCTTCTGCATCCAGATAGATCCTGTCCTCTGTCCAACGTTCATCCAGCCCACAAGCCGCATATCCCAGACGGGTCGCTGCATCCAGTAACAAGGGGGCCTCTGCTGCGCTATGCCGTTCCTCCATCCTGGACCGCTCATCGTATTCGACCGCACGAACTTCCTCAAATGCGTTTTCACAGGCATGGCTGTCTACTCCAACACATAACCGGACACCGGCCTGCAGCAGGTCTGAGGTCTGTGGCAAGCCGTCACCGAGGTCCCGTTCTGTCGTACGACAAAGGCATACGAAAGTCTCTTCACTGCCTAAGGCTGTAATTTCTGCTGCCGTCAGGTGGGTGGCATGTACAGCCACAAAGTTGCGGGACAGAATACCTTCATTGGCCAGCAACGTTATCGGGGTGGTCCCATATTCCGTTTTACATTCTTCCAGTTCTCGTCGTTGTTCGCAGACATGCATGTGGAAGGGCAAACGATGCTGATCAGCATAGGCCGCCAGCATACGGATTTGCGGTAGGGGCACCGCCCGAATGCTGTGCGCTGCCACCGCCACGGTGACCATGGGGTCTGCTTTGTATTGCGCTTGCAGGGTATCCAGATCTTGTAAAATGAGATCGACGTCAGAATCAGAAAACCGTTTTTGTGCCGTATCGAGTGGTTTCTTGTGTCCGCCACGCATATAGGCGGTACGGATCAGACAAATGCGAATACCGGTATCTTTCGCCGCCCGGATGACTGCATCTGCCAGCTCGGTGCGGTGGGTGTAGGGGTTGCCATCCAGATCGTGGTGGACATAGTGAAATTCACCGACAGCGGTCACCCCGGACATGGCCAGTTCGGTATAAGCGAAACGTGCGATGGCGTACATGTCGTCCGGATCAACCTGTGCCGCCAGGGTGTACATCAGATCCCGCCAGCCCCAGAATGAGGCCGCCTGCATTGATCGGCGTTGCGTCCGTCCGCGCAGGACCCGCTGGAAGGCATGGGAATGTGCCGTAGCCATGCCGGGCATGACCCAATGCGAATCTGCATATTGCACACACGGCTGCGGACTCATAGGGCCACCACCTTTCCCCGTTTGATGACGGTCTTTACCGGGTTTCCACCGAAAAAATAGGGAATATGCCTGTAGTCTCTTTCTTTTAGAATGAGAAGATCCGCCCGTTTACCCACTTCAATAGACCCTGTCACCTCTCCCTGGCCAATGGCGTAAGCTGCATTGATGGTGGCAGCGTTCAGGGCTTCCGATGGCAGCAGTTTCTGGAAGCGGCAGGCAATCGCCATGACCAGCGGCATCGATGGACAGGGGGCTGAGCCGGGATTGATGTCCGTGGCCAGGGCAACCAGCGCCCCGGCATCGATCAGCGCCCGGGCATCGGCAAAATAATCGACCCCGAGGTTGAAGTTGACGGCCGGCAGCGGTATGGCCATGGTATCCGATTGGGCCAATTTTTTAATCCCTTCCTCGCCGGTCACATCGAGATGATCCGCGGAGGTCGCGCCCAATTCAACTGCCATCGCGACCCCACCGAAATCATTGAACTGGTCTACATGTATTTTGGCCTGTAAGCCTGCGCCCATACCTGCCTGTAAAACCCGGCGGGTCTGATCCACATTGAACGCATGATCTTCGCAAAACACATCGATATAGAGTGGTGTGCCCTGCGCTATGAAATGGGAGGTGCGATACCAGTTCACCACTTCTGGCAATGTTTCTTCGATGACCAGGCGCGTGTAGCCCTCGATGTCACCCCGGTATTCCGGGGGGACGGTGTGTGCTCCGAGAAAGGTGGGGACGATATCGCAGAGATGTGTGGTATCGAGTTGCGCGATGACGTCCAGCATTTTCAATTCGCTGGCGGTATCAAGCCCATACCCGGTTTTTATTTCAACGGTTGTCGTACCCAGGGCGAGCATGTCATCGAGGCGTCTACTGGCCAAGGCTGCCAGGTCATCTACCGATGCCTCGCGGGTATGTCGAACCGTGTTCACAATGCCGCCTCCTGCTTCCATAATTTCCAGATAGGAGGCCCCCTTTATACGTAATTCAAATTCCGCGGCTCGGTCGCCCCCATAGACGACATGGGTATGCGGATCCACGAACCCTGGACAGACCGCATGGCCTGTACAATCGATGGTATGTCTGGCTGTAAAACGTTCACCAAGATCGGCGGTTGGTCCGACGGCGACGATACACGCATCTTGCACGGCCACCGCACCGTGGGGTATGAAACCCACAGATTGCATGGCCGGCCCACGTTTCGCAGTGGGCGATGCACACGTGACCACCTGATCGGCGTTGCTGAGAAAGAGGTCTACAGTTTCCATTATTCCTTACCTTCGGTAAATGTACTTAGTTATCTGTTACTTCAAATATAAGGGTAAGCCAAATTAAAACAGTTATCCCGCATGCTTTAAGCGGGGATCCATAACAAGTCTGAGCCAAATAAACATTGAACGTGCAGGCAGTTATAAAAACATGCCCCACGCAACCTAATCCAACGTCGGTTTGGATAGGTCGATGACCGTATGGACCGTTTCGGTTATTTTGCCTTTTTTAACCAGTTGCCGAATCGATTCTATCAGCGGTGCAGGGACCACATCGTGGTCCAGGAAGGGTACTTCCTGACGGACTAATTGATACGCCAGGCTGGTCCCCTGGCCCATATCCTCCGGCGTAATACCCAAAGTCCGGCAACGAAAATCAATCGCCTGGGCGGCGGCCAGTAATTCGATGGCGACGATGGTTTCCACGTGATCTATAACCTGATTCGTGTGGTGAACGGCTGTAGCCCCCATGCTCACATGGTCTTCTGTATTGGCACTGCTGGGGATGGTGTCCACACTGGCCGGATGGGCCAGTACCTTGTTTTCTGAGGCGAGGGCCGCGGCCGAATACTGAGCAATCATCAGGCCACTTTCCAGGCCGCCTTTGTCTGTGAGGAACATGGGCAGTACACCCCCGTTGCAATCGGCGTCTACAAGTCGGGCTGTGCGCCGTTCACTCATATTGCCCATGTCCGTCAAGGCCATTTTCATACTGTCCATCGCGATGGCCATGGGCTCCCCGTGAAAATTGCCCGCACTGACAATATCCGCTTCCCCGGTATGCTCGTTGATGAACACGAGCGGATTATCGTTGGCGGCATTCAATTCTATATTAATGACCCATCGGGCATAATCAATGGCATCTCGGACGGCACCATGGACTTGAGGTACACAGCGCAGAGTATAGGGGTCCTGCACGTTATTCGGGTCGTCTGTGCGCAAGAACCGGCTTGTGCTGAGCAAGGCCCGTAGGAATGTGGCGCAGGCGATCTGCCTGGGGTGCGGCCGGATGGCATGCACCCGTGCATCGTAGGCACGGTCCGTCCCGTATAAAGCCTCCAAGGTCATGGCTGCAGCGATATCTGCTGTCAAGGCGAGGTTGGAAGCCCGATGCACCAGGAGGGCGCCCAACCCGGCCATAAGGGTGGTGCCGTTGGTTAAGGCCAAGCCTTCCTTCGCCCCTAAGGTTACGGGTTGTAAACCTGCCTTTTGTAAAGCCAAGGCCCCATCAAGCCGTTGACCCTGGTAAAGAGCTTCGCCTTCGCCAATCAGGACCAGGGTCATATGTGCCAGGGGGGCCAGATCGCCACTCGCGCCCAGAGATCCCCGGCCCGGAATACAGGGGTGTACGCCCTTGTTGGTCATATCTACCAACAACTGAACCACTTCGGGTCGTATCCCCGAATACCCCATGGCCAGGGTGTTCGCCCGGGTGACCAGCATGGCGCGCACGGTCTCTTCTTTCAATTCTGCTCCTGTGCCTGCCGCATGGCTACGCACGAGGTTTAGCTGGAGTTGCGCCACCTGTTCTGGTGAGATCAATTTGTCCTTGAACCGTCCGAACCCGGTGGTAATACCATAGGCAATACGGCCCTCTGCGACCAGCCGTTCTACGGCATTTCGAGACCGTACCATTCTGGGGATGGCATCCGGATGTATAGCCACGGTACGGCCCTTTGAAACAGCGACCACATCATCTATACTGAGATCATATCCTGAAAGGGCCAATGGATCTTGCAAAAGATGTTACCTCCTCTAAGGGTCTGTGCAAAACATCTTGCCGTTTTTAGTCGCCACGCTACCGCCATGCCTGCGTTGCTCTGCATCGACGAATCCGAGATTCGTCCGCTTCGAGCGCCTTGGACTGACGCCATCTCGCTGTAGAAAAATAAAACCGATTGTTTTTTCACAGAGCCTCAGTCATCAGGATGTCATGGGAATCTTGATCCCACGTTTTTCTGCTACAGCTTTTGCCTCTTCATAGCCGGCATCCGCATGGCGGACCACGCCCATTCCGGGGTCATTCGTAAGTACCCGTTCCAGTCGAAGGGCTGCTGCCGGGGTCCCATCGGCGACAATAACCTGCCCGGCATGCAGACTGTAACCGATACCTACGCCCCCGCCATGATGAAAACTGACCCATGTAGCTCCGCTGGCGGTATTAACCAGCGCGTTTAAAACAGGCCAGTCACCAATGGCATCGGAGCCGTCTTTCATGGCTTCCGTTTCCCGGTTCGGACTGGCGACAGAACCGCTGTCTAAATGATCCCGCCCGATAACGATGGGCGCACTGACCTCGCCGGAAGCCACCATTTCATTAAACTTCAGGCCCGCTTTGGCGCGATCCCCATATCCCAACCAGCAGATACGTGACGGCAGGCCCTGAAACTCGACCTGTTGTTGCGCCATCTTGATCCAGCGTATGAGATGTTCATCTTCCGGGAACAGGTCCATAATCGCCTGATCTGTATGATAGATGTCTTCGGGGTCACCGGAGAGCGCAACCCAACGGAAAGGTCCTTTGCCTTCACAGAAGAGGGGCCGGATGTACGCCGGTACAAAACCAGGATAATCGAAGGCCGCGGCTAACCCGTTGTCAAAGGCTCTCTGGCGCAGATTATTGCCATAGTCAAAGACAACAACGCCCTTCTTCTGCCAGTCAAGCATGGCCTGGACATGGGTCGTCATGGCCTCTGTCGACCGTTTCAAATACGTTTTCGGATCACTCAAGCGCAGGTCTTCGGCTTCCTTTGGAGACAGGCCGACGGGGATATATCCATAGAGCGGATCATGGGCGGAGGTTTGATCTGTTACCACATCCGGTACGATGCCTCGTTCGATCATCTCCGGCAGGACCTCGGCGGCATTGCCTATCAAGGCGATTGATTTCGGTTCCCGCACCGCCAAGGCTTCGCTCGCCCAGGTCAGAGCCACATCGAGACTTTCTGTGATGGTATCGACTTGGCGTAGTTCCAGGCGTCGTCTCGCCCGCCTGGGGTCCACCTCGACCAGCAGGCCTACACCACCATTCATGGTGATGGCCAGCGGTTGCGCACCACCCATCTCGCCCAGACCAGCCGTCACCACCAGTTTTCCCGCCAGACTCTCCCAGCCATGCTTACGAGCCAGCGCACCAAACGTCTCATAGGTCCCCTGTAAGATCCCCTGGGTACCAATGTAAATCCAACTGCCAGCCGTCATCTGCCCGTACATGATCAGCCCTTCCTGCTCCCAGGTATCGAAATTCTCCTGCGTCGCCCAGGCGGGTACGATATTGGAGTTGGCGATCAGAACACGCGGTGCATCTTCATGTGTACGAAACACCCCGACAGGTTTGCCCGACTGGACCAGCAGCGTCTCATCCGGCTCAAGCGTACGCAGCGCCTCAAGGATCGCATCAAACGATGCCCAGTTCCGTGCCGCCTTGCCCCGACCGCCATAGACAATCAAATTATCCGGATCAAAGGCCACTGTGGGGTCCAGGTTATTCTGGATCATACGGTACGCGGCTTCGATGAGCCAGTTCTTGCAGGTTAATGTTGTGCCCCGTGGGGCACGGATCTCTCTTTTCATTTACAGGCATCCGCCTTCGTCATGTATCGATTGGACCGTCATATTGTAGGTGTCTTCCCGGTAGGTTGCCTGGAACCAGACCGCCGGTATCTGCTCTACGCCCTGACGGGTATAGGTCAACCGGTCCACAGAGAAGGCGGTTTGATTAGAGGTTGCCCGTAACAACATGGCCTGATCGTGGGTTAAGGTACATAACTCTACGATGTGCTCCATACGTACCAGCGCAATCGTAAACTTTTTTACCAGCAGCCAGTGGATGGACTGAGTTTCCAGATTTTCGTGGATCAATGCCGGACAGAGGAATTCCGGTAGATAGCGGATCTCATGAGCAACGGGCAGATTATCCGCCAGGCGGATCCGTTCAATATGAAATACCGGGGTCCCGCGTGGGAGGATAAGGCGTTCGGCAACACGGGCTGTGGCAGGGATCACTTCGAATGCAAGCACCCGTGTGGCAGGCGTCCGGCGTTGCCGGCGCATTTCCTGGCTGAAGCTGGATAAACTGAAGTGGGTTGATTGATGGGGTGGGGTGGTGATGAAGGTCCCACGCCCCTGATGACGAGTAATCAACCCTTCTTGTAAGAGCAGGTCTATCGCTTTACGAACCGTACCCCGGCTGAGTTGGTGCGCTTTCGAGATGGTTTCTTCCGGTGGTAACTGAGCGCCTGCATGCAACTGACCGGATGAGATCTGCTCGCGTAAAGCCGTAGCCAATTGATAATATTTAGGTGTCATCGCAATCATGGCGGCCCTCTTTTATGGTGTCTCTACTGGTTCTAAAAAATCGGCCTTAAAATTTGTATATACATATGTACAAATTTTGGAATAGGTCAAGTCTTTTATCGTGTGTTATGCCGTATAGAATAGTATACTATGGATCACAATTAAATGACATTGGGGATCATGGATGTGCTATCATGACAAGGGGATTGACATGCAACGTGAAATCGTGGAAATCGGGCATCCGGCCTTACGGGAGATGGCCCAGAAGGTGCCGGATACAGAGATATCTTCTGCGCGTATCCAGCGGCTTATCGATGATTTGATTGAGACCAAACGTAAGAAGAATGGTGCGGGATTAGCCGCCACACAGGTTGCCGTGCCGTGGCGTATTTTTATTGTCGAGGTGGCCAACAACCCCCGATATCCTTACAAACCAGAAATCCCGTTGACCGTTGTGATCAACCCCGAGATTACCTTTCTCACTGATACCCGCATATCGGTTTACGAAGGTTGTCTCTCCATACCTGATCTACGAGGTATCGTTGAGCGGTGTCCCGAGATCCGTGTGCAGGGGTTAGACCGACAGGGTGAAGCGATAGATCACACGATAAAAGGGATCTCCGCAGGCACGTTTCAGCATGAAGATGACCATCTCAACGGCATCCTGTTCCCCGATCGGGTCAAAGATACCAGGACCCTGTGCACCTGGGGTGAGTTTTCGCGGCGATATGAAGATGATTTTCGCGCCTATGTGGCGAAGATTGTGAATCAGTACGGCAGTTAGGAGGTTTCGCGGCTATCTGCCTACCCCTGATACCGGACATCTTTATACGGCGATACGAGCGGTTCATCCGGGCAATGCAGTTTGCCGGTCTTCACCCAGCCACAATCCCGGGCAGCCAATTCAGTCGTTAGATAGCCTTCCCACTGTTTGACCTCATTAGTATACCCCGAATCATCCATCAGATTGGTACACTCGCCGGGATCGTCATCCAGATTAAAAAATTGCTTTAAATCAATGCGCGGCAGCCAGACAAATTTACGGTGGCCGTCGGTGACATACTGCATCTCCTGCTCGTCGGCGTAGCACCAGCAATGTTCACCGTGTAGATAGGTCCGCCAGTCAGTCGTGGTGCCGTTCATAAGCGGGATCATACTGCTGCCGGTGACGGTAGGCGGAAGGGCCGCTCCTGCTGCTTCAAGAATGGTGGGCATGATATCCCGGAGTTCAACGACCTCATCTACGACCCGAGACTGGACCTCTCCCTGTAACGCGGCAGGGGGGCAGATAATGAGCGGGATCCGGGCGCTGCCTTCATAGGCGTACGTCTTGCGCCAGAGGTGGTGGTCACCGACCATGTCGCCGTGATCGGAGGTGAAGATAATCCAGGTATTTTGAAGGGTGTCCGGCTGATGCCGCTCCAGCCAATTTTTCAACCGGCCGATCTGCGTATCGATAAACGATATTTCGCCGTAATACCCTGCACGGCCCCGGTGGATTCGGCCTGCGGACTGTTTTCCACGCCAGGCGTTTACATCTGTTGCCTGAAGTGGATCTTCGTGCATGGCTGACCAGTCGGCGATATAGGGTGGTGGGGTCTCTTGTTCATTGTACATATCGAAATGCCATTGCGGCGGCACATAAGGGGAATGGGGCCGGGCGAAGCTGATGTTCATGAAGAACGGGGTCTCCTTATCCCGCTGCTCGATAAAATGGAGGGCCCGGCTCATGGTCCAGGCAGTCGGGTGGAGATATTCCTCTGTATGCCAGGGCCGGCCGATCCAGGAGTTCCAGAAGACGCCGTGGTCATCCGGGGTGATATCGCGTCCTGCCTCCTGATCGAACCAGGTCCGGTATTCGTCCTTATGATGATCACCGACCATCCGTCCCGATTCATCATGTTCCGCCGATTGGAAACCCATGCTGGTCCGTTGCGGCGAGAAATGACCTTTACCGACCAGATGCGTCCGGTAGCCCGCATCCGACAGGGTACCCGCAAGGGTATGGGGAAAATCGTTTGGAATGGGCCCCTGCCCTTTGCCCATACCCAAGACACCGGTATGCCACTGGTCCATGCCGGTCATCACGGTAGATCGAGCGGGGATACAGGACGGCACGGCGGTATAGGCATGCTGGAACCGGGCACCACGGGCAGCGAAGTGGTCCAGGTTCGGGGTTTCAACGACTGGATGACCGTCGCAACTCAGGCAATCACCGCGCATCTGATCCGCCATGATGAAGATAATATTAGGTCGGGACATGGGTATGAACTCCTGCCTTAAGTTTTAGGGATATGTTTCAGGTGGCATACAATCCAGAATGGCACGCTTGATCTTGTCAGCCACTTTCATGGCCTCTCCAGCCGTGGGGTAATCCGGCCAGAATTCGGCATCGTAACGCATCTGGACGGCGTAAGGTGTCAAGAGGGTTACATCGATACCGGTAAGAGTCGGCGATCGGGTAAGGCCGATGCAGAGTAATTCTAACTCTTCGAGATTGTGGGTTCTCGGAATTTGCACGCCGTGAAAGGCAATCAGCCTTTTGAGATATTTCTCACCCGCTTGCTGGGCGGGAAAACAAGCCGTGTCGTAAGGGCCATTTTTGATTAATAGCCGACACGTTTGCAGATCACTCTCACCTTTACGAAACCAGCCGCGTGTTAGATCGAGCTGATTGCTCATACAATATGAGCCCTTCTTTTAAGGCCACGGTAACAAAGGCGTTGGATACGTTAACCCACTGATCAACTTCGTCTTGGGTCCACACGACAATATCTTTGGCTGGGAAAACACCTGCCAGGGCCTTTAAATATGGGCCAGCCCTTCGATATCGGGGAAGATCAGAATCCTCAATAATTAAAATATCAAGATCGCTATCCGGTTGGGCTTCACTACGAGCATATGATCCGAAGAGGACTATCTTGGCAGGCGTACCAACAGCTCGTATGCGTTGAACGATCTCCTCGCATAATATATCTGTTGCCGAAGGATAGGTTACATTCCGGTTCATAATCAATACCCCATGATGGTCACCCAGCTATTCATAAGTATCTAGATTACAACATATCACCACATATGATCTCTGTCAAGCGCAGGGCGCGAGAGCCAGGTGCCTCACTTGTTTGAACCACAGGCCCCTGATATCTATTTGCCCATCAACCCCGGATACGTACGTCCCTCTATCAGTTGTTTTCCATCAGAAAATCCCTCCGGCCGGTCAGCGAGCACCTTGATCAGTTCATCACGCCACCAGGCCATTCGATCGGCGTTCTCTGGTTGGTCAATAAGATTTTTCACTTCATGGGGATCGGATATCAGATCGAAATACTGCACCTGACCATCTTCTACGAACCAGATATATTTTTCCTTTCCATCGGTCAGCGCGTGATACGTCGGTGCGGTTTCCAGGTGGAGGTATGGCCGGTCGAGCAGTTTTTTACCGCATAGGACAGGCAGCAGACTCTGGCCGTCTACCCCATCCGGAATGGGTATGTCGGCGATATCCAGTATCGTTGGCATCAGATCTTCGATACAGACAGGTGTCTCGTCCACCGCACCTCTGCGGAGACCGAAACGTTCAGGTGCCTGAATCATGAATGGGATATGCGCTGATCCTTCGTAGGGTAACGATTTACGCCACCGGTAATGATCACCCAGCATTTCGCCATGATCGGAGAAGAAGATCACCACCGTATTACGATTGGTGCGGCTTTGAATGCCGTCGACGGGATTCAAGAGACGCCTGATCTGGTCGTCTATATGGTTGATCAGACCGTAATAGCCCGCTTGCGCTGACCGAAGTGCTTCGCCCGTCAGGCAAACCCGGTCCGCACTGACGTCACGCCCCACGCCCTCGTTCTCCGGCGGTGTGGCCCAATCACCCATATGCGGCGCAGGCAGATCCTGTCGTAGATATCGGTCCAGATAAAAAGCTGGCGGTACAAGCGGTGGATGTGGGGCCAGAATGGAGGTCACCAGGAAGAATGGACACGACGGATCCCGCCGATCCAGAAACCGGAGCGACTCGTGGACCGTCCAGTTCGTCGCATGAAGTGCTTCATCCATATGCCAGGAACGGGCGGTCCAGTCGTTGTGCATCACGCCTGTACCGTAATATCCGCCACTACCTTCCGGTTCCCGCCGATCGAGATAGGCATCGTAGTCGTCCGATACCCGGTGATCTTTGAACACCATGTGCTCGAATCCGTACCGCTTATGCGGCGGGGTTTGATGCATTCCTCGACCGACCCACTCTGCCTGGTAGCCGGCATCGCGCAGGACACCAGGCAGGGAGGGGCCGTGCCATTCGATGCTGCTGTTATTGAGGACACCATGCGTAGACGGAAATTGCCCGGAGAGGAAAGAGCGGCGTGCCGGTACACAGACAGGACACGTCGAATAGGCGCGAGAGAAGCGAACACCGGCACCGCCGATAGCATCCATGTTCGGGGTCATCAACACCGGGTGTCCAGCGGCGCTCAGCGCATCGCCGCGCTGCTGATCCGTCATGATGATAAGAAAGTTAGGGCGTTCATCCATGCAGGGCATCCTCAAGTCAGCTTGTTCTCGTTTTCGATTATGAAGGCATTGTGATAAATAACCTGGCCAGCAAACTGGTTTTATTATTACACATCGTGCGTAACGCATCATGCGTAATGGTAAAATGGTCTATATTGTATATTTCAACAGTCGTCAACCTATTTCCCATGACCTCATATCAAATATCGTAATGAAATTATTGTGTTAACCCTATTCCTGTTTTTGGGGTCTTCCGGGTGAGCATGGGAAATGTGGATCGTTGATCAAACATGGACGACTAAGTGAAAAGCACCGGCGGACGGCGGAGCGGGTTAGAGACGCGATTCGGCTCGCACTTCATATAGAATCCGGCGAAGATTGCGAAAAGGTTGCGGGTCCATGGGTTCTGCGTACAGTGGTTTTTCGTGTCGCAACTCTATACAGGCAAAATGGGCGAATACATGTCGATTGAGGAAACCATCACCGGTTTTGAGGCCTTGCCGGTAGATTAAATAAGCCCCAGTCGGTAGGCACGCCGCCCTGCCCGAAGCCGCAGTTGATCCGGCCCCATGAAAGATGATCCGGAAAAGCCATGGGCACAACGATGTTGACCGGGTGATGTTGTGGGATGATCGACACGCCGGGGCCCAGCCGGATGTTTTTCGTACGGGGCAGCACATTGGCGATGAATAGATCGTTCGACGGAATCGGTTCCCAGGCCACGGAGTGGTGTTGGCCCACAACATCATCCGGTAAATCCCAGTTCATCGGCCAGGACCACCAGTTCAATATCTTCCTCAAAACATTGCGTCCGGTCCTTTTCCGGCGGATGCAGCGGCATCATGAATAAACCCATTTTCATGGATGAGATCTCCTTAGATCGGTTTGATTCGTTCCCAGCTTTCCGATGTCCAGGACCGCTGGATGGCCCTCTGAACCTGTGCGACGGCCAGGGCCTGCTCAAAACCGGGTTCACCCTGTTCTCCGCGGGCGATTGATTGGATGAAATGAAAGGCTTCAATAGCTTTCAGGTCGTCATACCCCAGGCCGATGCCGGCGCCGGGAGAAAAATGGGCATGCAGCGGATGCTGAGGACCTGCCAACACCCGTTGGTATCCTCTTTCAGGTTCATCGGCGACGCGATACCATTCGAATTCATTCATGCGTTCGAAATCCCATCGTATCGATCCTTCGGTCCCGTGGATGCTGAATCCGATTTCAGACTGCGGTCCCTGAATGACCCGGCAGGTCTCCAGGGACCCGCGCACACCGTTCTGAAACTGGACCAGCGCACTTACATAATCCTCGTTCGTGACCGGCGCGGTAGGGCCATCCTGGTTGGTCGTATAGTGATCTCCCTGTCCCGGCACGGCAACCGGACGCTCTTTGATGAAGGTCTCCTCCTGGCTGATGACGCGCGTGATGGGACCGGCCAGCATCATGGCCATATCCGCAGCGTGAGACATCAGGTCGCCAAGGGCGCCCATACCGGCCAGATCATTCTGAAGACGCCAGGAAAGAACGCTATGCGGATCGCTGGCATAACCGACCAACAGCCAGCCCCGGTAGTGCGTCAGGCGTCCGAGCTTTCCGTCCCGTATCAGTTCAACCGCCCGCTGCACAGCCGGTGCCCATCGGTAGTTGAACCCCACCCAGGTGATCACACCGGCATCCCGGGCCGCCAGGGCGATCTCGCTCGTCTCTTCCGGGCTGCGGCCCACTGGTTTTTCACATAGCACATGCTTGCCTGCCGCCAGCGTTGCTTTTACGAGTTCCAGATGCAGATAATTAGGCGTGGCGATATTGACGACGTCCACATCGGGATGCGACAACACCTCTCGCCAGTCGGTTGTATGCGCCCGAAACCCGAACCGCTTTTCGGCATCTGCGGCTCTCGGGCCATGTTCGTCGGCGCAGATAACCAGCTCGGGCGAGAGGTTACATTCAGGAAACCGATCCGGTATCATTCTGTAGGCCCGGCTGTGTACCGTGCCCATCCACCCCATACCGATAACACCTACGCCAATTTTACGTGTGGCCATTTTTGCTCCTGGTATCCGGCGCTGAAGCACCAGACTGGTTGGATATCCTTTGTGCTATGGCACTTGGCAAGAGACGCCATGCCTTGCGCCTTTACAGGTGATGCTCCACTCGGCGCTGAAGCCACCGGGTTTGTGCAGATCCCATGGGCTATGGCGATTGGGCAGAGACGCCATGTATTGCGTCTTTACGGGTGATGCACCACCCTTTTAACTTCCCAACACCGTGCGTCCGGGGCGATGTGGTGGCTCATAAAGCGCCAGTTCCTCGGGTGTCGGATCGGCAATCGGGCAGGTCGCGTGCGGCGAGTCCCAGGATATGAACCCTGGCGAATATTTGGAGAGGATCGAGCGCCGCATCCGGTCAGCGGGCTGCCAGGGGAGTGTGCCGTGCGTCAATGCCTCGGTAAAGATGATCAGAGATCCGGCCCCCGCCACAAGTTGGCGGATACATCCCGGATCATATTCGTTGGACAGGATATTTTTCGGGGGACGATAGTTCGCCTTATGTGCGCCGGGTATACACGCGAACCCGCCGTCGCCTGCCCGTACATCCGTCAGTTGCCAGGCCGCGACCGTCAAGCCGCATTGCATCCGGCCATGATCGAACCGGTGATACTGACTCGGGTCGAATGTCATCCCACCGTGCAGCCAGTGGCCTTCTGTTCCCTGGGTCATTTGAATAAGCCCCGGACCATGGTCCAGCCGGAAACCGGGGCCTAAGATTTCATTAAAAATATCGATTGTCCGCGGATGGGTCAGCATGCGTCGAAACGGTTCGCACCACGGCCGCTCAAACGTGAGCGGGTTCTGGCGCAACTCTCCCCGCCCTTGCCCGCCTTTCAGGGCCTCGGACGCCATGGCCAGACCTGGGTCGCGGTTGACGAGAAGTTCGGTGTGTTTGTCAATGGCGTCATTGGCGGCGGCCACCTCGTCGGGCGTGAGGACGTTTTCTATCACCAGATAGCCCCACAGGTCGAACAGGAATTTTTCTTCATCAGTCATTGGATGTTCCTCGGTCGGCGTACAGGTTATGTCCTTACCAATTGCTAGGTATTACCTTTTACTCAGAGCGACAGCATCAACGGAATAAAGGAATTAAATGTCCGTCAATGGCACTTGGCAAGGTGAATAATAATTCGATCCTTTTCCAATTTATCCGACTTATTCGAAAGGTGAAACTTTAAAGTTCGAATCTTGTTGACGGATGCATAGACTGAAGATCGGAACCAAACGAGCCATTAATTATCTGTAAAAATAAATTAAGTACTCTTTGTTTCATCTACTTAAATAGATGTTTTATCATATATGAAATGAAAAAAGCTTACAATTATTGATGATATAGTACTTGGTCGACTTTATGGGATTTCAGATGATGCGATGTCGGAGCCGCCGTATTCGGACGTAAAGGTGGTATATCATGTCCGTAAGACAGCCTGCATTCCTCAAGGCGGAGTTCACACGCCAGGGCACGGATTGGTATGAGCGTCTGCGTGCTCAAATCGATCCTGAAAACGCGAGCAGGATTGGCGCTATCGATATTCTGACCGGCGATTTTTCCATCGGCGACGACACGCTGGCCGCAGCAGATCAATTATTAGGGCGCCGACCCGAGGCGCAAACCTGGTTCGTCCGTATCTGCCATAGCGGGGTACCTCGATATGGTCGGCGATCCTGGATGGAGTCTTCATGATCACGGGATATGTCATTGTATCAATCAATATAGAGCTGATGTTGGCCCCCTACCTGTAATTCTACCTTACACCTTTCAACAGGAACGGCGTATCTCTTTAGAGAGATACTTTTTAAATAAATGTTGTAAATAATAGACTTAGCATTTTTTAATCTATTTAGATATGTCAAAATACAGATATTTAAACAGATTTAATAAATCTTTTACTATCTGTTTAAATAGATAAATTGATACATATGAAAGGTAAAAACCTAAGTATTATAGATGATATGGTGCTTGATGGACTGTCAGAGGCGCAAGACGGCACGGATATGCCGCCACCGCCGCACTCGGAATGAATTCGTATTCTTCGTACGTATCTGAGAATGACCCAAGCCGAACTGGCGAAATACGCGGGCTTAGCCCAGTCTCAGATTGCCGCAATTGAAGGGGGAAAGGTAAACCCACAGGTGCGCACCTTGCAGAAGATATTCGAAGCGCTGTCCGGTGATCTCGTTATTGCGCCGAAGCCTACGAAGCCATTGGATGAGATTTTACGTGGGCGAGCCCGTGGGATTGCATTGAAACGGCTCAAGCAATCAATGGGCACTATGGCGCTTGAAGGGCAAGCCCCCGGTCGTGAGGTCTTTCTGAAGCTGCTTGAAAAGAGAACAAACGAAATACTCAAGGACCCTGGCGAAAAGTTGTGGAACAAAAAAGATGCATGACGAGACGCATACTACCGGCGGAACAATGAGGGATGATGAATCAGAGTTGATTCTGGATTCTCTGATTACCCGAGAAATGCGGAACGCAGCGGACCTTGAAGCCATAGCAGGCGCTTATGACAAACATGTTTTCCGGGCGCGCAGGAAGGCCAGAGGCTCGGACTGGCTTACAGAAAAGTATACTCTTCAAGTCCACGATGATATGTTCGGTGAGATCTGGCATTGGGCAGGAAAGTTCCGGCAGGTCAACCTTAATCCTGGGTTCGCCTGGACTGTGATTCCTGAACAAATCAGACTATTACGGGACGATTTCCTCTACTGGGACATGCCCGATTCCACAAGGCAGATATTGGAGATTGCCGCACGCCTTCAGAACCGACTGACACGCATCCATTCCTTCAAAAATGGCAAATGGCCGCCATGCCCGGCTGATGACGGATATTTTTATCTATTCGCATCGATATCCGTTGCCAGCCTGGCCCCAGGTGCAAGTAATCCAGCCGGGCAACGACGTTCGTGCGAGATATATTGATGCCATGAAAAAAGCGGATACAGAAGATTACCGGGATTTGATGAAGTTTATTCAAGACCAGATGCCTGATAAGTGAGGTCGATGATCCATAGTAGCTCGACTCGCCTACTCAAAAATCATCAATCAACAATTTACTATCCCTTCCGCCTCCCCGCCAACTCCTCCCGGATCACACGGCGCAGCGTCCGCTCCAGATCACCGTCCTGCTGGCGGATGTGGTCGTGGAGCGCATCATTGATGAGGGTCTGGTAATTTCCGCCGCCAGCATCGTGGACGCGCTGGCGGAACCAGGCCAGGATGTCGGTGTCCAGGCGGATGGTGATGCGCGTTTTGTTGGGTGAGACAGCTGTTGCTCGGTCTTGCTTCGCCTGACTGAAGTCATACTCTTCTTTTTCGCTCATAGGACTTTCGTTCCTTTAGGTCTTTTACCACAGAGGGCACCGCTTGCGCGACGTACCGCAAGCATCCACGGAGGACCCGGAGAAGATCTTTTCTAAAATGTTTATTATATGAATGTATGTACAATATGAGTACAAATCAAACACTTCATTTAATTGGTGCCGATTTAAGCCTTCGAGTATGAGGCCAATATCCCGAAACGGCTTGACAAGAACCGACACGCTCATTCTCTTACACATGGCTTGACGGTCGCCCGCAGGAGCGGGCTCCTACCGTTTGGACATTGCCCGTTAAGAATCCTTTTAATCCTGAGAAGCTTGTAATTTCATATATATTTCCGGACGATATTATTCATACCTGCTGTTGTTAGAAGAGTTAGGAATACAATCCGGTGACTATCGGGCACAAAGCCTTATCAATCAGAAATCAAAAATCAAAAATCAACAATTAACACTTCCCCAAGGAGACCATCTCATGTCCGCACGTACCAAACCCATCACAACCGAAGAAAAAGCCTTCTGGTCAAATATTCGTAAGCAGTTTTATCTGAAAGACGACGTGACCTATTTGCAGGGCGGCTCGGTGGGCCCCTCGCCAAAACCGGTGATCGAACGGGTGATCGAACTCTTGAAACAGGTGGAGGAAGATCCGTTCTACAATAACCGATGGGAACTGATGCATCCGCTGGTGGAGGCGTCGCGAGAGAAAGTCGCCGAATTTGTGGGGGCGCCGGCCAAGTGCATCTCGCTGGTGACCAACACCACGATGGGGATGAACATCCCGGCCCAGGGGCTGTACTTGCAGCCCGGCAGTGAGATCCTGATGAGCGATCAGGAATATCCGTCGGTGCAGAGCATGTGGGACTTCATGGCCCGGCAGCAGAACGTGACGGTTCGTAAAGTCCCGCTGCCCACACCGCCGAAGACGCCGCAGGATATCGTAGACGCCTATGCCGCACATATCACGCCCCGTACGCAGGTGATGATCTTCAGCCATGTGTACTGCACCACCGGATTGGCGGCCCCGGTGAAGGCCCTTTCCGATCTGGCCCGTGAAAACGGGGCCTATTCGATCGTTGATGGGGCGCATGCGGTCGGCATGGTGCCGGTGAATATCGAAGAATTTGGCTGCGATTTCTACGCGAGCAGTACGCATAAATGGCTGCTGGCGCCCAAAGGCACCGGGATCATGTACATCGCTCCGCATTTTTTAAGCACGCTGCGCGCGCCAATCCTGGGGTACAATGTCAATTCTCACGCCCACGCTTCCCGGTTCGATGTGACCGGCACGGCCGACCACACGCACTTCGCTGGCCTTAAAACGGCTATCGACTATCAGCTCGATATCGGCTGGGAAGACAAAATCGTACCCTATAGCAATAGTCTGGCGAAGTACCTCAAGGAAGTCGTGTTGGACGAGATAGAAGGGGCCTATCTGACGATCCCCGACGACCCGGCGATGTCGGGCTTTCTGACCAGCTTTGCCATCGAAGGCGTCAACTTGCATCCGATCCGAGAAATCATGTGGAACGAATACAAAATACAGATCGCCACGACCGGTGCCGGCGGTGAACCCTGTTTCCGTATTTCGACGCATTTCTATGACAGCTTCGAGGATATTGATCGGTTTGTCGATGTGTTGAAAGAGCTCATCGCCACACGGGACGAACTACGCATTGATCCGTCGGAACCCCGGCGCAGGAGAAAATAAATGCCGTATGTTCCTGTGAATTACGAGAACAGGCGATATATGCCCGAACCGCTGCGTCGTTTCGCCACCGAGGTGTTTGAGCAGGCAGGATTGACGGCGGACCACGCGGTGGAACTTGCCGGTTACCTGGTCGCTACGGATTTGCGTGGCGTACTCAGCCACGGTACAAGCGGTGTAGCTGGATACGCCCATAGCTTTCAGTCGGCGGTGTATAATCCACGCCCGGAGATCAGCGTGGTCCGCGATGCCGGTGCGACCATACAGTATGACGGCGACGGTGGCATCGGGCTTCTCTGCTCTGCTCGGGCGGTCCGAGGGGCGATGGATAAAGCAAAACAGTTCGGGGTTGGCCTGGCACTCGGGCGGTACTGCGGCCATACCGGTTCCATTGGCAATTGGACGCGCATGGCCACTGCTGAGGGTATGATCGCGCTGTTTACCAGCACGGCCGTCAGCCCGTCGGATTACGAAACGGTGCAGACCATCACCAATGTATTCCGGGATTATCCGTTCAGTATGGGATTCCCATCGCCGGAGGGCCTGCCACCGATTGTGATTGATATGGGCACCCTGCTCGCGCCGCTTCCTCTTCAGGAGCAACTGGCCGAAATCAGTACGCTGCCGCTTATCAAAGGGTTTGCCCTTCAGATGATGAGTCTGATGTTGACGATGCCCATGGCGGCCATGCATCCGGTGACGCCGGACCCCTTTCCCGGGGCCACCTGTAACTTTACTACGGTGGTGGTTAACCCGGCCTTTCTCGGTGATCTCGACGCGTATTATGCAGAAGGCCGCCGGCTTTCTGAAACTCTGCACCGGATGTCTCCCATGCCCGGCCTGGAGAACGTCCTCTTTCCGGGTGAGCTAGAAGCGGAACGGGAGAAGGATTTTCGTAAACATGGCATCCCACTGAATCCTGATCATATTGAACGCCTTGCGACGCTGGGAGATGAATTTGATGTGCCCCTTTACTGGGAATAATGAAGGATATGGCTCTGCTTGTGTATGTTAAAGCGTAAAATTAAGGAAATATCTCACCCTGTCGAGATGTGTAGACAGCCCCTCTCTTTATCCTGGATTCATCTATGACGTCCCTTGAAATGGAGCAGATCGTTCATGACCCGGTTACCCGGATTGGCAGGATATCTCCTGTTGCTTACGTTGTTTTTACTTCCCCCATCTGTCCATGCCCACGAAAACCGTACAGCCGAAAACAAAGTCATCCATGCCATCAGAGCGTCGGAAGGTATTTCCATCGACGGTCGTCTGGATGACGCGGCCTGGGCCTATGCCAGCCCAATCAGCGGTTTCACGCAGCGCGAACCGATCCAGGACGAACCGCCTACCGAAAGAACTGAAATCCGTATGGTCTACGATGACGAAGCGGTGTATTTCGGCGTCATGATGTATGACGCGGAGCCGGATAAAATCGTTAAACGTCTGGCCCGTCGTGACCGCCCCTGGGATGCCGATTACATTTCCATCAGTATCGATCCGTATCACGATCATCGCACCGGGTTTTACTTCACGGTCAATGCCGCAGGGATCGAAGGCGACGGGCTGATGTACAACGACACCCGGCGGGATTCCGATTGGGATGGCGTCTGGGATTCATCGGTGAAGATTACGGAGGACGGCTGGGTCGCCGAAGTAAAAATCCCGTATCATACCATCCGTTTTACCCGTCAGGAGATATACACCTGGGGCATTAATTTTCAGCGTAGCATTTTCAGAAAAAATGAACGCGATTACTGGGCGATGATCCGCCGGGGGGAAAACGGCTGGGTGTCCCGCTTCGGGCATATCGAAGGGATCGAACACATCACCCCGCCGATGCGGCTGCAGGCGATTCCTTACCTGCTTTCCTCCGGCCAGCTTGCGCCGGTAAGCCCCAGAACACCTCAGGGCAAAGCCTTTCAGCAGCGCGTGGGCGTTAACCTGAAGTACGGCATTACCAGCAATCTTACCCTCGATATGACGGCCAATCCCGATTTCGGCCAGGTGGAGGCGGATGAAGCGGTACTGAACCTGTCCGTCTTCGAAGCCTTTTTTCCAGAAAAAAGACCGTTTTTCATCGAAGGGTCGCAGATTTTCGATACACCGATGGGCCTGTTCTATTCCCGCCGCATTGGCCGCTCTCCCACCGGCTCTTTTGACACCCGTGACGGCGATGCCGTGTTGCAGGAACGACCGCCAGCGACCAGCATCATCACCGCAGCGAAGATGACCGGGCGTACGCAGAGCGGTACGACAATCGGTCTTGTCTCCGCCGTAACGGCGGAGGAATACGCCACCCTGGTTGATACGGTGCTGAATTTCAGATTCCGGGATCAGATCGAACCACGCGCCACGTACAACGTCCTCCGTCTGAAACGCGACATCCTGAACAATTCATTCGTCGGCATGATGGCCACCAACGCCGCACGCACCGGCGAAAGCCCGGCTACGACCGGCGGCGTGGACTGGGGGCTGAATATGTTTAATAACATGTACAGCTTCAACGGCCAGGTGGCGCTCAGTCGCACCGGCCAGGATGTGCGAAAGACCGGTATCGGCACGGAAATTCGGCTTTCCAAACGGGGCGGCGATCATATCGGCGGCGATATCCGGTATGAAGGACTCAGCCGTGATTTTGCCATCAACGACCTCGGTTTTCTGCGCCGGTCCAACATTCATAATTTACGCGGTGGCATCAATGTGCGCGGCAACAATCCCTGGAGATTCACGCGGCGCCGCGGGCTCAACTTCAACACCTCCGCTTCCTGGAATCTGGACGGCGACAAGCTGCGTCAGAATTTCAATGCCAACGCGAATACACAGCTCATGAGCTGGTGGTGGACCAACATCGGTTATGGTCGGAACCTGTCGGTCCTGGACGACGTGGAGACCCGGGATAACGGGCTGCTGAGATTGCCGGCGAACAATTTTTACTGGTGGGGAATAGACTCTGATTTTCGAAAGAATGTATCGGGCGGTCTTTTTCTCAATATCGGTGGTGACCGCGATGGTGATTTTCGCAGCGTTTCGCTTAACACACGTATTCGCATTAAGGATAATATCGAGATTCGTATTCAACCCAGGTACAGTCAGTCCCGTGGCGTGAGCCGGTGGGTAGAAAATGTAGATAATCCGGCTGACCTGACGACACAGATTCCGGTCTTCGGTAAGCTGGATACGGATCGATTCAGTGTCGTGACCCGCGCTAATATCACCTTCACCAAGGACCTTAGTTTACAATTTTATAACCAGTTATTTTTCGCCTCGGGCGCATATAAAAGCTACAAAGCTCTGACTTCCCCCGATACGTTTGGTACACTGACGCCGGGGTTATATACCGAAAATCCTGATTTCAACAGCCGTTCTATGAATGTAAACGCCCTGTTTCGCTGGGAATACCGGCCCGGCAGCACGCTGTTTCTCGTCTGGACGCAGGCCCGCAGCGGGTCCGGCATACCGGGTGACGCCGCCTTCGGACGTAATCTTGCCGGTATTTTCGACGCCCCATCGGAAAATGTGCTGTTGATGAAGTTCAATTACTGGTGGAATATGTAGGATACAAAAAACACGTTATTCTGAATTAACTCATCTTCTTCGCGGTAATGTGCCGTGCTATCGATTATGTCGCTTCTGTTACAATCATCCTCCTTTTACCAGCACAACACAGCATTTCGGCAGGCCGTCGATTTGTTAGACGTCAGTCAGGCTAAAGCCACTAATGACACGGTGCGTTGTATCCTGATGGTCGCGGCCGAGGGCTTAGCTGCCTTCGAACAACACAGCCATGTCGAGGCCGCCTGCGTCGCTATGCTCCCAGGGATCCTGGAGGCCACGGGCAGCCCTTTCGGCGTGCTGGCAGAAGTCGTCTATGATCGCCGGGGTATTCCCCATTTGCAATCCCACGCGACCACTAATATCTATAAACCGGGATATACCCGGCATGATATCCTGACCAACCTGCAATTTTATAATCTGGATACCTTGAACGGCGCGGTGATGCTGGAGAAAAAGCCGGTCCTGACCAACGACCCGGCGAACGATCCACGCAGCGGCGGCGTGCCGATGGGCCATGCGCCGATGACAGCCTATCTCGGTCTGCCATTTCTGGTGGATGAGGCGCTGGTGGGGGCGCTTCTGCTTGGTAATAAGCCTGGTGGCTACTCAGATACCGATATTGAATGGCTAACGCCGTTTTGTGAAATCATCGGCTGGACGATTCAGGCGGCGAAAACCGGTTGAGCCAGACATGAAATCACTCAATACGTCATGCGGTCTACTTTGATCAGCGCAGCAATGCGCATACCGCTTAAATATATGATTCGTGACTTTATACTTTCGTATCCGGTCCCACGGGGGAGGACTATAATCCTTATCTAAGATAGATTTGTCTTCGAAATAGAAAGAAACAGCTCAACGCGTTCTGTGTCGGATCGAAAATAAATATACCCATTCCGATCCTGGCCAAGTACATTCACGGGGTCCCCTCTCGGGGATCACGTTAACCTGAAGCACATACATTCTGTACCTGAAGAAATCATGCCCATCATTTGTATACTTATTAATGCCTTCTTTTAATTTCAATCTGTTCAGACCTTTCTCGAAATATCTACGCCCCTACCGAAAGCATATTGTTCTGGGGACGTTGCTGCTATTTGGCACACAGGCCATATCCACCGTCATACCTTTGTTATTGAAATGGGGGATTGACACCGCTGAAGAAGGACTCGAAAGCGGCGCCTCCGCCGAGGTCGTGGAGAACGATCTGGCGGTCTATGCGCTGTGGCTTGTCGGTCTGGCCATTGCGCAATGGGGCTTATCGGCTGGCATGCGCTGGTACATGATGAGCATGTCGCGGCTGGTGGAGCGGGATATTCGTGCGACCTACGTCCAGCATCTGATTAAACTGCCCCTCTCCTTTTTTCAGCAAAAACAAATCGGTGACCTGCTGGCCCGGGCGACAAGCGATCTGGAGTCCATTCAGCGTTTTTTCAGCCATGTGTTCCGTATGAGTCTTACGGCAAGTCTGATGTTTATCCTGAGCCTGATTATGATGTGTGCCATAGATTGGGAACTGGCCGTGCTCTCACTCGCCCCCATGCCGGTCATGGCCATGACCGCCCGAATGGTCGCCGCAAGAGTTCGGACCGGCTACCGCCGGGTGCAGGAGCAATTTGCGACCATTATCGCCCGCATCCAGGAAAATCTATCCGGCATGCGCGTGGTGAAGACCTTCGCGCGGCGTTTTCCCGAAATTGAGTCTTTTGCCCGGCTTAATGAGGAATATATTGCCCGGAACCTCAAGCTGGTCCACATCCGCAGTTTATTTATTCCCTTTACCGCGCTGTTGAACGGCATCTCCATGGTCGTCATCCTTTGGCTGGGTGGTCTCCGCGTTATCGAGGGGACACTGACTCTCGGTGCGTTTGTGGCGTTTAACGCCTTCCTGATCCGATTGAGCCGACCGATGATGCTGGTCGGTCGGCTGGTCGACGAATACCAGCGTGGTGTAGCCTCGATTACACGGATCAATGCGATATTAGTCGAAGAGCCGGAGCCGGAGGAAGATAGCCACGATCTGCCGGCTTTTCGAGGCGAAATAGAATTCCGGCATTTGAACTTCGCCTATAATGGCACAACCGTCCTGCGCGATATTAACATCCGTATTCCGGCGGGCAGTACCCTGGCTATTGTAGGCAGGGTAGGGTCTGGGAAAACGACGCTGGCCCGTCTCGTTCCCCGCCTGATTCAAGCGGAGGCCGGGCAACTTTTCGTTGATGGGATCGGGCTTGAAAACATCCCGCACCGATCCATCCGTAATGCCATCGGCTATGTGCCTCAGGATACGTTTCTTTTTTCGGATACGATCCGTGAAAATATTATCCTGGGCTTTACGCCTGCAACCGACGAGGATGTAGAACAGGCGACCGCCGTCTCACAGTTGACTTCGGACCTGACGGTTCTGCCGGACGGCCTGGAGACCGTCGTCGGTGAGCGGGGCGTTACACTGTCCGGTGGGCAGAAACAACGAACGGCCCTGGCACGTGCCGTCATTCGCCGCCCCCGGATACTGATTCTTGACGATGCGATGGCGAGTGTAGACACCCGGACGGAAGAAGAAATCCTGAAACGCCTGAGACGCGTCATGGCCGAGCGTACCACCATTCTGATCGCGCACCGTATTTCAACCGTTAAAGATGCGGATCATATCGTGGTCATGGATGACGGCCGTATCACCGAACAGGGGACGCATGAGGAGCTCGTTGCTATGAACGGGATCTATGCGGATATGTACCAACGTCAGCATCTGGCAGATGAGTTGGAAGAGCTGTAGGGAAGCTAAGCAACTAAGCAACTAAGAAGCTAAACAGGCGCTCTTCGAGAGGAATTATGTCTCAGCAATCAGCAAACAGTAAACCATCGACAGACACCGCCGGTATGAAGAAATTTGATCTCAGTCTGATGAAGCGGCTGTTGGGGTTTCTCAAACCGTATTGGCCGTGGGTGACGCTGACCTTCGGCTTGATCTTAACTGCTTCTGTCGCCCGGCAGGCAGGCCCGTATCTCACCAAAATCGCGGTAGACGACTATATCGTGCCTGGTGATGCGGACGGTCTGGGTTCCATCGTGTGGATTTATATCGCCCTGCTGGTGTTACAGTTTATCACGGGCTATGCTCAGAGCTGGGCAACCACGATGGTGGGCCAGTGGGCTATGCGTGATGTCCGCATGCGTATTTTTGAACACTTCCAGCGTCTATCGCAGCGTTTCTTCGACCGGACGCCCATTGGTAATCTGATGGCCCGTAACACCAGTGACGTGGATGCGCTCAATGAATTGTTCACGGACGGCATTGTATCGATGCTCAGTGAGCTGATCACCATTTTTACCATCTTAGGCTTTATCTTCTGGCTCGATGTCTCCCTCGGGATTTTCACGAGCCTGGTCCTCCCATTGACCGCGGCGGCCATCTTCTGGTTTCACCGCCGCAGTTTTCATGCCTTTCGGTCGGCACGAGGCCACTACGCAGATTTCAGCGCCTCGTTGCAGGAAACGCTCTCCGGTATGGAAGTGGTGCAGCTATTCAACAGCCAGCGTCGTAATCTGGCGCGTTTCGAAGAAGGAAACGACAACTATCTGAAAGATCGGCTGACGAGCTCACTCTACCATTCGATTTATTTTCCGATTATGGAATTGAGTGGTGTGATGCTGATGGCATTTGTGCTTTGGTACGGCGGCGGTCAAGTTTTCCGGGAAACTATCGAATGGGGCGTGCTGGTTGCCATGTTGCAGTATGTACCGCGATTTTTCATGCCGATCCGGGATATCGCCGAAAAGTATGCGATGATCCAGGTCGCCATGGCCTCCTCCGAACGGATATTTGAATTGATCGACACCGAGCCGGAACCGGCGGGTGGTGAGCATAAGGCGGATAAGATACAGGGGGCCATAGAATTTCAGCAGGTCTGGTTTGCTTATGAAGGAGAAAACTGGGTCCTCGAAGATGTGTCTTTTCAGGCAAAACCGGGACAGAGCCTCGCCCTGGTCGGAGCGACCGGGGCCGGTAAAAGTACGATCATCAATCTGATTTGCCGGTTATATGACATCCAGAAGGGGAACATTCTGGTTGACGGGATAGATATCAAATCCTGGGATGTTGAAAATCTACGTCGCCATATCGGTGTCGTGCAACAGGATGTGTTTCTTTTTTCAGGAGATATTGAGAGCAATATCAGCCTTGGAGATCCGGATATGACCAGGGAACATGTTGCGCAGGCCGCCCGGTATGTGAATGCCCATCGTTTTATCGAAAACTTACCCGACGGCTACCAGCATCCGGTGGCAGAACGCGGTGCCGCCTTCTCAACAGGCCAGCGGCAACTGTTGTCCTTTGCCCGGGCCCTGGCCGCTGAACCGGACATTCTCGTGCTCGATGAAGCGACCGCCAGTGTCGACACCGAAACCGAGATGTGGATTCAGGAGGCCGTAGAAAAGCTCATGCGTGACAGGACCTCCATCGTCATTGCCCACCGGCTTTCCACCATCCGAAGCGCTGATAAGATTTTGGTCATGCACCACGGCCGTATCCGGGAAGAAGGCCGCCATGAAGCGTTGCTGGCTCAGAAAGGCATTTATTACCGATTACATCAGTTGCAGTATAGCGATGAGATGTGATACAGGACCCTACCTTCCCTTGCCCGACATTTATCCTTAGAGGCTGTTTGAAAAGTTCATCCTGACGTCGAACGGCTGCAAAAGCCGCTCTCTGCGTTGTGCTGCATCGCCATTTCTAAGAAATGACTGCTTCGCACGCCTTGATATCGGCTTTTTC
>Ga0114999_10001063_pt1 | contig 39053 bp, 27 predicted proteins | sample ArcticOcean_MG_C_3_FD_89820 | JGI IMG/M metagenome (GOLD analysis project Ga0114999, IMG submission 89820) | Marine microbial communities from western Arctic Ocean - ArcticOcean_MG_CB8_126 | ecosystem: Environmental > Aquatic > Marine > Oceanic | place: Arctic Ocean: Canada Basin | collected...
CGAATCGTCCCCAACTGCAGCGCATTCTGCAGCGCGCTGATTCGGCGTGTGACGTAAGTCCGCGGCCGCTGAAGGGGTTACGTCATCTGGTTCAAATCCAGTAGGGACCACTGAGCCCGAAACCGCCCCCTCGCACCGGGCTGCACTCGTCCGCAAAGCCTTGCAATCTGCAGGTTTGGTGGGATTGGTCATTTTCGGCTGCGAGGCCTTGCGAGACAAAACGGCAGGTTGCTGCAGCGCATTTTGCAGCGTGCTGTCCTGGGCCATTTGACGCCAGGGGCGTGGTTCGGATCTGGCGGAGGTCGAGCTGGTCGGGACGGACTATTTCGCGGAGATGGCCGACCGCATCCGGCTCGAGCAATGCGACGTCCACCAGATGCCCCAGTCCGACGAGACCGCCGACTTGATCGTCAGCCGGTCGACGATCCACCACTGGGCCGATCCGCCGCAGGCCTTCCGCGAAGTGTTCCGGCTGGCCGGAGCGAGCGATCCCCAAAGCGGTTTGCCCTCAAACGTGACCTTGTTTCCGAACTCGATTGAGCCTTCGTCGCTGGTTCCTGACGAACGGTTTGGCAAGTTCAGTCAGACAGGCGAGATCAACAGTCCGTATGCGGCGTTCACTCCAGGCGGCGTCTGCCCCCTGGCTAGCTGAGGATCTCTTGAACGACCCGGCCGTAGACGTCGGTCAGTCGGTAGTCGCGGCCGAGGTGGGGGTAGGTCAACCGTTCGTGGTCGATGCCCAGCAGGTGCAGAATCGTGGCGTGCAGGTCGTGCAGATGCACCTGTCCCTGGACCGGTCGATAACCGAAGTCGTCCGTTTCGCCATGCGTCAGGCCGGGCTTCACGCCGCCACCGGCCAACAGCGTGCAAAAGCTCTCCTGCTGATGCTCGCGGCCATGCTTGGCGATCGGGCTGGTTCCCGAGAGATCCTGGCTCCAGTACGTGCGGCCGAACTCTCCGGAAACCATCACCAGAGTATCCTCCAGCAGTCCTCGCCTGCTGAGGTCCCGGATCAGCCCGGCGATGGGTTGGTCGGCCTTGGCGCACGAACCGGGCAGGGCGTTGCGGATGTCACCGTGATGGTCCCAGCCGTCCATCGTCACCTGCACAAACCTCACGCCCGCTTCACTGAACCGCCGTGCCATCAGGCAGGCCCGTCCGTTCACATCGCTGGGGCCGCCGCCGATGCCGTACAGTTGCTGCGTCTGCTTTGATTCTCGGGACAGATCGATCAGGCCCGGCGTTTCCGCCTGCATGCGGAAGGCCAATTCAAACGACTGGATGATGCCCTCCATCTGCGAATCGGTCCTGGCACGATTCAACAGGCGTCGGTTGATACGTTGCAGGAAGTCGAGCCGCCGTCGCTGCAGCTGGGGCTTGATGTCGGGGTCGCGGAGGTTGGTGATGGCGACCTCGCCATCCTGCCGTGGCACGCGCAAGGGTGTGCCCTGGTGAATGGCCGGCAGGAACCCGGCGCCGTAGTTCCGCCCGTCGCGCGGGGGATGAATCGTGATGAACCCGGGCATGTTCTGGTTCTCGGTGCCCAGTCCGTAGCTGAGCCATGCGCCCATCGACGGTCGCGCTTCGAATATGTGCCCGGTGTGAAGCTGCAACGCCGCCGGTGCGTGAGCCTTGTTGTCCGCCACCATCGATCTCAGCAGGCACAGTTCATCGGCCACTCCCGAGAGATGCGGCAGCAAGTCGGAGATCATCATTCCCGACTCCCCTCGGGGACGCACCGGTCGCACCGGAGCCATCGGCAGAAACCGGGCAACGCCCACGCGAAGTTGACCGTCGTCGCCCACCGGCGACTCGATCTCCTGACCATGCTTGCTGGTGATGTACGCCTTGGGTGCAAACAGATCGCCCTGCGAAGGGCCTCCAGCCAGGAAGATAAAGATAATCCGGCTGGCCCGCGGGCGAACGTGGGGGGCACCGGCTGCCAGTGGATTCGGGGCGGTGGCGGCGGCGGCGGAATCGGCAAGCAGGCCGCTGAAGGCCAGGCCGCCGAAGCCGCAGGCCGCTCCCTGCAGAAGTTCACGTCGACTCAGCGTCTGGCTCATCGTCTGGCTCATCGTCTGTTCTTTCGGTTGCCGGCGGGCGGGGATCCTTGGGCCGGAATGGGTCAATCACAATCGCATCAGGAATTCATTCGAGGCCAACAGCGCGTGGCACAGCTCGGCCCAGCCCCTTTTTCCGCTCTCACGCACGAATTCCGCCGCTTCACGACGTTCCAGTTCGGTAATCGGCCGATTCAGCAGCGTCAACCACAGCAGATCGAGTCGTTTGGCTTCGTCGCCTTCCTTGCTCAACCGCGTCGCGAGTGCGGCGGCGTGCTTCTTGACCACCGGGCTGTTCATCAGGAACAGGGCCTGCGTGGGGACGGCAGTTACGGATCGCTGGCCGGTCAATTGCGAAGGTTGTGCGAAATCAAAGACGTTGCGGAGCGTGGCCGGTCCCGGCTGGGCGCCGTCCCGGATGACCGGCAGGTAGACAGTCCGCTCGAATTCCTGCTCGGGTCGCCACTTCGCCAGTCGGAAACTTGGAGGATTCACATCCTTCGGGTCGAGGCCGCCCACGTTTTCGGGGAACTCCAATGGCAGCGCCGGGCCGCCGGTGGAGGCCCTCAGTCGGCCGCTGACCATGATCATCGCGTCACGCAGAGCCTCGGCGTCGAGCCGGGTACGGTTCATTCGCCATCTCAGTCGGTTGCCGGGGTCCGCGGCATGAGCGTGATCGTCGTGCGCGCTGTCCAGGCCATAGGTACGGCTGAGGACCAGTCGACGGATGAGTGTCTTCTGCGAGAAGCCGTCGCGGATGAACCGCCGGGCCAGTGCGTCGAGCAGATCGGGGTGCGACGGCCTGTCGCCGGGCAGACCGAAGTAGTCAACCGACCGAACCAGGCCCTCGCCAAACAGCTTCTGCCAGATGCGATTCACTGCAACTCGCATCGCCAGCGGCTGACCGGCCACCCAGTCTGCCAGTTGTCGCCGACCGCTTTGATGGGCCGGGATCTGGGGTGGACCCTCTGAAACCACCTGCAGGAAGCCTCGTGGTACCAGGTCACCCAGGGCACGGGGATCGCCGCGAATCGTGATTCTCATGGCCGTCGGACTCTCGACGTCCCTGACACCATGGACCCTGGGCACGGTGGAAGCAAAGAACTCGCCGTGCAGTATCAGCTTGTCGAGTTCGGCCTGGCGAGCTCCCGCCTGTTTGCGTTCATTTCGCCAGCCAGCGAGTTTCTCGGCGTGCTTCTTCTCGCGGCCGGCTCGATCGGTCTGCTGGGTCTTGGTTTCAGGCAGCTCGATGACGTTCACATCGCTCCACACGCCCCGTGGGGTCTTGAACACGGTTGAGGTACCGTGAAAGAACCCGGCCATGGCGTAATAGTCGCGTTGAGAGACCGGATCGAACTTGTGGTCGTGACACCTTGCGCATTCGAGCGTCAAACCCAGGAATGCCTTGCCGACCTTGTTGAGTTGCTGGTCGACAATATCCACGAGCAGCTTGGTCTTGTCGGATTCGACGATCTCGATGTCGCCCAGCACCAGGAACCCGGTTGCCGTGATGCTGGCGGCTTGCTGCTGGACGCTTTGCAGATCAGCCGCAAGCAGGTCACCGGCGATCTGCTCGCGGATGAACTCGTCGAACGGCTTGTCGGTGTTGAACGAGTTGATGACGTAATCGCGATAGCGCCAGGCGTAGCGGGCGAAGACGCTGTTGGACGTACCGATCTGGTCTGCGTACCCCACGAGATCCAGCCAATGCCTGGCCCATCGTTCACCGAACGCTCGCGAGGCCAGCAACCGATCGACCACTTTCTCGCGTGCCCGTGGCGATCGGTCAGCGGTGAACTCGGTCACCTGGTCCACCGTCGGTGGAAGCCCCGTCAGGTCGAAGCTCACTCGCCGCAGCCACGTATACCGGTTGGCGTCGGCGACGGGTCGCAGGCCGGCTGTTTCAAGCCTGGCCAGGATGTAGCGGTCCACCTTGTCCTGCGGCCACTTCGAGTTCTTGACGCGAGGTGGTGCAGTCTGTTTGAGCGGCTGGAAGGCCCAGTGTTGCCGACCCACCTTGAAGTCGATCCCCTTCACGCCGCGGGGGGATTTCGTCACGCGGGGATCGAAGGCTCCGTCAGCGACCCACCGCTCCAGTTGCCTGATGAGTTTTTTGGGTAGCTGGCCCTTGGGGGGCATTTCGAGGTCTTGATAGCGAACCGCGCTGATCAGCAGACTCTTGTCGGGCTGACCGGGTACAAGTGCTGGCCCGGACTGGCCACCTTTTGCCCAGCCGCTGCGGGAGTCGAGTACCAGGCCCCCCTTGGCCTTCTTGGCCTGGTGACTGTGACACCGGTAACAGTGCTGCTCGAGAATCGGGCGGACCGTTTTGTCAAACTCATCGAAGAGGGCCCTGGCTGCGGGAGTTGCCTGAGTCTTGGCCTTCTCTTCCTGGGCCAGGGCCGGCAACGACATGGCGCACAGGCTGAGAACCACGACGGCGGATGAGTAGCAGTGAGTCTTGGTCATGGGAGTGATCATCGCCAGTAAGCCTTCGATTCCAAGTTCTGCCTTCGGGGCGATTCTATCATGCGAGGGTGCTCCTTACCTGCAACGACTCTCCGGAAATTGGCCGTCCGGGGACGTCTGCGGCGGTGGTGGAAGAATCGTGAAGCCCAGGTCGCTCTTGCCGTCCTTTTCGAAGAGCACGATCACCTTGCCGTCGGGCAGGACGCTGACATCGCTGTAGCCCGAGGGGCCCTGGTAATACTGTTGCTTCCAAGGCCAGGTCTTGCCGTCGTCGTCGAGTCCCTAAGGGGTGCCTTCGAACAGTGCCAACTCACCTCTGCGAGCAAAACCGGCGTTCCCGGCGAAACGTTGCGGTTTCGGGTCGACGTTACTTCTGCGGTGCGTAGGCGATGCTGATGACCTGTCGGAGTTTGACGTTTTTGGCGGTCTGGTGGGACTTGTCGGGCCAGAGGATTTCGAGTGTGACGGGGTCCTTGTGATCGGCCAGTCCGAAGTGCAGCCTGAGGTCGTTCTGATTGCCCTCGCCGGTGCCCGCTTCGACCTGCCTGGTGTAGGTCTTCTTGCCGATGGTGATTCGCACCTGGGCACCCACCGCGGCGCGATTCACCCTGGCTCCGTCGCCCTTGAGGTGGACCGTCAGCCATCCCTTGCCGAGAAGGGTGTTCTGGAACAGCTTGCCGCCACTGATCAGGTCGAGTGCTCCGTCGTTATTGAAGTCGGCCCAGGCGGCCTGGTAAGTCGGCGGCAATCCCGCCACTCCGGCCGCGGCACTGACGTCGGTCACCTTAAAGGCTCCGTCGTTTCGAAACAGGACCGGGTAGTTCTTACGGCCGAACGAGGCGGTGCCATAAACCGTGGTGAAGAACACGTCGAGGTTCCCGTCGTTGTCGTAGTCTCCGACGCTCGGAGTTGCGTAGGACTCCTGGTAGTGCACGCCGCAGGGACCGAGGTCCTTGAACTTGAAGCCCTGCTTGGCTCCGAGGTTCTGCAGGAATCTCGATTTCGGCTGGTTGCCTCGACCGTCGACATGAGCGAAGTTGCCGGCGAAGAGATCGATCAGGCCGTCGTTGTTGAAATCGCCCCAAGCCGATCCGATCGAGTGGCCTCCTCCGAACCCGGCCGACGTGGCGACCACGCCGAACTTCTTGGCCGACTCGGTGAAGGCCGCCTTGCCGTCGTTGAGCCACAACAGGTTGGGCTGCAGGCGGTAGCTGGAGACGTAGACGTCGAGGTCACCGTCCTGGTCGAAATCACACGCCGTGACTCCCCGAGCCCGGGTCTGGCTCTTGGAGACCGCCAGCTTGAACGACTTGCCCTTCTGGCTGATCAGGACCTGGTACGGCCAAGTGATCCCCTTGCCCCAGTCCTCGTAGCCTCCGACATAAATATCCACGAACCCGTCGCCGTTGAAGTCGCCCCAGCAGGCTCCTCGCGAGACCGACGGAGGCAGCTCGGGCAGCTTGACCGGCGTGAACTTCATCTTGCCTTCGTTGCGGAACAGCGACCGGGCCGACCAGGAAAACAGGTCCACCAGCCCGTCGTTGTCGAAGTCGGCGGCGACCGAGGTCGGTACGTCGGCGACTCGCTTGAAGGTCTTGCCCTGTTCGTTTTTCCAGACTCCGCCGGTGGTACACAGGTCCACCCAGCCATCGTTGTCCAGGTCGACCCAGCAGGCGGCACCGTTGGGACTCTTCAAACCGGTCGCTGCCGTCACGTCCTTGAAGGCAGGCGTCTGGGCGGGCAGTGGGCCCGCCAGCAGAGTCGCAAGCAGGGCGGCTTCGAGCACGAAATGTCGGCGACATCCCCCAGGCAGCAGCGGCAGACGAATCATGGCACCTTCCTTCTGGCTCACTTGGGAGCGTTGTAAATCAAACCGAGCACGATTGGGCCGCGACGACTCGCGGCGATTCCCGAGACAGCATTATTCGAAATTCCCGCCACCCGGGCCAGCCACTCGCAGGTCTTCCGAGGCGGGGCCGTCGAGCACGGCAGTCGCCTCCGCGCAACCACCCCCTTATACTGGTCGCTTGACACGTTACGCGTCACGAAGAGAGTCGTCACGGATCGGAGCCCAACTTTGAACACTCGATGCCAACTCATGACCTGTGTCGTCACCACGGCGATGGTGCTGGCAACGGGTATGGTGTCAGCCGACGAGAAGCCCGCCGCAAAGTCCCGCGTCGACTTCTCACGCGCGATCCGTCCGCTGTTGGCCAACAAGTGCCTGAAGTGTCATGGGCCGGGCCGAACGCAGCAGCAGAGCGATCTGCGTCTGGACCTGGCCAAGAGTTTCATCGGTACGGCGATTGTGCCGGGCAAGCCGCACGAGAGCGAGGTGATCAAGCGGATCACCAGCCAGGACCCTGAAAAGAAGATGCCTCCGCCGGAGAGCAAGCTGGAGCTGACCGAGGCGGAGATCGGGTTGCTGAAGAGGTGGATTGCCGAGGGGGCCGACTACACGGTGCACTGGTCCTTTGTCACCCCGGTCCGGCCTGCCGCCCCGAAGGTGGCTGGTGAGGACTGGGTTCTTGGCACGATCGACCGGTTCGTGCTGGCGCGGATCGAGACCGCCGGGCTGAAGCCGTCGTCGGCCGCGGGCAAGGAACTGCTGATCAGGCGACTGACGCTCGACCTGACCGGCCTGCCTCCCACCGCAGCCGAGATCGACCGGTTCCTGTCCGACACGAGTCGGCAGGCCTACGAGCGGGTGGTCGACCGCCTGTTGAGTTCCCAGCATTACGGCGAACGGATGGCTCAGACGTGGCTCGACCTGGCACGCTTCGGCGACACCAACGGCTACGAAAACGACAGCGATCGTTCGATGTGGCTCTATCGCGACTGGGTCATCAACGCCTTCAACACCAACATGCCGTTCGATCGGTTTGTCCTGGAACAGGTGGCCGGAGACCTGCTGCCTCACAGCAGCAGCTCGCAGCGGATCGCCAGCGGGTTCAATCGCAACACGACGTACAACGAGGAGGGCGGTTCGGACCCCGAGGAGTTCCAGGTGGTCTACGCGGTCGAGCGGGCCAGCACCACCGGCACGGTGTTCATGGGTCTGACATTGGGTTGTGCTCAGTGCCATGAACACAAGTACGACCCGATTTCTCAGGAGGAGTTCTACAGCTTCTACGCGTTCTTCAACAGCGTCGACGGTGAGAAGGGGGCCCAGGGGCACGACATCCCGCTGCCCCCGCTCTTGGTACTTTCGACCCCCCAACAGGCGGCACAGGCCCAGCAACTGGCCGGGGACCTCGAGACGCTCGACAAGACGATCGCCACCGAGTTGGCCAGGGTGAAGCTGCCGGCACCGGTTGAGCCAACCCCCACGGCCGTCGAGAGCGACAGCCTGGATCCACCCCCACCTCCTCAGCCCACCACAGAGGACCCCGACGCGTACTTCGAGGGGCAGGCCCGGTGGGAAGTTCACGCCAGGAAGCATCTCCTGGAAAAGCTCCCCAAGGAGATCCGCAAGCTGGTCGAGCTGACTGCGGACCGTCGAGACGACAAGCAGAAGATGACCCTGGCCCAGCACTTCATCCGCTACGGGTACACCTCGGCTCGCAAGACGTTTGCTCCGCTCAACGAGCGGTACAAGCAGCTGAGCGACCGTCAATCGAAGCTCAACTCGCAGACTCCGACCACGATGGTGATGAAGGAGATGTCCGAGCCTCGACCGGCGTTCCTGCTTTTGCGAGGAGACTTCCAGCAGAAGGGCATCCGGGTGCAAGCCAACGTGCCGGCGATCTTCAAGGCGTTGCCCGAAGGGGCTCCGCGGAACCGGCTGGGGTTGGCTCGCTGGCTGGTCGACCCCGAGCATCCTTTGACCGCGCGGGTGGCCGTCAACCGGCTCTGGACCAGGTTCTTCGGCAGCGGGTTGGTTCGCACGCCCGAGGACTTCGGAGTGCGGGGTGAGTTTCCGACGCACCCGGGGCTGCTCGACTGGTTGGCTGTGGAGTTCATGCGGACCGGCTGGAATGTGAAGGCGCTGCAGAAACAGATCGTGATGTCGGCCACCTACCGCCAGGCGTCGCGATACGACCCGGCCACCGGTCTCACCGACCCCTACAACCGGCTGCTGACTCGGCAGAACCGATTCCGGCTTTCTGCCGAGTCGATCCGGGACATGGCGCTGGCCTGCGGAGGACTGCTCGATGACCGGATCGGTGGTCGGAGTGTGTATCCGTTCCAGCCCGAGGGCTATTACAGCGACAAGGGACGCTGGAAGTGGCCGCAGAGCACCGGTCGCGATCTGTATCGACGCGGGATCTACACCTTCTGGCGACGCACCACCACCTTTCCCAGTTTCCAGATCTTCGATGCGCCGACTCGTGAGACCTGTACCGTGGTTCGGCCGCGGACCAACACCCCGTTGCAGGCCCTCGTGACGCTCAACGAACGGACCTTCGTCCAGGCGGCTCACGGCCTGGCCGTGAGAGTGCTGCGGGGTACGGCCAAGTCGGATGTGCCGGGTACTTCGGATGTGTCGGCCAAGTCGCGGCTGGAGGCTGCGTTCCGGGTCGTGGTGGGAAGACGACCCGAGAAGTCAGAACAGGTGATCCTCGGCCGGATCCTCGAGGAACAACTCAAGCACTTCCGCCAGGACCAGGCGGCGGCAAAGGCCCTGATCGCCCAGGGTGCGACCTCCGCCAATGGGCTCGACCCGGCCACTCTGGCCGCCTGGACCAGCATGGCCAACGTCTTGTTGAACCTCGACGAGGCGATCACCAGGGAATGAATGACATGACACGAGCGGTGCTGCCGGATTGTTCGAATTCACCGGAACCCGTTTCGCCTCGCCGCCAGTTCCTGGCTCGCACCTCCGGCGGACTCGGGGCCGCCGCACTCGCAGGCCTGATGCAGGAACACCTCACCGCAGCCCCCACCGCAGCCCCTGCCCCCACCGACGGCCCCACCGACGGCCGACGGCCGGGCATACTCTCGACCACTCACATTCCGGCCCGAGCCAAGCGGGTGATCTACCTGTTCATGGCGGGTGGTCCTTCGCAGATCGACACGTTCGATCCGAAGCCGAAGCTCGAGGAGCTCAACGGTCAGGAGTTGCCTGCGGAGGTACGTGGCAAGCAGCGGATCACCTTGATGACTCGCAAGCAGAAGCAGCTTCAGATCGCCGCGTCACCGATCAAGTTCCGTCAGTTCGGCGAGTCGGGCCAGGTGCTCAACGTGCACATGCCGGAATTGGCGAAGGTGTGTGACGAGATTGCGATCGTGCGGTCGTTGCACAGCGAGCCGATCAACCATGACCCGGCGGTGAACATGCTCCAGACCGGTGCGGGTCGAGCGGGACGGCCGTGCATGGGTTCGTGGGTGTCGTGGGGGCTGGGGAGTGAAAACCGCAACATGCCCGATTTCGTCGTGCTGCTATCGGGCACCAGGGGCCAGCCGGTCATCTCGCGGTACTACCACAGCGGGTTCCTGCCGGGCCGTCACCAGGGCGTGCAGTTCCAGTCTCAGGGCGATCCGGTGCTGTTTCTGTCGAACCCACAGGGGATCGACCGGCGGACCAGGGGCCGGCTGATCCGGGGGATCAACGAGTTGAACCGGCGTCGGCTGGAGGCGGTGCGTGATCCGGAGATCGAGGCCCGGATCGACTCGTTCGAACTCGCCTACCGGATGCAGAGCAGTGTGCCGGAGATGATGGACCTCTCGGGTGAACCCAAGCACATCCACGAGTTGTACGGGACTCAGCCCGGCAAGGTCTCGTTTGCCAACAACTGCCTGCTGGCCCGGCGGATGATCGAGCGGGGTGTCCGCTTTGTACAGCTGTACCAGCGTGGCTGGGACATGCACGGCGACATCAAGAACCGGATGCCGAAGCAGTGTGCCGAGGTCGATCGACCGACCGCGGCGTTGCTGCGAGACCTGCGGCAACGCGGCCTGCTCGACGAAACGCTGATCATCTGGGGTGGCGAGTTTGGTCGGACGACGTATTGCCAGGGCGAGCTGAAGGCAACGTTTGGCCGCGACCATCATCCTCGCTGCTTCAATGCCTGGCTGGCAGGCGGGGGGATCCGCGGTGGGGTCACTCATGGTGCGACCGACGACTTCGGTTACAACGTGATCGAGGACCCGGTGCATGTTCACGACCTGCAGGCCACGGTGCTGCATTGCCTGGGCATCGACCACGAACGCCTGGTGTATCGGTTCCAGGGCCGCGACCAGCGATTGACGGATATCGGCGGGCAGCCGGTTGGGGAGCTATTGGCCTGAACACGGGATAAGTCAGGGTCTCCACCCCAAACGGGGTAGGGTTGGATAGACGATCGAGGTGAAGTTGAAATGAGCAGAGCACCGTAGATCGACCCGAAAACGCCACCAACCGTCACACCAAGCAATCGGACGACTGTCTGGCTCCCCCAGCCTGCGGCGTTCACGCAGCACTCGCGACCGGCGAGTTCTCGATCCCGTTTGGCCACGATGATTCAAGGTCACCGACACGAAATCACATCAGGTTGTCGTACCAGCCTGGAGCGGGCTGTTTCTCCTGGACCTCTACTGTATTGGGCGAGCAACTATCATGAGCCGTTTTAGTTTACTGGCCTGTCTTATCACCGTAGTAATGACGCCATGGCACTTGGAGGCCCAAGACGCTCCTCGCGGCATTTCCTGTGAAGGAAATTATCCGCACCATCTGCAAGGGTTTTGTACCGATGAAAAGGGGCTGATCTACTGGTCCTTCACCACGACACTCGTGAAGACCGACCCGCAGGGAAAAGTGCTCACGAAAATCTCCGTCGGCAACCACCATGGGGGCTTGTGCCAGCAGGACGGCAAACTCTACGTGGCGGTCAATTTCGGGCCGTTTAACGACCCGGATGGGAAGGCGGATTCCTGGGTCTACGTTTACAAGGCCAGCACGCTGGCCTTGTTGAGAAAACACAAGACACCGGAGCTCATTTACGGTGCCGGTGGTATGGCCTATCACGACGGCAACTTTATTGTGATTGGGGGGCTGCCCGAGACCCTGCAGGAAAACTATCTCTACCAGTACGATCAGTCCTTTAAGTTTCTCAAGAAGCATGTTCTCAAAACTGGCTACACGGATCTCGGGATCCAGACAGCTGCCTTTATCGATGGGCACTGGTGGTTCGGCTGCTATGGGAACAAGTTGCTCAAGACTGACAGTCATTTCCAATTGCTTGGTAAGTACGACATCGATGCTGGACTGGGGATTGCCGGAGGCACTGCGCAGGCTTACTGGATTGCCCGGGGGACGACCACGAAAGGGAAGGGCTGCACCGGCCGCATCTTGCCTGCCACCGCAGACAATACCAAGGGGTTGATACTTCGAGCGAAGTCAGCTTGCCGATGATCTGGTCCACGCTGTGACGTCTTCTGGACATATCGAGAATCTCCTTTCTGGATCGCTCAGATCCGGGTGATCCTTTTATTTCCACTGGTACAACGGGGGCGTAAGGTCAGTTCATTGGGTATGGGGCCGCTGAAAGCCCCCCCCTTCCACTCCGATGTCTCATGCCAACGGCGGCAGCGATTCGGGGGCGACGAAGCCGCGGCTTGTGGCTTGGGACTGTTGCTCGCTCCAGGCCTGCGGGTCGTCGGTCCGCAACAACTCGTAGTACAGCATCTTGTAGGTGCAAGAGACCGCACCGGCCTGGCGCATGCGGGCCACAGCGGGCGCGGTGTTGGGTTCGGAACTGAACACGCAGTCTTCGAGCAGAAACACCTCGTAGCCCAGTTCGATCAGTCCCAGCGCCGACTGCAGGACGCAGACGTCGGTTTCGGAGCCGGCCACCGCCAGTCGAGGTCGGCCGAGTTGCTCCAACCCGGTGACGATCTTCGGTTCGTTGGCGATCCCGTAGCACTGCTTGGTGAACGTGACCGCGGAGTCGGGCAGGTGCCGGGCCAGTCGATTGTCGAGCTGGCCCTTTTCGGCAACTGGTTCCTCGAGCGTGGCCAAGACGGGAAGCTCGAACCAGTCGCAAATGATCAGCAGTTGTTCGAGCCGAGCAAGGACCGGTTCGGCAGCGCCGTGCATGGTGGCGAGGAACCTGGGTTGCACGTCGATCAGGAGGACTGCCAGGTCGGAGGCGTTTGCCAAGAGGGCTGGTGAATCGGTGGATGACATGTCGGTGGTTGTTTCCGAGAAAACTCGAATTCTTCAACAGCCTGCTATCTCCACCAAAGGGATTCCTGCCAAGCAACTGTTTTGGTAGTCGGGTGAGGCGGCTATTTCTTCGGTGCCGTGGCGGGCATCTTGAGTAGTTCTTCGACGCTTCTTGCGACGGCGGGTCCTCTGAGGTTGGCGGCCTGGACGATGCCCTGGCGGTCGACGAGCAGGTTCATTGGGATGCTGTGCACATCGAAGAGTACGGCAAGTTCGTTTTTCCACTTCCCGCCGTCGTAGTGGTGCAGCCAGTTCATGTTGTGTTGTTTGATGAAGTCATCGACTGGCTGTTGCTTGTCGTCGAGGCTGATCGAGACGATCTGGAACCCCTGTTTGGCGAACTTTCGGTGAGCGGCCTTGAGATGAGGCAATTCGGCCACGCATGGTCGGCACCAGGTGGCCCAGAAGTCGATCAGCACGACTTGTCCCTTGAGTTGGGCGGTATCGATCTGGCCATCGGCTTGATGTTGTGCGACCTGGAAAGCCTTCAACGGTCGTCCGACCATTCTCAGCGGAGCGAACTGAATTTGCATCCGCGGTAGCAGTCGGTCCTTTCCGGCGGCGAGCATTTGCGTTTCGACATGATCCATGAATTCGCGGGCTTCCTTTTGCCGGCCGAGCAGCACCAGTGCATGAGCCCGTTCGCGACCGTACCGTTCTGGTTCGTCCGGGTAGTCGGCCATCAGTTCATCGAGCCGGTCGAGAGCCGGCTGCGGTTGATCGGAGAACAGCAGAGCGGCGGCTTCGCGGATTCGAGCGATCCGCGTGTGTTTGCCTTCGGGGTAGGCGTCGAGCAGCGTGCGGTAGGCGGCGGCGGCGTGGTCGTAACGCTTGAGCATCCACAGGCTGAGTCCTCGGACATACAACGCGTCTTCACGGTGAGCCGACCGCGGGTAGTCCTCGAGAAACTCTTCGAGCCGGCTGACTCCAGTCTCGGTCGGCCGGGCAAAAACCAGGGTGCCGCGACGTCGGACCTGGAGTTGTTTTTCGATGGCTCGGTAAGTGGCCGTATCGCCTTGCGGGCGGCCGAGCGGTTTGGGCTTGGCAGCGACTGCGGGGCGTTTGCCATTGAGGAGCGGTTGGATTCTTGAGGCGGCGACACAGAGCTTGAAGACCATTTGCAGGTTTTCCTGCTTCTGTTTTGTCTGGCGGTAGTAGAGCGAGGAGGTGCGTGAGACGAGTCCGACGATGTTTCCGTTGAGATCGAGCACCGGGCACCCGCTGGAGCCTCGGCCATAATCCGCCGTGATCGACATGACTTCCGTTCGTCCTTCGGGGCCAGTCTCGGCAAAGTAGCGAGCGATGATTCCTTCGCTGAAGTGAAAGAAGTGCTTGTTCGGGTGGCTCATCACTCGGATCGGACTCCCCGGCAGCGGATTGGCAGCCAACGGTAGCGGGGGAGGCGCCTTGATGCCGGTCGTGTCGAGTCGGATGACTGCCAGGTCGTCGGCTTTGCTCGCGGCGAGGATTTCCTTGATCGGGATCACTGTCCCGTCGGCGGTCATGGCCACGAGGGTCTCTTTTTTCTGGTTGCTGTTGCCTCGCACCACGTGTTCGTTCGTCAGGACTTCTCCGGACGAGCCGATCACGACTCCACCGGCCAAGGTCGCATGCAGCCGTGTACAGCGGTTGCAGTAGTAGAGGCTGCTGATGATCAGCACGCTGTCTTGTGCACGCTTGTACAGTTCTGTCGGCGGCAGGGGTCGAGTCGACGGCTTGGCCAACTTGACCTGGCAGGTGGTTTGTCCGAGTCCTTCGGCGAGCTTGGCATAGGGTGTGGCTCGACCGGTCTTCAGCAGTTTCTTTCCTTCGCGGGTCAACGCGTCGACCCGGGCCTGGTCATCGACTCGGAGCTTGGGTGAGGTGGTTCGTGCTGATGGGGGCAGAGCCTTGGCTTGGGGCTTGTCTTGGGCTTGGGCTGTTTGTGGAGTTGTGCCAGCCAGCAGGGCGGTGAGCGTGAGGCACAGCAGTTGTGTGAAGCGTGCGGGCATGAGCGGAGACCTTTGGTGTGTGTGCTCGAAGCAGTCTTTCTGCGTCAGGGGCCAGTCCCTTCAGGTTCCGAGTTCTTCGATGGGTTTTCCGAAGGGCAGGGTGATGATGGGTCGGCCCGAGTGATCGAGGTAGTGTCGGTGCGGGTCAATACCGAGGTGGCGATAGATTGTGGCCAGGACATCCTGCGGCGACTTGGGGTTTTCGAGCGGGTAGGCGCCTTTGCTGTCGGAGGATCCGACGACTTGGCCGCCCTGGACGGGTCCGCCGGCGATGGCGGCGCTGAAGACGTTGGGGTAGTGGTCGCGTCCGTTGGTCTTGTTGAGTTTGGGTGTGCGGCCGAATTCGCCCCAGGCCACGACCATTGTCGTTTCCAGTAGGCCTCGCTGGTGCATGTCCTCGATCAGCGCCGAAAAACTCTGGTCCCAACGGGGCAGGAAGCCGTTCTTCATCGAGTCGACTCCTTCGACGTGGGTGTCCCACCAGCGGCAGTCGACCGTGACCAGTCGGACTCCGGCCTCGACCAATCTCCGTCCCAGCAGCAGTCGTTGGCAAAAGGCGCTGGCGCTGCAGCGTCTGGGGTCCATGGGGTTGTAGCGTTCGATGAACCCGTAGCGTTCGCGGAGGCTTTGGGGTTCGGAATCGAGATCGAAGGCACGGCGTGCTCGATCGGAGCTGAGGATTCCGTAGGCCTGTTGCTGGAAGTCGCTGATCGCATCGAGTTGACCGGACTGATCGACGTCACGGCGGAACCGATCGAAGTTGGCCAGCAGCGACTTGCGGTCGCCGAAGCGGCGGTCGCTGATGCCTTCGATGAGGCTGAAGTTCTTGAGTTGGAAGGGCTTGTGAGTGGCGGGGTCGCTGAGTGTTTCGAACGGTTTGTGGGCGACTCCGAGGTAGGCCGAATCGGTGCCGGGCACCTGGCGGGGGATCATGACGTAGGGCGGGAGTTCGGGGGTGAGGTGTCCGAGTTGTTCCGAGACGATGGAGCCGCAGCTGGGGTAGACGTTGACGTTGGGGTCGGGGCCGGGCGGGTGTCCGGTGAAGAGGATCTGGTCGCCGGCCGAGTGTCCGGCGTTGGTGTGATGCAGGCTGCGGATGATCGACCACTTGTCCATCAGCTGGGCACAGCGTGGCAGCATGTCACAGATCTCGATCCCCGGCACGCTGGTTTCGGTGGCACCGAAGGCGCCGCGGTATTCGGCGGGCGCCATCATTTTGGGGTCCCAGGTCTCGTGCTGCGACGGACCGCCTCGCATCCAGAGAATCAACACGGAATTGTTGGTCGAGGCTGTCGAGTTGGGTTTGGCTTGAGCGTCGATGGCGAGCAGATCGGGCAGCGAGAGACCGGCGAGTCCGAGTCCTCCGGCGCGGAGGAACCCACGACGATCGAAACCGGTTTGCCGTTGGAATTCGGCACAGCCGGTGTTGGCTGGTGGAGAGGGCATGGGAGAACTCTTGGAGTCGGGGGAGGTGGTCCCTTCAGGCTACCGTCATCCTGCAGCCGCCGCAAAGAGCCGGCTTGGTAAAACTATCCACTCCAGCTGCCTAGGCCGGCAAAGACGGCTCCGGTGACCAGTCCGTAGAGGACTCCGTCGAGCATGAACTTGGCCGTGGTCTTCCATGCCAGGCCTTTCCAGATCGAGTTGGGAATCGAAGTCACGGCATAACCGAGTACGGCGACGGTGCCGGTGAGTCGGAAGGCGACGATGGCCGTTTTCGGGTCCACGAAGCTGACAAAGTAGGCGACGAAAATACTGATCAGGCAGTTGTAGAGGAACTGCTGCACCAATTGTTTGCCAATGGACGGAGGACCGCTGGGGAGGATGGTGATGATCCCGACCGGGCCCCGCGTGAACTTTTCGATCATCTCGGGCTGGGCCAGATCGGACATCTTCTCGGCGTGAGGGAACATGTAATCGCCGACAGTCAGGTTTTGGGACCGAAATGTTTCGGCGATTTCCGACTCGCCGGGCAGCCCGACGTAGTCACTTTTGTGGAACGGCAGCAGCATGTGCATGATCGCCGAGAGCACCCAGACTGCTGCCGCCGAGGCCAGGATCGGCATCCACATATCGATCAGAAAACCCATCGGTTGTCTCCGGAAAAACCTGCACAGGGGACTGGGACTGGAGACGGGGAGTAGATCGAAGACAGGGCGGTGCGGCTAGGCCAGTTTTGGGGGGGGCGAGGTGACGATGGGGGGCTGTGTTGTCGGGTTGCGAGTGAGCGGTCTACAATCGGGGTATGGATCCTTTGCTGCCGAACAATCAGACCGAGTTGTTGACATTTTCTGATCGACCCCGATTGAGCAACGGCACGTTGCTGGTGGCTTTCAGCGGCTGGATGGACGGTGGGGACGTCTCGACGGGGACGATTCAGCGGCTGGTCGACCTGATCGAGGCGAAGCCATTTGCCGAGATCGACCCGGATCCGTTCTACATCTACAACTTCCCGGGCTCGATGGAGATGTCGGCGTTGTTCCGGCCCGAGATCCGAGTCGAGGACGGATTGGTGACTTCGGTCGAGTTACCGTCGACGAAGTTTTTTGTCAGCGAGCCACACAACCTGATGATGTTCATTGGCAAGGAGCCCAATTTGGGGTGGAAGACTTTCGCCAACTGCCTGTTTCATCTGGCTAATGAATCGGGTGTGACTCGGATCCTGTTCGTCGGTTCGTTCGGAGGCGCCGTGCCGCATACTCGTGATCCGAAGCTCTACACGACTTGTTCGAAGCCCGAGTTGCTTGGCGAGATGGAGCAGTTTGGGATGCGGCGAACGGGGTACGAGGGGCCGGGTTCTTTCATGAGTTATCTGATGAGCCGTTCGGAGGATGCGGGGCTCGAGATGGTGTCGTTGATTGCCGAGATTCCTCACTACCTGACCGTGACCAATCCGTCGAGCATCGAAGCGGTCAGTCGTCGACTGGCCAAGATCCTTCAATTGCCGTTGGACTTGGATGAATTGCGGACGGCGAGTACGGCGTGGGAGTTGGAGGTATCGACGGCGATTGATGAAAACGACGATTTGGCCGAGCGGGTGCGTGAGTACGAGCAGGCCTACGACAACGAGTTGGTGGGGATCGAGCCCGCGGATGAGGTGATGGGGCCGGATGACATGGGCGATTTTGACGGGCTGATCTTGGACGACTTCGGGTCGGACGACGAGTAGGTTTGCGTCTTGAGGGGTGGGCTGTGGGGCAGCCTAGTACTGCATTTCGCCGGGGGTGGTGCGGTCGATGGGGACGTCGATCAGGCGGGGTTTCGGGTCGGCGAGGGCTTGGGCGAGGACTTCGGTCAACTGGTCGGGTTCGCTGACGCGGCAGGCTTCGACGCCGAGGGAGCGTGCGAGTTGGACGATGTCGATTTCGGGTTCGACCAGGTCCATGCCGACGTACTGGTTGTTTGTGGCGTGAGGCAACCCGATGCCGCGGGCACCGACCTTGAGGATCTGGTACTGGGCGTTGTTGGGGATCACGAAGGTGACAGGGATGTTGTAGCGAGCGGCGGTCCACAGGCCCTGGATGCCGTACATCGACGCCCCCTCGCCGATGATTCCGAGCACCGGCCGATCGGGCCACGCCAGTTGGACTCCGATCGCACACCCCAACCCCCAGCCCAGCCCCCAGCCTCGGTGTCCGAAGTACCCGGTCGGGTCCGCTATAGCTCCGAGGCGTTCGAGATAGGTGTTGGTGGTGGTGACGGCTTCTTCGACCACGGCGACATTGGCGGGCAAGGCCCGGGCGATGGCTGACATCAGGGTGAGTGAAGTCATCGGGCGGTGGTCGAGTTCGCTGGCTGCCTTGGCCTGGAGTGCGGCACGGGACTCGGCATGAGTCGCCTCGTGGCGCGTTCGCCGTTGCGAGATGGCCTGGCGTTGCGTGGCATCGAGGTGTTGGTCGACGTGTTGTTCGAGTTGCTGGCCGAGTTCGGCCAGTCCGGGTTTCAGGCCGCAGCACAAGGCCACTTCGGTCGGGTAGTTCTTGCGCAATTCCCAGGCGTCGTGGTCCAGGTGCACCAGTCGGACGTGTTCGGGGACGGCTCGTTCGGGTTCGTAGTGGATGTAGAGTCGAAAGACGTCGAGTCCGACGGCGAGGACGACGTCGTATTCGGCGAGTCTTTCGTGGATGTCGGGTGCCCAGAGTGGGAGGCCTGGTGCCGAGAGTGGGTGGGTGCAGGGGAAGCCGAGTCGTCCGTGTGTGGTGCCGGCTTCGCTGATGACGGGTGCTCCGAGTGTTTCGGCGACGGCGACCAGTTCGTGGATCGCGTCGCTTTCGACGACTCGACTGCCGACCAGGATGGCCGGATTGGTGGCGGTGGCCAGGACGTCGACGGCTCGGAGCAATTCGTCCAGGGGTGGGCGGGACTGCGTGTCGATCGGGGCGGGGGGGGTGAGATCCAGGTCGGGGGCTTCCTGTTGCTGGACGTCGATGGGGATCGAGAGGAAGACCGGGCCGGTGGGTGGCATCAGTGCGGTCTGGATCGCTCGGCGGATGGCCGACGGGATGTCTTCGACTCGTTGGACTTCGACCGACCACTTGGTCCACGGTCGCGCGACTTCGACCAGGTCGCCCCAAAGGATGGGTTCGGAGAACTGGAGACGTCGGTCCTGTTGTCCGGCGGTGACGATCAGGGGAGTGCCGGCGCGGTAGGCGTTGTAGAGCATGCCCAGGGCGTTGCCGAGGCCGGGGCTGATGTGCAGGTTGACGACGGCTGGTTGTCGAGTGGCCTGAGCGTACCCTTCGGCGATCGCCATCACCGGGACCTCCTGTAGGCCGAGGATGTACTCGAGACGATCGTCGGCGACCATCGCGTCGGTCAACGGCAACTCGGTCGTGCCCGGGTTGCCGAAGATGTAACCGATGCCGGCCGAGGCCAGCATCTCGAGCATGATCTGGGCACCGTTCATGGTAGGCGGCGAGATGGTTGTGGATTGAGGATGGGTTGGTGTGACGAGAATAGGCAATCGGGCGTCCGGAATCACGTCGTGCGGTTCAGTCTGTCTTGTCCCGAATCCCGTCCCCGCCTTTTTTCCGGCCGATTCTGCTGATCCTGCCCCACTACGCTTGAAGATGTGTAGTGTGTAGTATACAGTACATGTCATGAGCAGTTTTGGCGATTATCTCAGGACGCGGCGTGAGGAGTTACGGGTATCGGATTCTTCGTTTTCGGTTCGCCAGGTGGCGGCTCGAGTCGGTATCGAACCCTCGTATCTCAGCAAGGTCGAGCGAGGCCTTCAGCCGCCTCCATCCGAGCAGACGACGCGGCGGTTGGCCGAGGCACTTGACGAAGACGTCGACGTGTTGTTGGCGATGGCGGGCAAGGTCTCCAGTGACCTGGCGGCGATCATTCGCAGCCGCCCCAAGCTGTTTGCCGAGTTGTTGAGGCAACTCAAGGACATGCCCGAGACAGCGGTACTTCGCATCGTCCGCGAGGTACGGGACGGTCAGTGGTGAAACTAGAGAAACAAGTTTGAAGTCAGGAGTAGCTGATGATTGAACTCAAGAACGACTCGTTGGTATTTTCATTTTCGAAGGTTTATCCCGAGGCCCGGTTGTCTCTGGACTTGATGCGAACATTACGGATCCCCGACGACGATTCGGCTCATTTGTTGCCTCCGGGCCTGGGTCAATTCCCATTGCGTCATGTCGACGACTTCGGCAAGTCGATTCCTGGTGGTTGGGTCGAGCATGGTGGGATCGTCTTCCCGATGTACCAGTCTGAGGCGATGTGGTTGTCGTTTTCGTCGAATCCGATCGAGCAGCGTGAGGCGTCCTATCCGTTTGCGATCAAGATCGCGACGGGCAAGATCGACGCTGTGACGGGTGAGCCATGGCGTGACAGTCTCCACAGTGAGCCTCAGGACTACGTCGTCTCTCCGACTCAACCGTGGCTGGACGGATACTGTGTCGAAAAGGGCATAGTCCGTCAGTTTGTGGCGATGCCGTTGGGGGGTGGTTACACGGCCGAGGAGCAGGTGACGGGGGAGGCCGAGCATGGCGGTTTGCAGATCATCGCGTACCCGATGAAGCGTGAGGTCTTCGAGAAGCGATTCCCGGTGGTACCGGTCGTACATTTCGACAGACACATGCACATGGAAGCGGACATGTGCTCTGCGATGCCGTCGGCGATGCCTGACGCGATGGAGATGGGGTTGGCCCCGGGCGGTCAGATGCGGCAGGAGATTTACGAGGATCCGTTCGACATCAGCGACTGGGACATGGACCATTCGAGTCGTTGTTTCATCCACATCACCAATTCGCTGGTCTGGCGATCGATCACCGGCGAGGAGCCTCCGACGACTCCACCGACGGCTCGCGAATACACCGAAGCGGGTTTCCCCTGGTTCGACTATTACGCGGACGGCGAAACGGCCGTGTCGGGTTCGAGTGTTCTGGGGGGACTCAAGAGTGTGGCCACTCTGGGCCAGGAGAAGGGTGACGTGCCGTTGCCGGAGAATAAATCGATCGACGTGGGTTCGGTCGTCACGATTCGGGCGGGTTTGAAGCCGAATCAGGTTCGAGAGGCTGCGTTTTGAGTTGGTGCGGGGGGTGTTATTCGATGTCGATTCTAGCCCAATAGAGTTTTTCTCGATCGGCTCGGTTTCGGAAGTCCTCGATCATGTCGGCGATATTAGGTTGGACGAAGCGGCTTTTGCCTCGTCGTCCGTTGACGGTCATCTGGACTCGTTTGTCGAAGTCGATCAGATCGGGTGAGAGCCAGAGAGTTGTGGCTCGGGCGGCCGAGTTGACGTGGATCGAGTTGCCGACGGTGATCTTGGCTGTCAGTTTCAGAGGCCGTTTCCGTCGTCCTCGGGTTTCGCTTAGCGGCAGAGCGTTCATCTGGACCCAATGGAATCGATTGTCGCTGGATCGGAGAGTCCCGGCCTCGAATTCCCGTGGTGGTTCGTGTCGGGATTGTCGTCCCAGCCAGTCGAAGATCGCGAACAGTTCTTCGGCGTACGATTCGTAGCCGCGTCCACCGTATTCGCAGTAGATCATGGGAAATCGCTGTCGGAGCATGCGATTGAGTCCAAAGGCATTGTGTTCGACTCGGGCTCGATCGAGTTCTCCGTTGACGACGTACCAGGCCAATCGGCTGGCATTTTTCCAGTAGTAGGTGCAGTAGTCGGTCATCCGTCCGGCGATGGGCACGACGGCGGCGAACCAATCCGGGTGACTCATCCCGATTTCAAACGCGGCATCGGCCCCTTGTCCGTGACCTGCGAGGTAGATTCGATCCGAGTCGATCCGAAATCGTCGTCGCGCATCGACGAGAGTCTGGTGGACCAGTTGGTGGAGTTTCGGACCGATTTGCAGGTCGATGGGGGTGCTTGCGGCCGGGTCGGTGGCTGCGGCGGTGGCTGCGGCGGTGGCTGCGGCGGTGGCTGCGGCGGTGGAGCGGGCGACTGCGGGCAGTTGTGGTGCGACGACGATGTAGCCACGTCGTCTGGCGGGTCGGGGTTTCCGGGTTGTCCCGGCCCACCAGTCGATGCTTGCTTGAGGCGATCCACCTCCGTCATGGAGGACAACGAGGGTGGGGTATTTGTGATTCGGGTTGTATTCGGGCGGCAGCAGCACGTGGTAACCGGGAGCCGACTGTGTGGGTACGATCCGCATGACGGACCCGGTTGCGTTCTGGGCCTGAATTTGCGGTGTGGCGATGATGGGCGGCAGGTACGAGATCAGCGACGCAACCCGGGCGGTTGAGATGCCTTCGGTGGCTTCGAGTCGAGCGAGCAGTCCGGGCAATTCGGCGGAGTCGTCCCGGACGGCTGCCAGCAGCAGTTGTCGGGCCTGGTAGAGCGAGACGGCATCGCGAAGCGTGGTGACGGCATTGCCGGCTCCGGTGAGCCAACCGGATCCGGCGAGAGCGAGTTTTTCGGTTGGTTCGAGAGTGTCGTCGTTGGCGAACCTGAGAAAGGCATCGAGTCTGGCGACCGATTCGATATCGACCTGTTCGACAATCTCATCAACGAGCGGCTTGAGTTGTTCTCGGTCGGTGGTTTGCGCGACGGCGTCGAGTTCTTCGGCCAGTTGCCGGCGGGCGGCTGTCAATTGATCGGCGAGCATCCGGTCCTGCTCGATAAATTCTCGCACTTGCCGTCTGATCGCGGCACTTTGTTGATCGACGGGAAAGGTTTTCAGGGCGTTTCGAAACAGTTGGTATTGTCCGTTGTTCCGTCTTCGTTTGAGTTCATCGAGGATTTTTTGTCCGACGAGTTCATCGAGTTGAGTTTGCAGGCTGGCGATTTTGGTGGCTTCGGCGGGGAACTGTTCTCTGACGTCCTTGAGTTCATCTCGTGCCTGTTTGAACAGGTTGGCTTGGAGATAGAAGCGAGCGATTGCGAGTCGGTCGTCGAGTTGTTCATTGTCGGTGACACGTCGGAGCCATCGATCGAGCACATCGGGTGGGATGGCGCCTGTGGCGATTCCGTGTTTCCAGCCAAAGCCTTGGGCGATGACGGTGGCTTGTTGGGGAGTGAGCTTGGTGACCCATTGGTAGACATTGCGTGTTTGGTTTTTGAAGCGAAACACGAGTCGTCGTCGTCCGAACTCGTCCCACGGTCCGACTTTGGCCGGGATGCCCAGTGACTGGAGTTGTTTGGTGAATCGGGATTTTCGTTTTGAGAGTTCGAAGGTTTCGAACCGATCGAGGTCCGAGTCATTATTGAGTTCTTCGACGGATCGTGTGGGTACGAAGTAGCGACGCAGCGGCGTCACGGCTGCGACGATGGGGTAGGTGGTCAATTCGCCAGCGTTGCGTTGCGTGGCGAGTGCCAGGGACTGTTGCGACCGGATGGTGCCTCGCAGGACGGTCCCATCCTTGAGTCGGATTTCCCCGGCGTCGAGTTGAGCGGGTGTGAACCGGCTGCCCAGCAGTGCGATCGCCAGCAACCAGGCAACTCTCTGGAGGTGCATGAGTTGGCCTCTTTCGCCGAGCGTCAGGTCAGGGGATTACGAAACGGCAGTGTGGCTGCGGTGGCTATCCGTATCTATCGACCTTTGGCGTTGTCCGGGTGTGCGAGATTCGTGGTGGTATGGCAGTGAGGCGTGTCAATTCTGCCGAATGCACCGGTTATCATTTCTGGTTGAACAGGTCCTTGAACTGGTCGTCGAAGAGGAACCAGGCGGCGAGTCCGAGTCCGACGAGGACGGCGAGGAAGACTGTGAGCCAGACCCAGCCCATGGCGGTTCGGAACAGGAAGTTGAGAGCCCGAAGTTTTTGTTGTCGATGGTGTTGTTTGTCGAGTTTGTGGTAGATGTCCTGCAGTCCGCTGCCGGTCCCCGAGCGGGCTTGCGAGAGTCGTTTTTTGATGGCCGGTTCGAATTCGGCGAACTGTACCAGCGGCATGAACGATTCGTCCAGATTCTGTTTGGCCTTGGCCTTGAGATCGATCAGTTTGCCATCGATGGCCTTTCGGATGCGAGCGGTGGTCATCCGGCTGACGACGGTGCGTCCTTTGGCGTTGGTGTGTTGGATGAACCAGTTGTCGGTATCGTCCGCGGTGGTTCGTTGTGCGGCGGCGTCGTCGGTCGAACTGGGTGGCGGCAGGGTGACGGCCGGGATGGTCGACTTGGGCTTTGTGGTGGGAGTGGAGCGGGTACTGGAACCGGGTGCGGGTTGGGCTCCATCGATGAAGCTCAGTGTGTCTCCGGCGAGTCCGAGTGCGTTGAGGTTGTCGAGCAGTTCGCTGCAGTCGGCGTGTCGATGATCGGGGTCTCTGGCGATCATGCGATCGATAATGAGGTCGAGCCGATCGGGGATGTCGCGGTTGAGTTTTCGGGCCGAGGTGAACAGTCCTTTTTCCTTGGCCATCACCAGTTCCAGTGCGGAGTCGCCTTGGAAGGGGGGGGCTCCGGTGAGGAAGTGATAGAGGCTACAGCCGAGGGCATAGATATCGGCTCGGAGATCGACGGTCTTGGCATTTCGGGCCTGTTCGGGGGCCATGTAGAGTGGTGTTCCCATGCCGGTGCCGCTTTGTGTCATCGACACATCTTCATCGGCCGCCTTGGCCAGTCCGAAGTCGGCGACCTTGACCAGTCCGGATCGGGTGACCAGCACGTTGTCGGGTTTGACGTCGCGGTGAACGAGTTTGGCCTGATGAGCGTGGAGCAGTGCTTCGGCGCATTGGATCGTAACGAGCACTGAGTCGGCAACAGTCAGCCGGCCCAGCTCATCAACCCAATTCTGCATACTTTGGCCATCAACATATTCGATGGCGACGTAGTGTCGTCCCTGGTCGGTTTCGACGGCGAAGACCTTGACCACATTGGGGTGATCGAGTCGTGCCATGGCACGTGCTTCGCGGAAGAACCGTTCGACAAACGTCGATTTGTTTCCGAGTTGTTTGGAGAGCACCTTGAGAGCGACGTTTCGGTCGAGGCCTTCTTGGCGAGCGAGGTAGACTTCGCCCATGCCACCTTCGCCGAGTTTTTTGAGCAGTTTGAAGTCGCCCAGTTGTGACGCCTTGTTCTTACTCGGCGGTTTCGCAGCCTTGGCCTTTTCCGCCGTCTGTTCCCGGGCGGCCGCATCATCTTGTTGAGCCACTTCGTCCAGGTTGCCGGCATCGGAATTACCGGGGACGTAGGTTTCGTCGAGACTCTGATTGGTCGCGTCGTCGTCCTGGCTTGACGGCGTTTCGGGAGCGGGCGGTTCGGGCAGGGGGGTATCCATCAATCTCCTCGAGAGTCGGCTGCTGTGTCTGCGGTGTGGAGGGCTGTCATTATGCGAACCGGCGGTGACGGTTGCCAATGGCAATCGGGTCGTGTTTCAGGCCCAGGGGAAGTCTTCGCCGACGAGCAATTCGTAGGCTTCGACGTACTTGGCACGAGTTTGCGAGACGATGTGATCGGGGAGAGGCGGCGGTGTACATTCCTTGTCCCAGTCGGTGGTTTCGAGCCAGTCTCGGACGAATTGCTTATCGTAGGAGGGTTGTCCCTGCCCGGGCTGGTAGAGGTCCTGCGGCCAGAATCGGGAGCTGTCGGGGGTGAGCACTTCATCGATGAGCAGGATTTTTCCGTCCTTGAGTCCGAATTCGAACTTGGTGTCGGCGATGATGATGCCTTTGGTCAGGGCGTACTCGGCGCCCTGGCGGTAGATATCGAGGCTGAGGTCTCTGAGTTTCACCGACAGGTCTTCACCGACGATCTCGATCATTTGTTCGAACGAGATATTGATATCGTGTCCTTCTTCGGCCTTGGTGGCGGGAGTGAAGATGAGTTCCGGGAGTTTGTCGCTTTCGGTGAGTCCATCGGGCAGTGCGATTCCACAGACGGAACCGTCGCGTTGGTACTCTTTCCACCCGGACCCTGACAGGTAGCCTCGGATGACGCATTCGACCGGGACGACATCGGTTTTGACGACGACCATGCTGCGACCGTCGAGAGCATCGACGTCGGCCTGTTCGGGCAGCGGCAGCTGATCGAGTTGCATGCTGATCAGGTGGTGATCGACGTCGAGCCGATCGAACCACATCTTGCTGAGTTGCGTGAGCACGCGACCCTTGTCGGGGATCCCGGTGGGCAGCACCCAGTCGAAGGCACTGATCCGATCCGAGGCGACAAACAGCAGTCGGTCGTCGAAGTCGTAGATGTCGCGAACTTTTCCACGTCGAACGGGGATCCCATCGACGGAACTTTCGAGCAAAGCGGCGGCACTCATTGCGTGGTCTCCTTCAACAGTTGGCCCGGTGAATTCAAAGGCCTAATGGTCGTCGGGCAAGAATCTACCACCCGAGGCTCACTTGGACAACGCACAGGGTGGGGGTATAGACTGTGAGCCGGCTGCTGGGCCAATTGGGACACTGCAGGGACGCAGTTGAGTCGTTGTTGCGACAGGGGCGATGGTTGTTTAAGAGGTGAGGATGTCGATGGGCGTGATGCGATTTCGAGTGTCTCCGCCCGGTTTCCTGACTGGCTGGCCCGAGGCGTTGTCGGCCTACATCAGCGGGTTTGACGGTCGAGTGTTTCCGACTCGTGTCGAGATCGACGGCGACGTGTTGGTGTGTCGTCGTCCGAGTTCCGACAGTGGTCGGTTGCACATCGCGTGGCCGGTTGCCGGTTTCGGTCGCACGTTGGTGAGCACATCGAGCCTGCGGGACTTGGGTGACGAGTCGGTTGGCGCATCCGGTGACGAGTCTTCGGAGTATCTGTTGTCGTTGGAGTTGGCACGCGGCAAGATCGGTCAATTGCGTAACCAGCGGGCTGCGTGGGAGTCGGCTGGTATGCAGGTGCCGGCGACATTCGCCGAAGCCAGCCGGCAGGCTCACAGGATTTTCGCTCGAGCGACATCCGTTCAGTCGGATCCTGACGAATCGAGTCGATTGGCCGAAGCCGCCCTGGTGCATGCTCACAACGCAGCTCAACTACTCGCGTCCACTTACATCACCCAGCGGTTGGAGGTGCGTCGTGGTCGTTCACAGCGGTTCCCGACATCGTTGGGTTGTGGTGTAGCGGGGGAGTCGCCTCCGGCCGCCTGGGAAACCCTGCCGGCGGGTCTGTTCAATTCGGTCACAATACCGGTGTCCTGGCGTCGGATCGAGTCGCTGGAGGGTGAGTCGGAGTGGTCCGAGTCGGACGGTTTGGTCGATTGGGCGATCGCGGAGCGGCTGTTGATCCATGGTGGTCCGTTGTTGGATTTCGGTGATGGGGGGATGCCCGATTGGTTGGCGGCCTGGTCGGGTGATGTGGGGAACCTGCAGAGTTTCGTGTGCGATTTTGTCGAGACGGCGTTGACTCGATACGTTGGCCGGATCCGGGTGTGGGAGTTGGCTTCGCGGGTGAACACCGGCGGCGGTTTGCAGTTGTCCGAGGAGGCTCGGTTGGCGTTATTGGCTCGAGCGATCGAGGTGGCGCGTGGGGTGGATGATGTCGAGCAGTTGGTGGTGCGGATCGAGCAGCCGTGGGGTCGTTACCAGTCGTCTGGTCGTCACCTGTTGAGTCCGTTGCAGTTCGTCGACGGCCTGATTCGGTGTGCTCCGGGCCTTTCGGCCATTTCGCTGGAGATCACATCTGGCTTGTCGTCTGGCGACCCTGGCCGTCGCGACCTGATGGATTTGTCGCGGCTTCTGGACATCTGGAGCACATTGGGATTGCCGTTGCACGTGACGATGGCGGCTCCATCGGCCGGTGGGATGGATTCCGGCGGCCGGTTCGTGAGGTCGGCGTCCGATCCGGACCCCGGTGGTGAGGAATCGGGCGATTGGAGTGTTTCGAGTCAGGCGGCGTGGGTGGAGGCGGTGTTGCCGTTGTTGTTGTCGAAGCAGAGCGTATCGGGAATCACCTGGGCCCAACTCGTCGACTGCGACCCACCGGGCTTCGTTTCGGCCGGTTTGTTCGATCGCGAGCTCACGGCTCGACCGGTGGTCGAGGCGATCCGAGGCCAGCGTTTTGGTCTGTGGCCGGCCGACTGAAAAAAGTCGACGTGGATGCTACGATCTAGTCGTCTCCTTTGGCCCGTCCCTTCTCGTTCGCAGGTTTTCTATCCTCATGCCATTGGACCTCTACGATCCGTGCCCTTGCGGCAGCGGCCGCAAGTTGAAGTTCTGTTGTCGAGATTTGTCTCACGACATGGAACGGGTATTGAAGTTCCAGGAGAACAACCAGCCTCGGATGGCGTTGAATGCTCTGGACGATCTGGGTCGGAAGCATCCTGAGAACACCTGGGTGCGGACGACTCGAGGCGGATTGCTATTTGATGCCGGCGATCTCGAGGGGGCGCATCGCGAGTTGTCGGTGGTGGTTGCGAACGATCCCGAGCACGGATTCGCCCTGGCCTTGGTCGCAATGATCCAGCTCTCCGAGCTCGGTTACTCGGGTGCTCGTGAGGAGATCGAGCGAGCTTTGCGTCGTTGCGTGACGGTGCGGCCCGACATGGCGGCGAACCTGGCATTGGGCATTTCCGCGTGGATGCGTTTGCATGGCGAGTTGATGGCATCGCGTCAGCATTTGGTGTTGTCGTTGCAGTTGGCGTCATCGGCCGAGCAGCAGGAATCGATTTTTCGGCGTCTGGCCGAGTTCGACGGAACTCGTGAGATTCCGTACCCATTCCGCAGCGTGTACGTATTGGATGAGGTTGGTGGCGATGCTGCTGCTGCGGTGGCTGGTTGCGGGTGTTGGGGCGAGGCGGCCGATCGATATGGGTTGTTGCTTGACGAGTTGGAGGATGAATCGGGCGAGCGGTTTGGGCTGTGTTTCAACCGGGGCCTGTGTCTGGTTTGGTCGGGTCAATCGTCAGCGGCATCCGAGGCCATGGTGGAGGCTGCGGGTATGGCAGCGGACGCGGACCGAGCCGAGGAGTGCCAGGCGTTGGCTCAGTTGTTGATCCAGGGCCAGGGCGACGACGTGGTCAAGATGGTGGATCGTCGATTCGGCATCGAGAACGTATCGAAGTGGTTGACCGATCTGGACGCTTCGGAGCGTTTCATCCGGGTCGACGAGCCGGGCCGCAGCGAGGAGGGTGGTCCGGTCGGGATGTATCATCTTGTCGAGGGTGAGATTGTCGCGGCCGCGGCCGCTGATTCGCTGACACTGGAGACTGTGCCACGGGTCGTGGCCCGCTTGATGGTGCAGGCGGCAGGTGACGAGGAACCGGCGGCGATCGATCTGGTTGCTCGCAGTGGTGAGGAGATTGACGCGGCCGAGGCGGCGTTGCGTGAGGTGAGTGGTGAGTTGAGTCATTTCGAGGGCGAGGATGGCGTGGAGGGCGACGAGTCAGTTGACCTGGTGCCTCGTGAATTTGCGGCCTTGTACACCACGTGGCATTTTGAACCGAAGACACTGGAAACGGTGAAGCGGCGATTGCACCGGGAATTTGTCGAGAAGTTTGTCAGTGAGATTTGGCCGGCGACCGAATTGGCGGCGTTGGATGGTCAGTCTCCTGAGGCGGCGGCTGGCGATGCGGAGCGAAGTGCGGCGTTGGCTGGAGCGGTACGGGTTTTGGAGGTTCGTTGCGAGCAGAACATGTTGTCGATCGACGTGCCGTCGATTCGCCAGGCGATGGGGTTGCCCGAAGGGGCGTCGGTTGCCGTCGAATCGGACGACGAGTTGGCGATACTGTCGACGTGCGATCTGTTGCGAGTCGATCCGGCTTCGCTGGACGACCAGTACCTGGTGATGTTGTTGAACCGAGCGTTGCTAGTCCGTCACAGCGGCCTGCTGTTTCGGGTATTGACCGAGTACACGGGACGCGAGTCGTTGCAGGGTGGCGAGGAGTTCCTGCGTGCGGCGGTGGCGTTGGCGGATCTGTGCGAATTGCGTCACGACCGCGAGTCGGCGTTGTTGTGGTTGTCGCGAGCCCGGCAGTCGGTAATGGGCTTGGAGGGCGAGTTCGAGCGGACGTTGCAGTTGGAGATGCGTGAGTTGACCTTGAGGCTGTCGGACCCGGCGGATCCGGGTCTTCGCGACCTGTTGTCTCGACTTTGGACCGACTACGGCAGCAAGTTGCCGGAGCTGCGAGTGGAACTGCAGTCGCTGGTCGAAGCTGTCGACATCGAGGCTCCGTGGTCGACCGACGGCGGCAGTGTGACAGCGTCGGGTCTGTGGACTCCGGGCGACCCCGTCCAGTCGGTCTCGACGCCCGAGGCGGGCGGTACGGATGGTGCGGGCGGTGCGGATGGCGGAGCAGGTGACAAGACGCTATGGCTACCCGGCCAGGCCAAGCAAGACTAGCCGTCGCGACCAATTCCAGTTCGGCACGGGCACAGCGTCATGACCGAGTCGTTTGCGACTTTCGAGGCGGTGATGGATCACGCCGTGGGATTGGCAGCCCGTGGCGAGGGTCGTGTCGAGCCGAACCCGGCGGTGGGTGCGGTGGTTGTGGACGGGGACCTGCGGGTTTTGGGTGCGGGGTGGCACGCGGAATTCGGTGGTGTTCATGCCGAGGTGGCGGCGTTGGAATCGGCCGGCGAGTCGGCTCGTGGAGCGACTTTGTTCGTGACATTGGAACCGTGCTGTCATCACGGCCAGACTCCGCCGTGCACCGACGCGATTCTGGGGTCGGGTGTGGCTCGCGTGGTGGTCGGTCTCCGCGACCCATCGCCTCATGCTGATGGCAGCGGCCTGTCGATCCTGGAATCGTCGGGGATCGAGGTGGAGGTGGGAGTGGGCGCCGAGGCGGTTGCCCGGCTGAATGCTCCGTTCTTGCATTTGCTAGCGACTGGTCGGCCTTGGGTTCATGCGAAATGGGCGATGACACTTGATGGCCGCATCGCGTCGTCGGCGGGAGATTCGCAGTGGATTTCGAGCGAGTCGTCTCGAGAGCTGGTTCACCGGTTGCGTGGTCGGGTGGACGCCGTGGTGGTTGGCATCGGTACGGCGTTGGCCGACGATCCGTTGTTGACGGCTCGACCGGCCGGCCCACGCATCGCCACACGAGTCGTACTCGACACCGACGCTCGTCTGAGTATCGAGTCGCAGCTGGTTCGTTCGGCCTGTGATGGTCCGGTGATGGTGGTGTGTTCGCCGGCGGCGGACGCCGAGAGGGTGTCGGGATTGGAGGCAGCTGGTGTGGAAGTGGTCGGTTGTGGCTTGGCTGAGTCGGGGCGAATCGAGGTGGGTGGATTGCTGGAGGAGTTTGGGATCCGGCGATGGACGAACGTGTTGTTCGAGGGCGGCAGCGAGGTGTTGGGATCGCTGGTGGATGGCAATTGGATCGACGAGGCTCACGTGTTTCTGGCTCCCACGCTGATCGGCGGTCGAGCGGCGTTGGGGGCGGTTGGTGGTGAGGGGCGGGCGAGGATCGTCGACGCGGCCCGTCTCGAGCGTGTCGAAACGACGTGTGTGGGTCGGGACGTCTACTGGCGAGGCGTCCGGGCGGGAGCGGGAGCGGGACGAGGTGTGAGTCGGGACTGCTGAGCGGCCAGGTGTTGTCGGTACTGCCGATCGAGTTCGGTGGTGTTGATTCCGGTGAGAGTTTGGAGTGACGAGACGGCGATTCGGCGACCGGGTGTATAGATTTCCGCCAGGTGTGTGATGGTGGCATCGCGATACCGGCCATTGTCGAAGTGCAGCAGGAAGTGGACGAATCCGGAGGCCTGCGAGTAGTTCCTGGTGATGTTGGGGTCGGTCTGAAACGACCGTTGCCCCATTGCCGCGAAGGTGTTCAGCGGGATGTAGTATCGTTCGTCGAGCATTCGTTTGCGTGCCCAGTGGAATCTCACGTATTGCGGATCACCGATCTGGTCACCTGTGTGTGATGGCCGGAACGACTCCATGTAGCAGGCAAAGCCTTCGATGATCCAGAAGTTAGCTTCCTGTGCGATGGGTCGTTGTCGGGGCTCGCTTTCGTAGAGCAGTTGGTGGGTGGCTTCGTGAAACAGTGTGGCTCGAGGAAAGAGCGGGTCGGCGGGTGGTCCGTGAAAGAAGTAGGCGATGCGGTCGTCGGGCATGTAGAGCCCGTTGGTGATGTCGATTTGCGGGATGCGTTTCCTGAGTGTGCGGCGGTATTCGTCACGATCTCGATAGAAGTGAACGACGTGTGGTCGTGGTTGTGAGCGTGATCGGTCGGGGTTGACGCGGCTGGTTGTGTCGAAGAGTTTCTGGATCTGTAGGGGAGTCTTGAAGAATCCGGCGAAGCTCGAGTAAAAGAACCGGTAGAAGGTTTCGAGTTTATTGGCCAGTACGACTCCTTCTTCGAGGCTGTGGTTGGTGCGGACCAGGAAGTGGTCGGTGCGGATTTCCCAGGCGTTTCGGAAGTCGCGTCTGAGTTCGGCTTCGCGCTGAAGCGAGACCCATTGTCGTTTGAAGTACCGTTGCCCGTCTTCGTATTTCTTGACGTGCGAGGTGGGCAGCCAACCGAATGTCTGGTGCCAGATGAATCTTCGTTTCAGTTGAGCGGCGGCAAAGGGGGTGACCCAGCGATTTCGGAAGCGAACGAACCCGAGCAGTCCTCGAGCGGCTCGGGAATCGGGGTCGGCGGCGGCGGATTGTCGGACCAGGTCGTAGGCGTAGCTGGTGTGTCCGTTCTTGAGGACTCGGCGGCTGAGCACGAACAGTGCCTGGGAGTACTTGCGATTTTGTGTTCTGAGTTGGCTTTGCCATTGCCGACTTTTGGCAGGGAGGTCGGGCGAGAGGTTTGGCGCGACGTGTTCGGGGAGTGTTGTCTTGGCCTGTGTAGCGTTGGCCGATTGGATGGCCTGATCGACGGCTCGGATCCCCGGTTCGAGTTTCTGGCTGATACAGAAGGTGTGGATGGTTTCCAGAGTGGCGAGGTGTCCACGTAGGAGTTCGGCGTGTTGTTGGCGAAGGAGTTCGAGTCGGCGATTGGTTTGGGGGCTAGCCTGGCGATTGGTCTGTGCGAGGACCGGTGCCGTGACGCCGAGCAGGGCGAGAGTCAGCAGGGTGGTGACGACCGGAATCGGCCAGCTGCAGGGTTGTCGAGGGGATGGCTCGATTCGGCTTACGACTGATGCGGAGGTCATGGCCGCATTCTAGGCCTGCTCCGAGGATCGTCCTAGCCAGAATCGGCGTCCTAGTTGCCGTCGGGGGTCTTGTCGGTTTTCGACTTGTCTGCAGGCGGGGGTTCGGGGAGTCCCTTGAGAGCTGGCGGCGTTAGTTTGAGTGCATCGCCAAGTCCGAGTCCACCTGCGGCCGGTGCGGACGAGGGGTCGGGAGGGAGTTCACCGGGGACGAGTCCTTCGGGCAGCGACGGGGCTTCGACTTCGAGGTTGTCGGCATCGAGGGTTTCGAAGCTGCCGATGCGGCCGGGCAGTCCGGGTTCGGGATGCAGTACGACTCCGTAGTCCTTCAGCAGGCTGACCCAGTGAATCTCGACACTCTTGTCGGCGTTCGTTGTGCGATTGGTCCAGCCCGAGACATGCTGATCGATTTCGGTCAGTTTGACTCCGGTGTCCGAGCCTTCGATCTTGAGAGTTTCGAGTGCGTTGAGTGTGTTGTCGTAGCCAAACTTGGCGACGGCTTCGAGACCGGTGACGGCGGCGAGTGCAGCGATCAGGATCCAGGTGACGATGCGACCGATGGGCAGTCCCTTCGACGGGGTGTTGGTTGCCGGTGTGGCATTGGAGTCGAGCGATTTTTCGCGGTTCATCGGGTCGTTTGTCATCGTCTGTTCCCGGCGTGTTTCGTGACCGTGTTTCCACCCGGTGGTTCATTTCAGGGATTGCAGGTAGGCCATCAGGTCGGCGAGTTGTCGTGTTGTGAGATTGCCGACCAGGCCTTCGGGCATCATCGATGGTTTCTGTCTGACTCGTTCTTCGATTTTTGTCTTGGGCAGGATGATGGGCAAGCCGGTCAGTTGTCGGATTTCGACATCCTTGGCACTTTCTCGCGACACGAAGCCGGTCACGAGTTTGCCTTGAGTGGTCACGAACAGATAGGTGTCGAATCCTTGTGCGATTTTGTCGCTGGGTTTGAGGATCGAGAGGACGAGTTCGGCCGGTTTGGATCGTTTCCCGATATCGACCAGATGTGGTCCCTTGGGTTTTTGGCCATTGGCCGTGGTGTGGCATCGGCTGCACGACTGAGCGACAAACAGTTTGGCACCTCGAGCGACGTCACCTTGGATTGCGAGCGATTCGTTGATGACCTGTTTCGTGTTGCGATTGGCAATCTGGTTTTTGTTGTTGGGGTCTATCTGGGGGGGCATCAGGGGTTTTTTGTTTTCGCTGGCGGTTGTTTCGGCTGCTCGGCTCACGCCCGGGATCTCGACTTTGTGTCGAGTCAGTTGTTCGAGCAGGTGAGTGGACGTTGTGGCATCACCGTCGGCGATGACGGTCCGGAAGACGTTGGCGATCGAGTCACTGGCGGCCCATGTGGTGCGATCGTAGTAGGGTCCACTGGTATCCGGTCGTGTGCCCCACCAGTCGCCGGTGTAGTCGCCTTCGCGGTGATAGAGTCTGACGAGCGTGGTGAGTGTTTGTCGTCGTCGAGTGTCGTCGCGTTGCGTACTGAGTTTGGCAATCAGTCCTTGGACGACTTTGGGTTGGTGCAACGATTTCAGAGCCCAGAGTGCTCCGGCGTGGTCGGGTCCATCGAGTGCCTTGAGCAGCGACTCGACATGGCCGATGTCAACAAGTGCGCGGGCGGCGAGGTGCGGGATGACTCGACCCGGGTCGGCCTGTTTGTGCAGCGGTTGTTTCGCCGAGGTTTTGGGTGCGGGTTGTTTCGGGTCACGCCGGGTGAGTGGCAGGATGTGTGTGGCGGTGTCCGATCGTTTGAGTCGTCCGAGGCTGATGAGTGCCTGTGCTCGAACTCGGGGGTTGGGGTCGTCGAGAGCGTGGAGGATTGGTGCGGTGGGGACGAGTTTGAGGCGTTTGTTTTGGTTGGTGAGTGACCGCAGTGCGAATTCGCGTGTGGTGTTGTCTTCCAGAAGGAGCAGCAGTTGCGGGAGGACGCTTGAGTGGTGGAATTGTCCGAGGGTGAAGGTGGCAGTGGCTCGGGCGTAGTCGGTAGCGGTCTTGTCGGCAGCGAGTCGAGCGACCTGTTCGACGCGACCTGTGCCGGGGCCTCGTCGGAGCAGTTCCAGTTGGCTGTGCAATCGGTAAACGGCGCTTGGCGAGGCGAGGTGTGTGACAAGTTGCCGGTCGGTTTCCTGTCCGAGGACGGGGAAGGGTTTGGGGACGAATCCTTTGGGCGTGACCTGGACGATGAACCCGACGTTGGGACCTGTGAACTTGAACTTCCCGTTTTTCCAGCTGGCGACATACATGCGTCCGCTACCATCGATGTCGAGGTCAGTGGGGCGAGGGATCTTGAGGAAGGTTTCCTGGTGAGCGTTGAAGCTGGCTCCATTTCTGGGCAGGTTGTGCAGGAAGACTTCGCTGCGTCCCCAGTCGCAGGTGTAGAGAGTTGAGCCGTACGTTTTTGGCCATCTGAGGTCGTGGACGAACAGGCTGCCGCAACCGCTACCGCCTCCGTAGTCGGCCAGCGGCGGCATGATCTCATCGGCGAATTTCTGATAGAGTGACGGGTATCCGAAGTGAGTCGACTGGAGCAGGTGTGAGAGTCGGATATCCCAGCCGCCACCGTCGTTGGTATTGTCGCGGGTGTAGAGGTTCATGAACGGATCGATGGCGACGTCGACGATATTGCGTTGTCCCCACGAGTAGACTTCCATGTCGCCACCGTCGGGCCGAACTCGCAGCACTCCGCCTCCGCGCCGAGTCAGTTGTCGTCCGTCGGCGGCGGTGGCATTGACGAACCCGAAGTCACCAACGGCGACATAGATCCAGCCATCGATGCCCATGCGAATGCCGTTGGTGGTGTGGTCGGCGCCGCGCTTGTGCAGTTGATCGGTGGTGATCCCTTTGATCAGCACCTGCTGTCGATCGGCAGTGCCGTCGTGATCGTCGTCATGAAAGAGGCTCAACAGCGGTGGGTGCAGCACCCAGAGTTTGTGGTTGTCGAAGAACAGTCCACGTGGGTGGTCCATCTTGGCGAACGTATTGATCTGGTCGGCCTGTCCGTCGCCGTCGGTGTCGCGAAGTCTCAGGACGTAGCCTTGTCCGAGTGTGTGGCCGAGGGACCCCTGCTTGTCGACTCCGACAAACAGCGTCCCATCGGCGGCGGCTGTGAGGCAGACGGGGTAATTGACCTGAGGCGGTTGTGCGAACATTGTGACTTGGACATCGTCGGGTGCGATGACGTCGTCGAGTGCAGCGGGCGAGCGGGTGAGTGCCAGCGGCAGTGGAGGCAGCAGTTGGGTACCCGCTTCAAATTCCCAGAAACTGGCCCACTTGCTCGTGCTCGAGCCCAGGAATCGGACTCGTAGGAACCGCGTCCCGGGCGCATCGACTGTGTGCGAGACGATACGTGCGGGAGTCTTGTTGTTCGAGTGGTCGACGATGGTTTTCCAGTTGGTTCCATCGACCGAGTTGTCGACTTGATAGCGATAGGCCGTGGCGGCGGTTTCCCAATGGATTCTCAGCGACCTGATGTGCTGAGCGGATTCCAGTTCCACCTGCCAGGTGTGTCCGTTTTGACCATTGGCGGCACACCATCGGGTTCTGGGGTCTCCATCGACGGCATGTCGGGCGAAGTGGTTATCGGCGGTTTGTTCGCTACTGGCGGATGCCATCCGTGCAAAGGCGACGTTTCCTCTGCGGCAGCACTTGGCGATGGGGGCTTTGGTCTTGGCCGGTTGTTTCTTGCTGGGCGTCGTCTTCCCGGGTTTCGGGTCAGCGAAGGCAAGAGGGGTCCTGGCTGCCAGTGCCGATCCGATGAGGGCCAGTCCGAGTAGCAGGATGCTGCTGAGCCGGGGCGAGGATTGAGGTTTGAGATACATGGATCGCGAGTTGTGGTAATGCCCGAAGAGTACACCCGGAGGGATTCGAACCCCCAACCTACGGATTCGAAGTCCGTTGCTCTATCCAGTTGAGCTACGGGTGCAAACATGGTGAAACAAAGAGTAATATGACATCATGTCATGCTGTATGAAATGGTGGTTGACACCCGCTAGGCTGGCGGCCCGAAAACTGGCGGCCGCCGGGATGCGGCCAGCGAGTGTCAGACGCAACGCCATCCTTGAGTGACTGAGATGTGCCATGGCCACCAAGTCTACCGTTTCAGGTCGTATGAACAAGCCGAAGAAGCCGTATCCCGGCTTCCCCCTGTTCGCCCACGCCACTGGTCGTTGGGCCAAGAAGATCGGGGGCAAGTTTCACTACTTCGGCAAGTGATCCGCCGCCGACGCTGCCCTGCAGAAGTACCTAGACCAGCGGGACGACCTGCACGCTGGCAGGGCCGATGCGATCGATCCTCAAAGCGGTCTCCCAGCCGCTTCAGAGCATGGTCTTGCTCGGCATCAACTGCGGCTTCGGTCAAACCGACGTGGCGAACCTGCCAAGGGCCTCTTTGGACCTCGATACCGGATGGGTGGACTTTCCGCGGCCGAAAACCGGCATCGAGCGGCGGTGCCCTTTGTGGGCAGAGACCGTCGAGGCATTGAGGGAAGCAAACACACATCGGCCGACTCCGAAAGACCAGGCGGACGCCGATCTGGTCTTCGTCACCAAGTACGGCCAACGTTGGGTGCGAAACAGCAGCGGGGCGAAGCAGTCGTGGGTTGATTCCGTTGGCGCCCAGTTCGGTAAACTGCTTCACCGACTTGGGCTGAAGCGAAACAAGCTGAGTTTCTATGCCCTCCGGCATACGTTTGAGACCATCGGCGGGGAAGCCCGCGACCAGGTGGCTGTCGACCACATCATGGGCCAGGCCCGTAACGACATGGCGAGTCTCTACCGCGAGCGGATTAGCGATGAGCGACTCAGGCGGGTGACAGACGTTATCCACGGTTGGCTGTCCAGCGACATCAGCGACACGAGCCGGTAGGTCTGGAGCGGCATGGTGGCCCGCGGCGTTCACCGACGACATACTGGTGGGCATGTCGGATTCGTCGACAGAGCCCACGAACGAAGGTCAAGGCCATCCCAGCTGGCAACGGGCGGTGTACAAGCTAGGGCGAGATTTCGAGTCGCTCCTCACCGTCGTGCCAGTCTGCTACTTGACCGCCGAGGCTGGTGACCCATTTCCGAGGTCGATCAGTGGATTCGCCGGTCTGATCGACGAGTGGATCTTCTGGCAGATGGCCTGGACGCGCGAAGCATGGCATGACTTTTCTCCCCCGGTGTAGCACCGGCAGGTAGTTTTTTTTACCCGTGAGGGGGTACCTATCGATGCAAAACTTGACCACACCAGAACTGGCTGCATGGATCGAGAATGCAGCGCGAGAGAAACCCGTATTACTCGACGTACGTGAGCCGTGGGAATTTCAGACCTGTCATATTGACGGGGCGTTGACGATGCCGATGAATACCATCCCCGGGAAGCTGTCCGAACTGGACGCGGAGCAGCCGATTGTCTGCATCTGCCACCACGGCGTGCGTAGCATGCAAGTCGCGTTGTTTTTGGAACAGCAGGGTTTTACTCAAATTAGTAATCTGACAGGCGGTGTCCATGCCTGGGCCCAGCAAGTCGACGGCACAATGCCGACCTATTGAATTATCAGAGGTGCCCCTATGACAAATCGACTGTTCCAAGAAAGCTCCCCAACCATCGCGACGCTCGACGATCTCGCACGGTTGGCAAGCTACTCGCTCATGGACACTCTCAACTGCGATCCTGACGCGAAAGCAAACGGAGTCGACCACGCGGCGCGACAAGTCTTCACCGGCCACTATGTCCCCGTCAGTCCCACGCTAATCAAAGACCCCGAATATGTCGCGCACAGCAAAACCTTTTTTCGCGAACTTGGCTTCGCCGACAGCATGGCACAGTCGGCCGACTTCGTCCGGATGTTCTCCGGCGACATCTCGCACGTTCCGCAGCCGCTGCGCAAGGTCGGTTGGGCGTGTGGGTACGCACTTTCCATCTTCGGCACCGAATACGACCAGCAGTGCCCGTTCCAAACCGGCAACGGATACGGCGACGGTCG
>Ga0114999_10001064_pt1 | contig 39048 bp, 30 predicted proteins | sample ArcticOcean_MG_C_3_FD_89820 | JGI IMG/M metagenome (GOLD analysis project Ga0114999, IMG submission 89820) | Marine microbial communities from western Arctic Ocean - ArcticOcean_MG_CB8_126 | ecosystem: Environmental > Aquatic > Marine > Oceanic | place: Arctic Ocean: Canada Basin | collected...
CATGTGGCCGCTAGAGTCAGTATTTAGATGTTGATAGCCTGGTCCCGCGCGGCGAGGCCTCGTGAACTCCGTCAGGACCGGAAGGTAGCAGCGGTAAGCGAATCACTTCGGGTGCCGTGGGAATGCCGGGCTAGAGTCGATACTGGCATCTATGCCTCAAGCAGCTGGCGACACAGGGTTGCACGATCATATTTTCTTTCTGCAACACAATACTGATACCTTCGGCGCGCCGCATTCGCTGAGTGTGGTGCGAAGCACGGGTTGGATTCGACCATGACCCCACAACGTCTGGGTCAGCATTTTCTTGAAGATTCGACGGTTGTCGACGCGATCATCGACGCGGCTGATCTGAACACCGGCGATACCGTTGTAGAGGTTGGCCCCGGACGTGGAGCGCTTACTGGTCAATTGGTCGAACGTGCAGGACGTGTGCTTCTACTCGAGTACGACACCGATCTTGCCGATCGTTTGGCGTTCAAGTACGAGTCGAACCCCGACGTGCGTGTGCTAAACGTCGACGCCCGTGATTTTGGATCTGATCTGGACCCGTGGCTGATCGAAGGCGACTACAAAGTCGTTGCTAACCTTCCGTACTACGCTGCCAATCCGATCACTCGCAACTTTTTGGAATCCACGCGTAAGCCGACCTCGATGGTGATCATGGTGCAGCGAGAAGTCGCCAACGATATGGCGGCCGAACCCGGCGATATGAGCCTGCTTTCTCTGGCAATTCAGATTTACTCGACCGCCGAGCACGTGATCGATGCTCCTCCCGAATGTTTCAACCCGCCGCCAAAAGTTCATTCCTCGGTACTGAAGCTGACTCCATCCAACGATTTGCGATTGAAGTTTGAATCGCCGGATGACTTCTTCAAACTAGCCCGGAGCGGATTCAAAAGCCCACGAAAGCAACTGCATAATTCACTGTCAGACGGCTTGTTCATTCCTTTGGAAGATGCTCGGTCACTCGTTGAACAGACTGGTTTCGAGACCTCCCGACGCCCTGCAACATTGTCGCTCGACGACTGGCAGGTGTTGTACGACGTGTGGGTAGGAGCCGGACGTCCCGCTCAGGTTCAAGGCTCGGTGCGAAGGAAGCGACAGGGTCGAATTAGTGAATAGCAGCACCGCCATCACTGAAAAGGCATACGCCAAGGTGAACCTCACTCTTGAAATTCTGGGCAAACGCCGCGATGGCTTCCACAATCTTGCTTCTGTAATGCAGACGGTCGACCTGTTCGACACCGTAACGATCACCGAGTCTGACGGCGTCGTTGTCACCTGTGATGACGCCCAGATAACCCCGGAAATCAACCTCGCAACGAAAACTGCCCATGTGCTGTCAGAACGAACCGGCACCTCCAACGGCGCCCATATCTCTATTGCGAAGAAAATCCCCGTATCGGCAGGGCTCGGTGGCGGATCGACCGACGCAGCCGCAACGCTACGAGGTCTGAACAAGCTCTGGAAGCTCGGGCTTTCACTCGACGACCTCACTGAAATCGCTGCCGACATCGGATCAGATGTGCCGTTTCTCGTTCAAGGAGGTACTTCACTGGTTCAAGGCAAGGGAGAGGACGTTACTCCGATCACTGCCGCCAAGATTCCAAAGTTCCTGATTCTCACTCCGGTAGTCGATCTGGAAAATCCGACCGCAAAAACGGCCTCCGTGTTCTCGCACGTGAACGAATCGATGTTCACCCGCGGCAATTTGACCCACAAGCTTGCCGCCAGAGTTAGAGCCGGCGGCGATTGCCCGCCAGAGTTCTTCTTCAATCAATTCGGCACGCTCGCCGAGCAACTGTTCCCCGGCTGGGACGCCGAGCGGGACCAGCTAATGTCGCTTGGAGCCAGAGACGTCATGCTCTGCGGTGCTGGTCCTTCAATGTTCACAATCCCCCCATCGAAAGAACTCGGAACCGCCTGGCACCTGCTGCTTTCGACCGTTCACGGTAAAAACGTATTTTTGGTCGATCCAGTCACGGTGATCCCCGATAGTCAAGAATTCCCAGAAAGCACGGAGTCCTAAGTGGAAGAACCGTTACGCACTCTGGTTGTCGGAATGATCGGCGGCGGACTGATGGGGATGATCTTCATCGGCCATCTTGCGTTAGTGCTCGTCTTCAACCCGCCACAATCCCTGAAAGATCGTGCCGTCGAATCGAGCGTTACAAAGCTATTCACTATCGCCTCGATCGTCATTTACCTCAGCTGGAACATGCTCGCCATATTCATGGCCTTCGCAGCGCAGGCGTTGCTCACTGGCGACGATCCGCACATATCGATCGCACCGAGTCCGGCTTACCTGTTCGTCGTGGTGTTCGTAACTCTGTTTCTGGCGATACCAGCATTCGTCTTCTTTAGGGATCGTAAAAATCACCTGCTGGGCGAACTAGCGTTGTTCATAGGTGTGTTCGGATTCCTGATTCCCAACATGGTTGTTGCTGTTCAGTACGGCTAGATCCTCCAAGAAAGTGATTCCATGCCGGAGCAAGCTTTCGGTCAGCGACAATCGATTTCCCGAGCGGAGTCATCGAAGCCGAGGGATCTGGTGGGGTGGCTCGTTCGATAGAACAATTGCACACATCAACCCGACCACCGAAGATCTCTCCACTTCGCTTCGCTACGGTCGGGAATTATACTGATCGGTAGCCTACGATCGTTCCGACAGAGATTCTTAGCGACTAGACTTGCCCACCCACTCAGATGTGATGGATTAACAACATCTGTCGCGCCACGTAAATTCCAGTAAAGGTCAATTCATGTCTACGGCTCCAACCAACAGATTCGACAACAGGTTCGACGGGAAAGTCGCCCTGCTCACCGGATCGGCCGCAGCCTCGAAAACCGAACTGATGGGATTCGGTGGCGCGACGGTCTGGAGATTCCTCGAAGAAGGCGGACGTGGTGTCGTAATTACCGACGTCCAAGACGAAGTTGGCGAGCGTTCGGCCCAGCAACTCAGAGACGCGGGTCATGACGCTATCTACCTGCACCTAGACGTTACAAATGAAGACGAGTGGGCGTCGGTAGCTGAAGCAACAATGAAGCACTTTGGACGAATAGACATTCTGGTCAATATCGCCGGAATACTCGATCCGAAGTCGATTCTCGATATCGAAACCGCTGTCTGGAAAAAGACAATGGAAATCAGCACGGTCGGCATATTTCTTGGAACGCGAGCCGTTGCTGAACGGATGAAGCAGTCGGGCGGCGGAGCGATCATCAATTTAGCCTCAATGGCGGCTAAACAGGGTTCTGGTTCGTACGGCTCTGCCTACTCGTTCTCACGTGGCGGTATGCTCAACTTCACCATGTCGTCTGCGCTTCAACTTGCGAGCATGGGCATCCGAGTGAACACGATCATGCCCGGGTGGGTTCACACGCCATTTACCGATTATTTGTATACCGATGCCGAACAGAGTAAATTCCGCACCGAGCGGGTTCCGTTGGGTCGCTGGGGCGAGCCTGAAGACATCGCAGCAGGAATACTGTTCCTCGCATCAGACGACGCCTCCTACATGACAGGAGCCGAACTCCTGATGGACGGCGGAGTCAGCGCCGGACAAGTACGCCCCGCCAACCCGATGGCTGACGAGTAGGCGGAGAGAATTGCTCCCTCTCCAAGCGGGAGAGGCTGGGGTGAGGGAGAAGCGACCGAGTGCGGATTCATTCGACCGACTACCTCCACACGATATCCCGACCGAAGCAAAGCGAAGGGGAGGGACCTCGGCGGATTCAACGAGCATTCCAGCCAACAACCACGCGCGGCCCCCACCAGATCCCTCGGAGGTCTTCGGGAAATCCGTTGTCGGATGTTGGAGATTAAGTGCGGGGAAACTGACCAAGTATGGAATCACTCGATCGACCAACTCCACCCGATTTCCCGACCGTAGCGATAGCGAAGTGGAGGGACCTTCGGCGGTGGGAGGATGTGGGGAGTTGCCTGGTGCGCTATAGCACCAAGATCCCTCGATTCCGAGGACTCCACTCGGGACGCGGGCGCCTAGTGCGTATGTGTCGTGCCATCGCCGTGAGTGTGAGGCATCTTCTTTTCGACAGCTCCGATCGCGTCGGTAAACACCTTGCGAATCGTGGCATGCCGCTCGGCATCAGCCCGTGTCGCCAGCGTGTCGAGCCACTCAACGCCGCCCTGCATTGTCGTAATCAAATACGAGCCAAGACCAGCGTCAAACACGTCGGTACTACCAGCCTTCACATACACCGGCGAAGTGTGCGCAGCGAAGTTCACCGGCCACACGTGCCATGCAACGTGATCGCTAATCGCACGTGCAGCGATCCACCCGCTGCCCGGAAGATCAATTGCCTCATCGATCACCAGCAGTTTTGATCCTTCAGCGGACGACGCCTGGGCGATCACTTTGCCATTGAAAACAATCTCAAGCTTGTTGATCGGCATCGCACACGTCGCCGTAGCGGTCACATGAACCGACCCACCCGATTCCGGTAACGATAGTTCGTCGCCCGGACGCAAGCCTTCGACCGTGAAGTCCATCAACGGACCGCTCGTCGTGTAAGTACGACCCGCCCGCACTGCATCGCTCCAGGAAATATGAGTCAGGTCATCGTCGCCAATGTAGGCGTACGTCCGTACTCCACCAACCGGCATTCCAGCCGACATTTTGTCCGTACCGCCAACAGCAGGCACCCGATAACCGCAGCTGAGCAATCGGTACCATTCGTGCACTGCGAACGTATCCATTGTTGGAACATGGAAATCACGAATCTCAAGGCCGTCGACCTCTCCGAGAACCACTTCAGCGATGACTTCTGAGTGCGGGAATGGGAAGTGGGGGACGAGTGCAAGCCCGCCCTTTTCGTGCGTTTCATCAGCCCATTCACTCATCGCTCGAACCGTTGGATCACCGATGTACCCCTCGGTCGGTCCACTTGTCGACATCGGGAAGATGGGCGATCCTGTCGCACCCATGAGGCTGATGTGGCCCATGAAGTGCTGCCGGTTCTCGCTGCCTACCCACACGATGGTCTCAGCAGAGGAAGACCCCGACACCTCGCCTGTTAAATCGCCAACGTTCGTGTACAAATCACCCCACTGAGCTGCCAGCAAGTTGATGACGTTAACGTCCTCGGCGGCTGCCTCAAGGTGAGCCGTTTCGGGCGTTAGGAAGTGGGTGTGCGTATCGGCAGTAACCCAACCCGATTTACGTAGATTCGAATTCCGGTCGATCGTGATCTCAAGCTCACGTTGCCCGGGCTTAATGTTCAACTTCTGTCGAATCGGCTCGAACTCAAAGCCCTTCGACACTTCGACGTACACGTCACCGACCGGAAGCTCTCCCTGGAACGTTCCATCAACATATGCGTACGGCGTGTCACCGAGAAGCAGATCCGCCCCGTAGTCTTCGAACCAGTTGTCGTTTACTTCGTGCGTGTGGCCGTACGGAGGAAAGTATCGACCGTCTGGGGATCGAAAATGGATTCGAGCAGCCGTCGGCTTACCTGTGCTGGAATCGATAATTTTGCCGTGTACCCACGTGCGTTCGGACGTCAGAACCTTGGTGTTAACGTTGCCACTGGACGCCTGTCCGTTTTCGAGAAGATCACGAACAGCGATTTCTTGCCCATCGACCGACAATGTTGCGTCGGCAGATGCGGCCACATCGATTGATGCAACGGCACCTGTGCCGATCTCGGATTCACCCCAACCTTTGACCGTGCTTCCCAGCCATGCTTCGCCGTCGAAGCTCTGGATATCCTGCTGGCGGGCGATCACGCCGAGATCAACATCGACGCTCAGTTCATCAGCCGATTTACCACTTGCCTCGATCTGCACGGTTTCCAGTGGCTGGTGGCGCAGTGGGTGATCCTGTCCGTCGAACACCGTAATTGCGCCAATCGCAATCGTGGCCGCCCCGGTAGATTCGATCCGTACCGATGCGATCGTCTTTGACGAATCAGGTAGTTCCAGCGCGTAGATCGTCCATGAGGCTGGGGGATTGCTCCGACCCTCTTTGTCGTTCTTCGCTGCTGTTCGTCCGTCGACTGGCGGATCGCCGACCATTACACCCGTCTGCCATCTTCCCCACGCGTTTTCCGGGTAGGGACCCCGCTTGGGCATGCTGCTCAAACCCTGATGCTGACGTGAAGCGAAACCGCTCTGCATCCGAGATTGCGCTTGACTAATTTCAAATCGACGACGGATTGTCTGGCGATGTTCGGAGCCATCCTCGAACACGACAACATAGTCGGCCAGGTGCTCACCGGGTGCGGTCACAACCGGGTTTAGATAGTCCGACGACTGGCCAGCAACTGTGGTTGAGGCGTTCTCGTCACAGAAGTGTGCAAAAACAATATGAGAACCCGCCGAGCCAACGGATATTTCGGCGTTCGATTCGCCGTCCAAAACAATTAGATCGTTGCCGGCAGTCTCCAATTCGAACGGAACTCCCCAGAAGGACTGGCTACCCACCGGCAAGTGCGCAATTGAACCTGCAGTTTTCTGACCCCAGTACTGAGAGTCGCCGCGGGCGGAGTTGAGGTTGGCAGTAAGAGAAATTGGTGTGAACTTAGGCATCAAATTATTTCCGGTAAAAAGGAGAATCTGCTAGGTCGGCAAATGATGCGCCAGTTGGTTAAATCAAACAAGTCCCGAATTGCTTCGGGACTTGCCACGTTTTCGAAATTTAAGGGCTGGCGCTTAGCCGAGAGCTTGAACAGCCGACTTTACTTCGTCGAACGGAGGGAGGTCTGAAGGAACGTCAGATAACCACTTCCAAGCGATTTTACCGTCGGCACCAACGACAAACACTGAACGACGAGCCGATGTGTAGCCGCTCATACCTGCAAAGTCAGGCCACGCAACATCGAAGTCGTTGATCGTTGTCTGCTGGTAGTCACTGAGGATTGGGAAGCTAATGTTGTTTGCATCACGAAACGCACCATTGGCGAAGCGACCATCGATAGAAACAGCCACTATCGCGGCCCCCACCGATGAATAGTCAGCGAGTGCATCGCGGAAGGTGCACAGCTCTTCTGCACAAACACCACTAAACGCAGCTGGGAAGAATGCGATCACAGCTGGCTTCCCTGCGAGGCTGCTTGAATTGAACTCATTGCCATCGGTATCGAGCAATGTGAAGGCCGGAGCCTTGGATCCTACTTCGCCGGACATATAAAACTCCTATTTATGCGATTTAGCTAAAAAAGATTAGCAAAAGTATGTCACTCATGTCGCTATAAGGACATAGCGATCTTTATAACCCCATCTTGACGCTGGCGATACATCTCAAATGCCTCTTGGGCATCTTCAAACTTCACTTCATGTGTCTTCAATACCCCCGGATCAATCCATCCACGTTCCTTCAGGGCAACGATTTCACGTATCTCCTGAACAGGCTCGTTCGTTGCGGCGACCACGGTAGCGTTCATCTGAATGTTTTTCCCCATCCACTTGCGGTGATCGAAAGTCACGCTTGTCGGGTCAACAAGGCTGAACGAAATAATTTGACCTTGGTCTTTCACCAGATCGATTGCGATTCCGAGACTTTCTGAGTTTCCGCTGGCATCGACAACGACATCAAACATATCGCCACCGGTTATTTCGCTGGCTGCCTCGAGCGTATTTTCATTTGATGCGTTTATCGTGTGCGTCGCGCCCAACTCCGATGACTTGCGGCACCTGTACTCCTCGAGATCGATTCCAACGATCTGTTGCGCACCCTGCCGCTCGGCGATCATTGTGAACGTAAGACCGATGCCGCCTTGTCCGATTACGGCGATCTTCTTACTCATCGGGTTTCCCCAGTGCTTCGCCGAGAACATCGCAGTTCCCGAATGCTGGCACATCACCCATTCGCTAAGGTCACCCCACTCCGGGAGCTTGATTAGTCGGTCGGCAGTTTGAACAACCTGCTCCTGCATCCCGGCGACGTCACGAGGAATCACGATCACTCGTTGGCCCTCTTTATAGTCAGGGTCTCGACTATCGACAACTACTCCAGCGCATTCGTGCATCGGTGCTCCGGGCACGAAGGGATAATCCTCTTCTGGAAGCTCCGCGTCGTATTCGAGATAGATGTCGCTTCCACAAACCGAAAGCGCTTCGAGTTTGATCTGAACCTCGCCCGTTTCGAGTGGTCCCGGTTCTGGCACATCAAGGAATTCGATTTTTCGACGTGCTACTACTCTGGCTGCTTTCAATTGCGTCCTCTTATGTCTGGATATCCGCTAATGATTTGGAGTGTCAGCAAAAGCCGGGGCTTTTGGATGTGACAATTTCTTTCGACGGCGAATTCTAACTCGACCTCGGCGTATACTCGGCGACCGTCTGGACCAATTGGACCGATTTACGTTTTCAATCTAAAAGGCACCTTGCACGCGTGAAAATCAAACATATAGAAACAGTGCGAGTGAGTGATCCCGCCGACGTTATCTGGGTGCGAGTTCACACCGATACAGGGCTCATTGGTCTCGGTGAAACATGGTACGCATCGAAAACTGTTGAATCTGCCGTTCACGATCACTTCGCTCCGCTGATCGTCGGGCGTGATCCGTTCGCTATCGAACGCCACTGGGTCAACATGTTCCGGTTGTCCGACCACGCGGGGTACGGTGGAGCAGAGCTACGAGCCATTTCAGCGATCGACATGGCGTTGTGGGATATCAAAGGTCAGGCAGCCGGTGTACCCGTTTACGAACTTCTCGGCGGTGCGGTGCGAAAGAAAATCCGTGTTTACGCAACGGGAGCGCCGTTCGAAGGCGCAGGTGAGCTCGCAAAAGAGTTGATCGATGATGGGATGATCGCCATGAAGATGGGTCCCACCATCCCGGTCGCCACACCCAGTGAAGGTCAGTATCTTTCTCCAAAAGAACTCGACCGCGTTCTACAGCCATTTCGAGACGTTCGTGAAGCGGTTGGCGATGGAATCAAGATCGCGAACGACGGTCACGGCAAGTGGGCGCTGCCGGTAGCGATCCAGATTGCAAAAGCCATGGAACCGCTCGACATCATGTGGCAGGAGGATCTGATGCCTCTACTGAACCCGCAAGCCCTTCGCCAGCTTCAGGATTCGACGAGCACGCCTATTTGCATATCCGAACGGCTTCTAACGCGTTGGCAGCTAAGGGAATTTATCGAAAACGGCTCAGCGCAAATTGTGATGCCTGATTTGATATGGACAGGTGGAATTAGCGAAACGCACCGGATAGCCGTGATGGCGTCGGCTCACCAGGTGCCGGTCGCACCCCACGATGCAACGGGACCTGTGAACATATTCGCCTGTGCACACATCTGCATGAACTCACCGAACGCAATGATCATGGAACACGTTAGGCCGTACTTATACGGCTGGTACGGCGATTTCGTTGATCCGCTCCCACCCATCGAACACGGCTGGCTGGCTGCACCACAGAATCCCGGTATCGGCACACAGTTACGTCCAGAAGTGTTCAATCGACCCGACGTAGAGCTTCGAGTGAGCGACGAATCAATAATGGTTCCCGGCATGGGCGACGAAGGATGGGGCGGAGGAAAGAACTTCTCAGACGAAATGTGGTCCGACATGGAACAAATGCTGAATTTCCGCGCACAGGGATCGCCATCACCTGATCAGATGAAGCTCATTAAAGAAGACTTTCCGGTTGATCTGTATACCGGGGACGATTCGAAACCAAACCCAAAAAATGACGAAGGAGACGAACAATGATCATCTCCAAGATCGAAACCATCAGGGTCGGACAGTTCCCTGATCTCATCTTCGTCCAGATTCACACCGATACGGGATTAATTGGCCTTGGCGAAACCTGGTACGCCGCATCGACCGTCGAAACAGCGATTCACGATCACTTTGGCCCGCTGCTCATCGGCCGTGATCCCGCTGAGATCGAACGCCACTGGCAGACGATGTTCAGACTCTCCGATCACGCCGGATATGGCGGAGCCGAACTCCGTGCGATATCTGCGATAGATGTAGCGCTATGGGACATCAAGGGCCAGGCGTTGCAGATGCCCATCTTCGAGATTCTCGGAGGAGGCACTCGCCACCGAATCAAGGTCTACAACACGCTCGGTGTCTACGGTGACATTACCGACGGATACGACGTGTGGACCGATCCGGTCGGAGTCGCCAAACGGCTTCTTGATGAAGGTATTAGTGGCATGAAAATGTCGCCAACCGACTTCATCGCCCGAGAATCGGACGGTCAGATCCTGTTCAAAGACGATCTCGATTGGGCGTTACGTCCACTTCGAGAAATACGCGACAAGCTTGGCATGGAGATCGACGTTGCCAACGATGCTCACGGCAAGTGGAATCTGCCCAACGCAATAAAAATCGTTCGTGAAATGGAACCTCTGCGCCCGATGTGGCACGAAGAGCTTATCTCGCCGCTTAACGAACAGGCACACGTACGTTTACAGGCAGCGACATCAACTCCAATCGCTGCAGCCGAACGCCTGATGACCCGATACCAGCACCGGCGGTTCATCGAATCCGCAGCCGCACGAATCTCGATGCCTGACCTCACGTGGACTGGCGGAATATCAGAGGTGAAAAAGATCGCCATTCTCGCCTCCGCCCACCAGATGCCGATAGCACCCCACGATTGCGTCGGTCCCGTGAACATGTTTGCCTGCGCGCACATCGCGATGACGACACCCAACGTGATGATCATGGAATACAACCGCGCTATGCATCTAGGTTGGTACCGCGATTTCATCGAACCAGACTTCGTTATCGATGGTGGTTACCTGATGGCTCCTACAGAGCCGGGACTTGGCACACGCCTAAAGAGCGCTGTGAAAGAACGAAAAGACGTTATCGTGCGCACCAGCAACGAAAAAGCAGAGCCGTGGCTCATGTCGAGCAAGCGCTACACATATCCACCGCCAGAGCTTCAAGAAGAATTTATCAACAGCAACGACCGCAGGAAAACCGGATCAGAAGCCGTCTACTACGACTAGCCAACAGAATTAATCCAACCGCCCCTGACAATCACGGACGAACTTACGTAGTGAGAAACACTAATGACAACCAACTCAAATAAAAAACGAATCATCTTCATCGGAGCCGGGGCAGTCGGCTCATACCTCGGTGGATGGCTTTCCCATACGGATCACGACGTCACGATGGTCGACATGTGGGACAAGCAGGTCGAGACGATTCGTGAGCATGGCCTGCAAGTCGACGGTCCGCATGATTCGTTCGTCGCTCGGCCAACGATGTATCACCTCCACGAAAACGAACTGGTCGCCCGAGAGGGCCAATTCGACATCGGATTCGTTGCGGTCAAGGCGTACGACACTTCATGGGCGGCGACGTTCATCAACAAATTCGTCAAGCCCGGTGGCTACATCGTTTCATCACAGAACACATGGACAGACCCGGCAATGGCCGCTGCGGTTGGCGCTGATCGAGCTATTGGACTCGTGATGTCGAGCATCTCGGTTGCAATGTGGGAAGCCGGGAAGGTCGAAAGACCCGGCGACACACGCCGCCGCGATCACGGCCACATCGTGTTCAGGGCAGGGAACCATGACGGCAGCGACACTCCTCGGCTCCACGAACTGATTGAGATTCTCGATCCGATCGACGGGGGAAAGGTAACGACCAATCTCTGGGGCGAACGCTGGGCGAAGCTCGGCCAGAACTCGATGGGTAACCCCGTCGCAGCCTCAAGCGGAATGGGAATGGCCGATCTGAACAAGCACGCTCGCGGTCGTGAGCTTCAGATTCGACTTGCACAGGAAGTTGCTGCGGTCGGGCTGGCTCTGGGTCATAAAGTCGAAAGCTTTGGAGGGATCTCGGCTCAGGAGTGGGCGGATGCGTCGCGTGGCGATGTTTACGAGTTGCTAGACAACGACCTTGCCGAAAAATCTTCCGGTGCAAACTGGAGGCCTTCGATGGCGCAGGACGTCGTAAAAGGCCGACCAACAGAGATCTATCAGATGAACGGATTTGTGTGTGAGCAGGGTGCATCAGTCGGCATCGACACGCCTGTGAACGCCGCTATCGCCGATGTCATTCGTGCGATCGATGCCAAAGAACTGGAGTCCGGATTCGACAACGTCGAGTTGGTACTAAAAAACGCCGGGTATTAATCTTTCGTTTTTTGCTCGACTTTCGTGTGATTCATCAACTCACAGTGCCCGGATTCCGATAGAGTCTTGGGCACGCCGTTTCAGCGCGAAATCACCACCTAATTTTCGAGATAAACTCAGATAATTGCCGGGCATTAACGAAGACACACTCATAGCGCTTGATCTTGAAACAACCGGGCTCAACGCGAAGTCCGATCACATCATCGAGGTCGGAGCCGTCAAGTTCAAAGGTGGTGAGCAGGTCGACACGTTAAGTGTCCTGGTTAATCCCCGCCGTCGACTCTCTAGCTTCATCGTTGGGCTAACCGGTATTTCGCAGGCAGAAGTCGACTCCGCTGCCGACTGGGACGACGTGAAATCGGATGTCGCTGAGTTCATATCTGGCGTACCGATCATCGGTCACAACGTTGGATTCGACGCCTCATTTTTGCGCTCCCACGGCGTGAAGCCTGACGGTCTTTACGACACGATGTCGATGGCCGAAATCGCACTTCCTGCGGGTCCCGAATACAGCCTAGGCAGGCTCTCTCAACGCTTCGGATTCCTGCACGACAACCCACACCGTGCGCTTTCCGATGCCCTCGCAACGCGTGACCTGTTTCTTCATCTTCTCGGAATAATCGAAGGATTCGATCGATCAGTGCTCGATCAGATTAAAATACTTGGTGGCCACGCCAATACTCCGCTTGCTGCGTTGGTTAGCAGGATCATCGAGTCGGATAAATCTCCGTCGCTGCCGACCAGCGACAGTCTGACCGGCATCGATCCAAAAGAACTGTCGATGCGGCTTCGATCGGCTGGCAAGACCCCGTCAATCGCCCCGCACAAATACGATCAAGACGAGCGAGACGAACGAAAAATATCCGAGGTTGTCGAAGAGATATTTGGAGAAGGTGGATCACTCGAAAAATCACTTCAAGGGTTTGAATCACGTCCTGAGCAAATCGAGATGGCAAAAGCTGTCGCCGATGCAATTGAGACCGGCGAACATCTCGTAGTTGAGGCCGGAACTGGTGTCGGCAAATCACTCGCATATCTGATCCCGGCGGTGCTGCACGCAATACGCACCGGCGACAAAGTCATTGTTTCGACCAACACGATTAACCTTCAAGAACAGCTGATCAGCAAGGACATCGAGATAACCGCAGCGGCGATAGCGGAGTTCGGTGAGTCGGCCGAAAAAATGCAGGCTGCTCAACTCAAAGGCAGAGCGAACTACCTGTGCTTCAAACGCTGGCAGAACGCTGTACTCACCACGGAACCCAACGACCTTGAGTCGAAACTGCTCTCAAAATTGCTCGTGTGGCTTCGTGAAACCGAAACTGGCGACCGAAACGAACTCGCACTGGGTCGACTCACGCCTATGTTTTCGCGGTTCTCTGCACAGGGAGCCGTAATGTGCCCTTCCAATGAGGGACCGTGCTTCCTACGCAAGGCACGTAACCAGGCCAACGCCTCGAACGTTGTGATCATCAACCACGCGCTTCTTATGTCCGATATTGCCATGGGAGGCGGACTGCTCCCCGATCACGACGTATTAGTGGTCGACGAGGCACATCATCTCGAATCCGCAGCGACAACCCATCTGGGTTTTTCGGTCAACCAGTTCCAACTAGAAGGCGAACTCAGACAGCTAACCGGAGCACGAGGAATTCTTGCTCGATTAGCCACCACGATTTCCAAAGGTGTCGTCAATGCTCTGGACGCCTCAACAAACATCGCACTTCAAGCTACTGAAGCGGTTGAAGCTGCGATCCAGAACTCATCTCTGATGTTCGACATGGCGACCGAAATCGCCGCCACCGCCGTCGGCGGAAAGCAGCAGCAGTCGGAACTTCGATTGACCAGCACCGTACGAACTCAACCGATCTGGAGCGAACTCGAAATCGCCTGGGAGAATACCAACACGCGGCTGCTCGAGGTAGCAGCGCACATTACCGAGCTTTGCGAGCAGGCGTCCCGCAACAAAGATGGCTCCGCAGAAGGACTCGTTCTCGACGCATACTCGGTGAAAGACACGATCGAATCCGCCGTTAGTTCGCTAAGAGAAGCCATCCCCGAACCAAAGGGCGACAGTGTCTACTGGCTACGGGCTCAGTCGGGCAACCGTGGCACGAATATCAACGGCGCACCGCTCGACGTTTCTGCAAAGCTCAACGAGGCACTTTTCAGTTCAGATAAGACGGTGATTCTTACGGGAGCTACGGTCGCTTACGAAAAGAACTTCGAACGCTTCCGTAATTCGATCGGACTGGAAACCGGCACAGATCTCGTTCTGGGCTCACCCTACGATTACAAGAAAAATACGCTGATCGCCGTTCCGGAAGACATGCCAGCGCCCGGCGATCCGGGATTCGCAAATGCCACAGCCGACGTTTTAGTCGATATCGCAAAATCCAGCGCTGGTCGGGTTCTCGCATTATTCACGTCGATATCCGCACTCGACAGCGCACGTAAAGCTATAACGCCCGTGCTCAGCCAGCAGGGTATTCGAGTTATTGCGCAGGGCGCCGACGGCTCTCCGGCGCGAATCATGCGAATGCTTGCTGAAGAAGGCCCTACCATCGCATTGGGAACAAGTAGCCTCTGGGAAGGTGTTGACCTTCAGGGCGCATCGCTCGACGCACTGGTAATGGCAAGACTGCCGTTCCCGGTTCCGTCAGATCCTATCGTTGCCGCTCGTAGCGAGCAATTCGAAGACGGATTCAGCGAGTACAGCATTCCTGAAGCAGTTCAGCGATTCCGTCAGGGGTTTGGTCGCCTGATCAGGTCGCGGACTGATCGCGGAGTGTTCGTGATTCTTGATAACCGAATTGTGACCAAAAACTACGGAATAAAATTCCAACGATCGTTGCCGAGATGCACCGTTCGTAGAGTTAGCACTGAACGGCTGTTCCCTCTTTTGGAGAGCTGGCGTGATGGGACATTTGAGTGACAACATCTGAGAACAAAACGACCACCGGAAACCCCGTATTTCTGCCCGTGGGCTACGTTGATATTAAAGCAACCTTGGACGGTGGTCAGGCTTTCCGATGGTGGCCGCAAGGTAACGGAGATAACGGGCACTCGAACGGATATCGAGGCGTTGTTGGCCGACGTGTTGTGGTTGTCAGTGAAGCGGATGACGGTCTCCTGGTGACGCCGGTCGACGGTAAGCCAGCGGATGGTCTCAGCCACACGATGCTGCAGTACCTAGGACACGATCAAGACATCGAGGGATTCCGAGCACGATTTGCCGATGATCCGTGTCTGGGCCCAGCGCTGCGGGGCTACTCGGGTCTGCGAGTACTACGACAGGATCCGTGGGAGTGCCTGTTCAGTTTCATAACTTCAAGCACTTCGAATATTCCTCGAATCAAATTGAACGTAGGTTCAGTCGCCGAACACCTCGGATATTCGGCTGGTCCTGAAGCAAGAGACGTCACATTCCCGGAACCAGAAGTAATTGCCGAGGCAGGAGAGCAATTCCTGCGCGATCTCGGGTTTGGTTTCAGGGCGAAGTACCTTGCTCCTGCCGCCGAGGCAGTGGCGACTGGTCAGCTGAAACTCAACGATCTGCGAGAAGCGACATATGCTGAAGGCCGTGAAGCGCTAACGGCTCTTCATGGTGTTGGCGAAAAAGTTGCGGACTGCGTCCTTGCGTTCTCGCTCGACAAGCCCGAATCGTTCATAGTTGACCGCCACATTCTGCGGGCGCTTCACAAGTGGTACGACCTCCCTGAGAAGGCAAACCTTACCTACACCGCTGATTGGGCTCGTGACTTCTTCGGAGAGCACTCGGCGTTGGCGAATCAGTACATGTTCCATCGAGAGCGGCTGGCACGCCGTGCGTCGGAGTGGGGCGGAACCCACGTCGATCGGGCATTACCCGAAGACGAATCGTAGTTCGACACCACTGCCTAGTTGGCAAGAAATCCCGGCAGCCGACTCTTAGCTAGTTCGAGTTCTTCCTGCTTCGATTTAACCTGGCCGTCGAGCTTGGCGCGCCGCACAACTTCGATTAACTCCCCGATAACGGGTCCCTGTGGGATTCCGATTTCAAGCAAGTCATCTCCGGTCAATTCGGGTTTAACGAACCCGATCTTGTCGATGTACTCGGTCATTCGACCCTTGCGTGGTAGCGGCGGTCCGACAGCGATGTACGCTCTGATCGAAGCCAGCGGGATCGGGCCTAACAGGTCCGTAATTTCACTGGGTAGAAGGCCGTCCTGATCCAGCAGTGCGACATGCTTGGAAAGCTCGGCGTTTCCGGTGATCGATTCGCCCCACGCCGCCGGACCGTCAATCCGCTTGACCGTCTGTTGAGCCTCTTCTTCACTGAGACCGAACGTAACGATTGCGAGCAAATCCGAAAGATCTGTTGAGATCGTCTCGTCCTCAGCCTGTGATTCGAGAACCTGAAGTGCTTTTGATCCAATTCGCAGACCAGAACTTATCGCCCCCAGCAATCCCAGCTCTTCACACTGCTGCAGGATCTCAACCCGTTTTGGCTCACCGAGAATCAATTCAAATTCATGCCGGACGCGCGCACCGCTTAATCGATCAATGTTCTTCAACGATGCTCCGATCAACTCGATCGCGTGAGCATCGATCGTAAAACCGAGTCGAACTGCGTACCGCACGGTGCGAAACATGCGTGTTGGATCGAGAACAAAGCTCGAATCAGTATGAACCCGAATGCGCTTCCGCATCGTGTCGGCGAATCCCTTCATGGGATCTACCAGAGTGCCCCAATCGGAAGCCGACAAAGAAATTGCCATCGAATTTATAGTGAAATCCCTACGCCTCAGATCATCTTCGATTCCTGAAGGGGTAATATCGGGCAACTCAGCCGGCCCGGCGTACGTCTCAGAACGTGCGTTAATAACGTCGATAAACCCGACAGCAGGGATCGACGATTCGGTCGCATTGATCTTGTAGGTAAGGAACTGTGATTCGACCGGCGAAAAAGCGCCAAGCCGAGACGCTAGCTCTTGGGCAAACGTTTTTGCATCGCCCACAACGGAAAGATCGATATCACCGGGTGAACGATCAAGGATAAGATCGCGAACGACACCGCCAACCACGTAAATGCCCTCGACACCGTCAGTCTTCTCAGCAATATCCCGGCACAGATCGAATACGTGCCGGTACTCGGCACTGGACTTGGATATGAGTAGTTGAGATAAATTGGGCATTGCAGATTGAATTCGTAGTCAGAATTGAATACTAAGCGTAAAAGATGAAACTTTGCCCGAACGAATCGATTCAGCGTTGCTAGAATCTGATCGACAGGACGAGGGACTAGCGAAAGTAATAAGAAACGATGGCATCAACCACTCCGGTCAAAATCGACGTATTTATCGACTACACCTGACCATGGGTACGACAGGCTGGCATTTGGCTGGCCAATGTGAAAAATGAACTGGGCGACGACATTGAGATCAACTGGCGCAGCTTCGCACTGGAGCAGGTCAACTCAAAAGAAGGCGACGACTGGAAAGCCTGGGAACAAGGCGACGACTACGTAAGTCGTGGGCTGTGGCCACTCCGCGGCGGTATTGCCGCACGTTCGTTGGGAACCGACGCTCATAACGACTACATGGAAGCGATCCTCCACGCCAAGCACGTGGAACGAGAAGACGTTCGAACCCGAGAATCGGTGATCGATATTGCTTCGACTGCCGGTCTGGACGTCGACGCGTTCACCGCCGTTCTCGATGATCCGCAATCACTCGCTGAGATCGGTGTCGACCACGAAGCCGCGCTTGAGCACGGCGTGTTTGGCACTCCGACGTTCGTGTTTGAAGATGGCACCGCTGCGTTCCTGAAAATGTTCACACCGCCAGAAGACGAGTCGATGAGTGCGTTCAAAGACTTCATGGGCATCGCTAGTGGTCGCAAGTACTTTGGTGAACTCAAGCGACCTCAGCCGCCTTGGCCGCGTGACTCGAGAGACTAAACGCCGTTGCCAACTGTCCCACTCGAATCGGAAGAACTCGACGCGGTAGAAGATGCCGTGGGTGTGAAGTTTGCCGACCGGGATCTGCTCGCTCTGGCGTTGACTCACCAGTCGCTTGCGAACGAACACCCTGACGTTCCTGCGGTCTCGAACGAGCGGCTCGAATTTCTTGGCGACTCCGTTGTTGGAATGTACGTTGCGTACCGGTTGTTCGTCGTAAGTCCTGAATTATCCGAAGGTGATTTAACCATTCGTCGATCTCAGGTTGTGCGCCGTGAAACTCTCGCAATCGCCGCTCGAACACTGCGGCTCGGCGACTGGCTCGTGATGGGCAAGGGCGAAGCTGCGGCGGGTGGCGGCGACCGAGCATCAAACTTGGCCGATACATTTGAAGCTGTGGTTGGTGCTGTATATATGGACCGTGGAAGTGACGCCGCATGGGGATTTTTAGAGCGATCCCTTGGTCCGCACATTGAAGAAGCGATAAAAACGGGAACGCGCAAAGACCCAAAGTCGCTATTGCAGGAACATTTACAGGCGAACGGCAGCAAGCCACCACGCTATCGGCTCGTGTCGGAAACCGGATCCCCAGCTGAACTCGTGTTCACAATGGAGGTCGTAATCGACTCGGAATCGGTGGCATCCGGGTCGGGATCTAGGAAAATAGATGCTGAACGGGAAGCCGCAACTCGTGCACTGGATTTACTGAAGTCGGCGTCCAATCCCAATCAATAATTTAAATCGTAGATTTGGTTCGTAGACGAAGAAAGAGGCACCGACACTGTTCGGGGTATTTAGGAAGAAAGAAAAGACCGCTGAGAGTTCCGAGAAAACCAGTTCTGCATGGCGGAACCGTCTCGGAGGAATATTCAGCCGGTCGAAAATCGACGACGACTTCTGGGACGAACTGGAAGAAGCGCTGGTCATTTCAGACGTCGGTGTAAATACGACGATGAGCCTGATCGACCAGCTTAGGGATATCGTCGATGACGAGTCGATCAAAGAGCCTGATCAGGTCAGAATCCGTATGCGGACGCTGATTACCGAGATGCTGACCGACTCATCAGATGTCGATCCCATCCCCGATGGCGAACCCGTCGTGCTTCTAGTAGTTGGAGTAAACGGGGCAGGGAAGACCACCTCGATTGCGAAACTCGTAGATGTTGCCAAAGAAGAAGGCCAGAACGTGATGCTCGCCGCTGCCGACACTTTCAGAGCAGGGGCAATCGAGCAGATCCAGATTTGGGGTGACCGACTGGGAGTGCCGGTGATCGCTCAACAGGCCGGTAGCGATCCCGGTGCCGTAGCGTTTGATGCACTGAACGCTGCTCGCGCCCGTGACATTGATCTGTTGATAATCGATACCGCCGGTAGACTCCACACCACTCACAACCTAATGGAAGAACTCCGAAAAGTCCGTGGGATCGTAGAAAAGAACGGGGCAGGTTTCACAGAGCGCGTTCTGCTCGTGATCGACGGCACCACGGGGCAAAACGGATTGATGCAAGCGAAATCATTCACAGAGTCGGTCCAGTGCAACGGCGTATTTCTTACGAAACTCGATGGCACCGCCAAAGGTGGAGTCGCTCTGGCCATTGCCGGGGAACTGAAACTTCCGATCTGGTTCATCGGTACCGGTGAAAAATCGTCCGACATGTCAGCATTCGACGCCGAAGCGTTTGCCGGTGCGCTGCTTCCTGATATGGCCGACACCGCCGGTACGTCAAACTAACTCGATAGCAACCCAATTCGACGACCTCGGTCTGTAAATGCTGCAAGCAATCGCCACACTACTAACGGTCGAGCTAATCGGGCTTGCAGCATTCCCGGTCGTCGCTCGTGCGTTCCCGGTGCTAGCCGACCGCGGATGGGCGATTTCTAAACCGATCGGGATGTTGCTGGTCGCCACAGCTGTGTGGCTCGTGTCGTACACCCAGTTGGTGCCAAACGACCCCATTACGTGGTGGGTGTTCCTGGCTGTACTTGCAGTGGTAAGCGTCTGGCTGCTGATCGCTGACTGGGCTCAACTCCGCCGATCTCTGGCTCGACGCTGGCGAATTATCGTCACGGTGGAACTGATATTCATCGTGTTCTTCTTGATGTTCCTATCCATGCGGGCTTTCGACCCTGCTGCGTCCGGTACAGAAAAACCGATGGATCTGATGATGCTGACGGCGGTGACGAGCGCCGAGTACGCACCACCGCAGGACCTATGGCTCGCCGATGAACCGATCGCCTACTACTACTTTGGATACTGGATTTACGGCGGCGTCAACGCAATGGCGGGAACGATTCCTGCGATCGCTTTCAACACAGGCATTGCTCTTGTTGCTGGTCTGGCGGCTTCCGTCGTCGCGTCATTAGTGACTACATTGGTCTGGCGTGACGGAGCCCGAGCGAAGGTTGCATTGTGGGCCGGGGCAGCCTCAGCAACCATGCTGCTCGTGGCGTCGAATTTGTCGGGCTTATGGACGATTCTCGACATCACTCGAATATCGCCCGCGTGGCTTCTGAACTGGTATCACGGCAACGAATACGACCGTGTCGACCGAATCGTTACATGGCGGCCGGACGATTTCTGGTGGTGGTGGGAGAGCTCTCGAATCACGAACACGTTTGACGACGCGGGTAACGGTCTCGACTTCACAATTCAGGAGTTCCCGTTCTTCAGTTTCTTGCTTGGCGATTTCCACCCGCACCTTATGTCCATCCCGTTTGTGCTAACCGGTATTACGGTACTGACAGCACTGTTCATCGCCCACAGAACGATCTCGTTTGGAGCATTACGTCGAAACATCCCGGCGACCATTATTGCTGCACTTGTGATCGGCTCATCGGGGTTTATCAACTTCTGGGACGTTGGACTGCTTCTGTTACTTTCGGGCGGTCTCGTTATTGCGAGTTGGATATCTACACGATCCGGAGGAATAAGGCAGTTAGTGAAAACTGCACTTCCCGTAGCGACACTCTGGCTGATCGGAGTTCTTGTCTACTCTCCCTTCTATTTCGGAACCGCCGAGAGTCAGGTTCAGTGGCCTCCTCTGGCACCAGTTAAATATGGTTCACGTCCGATTCACTTCATATCGATATGGCTCCTTCTGCTGACCGTAGCCGCCCCGATTGCCCTGCTGCTCGCCAACAAATATTCGTCGATCTTGGTCAAACGAGTTCGAAATCGGGAAGTGACGTCAAATTCGGAACGCCAACTCATATGGCGTCCGGCTTGGATCACCGGACTGGCGATGACGATCATCCCATGGTTGATCTGGGTCGTTACTCACATCATCTTCAACGATAGTGCGCAGCCTTCCGACGTTGTTTCCCGATTGCCGGTTACCGGCTTGTTAGCTGCGATATCAGTCGTGCTCATCGCCGTGGTTCTCACCCGGGCGAGACGCGGGGCTGACGACGGCGGACATTTCGTTCTGTTGCTTGCCGCCCTCGCCATGTATCTACTTTTCGCTGCCGAACTGTTCTTCGTTCACGATCTGTTCGGCAACCGAATGAACACCGTCTTCAAGTTCTACTACCAGGCTTGGATCGTTCTATCGGTAGTCGGAGGTTACGGACTGTTCGTCTGGTGGAAGCACCATGCCGCTCTTACTGGGAAGACGATGTGGGCGAGTAGAACCGCAATCGGTATGCTCGCCGTAGTAGTAATCAGTTCACTTTATTTCCCGGTCGCTGCAGCTGTGTCGAAAACAGTTTCATCAGGACTGGGGCCAGATCTGAACAGTTTGAGTTTCATGCAGGAGCGTAACCAGGATGAGCTCGACGTGATCGACGAAATAAAAGACATGTCCGATCCCGACGACGTGCTGGTTGAAGCAGTCGGTGATAGCTACTCCGAATACTCTCGAATATCTGAAACCTCAGGAGTACCAACATTGTTGGGCTGGGAGTTCCACGAACGCCAGTGGCACGGCAGCGACGAGCTATTTGCTGACCGCGTGGGCGATATCGAAACGATATATACAACTCGGGACGAGCAAGAATTACGCCAATTGATAGACAAATACTCGCTCACAATGGTGGTGGTTGGACCACGGGAAAGGTCAACCTACCGCAACATCAAGATGTCATTATTCGATACGCTTGGTGACCGCATAATCGAGCACGGCGCATACACCGTGTTTAGTACGAACAAGTAACAGTTGACGATAGAAAACACTTCAACAGATCAAAACACTGCTGCGGACGGCAGTTGGATCAACGGACACTGGGTGACCGGCGGTGAAATGCCGCCCGCTATTTCTCGTCCTGCCGTTGAATCTGGTTCTACTCGGGATCCTGCATCGAATAAGGGATTCACCGTTCCGTTTCGGGTCGAGTGGTCTATCTACGCCGGATTGCTCCTTATTGCGCTCATGATGCGGCTCTACGACCTTGGTGGCCGTGCAGTTCATCATGACGAAAGCCTCCACGGTTACTTCGCCTACCAGATTTTCACTGGCAATGGCTACGATCACAATCCGCTGATGCACGGGATGTTCCTGTTTCACTCGATAGCAACATCGTTCTTCCTTGTTGGCGACAGCGAGTTCTCGTTGCGACTGCCAATGGCGTTGTTCGGAACTGGACTTTTGCTCGTCCCGCTCATCCTCAAACCCAGAATCGGGCAGGTTGGAGCGTTAGTCGCTGCTGGTCTACTCGCGTTCTCACCGAGCTTGCTCTACTACAGCCGGTTTGCCCGGAACGACATATTCATGGCAGTGTTCGCACTCGCCCTTGTTGGCGTGATGTGGCGATACGTAGACGAGCGTAAGAATCGCTGGCTTTACATCGGAGCCGCTCTCGTAGCTATCGGGTTCGCAACAAAAGAAACTCAGTACATAACCGTCGCCTTACTTGGGGCATATTTATTCACTCAGGTATGGCGCGAACTGCGCGATTGGTTGTACGCCAGGCGAACGCTTAGTGAGTTCAGCCCATCGGCATCGTTCTTGATGCTTCTGTTTACGTTGACTCTGCCAGTAACGGCTGCCGGAGTAGCAATATTTCAAGGCACGTTAGGCGTAACTCTGGCTGCTGAAGATGGCCTGCCCGGTGTTCCTACGGGAAGCCCAAACGGCGCAGGTTGGAACTACGCCATCGGTATTACCGCAGCCTTTTTAGCAACATCGCTTGCACTGGGTTGGTACTGGAAAAAGAAAGTATTTCTTGCGGCGTTCGGGGCATTTGCGCTCGTTTTCGTGCTGCTATTTTCCAACTTTGGATCACACCCGGCGGGAATCGGTAGTGGTGCGTGGCAGTCGCTCGGTTACTGGCTGGCTCAGCAAGAAGTCGCCCGTGGAAATCAGCCCTGGTACTACTACTTCACCATCGGGTCGATTTACGAATTTCTTCCGTTTGCTGTCGCTGTTTCAGCAGGTATCTACTACAGCTTCCGATCCGGCTACAAGCCGTGGATATTTGTTGGGCTCATCGCCGCCGCGATGGTGGTTCTTGCCGATAGTTCATTGAGCTTTGAACGTGGGATCATCCAGGGTGAAGAGGAAGATGTCCTCTCTTACGTTGGCAAGTTTGCACTGATTGTCGTCTACGGATCGGCAGTAGCAATTCCGTTCTCTCTTAAAACATCGAAGTTCAACCAGTTCCTGTTCTTCTGGACGATCGGCACATTTATCGCTTACACGCAGGCTGGCGAGAAGATGCCGTGGTTGCTGGTGAACGTTGCGCTTCCTGCGATAGTTCTCGCCGCGAAAATATTGAATGACGTCGTAATGTCGATCGAGTGGAGTAAAGCGTGGCGGAGTCAGGCCGGGTTTGCGATCATCGGAGTGCCCATTTTCTTCCTACTGGTGTGGAAAATGCTCTTCCACGAACTTGGAGAGGGCACTGGTCAATTCGCCTCGGCGTGGGCGCTTCTTGCCGTAATTGGAATGCTACTTCTCGCACTTCAAGTACTCGCGAGCCGGATCAGTCGTTCGCAGGCCCTCAGCATCGTTGGACTTATTACAGTCGTCATCATGTTCGGGTTCACCTTCCGTGCCGGTTGGATTGCCAACTATGAAAACGGCGACATACCGCGTGAAATGTTGGTCTACACCCAGACATCTCCCGATATTCACAATCTCGCAAAAGAGATAGAGCAAACGGCCCAACTAACCGGAGATCGATCTGAAATAAAGCTGGCAATCGACACTCGAGACGCCTACGCGTGGCCGTGGCAGTGGTACCTGCGTAGGTATACAGAGGTTCAGTTCAGAGATCACACAGAAGATGATATCGAGGTAGGGGAAGAGCGCGTAATCGCGGTGATCAACCAACACAACAGCGAGAGGGCGGTTGAGCATATGCCGGACGGCTTCTCAGAAGGTCGTCGGCTCGTTCATCGATGGTGGTTCCCCGAGGAATATCGCAATCTCACTCCGGGGACGTTCTTTGACACGCTAATAGATCGAAATCGATGGGCTGGCTCGGTAGACTATTTCCTGTATAGAAAACTCTCGAATCCTCTCGGTACTATCGATTCATTCGTCTACTTTTCAGACGAAGTTCCGCTGGTTCCGGCAAAGTAAAAATACCGCCAGATCCCGCTCTAAGGTCAAGGAAGCTCACGGGCCCACATGTTTATTGGCAACAAAGCCTTCTGGCTAGGCGCTGTTGGAAGCGCGGCGTTCCTCGCCATATTTGTCAAACTGTTCGTTGATTTCGACACGATAGGCGGTGTCCTTGGCGACGCAAATTATGCGTATGTAATTCCTTCGGTCGCCTTCTACTTCGTTGCGGTTTGGTTCCGGTCAGCGCGCTGGAAATTCCTACTGCGACCACTCATCGGTAAACCAAAGAAAAACATCTACTCGGTAGTAGTCGTCGGTTACATGGCGAACAACCTGATTCCCATCCGAATCGGTGAGATAGTTCGTTCCTACTATCTGAGTATTCGCGAAGCCTGCTCAGCGCCTGCAGCGTTCGGGACCATAGCAGTTGAACGGGCTACTGATGTACTTGCTCTCTTATTTTTCCTCGCCGCCGCCGGACTGATGGGTACAGTTGGAGTTGAACGTGCAGTCGGTGATATCTCATCCGATTTCCCCGGTGGCGCTCCCGGTCTGGCTTTGGTGGCACTGCTACCGTTCGTCTTTGTATTCGGCGTGGTGCTGGTAATTTCATCTGCCAGCCCAGCGACCGTTCTCGGATGGCTCGATCGCATGATGTTCATGATCGGGAAAGGACTGCGTACCAAGCTTCTCGGAATCGCTGAACGGTTGCTCGAAGGATTGACCGTTGTTAGTTCGCCATTAGACCTTGCAAAGGTATTTGCATGGTCATTACCGGTATGGGCAGCGGAAGCCGTGATGTACTACCTGATCGCACTCGGATTCGATCTCCGTCCCGTTTTCGACAGCCAGGTCGAATTCATCGCGGCAATCCTCGTGTTTACCTCAGCAGCGAATCTCGCAGGAGTGCTACCTTCTACAGCAGGCAGTTGGGGCCCATTTGATTTCTTCGGCGCTGCGGCGCTGGTTGCGTTGGGGGTCGGGCAGGACGTTGCAGCTGCCTACGCGCTAACGGTTCACGTTGCTCTTTGGGTGCCACCGACCGTTCTTGGTGGCATTTTGCTCGTACTCGACGGCAACTCCCTCTCAAGGCTGATGAAGGGTGCTAAAGATTCGGATCAGTCGATCACAGAGGCCGAGGTTTAACGCCTGTGGCCAATGGCCAAAAGCCGAAGGAAAGTAAATCAGCATGAAAATAGGGATCATCGGAGCCGGTGCAGCCGGACTCGCCGCAGCCCTCGACCTTTCAGGAAAAGGCCACAAAGTAGTCGTATACGAGTCGGCACCTTTTATCGGTGGTCAGGCCTCAACGATCCCGGTGGGGGGAAGCCCTCTTGAGCGCGGCTATCACCACCTGTTTACGAACGATGCAGCAATTCTTGAGTTAATGGAAGACATCGGACTCGGCGACACGATGAAGTGGTATCCGTCACGAGTCGGAACGTATACGTCTGGCAAAATCTACAAAACCACCACAGCTCTCGATCTTCTGCGCTTCGGCGCCATCCCACTTCTCGACCGCATCAAACTCGGACTATTCGCTCTGAAAATAGGGCGAATTAAAGATTGGCGTACGCTCGAAGACCAGACCGCCGACTACTGGCTGAGCGAACGGCTGGGGGGAGCCGCTTACGAAAAAGTCTGGGCTCCTTTGCTCAAGGGCAAATTTGGCAGTTACTACGATCAGATAGGCATGCCGTGGTTCTGGGGCAAAATCCAGACACGACTCGCATCTCGGCAAGGAATACGCGGGCGAGAGGTTCTGGGCTATCCCGACGGCAGCTTCGACACCATCTTTGACAAGCTCAAGAGCGTCATTGAGTCGAAAGATGGCGAAGTTCATACTTCAACGCCCGTCACCAAGGTCGACGTAATCGACGGTGTCGCCAAAGGGCTTGTCGCCACGGCACCTGACGGAGCTGAAATCCGTCGTGAGTTCGACTGCGTGCTCTCGACCGTCCCTTCGTTCTCATTCCCTGATCTTGTCGATCTTCCTGACAACTACAAGAAACGCCTTACTGACGTTCACTATCTAGCTGCCGTTGTTTTAGTTCTTGAACTCGATCGACCGTTGACGAGCTACTACTGGATGAACATCGCCGATCCCGACGTACCGTTTTTGGGCTTGATCGAACACACGAACATGCTCCCGAAAGAGTGGTACGGCGGGAATAACGTCCTCTACATAACGAACTATCTCGACCGCAAAGATCCTGTGTTCAGCATGTCGAAAGACGAACTTCTCGATCTCTACCTTCCGCACATGACGAAGTTCAATCCCGAATTCGATCGCTCGTGGATCAAGGCCACCCACTACAACTCGGTGAGCGCTGCGCAGCCAATAATTCCAATCAACTACTCACAGGCAATCCCGGCCCACAAAACACCTGTTCAGAGGCTTTATCTCGCCAACACAACCCAGATATACCCGGAAGACCGCGGTACGAACTACAGCTTCAGGATGGGACGTGAAATGGCGGCAACGATAATGGACGATGAGCAACAAAGTTGGCGCAACTGGCAGTAAACTTCCGCCACGAATAAAAACTACGGACTGGATTACTGACTTATGGGACATCTCGACGGCCAAATTGCAATCATCACCGGCGCTGGAACGGGCATCGGAAAACACGCCGCTCTGATGTTCGCTGACGAAGGTGCCAAACTTGTCCTGAGCGGTCGACGTATTGAGCCCCTCAACGAGGTCGTAGCAATGATCGAGGCAAAAGGCGGATCTGCTGTCGCCAAATCGGTAGACATGGAAGACGGAGACGCCGCAGCTGCTCTCGGTGCCTGGACTATCGCCGAATATGGTCACGTTGACGTTCTGGTCAACAACGCCGGTCACAGCTCGAAGGTTCGATCAATCCAGTACGTTGGAGTCGAAGAGTGGGAGAGCGTTTTCAAGGTGAACGTCGAGGGCGTATATCGGCTAACCCAATCGGTCGTCGGATCAATGATAGAGCGCGGCGAAGGCACCGTTATCACTACATCGTCGATGGCTGCGCTCAAACCGGGACTACTCGGTGGTGCCGCATACTCCGCAGCTAAAGCCGCCTCCTACAACCTGATGCGCGGTATCAATGCCGAACTGAACTCCAAGGGCATTCGGGCGTGCACGGTATTGCCGGCTGAAGTCGACACGCCGATTCTGAACAAACGTCCTCACACCCCCGATGCCGCCGCGCGAGCCACGATGATGATGCCCGAAGACGTAGCGGCGGCGATATTGCTTTGTGCAACTCTGCCGGGACGAACAGTGATCGAAGAGATCGTTATGTCGCCGACGCAGCCTAGAGACCGATCTCTCGACATGGCAGCAGCCGCGGCAGCGGGTTCCCCCAGCTCCTAGGGCTAACTCTCTGGTTCGTTTTCGAAATACTCCAGCATCGGAGTGAAGTAGAAATCTTGCCAACCCGACTGGTATCCCTCGGCCTGATCTTCTGGAATGTTCCAGTGGCTCAGGGTGATCAGGGTGCCGGTCGACGAAGCTTCGAACGTAACCTCGATCGACGAATCAGGATCTGTGCCGTCGAACTGTGACGTTCGCCATGTTTGTAGTATCCGGCGACCCTCATCGAGTTCGAGATTGATGCCGTTGATATACCCGTCGTGCGCCGTGAATATTCCAGCTATCTCACTAGACGCCGTTGCCGGAGACTGGGTCATTGCACTGTGGGCGTCATCATTCAACCACGCGTTGTAAACGTCCTGTGGCGAAGCGGGAATCTCGGTTGAAACCTTGAATCTATTCATGGCGATGAAACTGGGTTGGTGATTTTGCGGAGCTTATCGGGTTCTCGCGTCAGAAACCATGTCAGGGTCGGCACCCGTCCACGTCTCTCGATACTGAACTTTTCGCTCGCCCCGGTCACCGACTACCTCGAAAACAGGTGACTCATGTCCGCCCCAGTGGAAGTGGAGCCCCGGCTCATCGGTAACTTCGACGGTCAGATCTGAGCGATCGAATACGTCTTTCCGCAGTCGTGTGCCAAGACCCGGACCCTCGGGAGCCATTAGATAGCCGTCGACAACGTTGATATCCGTCTCCAGCACTTTGCTGTACCAGCCGCCATCGCCGTAGAACGCCCTGCATGTTTCCATCAGGAACACGTTCGGCGCGTTCATCGAAATATGGGCGCAGGCGAACACGTTGACCGGTCCAGTCATATCGTGCGGTGCCACTGGCCGTTGCTCGACCTCGGCCATCGTGCAAATCTTCTTAGTCTCGGTAATCCCGCCCGTCCAGATCAGATCGGGCATCACCACTTCGGCGGCTCCGGCTTTCAGATACTCACGCCACTGGTACTTGCCGATCAGTCGTTCAGAAACACATACGGGAGCTTCGATCTCCTCGGCTAAGCGCAGGTGGCTGTCGACGTTTGTGGGCTGAATCAACTCTTCCTGCCACATCATGTCGAGATGATCCATTGCTTTACCGATCTTGATCGCTGAGTTCAGATTCCAACGACCGTGACCATCGTTGGCTACCTCAATTTGATCGCCAACTGCGGCCCGAATGTCCTCGACGGGCTTGATGAGCAGCTTCATGTCTTCGTTCGAGATGTGCGTACCACGATTGATATCGGCGAACTGATCGGTAAACGCCCACTTCATTGCGGTGATGCCATCGTCTAATAGGCTCTTCGCAAGCGTTCCCGCATCTACGATCGCCATCTCCATGTCTTTGTTGTCGCCGTACTGACCGGTCGTGTTGTAAGTGCGAATTCGGTCTCTGCAGGCACCGCCCAACATGTTGTAAATCGGCTGTCCCGCCACCTGCCCGGCGATATCCCATAAAGCGATATCTATAGCCGAAATAGCGCGTGCCTCGGCACCTGCGTAGCCGTATGCGTTCGCCATATCGAACATGTCGCGCCAGTGCCGTTCGATCGCAAGCGGGTCCTTGCCAATTAGCATCGGAGCGAACATCTCGTGAACGCAGCCGGCAACAGCTCGGGGTCCAAAGAACGTCTCGCCAAGCCCCACAAGTCCTGAATCGGTCTTCACCTGAATCCAGATGATCGCCGGGAATTCCTCAAGCTGAATCGTTTCTATCGACGCGATCTTCACGTTAGTTCTCCGTATTGTGCTGACGGTAGTTGGCTATTCGCCGTATTCTAATCGGCAATTCCTGAGAACGACGAGCCGCACACGATGAGGTGTCCCGAATGGCAATGAGCATTACCGAGCGACTGTCGAACTGCTACACAGGCGCTGTTTACGATGTGATGCGAGAGATTGGACACCCGAACTGCGTCCTGCCGCACGACATACGTCCGCTTGACGATACGCTAACGCTCGCAGGACCGATTTGGACCTGTAGCGGCCGAATTGACGACACGATTTCCAACGATGACTCGCTAATGAGCTGGACTGGCCTACTCAGCAAAGCGCCATCAGGCACCGTTCTCGTATGCCAGCCAAACGACTCGACAATTGCTCACATGGGCGAGCTATCGGCCGAAACACTGAAGTATCGAGGGGTGCTCGGATACGTCGTCGATGGCGGCAATCGAGACTCCGACTTCATCAAAAAGCTTGGGTGGCCACTCTTTTTCCGGTACTACACACCAAAAGATGTGGTTGGGAAGTGGTCGGTCGAAACGAGGGGTGAACCGATAACAATCGGCGATGTCGAAATTACGTCTGGAGATTGGATTCTTGCCGATATCGACGGTGTCGTGGTTATTCCCCAGTCGATAATCGAGACAGTGCTAGACAAAACTGAAGAAATCATGTCGACCGAAAATGAACTACGGACGATGATACTGAACGGTATGGACCCTCAAGAAGCTTACAAAAAATACCGACTTTTCTAAGTCGTATATTTTCTTGGAATTCTCATTGTGTGGCCTATTGGGCTCTGCTAGGATTGTGATTCGATTCTCGAAGTGGAATATTCCACTTCTTTGCACCACTTTCGACAGAGGATAAGTTGACAACTGCTGACACGGAGCAACGCTCAAAATTGCGCGAGCAGATCCGTCAAATCCTGAATGCTCAGGAGCAACCAACGGTCACCGTACTGTCATCGCTTATAGCGGTGCAGGATTCAATTCATTACCTTCCTGATGAAGCAATCAAAGAAACGGCGACTTTCTGCGGCTCCACCATTAATGAAGTGTGGAGCGTTGCCTCGTTCTACACGAACTTCCGATTCACAGCCCCCGCCGAAACGACGCTCGACGTATGTTGGGGTCCGTCCTGCCATATCGTGGGCGCACAAGCAGTCCTCCTTTCAGTTCAAAACGCACTGGAAATCAAAGAGGAAGGCGAAAGTGCTGACGGCAAGGTGACGCTGAAGTACAACACATGTCTCGGTGCTTGCGCACAGGGACCAGTCATTGCAATCGACCACCACTTGATCGGCAAACAAACACCTGAATCCGCAGCGAAGATCGCTCGGGAACTACGCGGACTTTCCGAATAGCCCAATAGCTCAACGGTCCAGCCCACCACCCGAGACACCAGAGGAACCAGATCTAGATGCCAACGACGTTCGAAGAACTCCAAACCCGCGCTGCAAAGCGCTGGGAAGAGTTGACCTCCGGTGAAAGCGCCTGGATTCGAGTTGGCGGTGGCACTTCAGGTCAGGCTGCCGGAGCCGACGCCGTTCTCGATGCGTTCAAGAGCTCCGTCGAATCGACTGGAGTGAACGCCAACGTCTCTATGGTGAGCGCCCTGGGCCTTATGTATCTCGAACCGCAAGTCGACATCCTGATGCCCAATGGAGCCCGTGTCTATTACGGCAACGTCGAAGCAGGCGAAGCGCAAGCGATCGTCGAGCAGCACGTAAAAAATGGTGAACCGCTTCTCGATCGGGCATTTGCCTACTCCGGCGGCGATGGCTCGGGCGTAGGTAATCTCCCGGAGCTAGAGAGCATGCCAATGGTGGCTCTTCAGCAACGAATCGCCACACGAAACTTTGGCGATACCGACCCTCACGATCTTCTTCAATACGTTGCTAACGGCGGATATCAGGCTCTGAACCGTGCACTCACCGAGATGACTCCTGAGGAGATCGTCGATGAGATAAAAGCAGCTGGTCTCCGTGGACGCGGCGGTGCTGCGTTCCCCGCTGGAGTGAAGTGGAGCTTCCTTGCTCCTTCCGATGCCCCGGTGAAGTACGTTCTCTGCAACTGTGAAGAGGGCGACCCCGGTGCTTTCAACGACAAGGGCATCATTGAGAACGATCCTCACACGCTCGTTGAAGGCCTGATCATCAACGGCTACGCGACTCGTTCTACGCACGGCTATATTTTCATTCGCACCGGTCACGAGCTTCCGATCGAATCGGCACGTAAGGCAATTGCAGCCTGCTACGAAGCCGGGCTACTGGGCAAGAACATTCTTGGCACCGACTTCTCGTTTGAGATGGAGGTTTCGCTCACGGGCGACTCTTACGTCGCCGGCGAGGAGACCGCTCTCATGGAGGCGATCGAAGGCAAGCGAGCAACACCTCGTTTCAAACCTCCGTTCCCGGCTGCCGCTGGTCTCTGGCAGAAGCCGACTAATATCAATAACGTAAAAACACTTGCCTACGTTCCTGAGATTGTCCGCAACGGATCTGAGTGGTTCAAGGGCATTGGCACTGAAACCACCTCTGGAACCGCGATCGTCTGTTTATCGGGACACATTACCTACCCCGGCATGTACGAAGTGCCGATGGGTATGACGATCCGCGAAGTTCTCGAAAAAATCGGTGGCGGCGTATCAGAAGGCGAACGAATCAAAGTACTTCAGGCTGGTGGGCCGCTCAACGGACTGCTGGGAGAAGAAGCGTTCGACACGATGATCGACTTCGACGCAATGTCGGCAGCCGGCGCGTCAATTGGCTCGGGTGGAATCATCGTTGGCAACGAAACGACAAACGTTGTCGACCTGCTCCGATCGCTCATCGCATTCAACCAGTTTGAATCCTGTGGAAAATGCTTCCCGTGTCGCCTCGGCAACACTCATATGCTCGAAATTCTGGATCGTATGTGCCAGAACAAAGCCAAGTCGGCCGACCTCGCCCTTCTCGAACGAGTTGGAACCAGCATGAAAGCCGGTTCGCTGTGTGGTCATGGTCAACTTGGATTCAACCCGATAGCCTCAGCTCTGAAGTATTTCGGAGATGAGATCAAGTCTTGCCTCGCCGGCGAGATAGCTCCCGCTGGAGTTTACGGCGATGGCACGATGATTCTTCCTACTCGTACACGCCCATAGTTTTTAGTAGTCAGCACTGGGCCATTTTGGACCCAAACGTTCGGAGAAATACTGCATGGCAGACGGAACAACCTTCAAGATCGATGGCCAAGAGGTAACAGCAAAACCTGGCCAAACGATTCTGCAGGCGGCAATGGATCAGGATATTTACATTCCGTACCTTTGCTACTACCCGAAGATGAAGCCGCAAGGCTCCTGTCGTGCCTGCATGGTCGAAGTTGAAGCAAACGGTCGCACTATGACCGTCGCTTCCTGCACAACTCCTCCGATGCCCGACGCCGAGGTCGCAACGAACACCGAAGCTGTTCAGGACCTGCGCCGAAACGTCATTGAACTCTTGATGACCGAGCACCCGCACGGCTGTCTAACGTGTCACCGTATTGAGCTATGCGGACCCCAAGATATTTGTCAGCGGCACGTAACGGTCACCGACCGCTGCACGATCTGCCCTAAGAACGAGCGTTGTGAACTGAAGGACACCGTACGTTTGGTCGAACTCGACCTTCGAACGCCGCTGAACTACCACCGCCGAGATCTGCCAATCCACTCCGACGATCCGTTTTACGATCGCGACTACAACCTGTGCATCGTATGTTCACGCTGTGTGCGTGTTTGTGACGAAGTCCGCTTCGACACGGCACTCACACTGACATCTCGATCCGGAGTTGCGCTTGTCGGAACTTCGCACGGAACATCACTGCTCGAATCGGGCTGTGAATTCTGTGGGGCGTGCGTGGACGTGTGCCCAACCGGTTCCTTGACCGAACGCAACTACAAGTGGGAGAAGGCTGTTACCGAGGTAACTACCGTCTGCACAAACTGCCCGGTCGGCTGCCAGATGATCGCCGAAGTGAACAAGTTCGGCAAAGTCATTCGGTTCAAGGCAGACCTTGCCGGTGCAGCAAACAACGGACAGGCCTGCATGACGGGTAAGTTCGGATATGAATACACCAACGACAGCTCCCGACTGAAGCGACCTTATGTTCGTGAGGGCGGAATCCTCCGCAAGGCAAGCTGGGACGAAGCGCTCGAGCGCATAAAGCAGGGTCTTGGTGGTCGATCCGCCGAAGAAGTTGCAGTTGTTACGTCGCCACGTGGCTCGAACGAAGATCAGTACATCGCCGCAAAATTCGCCCAGTCGGTACTCAAAACACCGAATATCGATTCAGCGTTGAATTCAAATAGTGCGCTGCTATCTCGTCTCGAAACTCGTCTTGGCGCTGGTGCGGCGACCAATCCGATTTGGGATCTCGAAAACTCCAAGAGCCTGCTCGTTGTTGCGGGTAACCCGACTGAAGAGCAGAACGTACTTGCTGTTCCGGCTAAAAAGGCCGTCCGCGAGGGCGCAAAGCTCGTTGTTATCGATTCACGAGAAACTGAACTTACTCGCTACGCCACTGAATGGCTTCGCCCAAAACCCGGTTCGGAAGCCCTCCTTATCGCCGGTATTTCACGAGTGATTCTCGATGAAGCACTCGAAGACAAAGAATTTGTTGGATCACGCATAGACAACGGCGAAGAGTTGAAACAATCACTCTGGAAGTTCGATCTGGCGAAGGTTTCCCGAGACACCGGCATTGAAGATGCTCAGATTCGTCGAGCCGCTCGAATATTCGCTGAAAGCGATGCCGGGGCGATTCTGCTTGGCGACGATGGTCTTGATGACTCCGGCGCTGAACAGCTTGTCGACGCAGCTGTCGATCTCGCTGTGATCACCGGCAACATCGGCAAAAAATCCGGAGGAATATTCCCGCTCTTCCACGGTGCAAACACACTCGGCGCTCGCGATATGGGAGCAGTCCCCGGCGAAAACGGACTCGGCATCGCTGGAATCATCGACGGAATGTCGAATGGATCAGTGAAGGCAGCGCTCGTGATGGCCGACGGTGTATCCGGCTACTCACCAACTCTTACACAGCTGCCGTCTGCTCTGGAGAAACTCGATTTCCTCGTGGTGTCGGCTGCACTCGACTCTGAGATCACACATCACGCCGATGTGGTTCTTCCCGCTGCGACTTACGCCGAACAAAACTCGACTGTCACGAACATTGAACGCAGAGTTCAGATGCTCCGAATCACGGCAGAGACTCGTCACGAAGAAAAGACAGGCTGGGAAACCATTGCAGCTATCGGAACCGCAATGGGCGGCTCTGGATTCGAATACACCTCGTCATCCGAAGTGTTCGCTGAAATTGCGGGCATTATCCCCAACTACAACGGCATGAGCCACGAAATGCTCCAGTCCGGTGGCGTCCAGTGGCCAGCAGCTTCAGACGATAGCGATTCGTCCGTTCTATTCGCCGACCCCGCCAGCATAGTCTCGGTAATCACCCTCAGTTACGACGATCTGGCAAAATCTATCGAAACTTCAGCTCTCACGTTCGCCCCCGGGCGCGTGCTGAGTCAGCCCGAGCGTGACGTCATCGTTCGCAAACCCGCCGACATGAACTACGTCGATCGTGAACAGATCGTGCAGATCCACCCCGATGACGCAAAATCGGCCGGACTTAACGAAGGCGACATGATTCAGGTCAAAACCGATGATGGCCATGTGCTCGTCCGCGGTAAAGCCGTGTTCGAGTCGCCACAGGTCGGATTAGTCGGATCAACAACACTATTTGGAGAGTTGGCAACCAAGATGCACGAACTCGATGCTGCCGATTGGTCGCCACAAATGCCAGGGTTGGGCTATTCGACTGTTACCCTAGAAACAGCGCCTGTTGAACAAGAAGCAGGTGTTGCGGCGGACTAAACTGTCGTAATTGGGCGCATAATGCAGTTTCGTTGCATCCTTTTTGCAACAACCTGTATCTAATATCGAGAAGGCCATCCCGAAGACGGTCTTCTCGACTGACCACACATAGTTGGTCACAGAGTGAATAATCGCTAAGGGGCGAAATAGTATGGCAAAACCGCAGGATGTGAACGACGCAGAATTCACCGCCGAAGTTATCGACTCAGATGTTCCAGTACTTGTCGACTTTTGGGCAGAGTGGTGTGGTCCCTGCAAAATGATCGCCCCGGTAGTCGAAGAACTCGCAAACGAATACGAAGGCAAGGCCAAATTCGTAAAGCTGAACGTCGACTTCAACCCACAGACGTCCGCAAAGTACGGTGTGCGCAGCATCCCGACTCTGCTGATCTTCAAGGGTGGAGCACCGGTTGGACAGGTAGTAGGTGCGGTTCCGAAGAGTGTGCTGCAGGCACGCCTCGAAGACGCAATGTCTGTCTAAGCGAATCTGAAACAAAAAAAGACCCCGGCGGTTTAGGCTTTCGGGGTCTTTTTTTGTTCGTTGGCAGCGTGAGCGCTGTCATCCTGAACGCCCGGTTGTCACTATGAACACCCGGTTGTCATTCTGAAGTAGATTCAGAATCACGAACAGCAAGAACGAATTTCGACTCAGCCTGCACAGCGCGCTGGGCCAAACATCAGCTTCTGACGTCGATCAAAGGCTCCGAAGCACCGATTCTCGCGGTAATCTTGCTGCGTCCCAATCCCATGGCAGTGCCATGGGGGAAACGAAACAGTGGGGGAGTGGATGGGTCCCGGTGGGCCTCACGGACTTCAACTCCGCTGGCGTGCGTCCTTCGGCGTGCGCGGAGGGTTCGACTCCCTTGCACTCCCGCCAAGTACAACCAAGCTGTTTCTAAAGAATATTCCAGACGGCATGACCGAAGTCAGCACCGCCATGATTTCGTTTTCGCCACTCATCGCATTTTCAAACGTCTGGAAAGTCGCTCACTTCGGGATCACCTCGTCGCATTGTCGATCATCATTTGCGCTTGTTTGCGCCTACCAGAGCAGTTACGGCATGACATTCTCGGTCATACCGCCGTCTATCACCAGCGCAGTGCCAGTTATATAAGTTGATGAATCGGAACACAGCCAGATCACAGCGTCGGCAACATCGTCGTTCGTCCCAAGGCGGTCAAGAGGAATCCGGGCTGTTATGCTCGCTTCAAGATCGGGGTTGAGTTTGAAGCTATCAAGCCATACATCGTTGGCGATGATGCCGGGACACACCGCGTTCACCCGAATTCCCGCCGCTCCATAGTTCATAGCAGCATTACGAGTCAGTCCAATCACGCCGTGCTAGCTGGCCGCGTATGTGTGGGCACGCTCAGGCCCTCCCCTAATCCCACCAATTGACGAGTTGTTCACGATTGAACCCGACCCCTGCTCACGCATCACCCGGAGTTCGTGCTTCATGCACAGCCACACTCCTCGTAGGTTGGCGTCGATAGTTTCGTCGAACGTGTCAACATCCACCTCGTGCCAGGGTTCCGGCGGCCCACCTACCTTACCGGCGTTGTTGAAAGCTCCGTCGAGCCTGCCGAATGTGTCCATAGCCATGCTTACCATGGCCTCCACATCCGATTCTTGAGTTACATCCGTCCGGCAGAAAACGGCATTGCCACCCGAATTGGTTATCTCGTCAACGACCTCCCGAATCTCGTCGTTGCGGCGGGCGGCGACGACAACGCTGGCCCCCTCGCTTGCAAGGCGAATAGCAGTAGTTCGCCCGATACCCGAACTCGCTCCGGTGACCAAAATGACTTTACCGGCAAGTTGTCCTGTCATTACAGTTCCTTTTCTTGTAGCACCTGCGTCAGCCACTCAGGCGTTATCTCATCAACAGTTCGTGGAAAGTCCATATGCCAGCCCTTTGTTACTCAGCTTTCTCAATACGAAGGCATCATAGCGGATGTGCGCCGATGACTCACACCTGTGGGAGTGGACGCGCGATGAGACTGTTATTTGTCACCCAAGCGGTTGTTAGTTAATGCGGTTGATTATTTGTCATAAATGTCCTCGATCGGGACTGCGACGAGTTGATTCCCAAATGAGCCGCCGGTGGGTTTAATACCGATTCCCGGGCGGTCAGGGCTCCCGAACGAAGATCGTCTGAGAGACCCTCCCGGCGTTGTTTTCTACCAATGGGAACTGAAATCGCCGCCAGAGTACGGTTTCGCCCTGTAGTGACGCACCTTAGAATCCTCAAATGCATGACAACCAAACGTCGCACGTAACAAAACACGTTCAGATCCCCACCCGTGACGGCACGCTGCTTTCAGCGGCGATTCATTGGCCTCTCGGCATGTCAGATTCGATCAAATATCCGGCACTTGTTGAATACCACCCGTATCGAAAAGATGACCGTTCCAGCCCTCGTGCCGTCGATCACGACTACTTCGCCAATCACGGTTTCGTAAGTGCCCGACTGGATGTGCGTGGCACCGGTTCATCAACCGGCGTAAACAATGACGAGTACATGGCTGTCGAGACCGAGGACGGCTACGACGCGATCGAATGGCTAGCCTCTCAGCCGTGGAGCAACGGCAACGTGGGAATGTTCGGGTCGTCATATGGCGGATTCACTTCGTACCAAGTTGCAATGCTGCAGCCTCCCGCGTTGAAAGCGATCGTACCGATCTACGCGACCGACGATCGCTACACGGACGACTGCCACTACAAGGGTGGTTCACTCAAGGGCTATTACGACGTCGGTACGTACGGAACCATGATGATAGCGATGAACGCTCTGCCTCCCGATCCTGAACTATTCGGCAACGGCTGGGAACGGGAATGGTCCGCCAGACTAGAAGCAAACACCCCGTACATGCTCAACTGGTTGGCGAATCAACGAGACGGCGAATATTGGCGTCCGGGGTCATTGAGGGGCCAGTACGAAAAACTGAGGGCAGCGACGTTTATCATCGGCGGATGGCAGGATGGCTACCCCAACCCGCCGTTGAGAGTGTTCGAAAATATCAAATGTCCAAAGAAAGTAATGATCGGTCCCTGGAACCATTCACGACCGGACGTCGCAATTCCAGGCCCACGGATCGACTATCTTCATGAGATGCGACGCTGGTTCGATCTGTATCTCAAGAACGAAGACGATGGCATATCGAGCGAACCGCCTATCACTATGTTTGTACAGGAATACGACACCCCAAATCCCGCGCGACTGGATTCCTCGGGCGATTGGCATTCAGAAATGTCGTGGCCAGCACCGGAATCGTCATCGAAGAGCTTTTTTCTGGGCGGAGCAGATGCATCAGGATCACGGCGACTCTCAGATAAACCTGTCGTATCGATGAACAGCACATCGCTGAAGGTCGACCCCGTAGTAGGCACAAACGGCGGATTGTGGTCGGGTGGACTACCGTTTGGTTTGCCTGACGATCAGCGACGCGACGAGGCGATGTCGCTCACATTCACAACCTCGACTCTTCAGGAAGACCTGGCGATCGCTGGCAATCCCGAGGTTAATATTGTCGTTTCGAGCAACAGCTCAAATCCGTTGTTC
>Ga0114999_10001067_pt1 | contig 38944 bp, 35 predicted proteins | sample ArcticOcean_MG_C_3_FD_89820 | JGI IMG/M metagenome (GOLD analysis project Ga0114999, IMG submission 89820) | Marine microbial communities from western Arctic Ocean - ArcticOcean_MG_CB8_126 | ecosystem: Environmental > Aquatic > Marine > Oceanic | place: Arctic Ocean: Canada Basin | collected...
CCATCGGGCGCCTGTTTCTCTCTGAGAAGACGTGCAGAAAGCCCTCTGACTCCCCGAATTTCTTGACCTGCGCCGGGACTTCGGCCTCTATACCATCATGAAACCTCCCCTTGTCGTGGCGCCTGGCAGCATCAACGTCGATCTGATTCTGAAGACGACGAGTCTGAAGGGCCCCAAGACCTTTCACGGCGACTATGCGGAGAGTCAGGGAGGCAAGGGTTCGAACCAGGCCATTGCCGCCCGCCGCGCCGGAACCGACGATCGCGATGTCTATCTGGTGGGATGTGTCGGGCAGGACGAGTGGGGGGGCCAGGCACTCCAGGTGCTGCGATCAAGTGGCGTCTACACCGACTATGTTCGGATCCATCCACAGATCCGCACCGGAGTTGTGATGGAGTATCTTTATGGAGACGGCGAGGTCACCATCGCCTTGGATCTGGGGGCCAATGCCGCCGTCAATACCCATGACATCACCACCGCGGGTCCCCACATCGAGTCCGCTGCAATGCTGCTGGCACAGATCGAAACATCCCTCGACGCATTGGAATCGGCATTGCGACGAGCGCACATGGCCGGCGTGCCGACCATGCTGGACCCCTCGATCGTACCGGCAGCGGGTAGCGATCGACGCCGTCTTCTGGATGAGATCCTGCCCCTGATCGATCTGATCGCGCCCAATCGTTCTGAGACCCAGAGCCTCACCGATATCGACGTCACTGATGATGCCTCTGCACTCAGGGCGGCAGCGCAGTTGCATGAACGGGTGCCGATGGTCGTGATCACCAGGGGGGCCGACGGTGCCGTGATCAGCCGGGCTGATGAACATCACATCCTTCGTGGACATGTTGTAGACGCCATCGATGCAGGTGCCGCGGGAGACACCTTTCGTGGTGCCCTCGCCTGCGCGTTGGCTGAAGCTCTGGAAGCAGAACAGGGGCCTGCCGACGGTTTGGCCCATCTGCCCTTCCCAGCGCTGGTGGCAGCGGCCCAACTCGCCAATGCTGCGGCGGCACTGTGTGTGACCCGTGTGGGCGCAGCACCCTCCATCCCTCATCGGCACGAGATCGAGAATCTGTTGAGATCTCAATCTGCCGGGATACTGAGACCTGGAACGCCAGGAGCTGGCGCGTGATCACGAAGATTCTGCGCGAGGCAGCACAGTCAGGCCTGACCCGTCACTTCGCCCGCCATCCGCGACTCTATCGAATCAGCCCTAACCTGTTCACATTCTTGGCGGTGGTTCCAGCCCTGCCAGCATGTTGGGCGATCACTCAACAACGCTATCTGTGGGCGATCCTCTTCATTTTGCTGTCAGGTCTGATCGATCTGGTGGACGGCTGCCTTGCCCGGGCACAGCAGCGCACGGGCCGCTTTGGTTCCTATTGGGATGCGATGATTGATCGGTATGTGGATTGCATCCTCTACACAGGTTTTCTCCTCGACGGTTTTGTCCTCGAGGCCTTCCTGGCAACGGTGGGCACAGTGCTCACCAGTTATGCCAAGCCACGCACAGCGATGACCGTAGAGATCTATCGCCAGGACTGGCCCACCATCGGTGAACGCACGGAACGCTTCATCCTGTTGCTTGCCGGTCTTCTCATTGCAGCCATCAGACCCAACATCGGTGGTGTATCAACGATCAGTGCCATGTTGTGGCTGACAGCGCTCATGACACACATCGGTGCCATCCAACGAATCGTCTATACACGCCGCTTGGTGCGCGAACAGGAGGAAATGGGCGACAAGGAGTAACCGGATCGGTATGTTCAATCGTTTCACCGAAACTGGAGATCTTCGTTGCCCAATGTTCTTCTCATAGGTGGTCGCGGCCAGATTGGCGCCGGTCTGCGTACCTATATGCCACGGCTCGACCCCGACTATCGCATCACATCAGTCGATCTGCCGAATTCACCCGATCGCGCCACCGACCCGGATGCCCAGCGCGATTTCGTCGATCTCGATATCAGCCAACATCCGAACGAACTGGCCAAGCTGATGGTTGACTGTGATCTGGTTGTCTATCTGGCACGCATGGGTGGGCTGGAGCAGATGAATGCCCTGTCCGATCTCGTTTTTGAGGCGGCCCTGGCACAAGAGCGCGTGCCGATGGTCGTCGCATCCAGTTCCGTCCATGCTTGCGACGGCGCCTACTCGGTCCATGAGGGCGTCTGGTCTACGTGGGCGGAGCGCCGCTTCGACGAGCTGGATCCGCCGCCGGAACGTGTTTCTTCCAGCATCAGTGCCTGCCCCGTGGACGACTACGGACGTGAGAAGGAGCATGTCGAGCAGTGGTGTCAGAAGCTCGCCGACGCTGGCCACGCAGCGATCGCTGCACGCTGGGGTGGGATCAACGCGGCCAATGATGTGAATGTGAAGGAGAAGGGCTACTTCGCTCTGTGGTGTCACCAGCAGGACGCCGCCGCCTTCGTGCATGCATGCTACCACAGCCACTGCCATGGCGGCGCCCCATCAGGGGCCCACTACTTCGTCACATCGAACAACAATTACAATATCTTCGATCTGGAACGGCCACGCGCTGAAATCGGCTATGCGCCAACCTTCGATGCAGAAGACTTCTACCGCGGATAATGTCTGATCTTTAGTCGATTCGACCCGGCAAGGGAGCGCCCCATATCGCAACCTGGGGCGGGTCTATCGTCAACGAGTACAGTTTCGCCCCGGGATCCAGGTAGAAGCGCAGCTTGATATAGAATTCTCCCACGGGCAGATCTTCCAGACCCGGGGTACGACGATCCTCGCCGACGGCAGGCCAACCACGCTGGCCCTTCCACGACAATTCGGCCTGTGGCGCGTCACCGCGAAGCGGATCGCAATCATCGAGGCCAAACCCCTGGATCGGCTTCCCCGTATCCTTCAATAGTTCGTATCGCAGTTGGCCCGCTGTGGCATCGACATTGACGTGCACCCTGCCGCCGGCAGCCTGCTTGAAGCGATGCGTTGTCAGTTGTCCGGGAGCAGACGAGGCCGCTTCCACGTGCACATACCCATCGTATCGTAGCGTCGCCAGGCCCTTGCCCCAGCTCTTGGCGACGGGATAGCGTCCTTCATCAGGATATGCTGTGCGACCATTGTGTGTCTGCGGTCCGGCGCTGTAGAAGAAGTAGAGTTCTTCGCCATGCAAAATGGGTGCGTCGCCATAGAGCATGCCCCAATCCCACGCGCCGGCTGCTCCGCGTTGGATGAAGGGTTCGCGCCAGCGAGTCCAGCTTGCGGTGTCACGGCTCACGGCCAATTGCGTATCGACCGGCCCATCGACGCGGGCAGGAAGCGCCGCGCTGCCCGCTTCCTCTCCCCAGTACTGTTTGGGTTCCTGAATGTGATAGGGCTCGTTCAGATCTGTGTGAAAGGTGTGGAGCATGAGTATTCGCAGACCCGCATTCGTGCGATTGGCAAGATCCGCAGCGGCTGAATAGAACTCGGTCCCTGGCGGATCTTCCAGGTCCTGGTCAATGACGGTTCGCAGACCCGACCAGGTCAGAAAGTCGCTGCTGTCACGTCGCCCCAATACCCGCGTCCGTCTGCCGGATCCACGCTGTGAGTAGAAGACATACGATGCGTCAGGATCGATGCTACCACCAAAGCCCGTCGGTGGCGCACCAAAGTTGAAGAGCATCGGCTGTGAAGAATGATCCCCGACGGGGAGTTGCTGCCAGTCATATCCATCTATGGAAATGTGCGCTCGCCATTGGGGCTTCCCTGCCGCATCGGTACCGGTCGGTCTGTTGTCGAGCCGTTTCCATCGCCGACGTAGGTCGGTTTCGTGCGGATCCCATGTGATGGTCAATTCATCGGCCGGACAATTTGTAATGTTATTGTCTGTCGAACCTTCGAATTCGACCAGTCCGAGGGATGGCTTTTCCCAGGTGACCCCATCGGCAGAATCAAGGGCGCAGACCAAGGCGAGTCCGTTGGGCCAGCTCGTGTAGTAGAGTCTGAAACGGCCGACCTCCTCGATGTATATCACGCGTTGGAAACGCGGCGACCCGGCCTCCCATGCACGATCCATGGGAATCTCAAGGGGCGCGTCGACTGTCAGTTTTTGCGGGTGATTCAGTACACGCCGCGTGCCCTGCATCGATTCGATGAAGAAATCATCGATGAACAGATGTTTGCCCGGATGGGTCTCCATCAGTCACTCCTGGAAGGGTGCCGAGGTTGACGACTAACTTGGGCGGCCTGCCTCAATGCAAACGCCCCGCCCTGGTGCCACCGCCACGCCATAGATCCCAGCGTGGATCAGCATATCGATTGAAGAATCGTTCGTGCCTCGACGCGGTGTCGCCCATCAACTGGCCTGCATAGCTGCGAGCGGATAGCGCTGGATGATCTGCAGGTCTCTCAGCGTCCACTTCGAGTAACGCAAGAATGCTCGGCAGGAAATCGTAGTTGCACGTCCGGCCCTCAAACACGCCACCTGTCGTGACACGGCCCGGATGACGGAAGATCAGTGGGATGTGTATGGCCTCTTCAAATGTGTGGATGGGACGGGAGTGATCCCCCATCCCCCACGTGCCTCAAGGGACGAGAGAAATGCGCCGACCCCATCATCGACAGCACTCACGGCGCTGGCGTAGCCTCGCATACTGACGGGATTGCCAATACAATCGCGAAATTGATACAGCAACTGTGGCAGGGTCACGAATTCATCGATCGTGCAGTATGCCTCGGGGCCCATATGTGAATCGGGTTTTTCACTACCTAGGTAGCAATGCACGCCGTGTTGCGACGGGATCAGGCCCGTGAAGAAGGTCGCTCGACTTGGCGAGCAGACTGAGTTCACTGTGTACGCGTTGGCACAGCGCACGCCATCTGCGGCGAGGGCGTCGATGTGGGGTGTACGGATCTCGTCATTTCCGTAGCAGCCCAGACTCCAGGCGCCTTGGTTGTCCGTCATGATGAAGACGACGTGGGTCATAGCTACCGTGCTGGCAGGAGGCTCTTACAGCAACACGTCTGCCGACGTGTCGAGAGATCAAACCGGATTTGAATGGTGGAGGCGGGGAAGTGTAGCAGATCGGCGGACCGGTGAAAACCATCGTTCTCTGGCCGCCAGCACCTCCTGCTTCTACCATAGCAGGCAAACGCAGGTTACTTCGCTCAATCTCAATTGCCTCTTAAGGGGGATTCGTGGCTGACGTACCGATCGCTGACACATTCCAGTTTGATGCGCAGGGCTTTTTCATCTTGAGGGGCGCTTTCGATGCTGAACGATGTGGTCGCTACGTCGAAGAACTCGACCGTCTCTTTGACCAAGAATACGACGACGCGTGGTTGCAGGTCGAAGGCGTGAAGGGGCAGACGACAGTGCAACTCACGGAGGGGCAACGTCGAATCAATGGGCTGCCACTGTGGACGAATGTCTTCGACGAGGTCATCAGCTTTGCGCCGATTGTGGATCGGCTGCGTGCCTGGATGCAGGCACCACAGCTGGTCAACACATGGGCGATCGACAAGACCATTGGCACGCCATGGGGAGGCTGGCATCGAGGCCTAAACCCCGATGACTATTCGGTGCGCAGTGGCAACGTGCGCTCACGCATGCTCAATTGTGTATTCATGCTGACGGACAACGACGAGGAAGATGGTTGCCTTGCTGTTGTACCGGGGGCGCACAAGTCGCAGATCGATCTGCCCATGGCCGACTACAAGGGCAAGGCACTTCCTGGCATGGTCCCCGTCCTCGGCAAGGCGGGAGACATCGTCATGTTTACGGAGACACTTCTGCATACAGGCGCACCCAAGACGAGCGAGCGTCGACGCACGAATCTCTACTTCAATTACATCGATGCCACCTACAATCCCGCCATGCGCGAGCTACTTGCCGATCATGCGGGCAATATCAATCACTATGTCTTCCCCCCACAGGTGCGCTCACGTTTCTACGAGACACAGCGTGAACTGACGGCGTGGATGGAGTGGCAGAGAACCTCACCAGCAAAGGCGCCGGAGGCCTGATGGACATACTCGTCGTCGGTGGGACACGCTTTTTCGGTCGCTGCACGGTAGAGCAATTGCTGGCAGCGGGCCACAAGGTCACCATCTTCAGCCGCGGCAACGTGCGTCCACCCTTTTGGCATGACATCGAACATATCGCCGGCGACCGCGAAGAGGTAGAAGGCCTTCGCCAGCAACTGGCGGGCCGTCAATTCGACGCTGTCCTGGACAATCAGTGTTATGATCAGCAGGAGGCACGAAGCATCATCGGCGCCCTCCAAGGTCGCATCGGGCGATACGTCGTGGCCAGTACGGTCTCCGTTTATGGAGAAGGCGGACACGCCACAGGTCGGCATACCGTTCGTCAGCCATTAACCGATCAAGAGCGTTTCGCCGTCGACTATCGCGCCCTGGAACCGGTTCGCGAGACGGATCTGGACAATCGAGATCAGCCATGGGAACTCCGCTCGAATCTGTCGGAGTATGGCGAGGGCAAACGCCAGGTGGAGCGGGTAATGCTCGAGTCCGAAGATTGGCCCTGGATCGTCGTGCGTGTGCCATCCACCTTGGGCCCGGACGATCCATCAGGACGGTTCGCCTGGTGGCTGTCACGAATTCTCGATGGGGAGCCGATCCTTCTGCCCGACGGCGGCACGCATGCGATTCAGCTCGGATACTCCCGCGATCTTGCGACGTTTCTGGTCAGACTGCTGGAGGATGGTCCGACGGGCAACATCTACAATTACGCCCAGCATGAGACACCACAGCTGGCCAACTGGCTGCAGGTCATCGCTGATGCGGCAGACAAGTCACTGCATACGGTTTCCGTTCCTTCGTCTATCCTGCAGCAAGCAACCGAGCTGCCTTGGGAGGATTGGTTCTATGCATCCTTCAGCTACTGTCCCCTATTGATGTCCGTCGCCAAAGCGGAGGCGGACATTGGCCTGACCTTTCGCACGAGTCTACGCGATTGGGTACAGACGACGGTCGACTCCTATCTGCAGAATCCAGAGACCCTGTCGGCGGCAGATCATTCTGAGCAGCGGCCTGCGGAGATCGACTTCGCCAAGCAATGGACTACCGCCCGCGACCACCTAGTGCGAACACTCACCGACTAGTTCACTCCAGTGTCAGCGTTGCTGCGTATGCCTGGTTTCGGCACGTGTTGTCTTCGCCCAGTGTCTCAGTCGTAGTTGCTCTTCCTGTGATCCCCCAGCAGTCGTCCCTGACGGGGATGGGCCGGGCGAGAATTTCTTCGTCAAAACGACAGCCATACGGATAGGGTGGGAATTTTTGCGTGATCATCCGCCGAGCGTAATGGACCTGTCAGCCAAATCGTCATGCCCATGACATGGGCATCCTCACCATGGATGGCCTCCACAAGGTCGAGGACTCCCGGTCGGTCGAGATAACTCAGTAAGAGTGGATGGCGGTTGAAGGCATTGTGAAGAACCTTCGTCGGAACCTCACCCTCTCCCTTGCCGCGTAACGAGTCGAAATACTCCTCCACAGGATCAAGTCGATCCATCCGTTGGCGAAGTTCAACGACTGCAGCGGCTGCCAGGATACACCGCACGGGGTCGATCACCAATTACAGCAAGCACTTCGTGGTAGTTTTCGGAAGAAAAGAAGTAGAGATCTCCTGGCTCCGCCACTGCAACCAACGTCGTCTGAGTTCTGTAGACACAGAACTGCAGCAAACGGATGGTCGAAATGGACTACCTCGTATTCGAATGACTTACTTGCGTTTTCGCACCGAGACGTCAGCCTCGATGGGACTCCATGTCATGAGTCAGTCGATCCGGTAGGCGCGCACCGCCGTGTCATGGAAAACAGCGGCGCGATCTGTGGCGGCTAGATCCTTCGTCCATTCGAGGAAGTGGCCATAGAGCGTGGGGATATCGAATCCCTGGAGTCGATCAACGGGATAGTTGCTGGCAAACATGCAGCGATCAGGACCGAATATCTCAAGCGCTTCCATCACCAGGTCTCTCACCTTGGCCTCACGCGCCGCATCCTCGTTGTAGGCGCCCGCGCAGAAGAAAAGCATGGACAGCTTCAGATATACATGGGAGAGTGCGGCGACGGCCTGCAGGCCATCGCGCCACATCTGCGTGTAGTCATCGACTTCACCGTCGTGAAAGGATGCCAGATGGTCGATGATGATGGGTGTCTTGGGATGATCTGCAAAGGTCCGGGCAGCATCGGGCAACTGGGCAGGATTGCACTGCAGATCAAAGGACAGTCCGCGCTCGCCCATGAGGGCGATGCTTTCAGCGAACACCGGATCCCGCACGAAATCACCGCGCTCGACCTGCGGCCAGGTGAGATCAGGGTTGTCGGGATGATGATTGAGAATCATGCGGACCCCACGCAGATGACCATCCGCAGCCGCGGCATGCTGATCGAGGACCTGCGCTGTATGCTCAACTTCGCGGGCCAGGTGTACGTAGCTAACGATGGCAAAGGGATGCCCCGTGGGTGTCATTTGCTGGCAGACAAACTCGGTTTCCGCCACGGAGTCGATGATGGCTCCCCCTGGGGCCTGACCAACGACGGTCTCTACGTGAACACTCGACGCCAACTCCAACGGGGCAGGAAGTTGCGCCATGTCTGCGAGATAGTCGTCAGCCAGATAGACAGGCAGATGCTGTTCGACAGCGGTACCCAGATTCGGATTCGGCCGCTGGTGGATATCCCATAGATGGAAATGAGGATCGCACAGTCGCATTGTTCAGTTCCTGGAAGGAGGATGAGCACGATCTGAAAGCCACGATCTGAAAGCAACGGGTAAGAGAATGCAAGCAGCTGTGTCTTGCAACGGTTGCTCGGATGCTATTACTGTCTGCCATACAGTGTAGACACAGTGCAGACACCCTTAAATCAAAGAGTGCAAAGCGTGACAACCAACAAGCCCCTGGGTATCGGATTCTTTGGTGCTGGTGATGTTTCGGACCTGCACGCCGCCGGCGTCGACCGTTGTAGGGATACTCGCCTGGTCGGCTTGTGGAATCGAACCGCCGACACAGGACGCGCCAAAGCGGAGTCTTTCGGCTGTCGTACGTACGACACACCAGAGGAATTGCTCGCCGATCCTGCCATCGATGCCGTGTCTGTCCTGACGAACCTGGAAACACATCTGGAATACGTCACCATGGCCCTGGAGGCGGGCAAACATGTGCTGATCGAGAAGCCCGTCGGTGTAACCATTGCTGAGATCGAATCGATGAAGCAGCTCGCCCAGCGCCAGGGACTTGTGTGTATGCCAGGGCACAACTTCATCCATGAAGAAGGCATCGAGCGCACAAAGGAACTGATCGATGGGGGCGATCTGGGGAAACTGGTTGCCGTGTATGTGATGTATCACATCCATCACCCGGAGGACGTCGCCGCTCGTTACCCAGGTGTCATCCGGCAAATTCTAACACACAACTCCTACATGCTACTCTATCTCGCCGGTCGCCCTGCCCGCGTCTCAGCCATGAAGTCGCGTCTTCACTACGATCAAATCCCCCAGGAAGACATCGCCACCGTGAATCTGACGATGCAGAACGGCGCCCTCGCCCACCTGTGCGCCAGTTTTGCCGCCGATGATCACAGTGCGGACCCGTGGACGATGATGGTGAAGGTCATCGGCACGGCCGGATCCGCCCGCTATAGCTACCGAGATTGGGTAGAGATCAAACCCGCCGCCGTACACTCACAGACCTACACAGCCTATCGTGGTTCGATCATCCATGAGGTAGAGCGCTTCGCACAGGTCTGCCGCGGCCAGGCAGAGCCACTGTCGAATCTCGATGACGCCATCGATGCGCAACGAATTATCGAGGGGATCGAACGCTCCATCGACGAAGGCATCACGGTCGATTTGAGCTGAACCGTCAACTCATGAAGCCGCTGCGGCTCTCTCACCACTTGGCGCTACTACACCAGCTCGCCAACGGAGGGGCGTCTGCCGATCGAAGGTGGCAACAGCATGCGACGCTGCCTCTCCGTCACCTCCCCATACTTGCTGACATCAGGATAGTTGCCATTCCAGGCTGAATGCCCCGGGCTGTATTTGAAGAGCAAGGCCCGCCGCTCATGGTCGGCATTCCATGGAATCGTGCCGTGTACGAGAGCCTCGGTGAAGAAGATGACATCACCCGCCTCAGCGACGGGCTGCCGAACATAGTGTCGTGTCTCGTCGTAGCTGCGCACGTCGGCAGGAATGTTGCCGACGAAGTTGCTCTTGTGGCTACCTGGGATACAGGCGAAACCGCCGTCACCCTCGCCCGCATCGGCCAGCAAATAGGAAAAGACACATAGACCGTTCCTGATCACACCATCTCGATATTTGTACCAATGGTCACACTCGGACAGTCTCGGACCGCCATCCTCACCACCGTGGAGCCCGCCCTTGCGATCTCCTTGCTCCATGAAAATGGCATAGTCGTGATCTAAGCGAACATTGGGACCCAACAGATCCATCAGGTAGGGCAGGATCTTTGGATGATCGATCAGCTTCTTGAAAGGTTCTCCCCACAGACTCGGCGGCCCCTGACGATCGCCTGCATCAACCGCTTCATTCAGTTGTGAAACCTCTGCTTCGCTAAGCACATTCTTCAGCAGGATGTAGCCGTCGAGATCGACGATGAATTCCTCTTCAGGTGTCACGATCATTTCCTCTGTGTGTCAGATGTCATTGTGGATTGGTTCAGATCTCTTGCCGGTCAGATGTATTGCTGTCAGGGTACCGTGTCGATGGTGAATTCGTCGACCAGTTTGTTCCAACCAGTCACCTCGTCCCAGACACCTTCAGAGGCCATCCGGTAGGCGTATCTGGCGTCACCGCGCAATGCGGGTGATGGGTCAGCCAGGTGCAGATGAAGACTGTAGGTGCCTGGTGGGATGTCGGCCGGGAGCTGAATCACAACCTCCAGATCCTGACGCTCTGACGGTTTCCAGGCGCGTGGATCAAGTCCCGTGGAAATAGTCCACCTGCCGCCGGTTGTCGGATTGTGCAGGACAATGTTCACGTCTCGAGCATTTTAAAGCGAGGCGAAGCCTTCGTTTTCCAGCACGAGAGTGATATGCAGCCCGTCTCCGGCACGACCCTGAGCAGGAATCCGACTCTCATGCAAGACGAGGTGAGCCCCAAGTCGCCGTTGCACTTCCTCAAGACAGCCGTCACGTTCCCACTTCTTCATGACATCCGGATGCCAGCCACTGTTGAGGTAGGAAGTATGCAGTGTCGCCAGTTCTCCGAGTGCCGGTGCACAATCGTTGAGTTCATAGTCGGCGCAGGTTTCGCCACCAAAAACTGTGTGTAGCGTTTCCTCTGCCAGATAGGCCACTTCACCCGCTCGATCCATGCCGCCGCGGTCGTAGGTACCCACGTCGTCTGCCGATGACAGCAAGCAGTCATTGTGGTGGCCGACGCGGGCAACGGGTTCACCTGAGTAGGCGTTGGCCGCAGTCACCTGCTCGAAGCCACTACCGGTGGCAAAAATCTGCTGCTTCAACAGGGGGTAACGCACCAGAACCATACTCTGTCGCGGTGTGTGGTCGAGAATGTGATGGAGGAAGGTTCGGCTCTGGTCCATGTCATTGGCCAGTTGCGTCGAATGCCACTCCCCCCAGGGTCCGATGAATCCGGCTTCGAAGAGGGCGATGACATCGGCATGGGCAGCGAAGATGGGGGCCAACTGCTCGATATGATGACGCATGTTCTGCACGGGTGGGTCTTCGTAGGTCGTATAGTCCCCTCCAGGACCCCGAAATCCGTAGGAGCCTCGAACGATGACTTTCATGCCCTGGTCGCGGGCCGTCTGGAAGCCGCGCTCCACACTGCCCAGGAACTCCTGGGGCAATTGCTCCTGATCCCGATAGGACTCCATCATGATCCGACCCCATACGAGGGTGATCAATTCCTCGTCGCGAATCGTGCCGATGCTTGGATCCAGTTCGGCAAGATTTGTATAGCGGTAGAAACCGCGCTCTGGATTGGGGAAGAGTCCTTTGTCTACCTCGTAGACAGTGACGATCGTCGAATCAGCCGAAGCGGACTCCGTCGCCCCACCTGCCTGCGTCGTCTGACTGGCACTGCAGGCAAGCAGTGTCATCGCTGCGAGTGAAACGAGCAGAACGCGTCGGATCATGTCCTTTTCCCACTCCATCCATTGAGCATCTGCTGGTCTGCTTGTTCTGCGACGATGAGCATTCCTACAGAGGCACGAGCCTGTGCGGGTTCATTGGTGAACACAACTCCATTGGAGACCTGGTGTCCATCGGCTGTCATCTTGAGCGGACGTTCTGCCTGCATCTTTGCCGCCCAGGTCTCGCCATCCGCATCGAGATCTTTCAGACGCTGGATGCGCCAGACCGCTGTGCGTGACGTCAACACACGTTTGCGCAGTGCACAACCAACACGCCCCATCGTAAAACGCGGATTCACCTCGACGATCGGTTTCAGATGCAGGATCCCGTCGTCATCGCGATACACAAAGGTGTCGATACCGATGGGGCCACGATAGTCGCGCGGCAGTCGCTGCAGAAGCAGATCTCCGAGTCGGGCGAAGAGTCGCTGCAGCCGATGCGTATCGCGGCCATCGCCATAGAGGAAGCGTCGCAGTTGTGGCTCGAGGTCACCCACCATGTTGGAGACGAAGACGCCTTGAAAACGACCCCGTTCATCGGCCAGGAAACGCGTGATCCCCACGAGGCGAATCGTGCCATCCGCTTCGACTTCGTATTGGCCGGAGAGATCCAACACGCGATCAAGCCAGGGCTCCACGACGATGGCACCTGCGTCGCGAAGCTGACCACGAAGCCAACCTCGCTGATGGTCGAGGAGGGGCGAGGTTGCATGCGAATCCGGCGCCTCGACCTTCATCAGTTGCCCACCGGCGGTGCCGAAGTCAGCCTTCATGACAGCCTGCGTCCAAGCGCTGGCAAAGCCCGCCAGCAGCACAGCCTCTACGGCGTCGATGTCGCCACAGACGGTGCCGACGATGCGACGATCACCGATCCAGTCACCTTCATCAGCACGCAGCGAATCGATCACGTCTTCGAGCCAGCGGACACTCCAACTCTTGCGATAGAGATCACGGCGTACCGGCGTCCAGGTCTGCCTTGGCGCTGGCTGCCCTGCGGGTAGTTGGTCGGCCAGTGACTGGAGAGCCAACACACTGTCAGGTGCCCATCCCCATGGGCAAAGCCGAGTAAGCCGTCTGTCCGCGATGCCCGAAGGCGGCGAAGCCGCGGTGGGATCAGTCGCGGCAGCCAGTGGGTCCCATTCGACGAGCTGTGGCAAGGCCAACCCCGCCTGCTTCCATTGCTGCATGAAGCGGACGGAGGGGCGCGACGAGACGACGACAAGGTCATCGTTGGCCGCCAACAGAGCGGGCACCATGGCCAGATCGTGGGCCACATCGAGCAGCGCCGTCGTCGGTGTAAAGAGCGCATCCCGTCCCGCCACCAGGTCGCACAGTGGATTGAACCAATACAGGTCAGGACATCGACCATGGGAGTGGGCGAAGATGTCGAGTTCGTCGATGAAGTCGGGCGAGAATCCCGCCTGCCGTCGACCCTCTCGATTGAAGCCGATGCCTTTGGCGCGACTCGGACTCAAGGGAAATCCAAGGGTCTGCTGGAAGGTCGTCCACTCGGACTGAGTCGGCGAGCGCCAGGTGTTGAACCAGTTCAGCCCGTGTTTTACGTGGCCGATCTCGTCTTTGTAAATGCGGCCCAGCAGTGCCGCCGTGTCGGCATCGCCGAGTTCGCCAAATAGCTGTTGATAATGTGGGGCGTAATCGAGATTGGCCTGCTCGAGAGTCAGTGACAGACGGGTGACAAAATCCATCGGTGACGGCATCGGTGCGATGGCACGCCAGAAGAAGTCACTCACCGGGATCTGTCCGAAGGTGACACCGGCATCCTTCATACGATCCAGGTAGAGCCGCACGTGTTCCTGCTCATCCTTCATCGTCTGCGCCACGCCCCGACGAAAGCGCTCAGGTGCATCGGGAAACTTCAGCAGCACCAGCGCCATTAGCTCTGCTGCCAACAATTCGTGGTTCGCGAAGAAATGCAGCACGAGGCCACGGTCTTCGTCGCGCTCGAGGGCGCGCACATCGGCAAAGGGCACACGCTGGCTTTCGCTCCAGCGGTCCAGCGCCAATTCGGCTGGACGTCCGGGTGCGTCCGGTGTCGTGAGCGCCTTGCCAGGACTCGTGTCTACAAGTCGGCCGCTGCTGACCAGCTTCTCTTCAAGGGTCGTGCCGAACAGGATGTGCTCGGCCAGTTCACGGATCTCCATATGAGGAAACTACTCGATTGAGTGTCCGCAGGGCAGACCGTGCAAGCCGGAGAAAACGACATCCTGCTGAGCGACTCCTACTCAGCGGGGACCTCCCAGATGACGATCTCGGTAGAATTGTCGTAGGGAGTCGATTCATCATCGACTCGAACCACAAGAGTCCAGTCATTGTCGGCATTCGCCTGTTGAGCGATGTGGTAGAGACCACCACCGTCCACGATCTCCAGCACGGCGACCCATTCGGGCTCGTGCCTGACTCCGTGTTCGACATCAAACTGTTCGCCCTCCGTGTCACGGCCATCGACGATGGTGCGCGTGAATTGCTCATTCGTCAGCGTCAGGTCATACACGCCCTTGCTAAAATCTGCCTGCCAGCGATAGAGTACGCGGCCTCGATCGCGCCGCAGGAGTGGGTCTTCCTGCATCGTCGGTAGGGGGTCGGCATCGACCAACTGCACAAGCGCAGCCAAGGCCTGCCGTTCTGCTGCACGTACCAGGCGTGCCAACGGTCGCAATGACGCGATCCCCACCTGTAGAAGAGAGTCTTCTACGGGCAATTCACCGGAGCGTGACTTCGGCAGCCGCTCGTGGATCTGCAACATCACCTGGCTCGCCGTGGCATACCCCTTGGAGGCCTCTGTCAACAAACGCTGACGATCCCCTTCACTGTGCTCGGCTGCACGAGCGAAAAACTCAGCGCCCTGGTTGCGATCGCGAGATCGGCCTTCGTAGTAACCACGTCCCATGCGACCCAGGTTGTCGCTGCCTTCATCCGTTCGCGCCCACTGGGTCGTCCACGGCTGTCGTTCCCAATCAAAGACCCAGGCATCCCAACCAGCCACGCCCGCCGGACAACCTCGTTTGCCCCAGGATTCATCTTGTTCAGTGCGTTGTGTGCGTGCCAGTTCGAGGACGGCGATGGCGAAGCTGTCGATCCAGGCGCTGTAGGCGAGCGGCTCATCCGTCCCATTCACCACCAGAACGGGCATCTCCACCCAGACTCTGCCGGGCAATCGGCCCCAGCTTCCCGAATACTCGTGCCACACCGTCGTGTCTGGTCGCAGGCTGTGTACGAGAGCACCCCGACCCGCTTTCCGATAGCCACTCAGCTGCACCCAGCCATCGTCGTGGCCGGTCAGCGGAATCCGACCTTGGCCCAGCCACCCAGCAATGGTTTTGCTCGACTCGGCCTCGCCATTGGCCGTCGAGAGCCAATACGACACCCCTGCCCAGTTGAGCAACCGACTCAGTTCGATGCCATATTGGGGTTCCCAGCCCTCCTTGGCGAAACCCATATGCCCCATGGTGAGGGGGATCCGGCTCAGGACGACGGGTGTGACCGTGTCATCGTCTGCCCAGACGACGAAGCGCGGAATCTGCGTGGCGATGACATCCAACAGCGCGTGGGATGGGCCGCGGGAACATCGAGCAGCAGTGAGTCAGGCGCTGAACGAAAGGAGGTGAGCGGATCTTCATCGGGTTCGAAGGTTTTCGCGATGCCACCGATCTTCCACGGATCCCAACCCTGTCGCGCGCGCACCTGTACATCCCCCACTGGCGGACCACCACCCTTCTGGTAGTAGCGGACCCCCGGATAGCGATTCCCGGAGTAACGCAGATCATCGATGGGCTCGCAGATGTTGAAGGAGAAATCATACCGCCCACGTCCTTGCCTTGCCCTTATCAGCAGCCGGTGTTCACCGGCCTCGACAAAGCTGGGGATCTTGTCGCCACCCATCTCGTGGCGGCGGCGCCCTTCGTGATGGTAGATCTGCTCGCCATCGATCCAAACGGTCAGCTCCTCGTCGGAACCGATCCACAAACGAACCGAATCAGATGTCGTCATGGTAAAGTGAGTGAAAGCGTAGGCGGACTTCTGCACGGGATCGTCGAAGTGCGCATCGAGATCAATCTTGTCGAAGCCGAACTGGCGCGACCGGTTCTTGTGTACATCTTCCCAGTGGCACACACCATCCGCTGTATCGGGAAACGGAGAAATGGCATGGCCCTGCAAGTACACGTCGAGGTGGAAGAGCAGATCGACACCTATGAACCTGCTGACAATGGCGCCGGCCCTCTTTGGTGTCACGGTTGTAGCGTCATCGCTCGGCGTCAGGACGAGGTGTTTGCCGTGGGACTGGAGACGCTCGCCGGCGAAGTCCCCCTGAACAATACGAGGTGGGTCCTCTATCATCGTCGGGACGATGGTGAATGGAAGGTCATCCACCGGGATGACGGTCGCACACGCGAACCGTCGCCCATCGCCTTGCTCACAGATGACTTGCTGGTTTCTGCCAATCCGACCCAGGCCGCATCTGGCAAATACGGTGGAGCCGCAGAACCCGTCGTGTTTCGCTTCGATACCACCGATCTCGAGCACGAACCCACATCACAACAGCCCGACTGGGTGGGCGATCCATCCTTTCGTGACCACTCGTATCGCACCTTCATCGGCGATGCGACGACAGGTCAGGCCCTCTATATGCAAAACGAGGGATACGACGTGGCCCACCTGTCCTTTCTCAACGCTGGGCAGTGGCACGGACGAGGCGTGATCCGTTGGCCCTTTGGCGATGGCTATGCGAAACCTCAGCCTCTGCGTCTGTGTTATCCGAATGTGCAATTGCGCGATGGCGTCGCCCATTTCCTCGGTGTCGGCGACATCGTCGAGCCCGTCGACGCCTGGCGTGAGGCGAAGAAGAAGATCACAGGCCGTGACTGGGACTATGTCTTTCGACGACTTTTCTACAGTCGATCGCAACCTCTCACCCAGCAAGCAAACGATCCCTTTGGCTCCTGGTTGGAGCTGGCCAATCGCGATGAGACGGCGGGCGCGACACGCAACTGCGATCTGTGGGTCGATCCACAGGAACGGGCCCATCTGATGTGGATCGAGATCACGACAGATCATCGCATCCGCGACGAGTTTTTCCCGGGCGTGGAGATCCGTCACAGTCTGGAGTATGCCATCATCGTCGATGAGCGTGTTGAACATCGCCGTACACTGGCGACGCTTGGAGAGGAAGAAGAAGGTCCGACGCCCCACCTGGCGCGGTTCCACGAGATCACACCGGGGCACGCCGTCATCGTCGCGCAGTTCTCCACCGATCAGGGACCTGAATACCGCCTCGGTGAATTACCCGGCCACACTGAGAGCTTGGCCGAGGAGATGACCTGGGCGCCGATCCCCTTTGCCCGGCCCATGTCGGGCACGTTCCTCACCAATACCGTGCGCGGTGGCTCCAACCCGTCTACGACCCTCGACCTGGTCGGCAGTATCGACGGTCCCGCTCTGGGTTACGCTCGCGTGCGGATCGAGGCAACGTGAACCCCTCCTTCGAACGAGAGTGGCGCGCCAAGGTGAAAGCCGTGCGCGCCTCGACCTTCTGGCAGCATGTCTCGGCACCCCCAACGACACGGATCTCTCCGGCCCGGCAGCGTCCGCGATCCGGTGAGATCGCCGTCGACTCGACCTGGTCTGCTTGCCTGGAAGGTGACCTGGCCACGAATGGACCCGCTCAAGCGGGTGTTGACGATCTTCGCCTGTTCCTGCGTCGACGACTCGGACTGCGTCTGGATTGGCGCGACCAGCCCCTGTCGAAGTCTGTGGACAAAGGTCCCGTCCTCCTGCTGCGTTTGCGGCCGAGCAAGGATTCACCGAACCGCTGGTGCAGCCGGTTTCAACTGGACGTGCGGCGCGATGGCATCACCGTCACGGCACCCAACGAACCCGCCTTGCTGCGTGCCTGTCTCTGGCTATCCAACTATTGGAGTCTGCGGCGCAATGCTCATCTGAAGATCGGTCGGCGCACGGTCAGAGCCGCCGTCGAACTACACACGGGGGCCGATCTGTGGGGCGGTTTCTCCACCACCCAGGCCTGGCCCTTCGGCCGCGAGACAGATGACAACTTCATCGAATTGGCGCGCGTCGGTCTGACAGCGACGCCGGTCATGACGGTATTGGAAGACTATCTGCTGCCCACAGGAGGGCCCTTCGACCATCTTGCCCATCCACAAGCCAAGCAGAATCGACGTCGTCTGCAGCGTTTGGCCCGTGCTGCTGCCCGACGGGGCGTGCACATCATGCTCATGGGATACAATCCCAAGTTGACCCCCGACGATCCCTTCTTTCGCCGTCGACCCCGTTCGCGGGGCGCGCTGCAGGCCAAGGGTGCCTTCCGCTGTCTGTGCACGAGCGATCCGGCAACACGGCGATTCCTTGCTGACAGTTGGGCTTCTCTATTTGAACAGATTCCCGAGTTGGGTGGCATCATCGCCATCACCGGTGGCGAGGGGTTCTACCACTGTTTCATGCGTTCGGCGACGCAGGCTGCTGACTGCCCACGCTGCGGCAAACGCCCCGGGTCTGAAGTCGTGGCCGAGTTCGTCAACGACGTGGCTCGTCGAATCCGCCAGGTTCAGCCCGAAGCGCGACTCGTCACGTGGCCGTACTCCGCCGGTCACTGGTCCGGGGATCGGGATCAGGATGCCTACATTGCCGCGCTCGATCCTGAGCACGTCATCTTTCAGACGGAAATCGACAAGGATTCCGTCGACTGGCGCGACGCGGGCTACGCCAAGGACTGCTGGGACTATTCGATGAGCAAGGTCACCGTCAGTGAACGTTGCCGTCGACAGCGACAGCTGTGTCGCGAGGCAGGACTGCCCTTCAGCACGAAGCTGGAAATCAACACCTCCATCGAGTGTCTGAATGTTCCCTATCTGCCAGCCCTGGAGAATCAGCGAGCGATCTGGACCAATGCGCGTTCCCTTCGCCCCGCCGCCATCCATTCTCGCTGGATGTTCGATGGCGCCTGCAAGTCACCGTCAGAAGAGGTGGGCTACTGGTCGATCTGGGGGAGAGGCACCGAATACGCCGATTTGGATCAGACCCTCAGTGCGATCGCAAAACGTGATTTTAGCAGTCAACCTGCAGCGACGGCCGTGCGCCGTGCCTGGCGTGATTTCTCCGATGGCCTGCGTCATCACCCACAGCTCGACTACTACAAAGGGTCCTTCTTCATCGGCCCGGGTCAGCCATTGGTGCTGGACGCGGATTCGGCAACGCAGCCCGACCAGCAGCCTTCACAGTTGGACCCCGCCTTCTTCGGCGCCTTTTACTGGCACTGGGAGAATTCGGTCTCCGACAACGCCCAGTTCCTGGTGCAGCGAGATCCACTCTTCTACTACCGACCCGCCTTCCGCGCCATTGCGCGCCGGGGGCCAAACCGCGGGCACGATGTGGCCCTCGACGAGTTGTAGGAACAGGCCAGACTATGGGAGCGTGGACTGCGGTCCCTGGAAAAGGCGGATAAACATGTACCGCATCACTGCCGGGCACGTTATCGTCGCGAGCTCGATCTGAGTCGATGGCTGGCCTGGACTTGGCGGTCGGCGGCTCGCGTCGAAGAATTCTTGCGTTTGCGCGACACGATCGGCGAATTCTCGGCGCGCCGATGGGTCAGGAGTGGACATCTGGCAGAGAATCTGCGGGATCTGCAACAGATGACGGCGGTGGCTCAGCAAGAGTTGCAAATGACCCAATCGGCCTTGAAGCTGATCACCGATCGAGGCGGCGCCCTCGACTTCCTCGATCTGCGTCTTCGCCTGGATATGGGCACCGCATCGACACCGCAGATCTTGACGGCGAAGGTCAAGCAACTTCAGCGTCTTCTCGGTGAACAGCTACCCGCCTGGCGTGACGAACTACACGTCTGGTAACTGCCACTTTGGTAACTGCTCGCTTGATCCCGCGCCGACGATCCACCACATTGCGACGCGCAAGCCCTCCACTCCATTGACGAGCGAATTCACATGAAGATCAAATCCGTCGACCTCGCCTACCTGAACGTTCCCTTTACGCCGCATACAGACAAACATCTGAAATACTGGCTGCCCCATTGGCACATCACGCAGGTCTGTCGACTGACGATGGACAATGGCATTGTCGGTATTGGTGAAACGATTCCCAACTACACATGGTCCAGGGTCCCCGACGATATCGAGGATCGGATCCTGGGCGAGGAAGCTGCCTCGTTGATGTGGAATGACGGCATCGGCGCCGGCGTGCAGATGGCGATCTTCGACGCCATGGGCAAACACGAGAATGTGCCGGTCCATCAGCTGCTGGGCACGCAGGTGCGTGATTACGTGCCTTTGTCGTGGTGGAACATGGACATGCCCGCCGCCGACTGGGCGCGGCAATGTGCCGACGCGCACAAGGCAGGCTACACATCGGCGAAGCTCAAGGCGCGCGCGTGGCAAGACGTACGTGGTGCCGTCGAAGCGATTCTCAAAGTCGTGCCGGAATACTTCCACCTCGACTTCGACTACAATGGCACCCTCGACAACGCCGCCAATGCAGTGGCCCATCTCAAGGCGATGGAGGCTTATCCGCAGGTTGCGATGATCGAATCACCGATCCCGCAGGGCGACGTGGCCGGGTCGAAACAGATCCGTCAGAGAATCAACAAGGCCATCGCCATGCACTACGGTTCACCCCCGATTCTGACGACCCTCGCTGAAGATGTCGCCGATGGTTTCGTCGTTTCCGGCGGCGCCAAGAGTATCGCCGAGCAGACAGCCATCGCCGACGCGGCGAACAAGCCGTATTGGTTGCAGTTGGTCGGCACGGGAATCACCACCACGTGGGCGGCGCATCTGGGTGCTGTGCACAAGGCGGCCAAGTGGCCGGCGATCACGTGCATGAACATCTGGAAGGAACAGTTGATCCGCGACAAGATCGTGCTACGCGGTGGGTTTCATCAGGTGCTCGACAAACCAGGGCTCGGCATCGAGTTGGATGAGAAGACGATCAAAAAGCTGACCGTCGACTACCACTGGATCGACAAGGTGCGCCACGTCTATCGCTACTCGCGCGCCTCTGGAGAGGTCGTGTACATGGGCGCCAGCAAAGAGGATCTGCAAGGCGCGTATCCCGCCGGGGCCCTACCCGTGTGCGAGCGCGGATCGGTGACCTTGCCCTATGAGGATGATGGATCGAAAAAGTTCAAAGAAATCTGGGAAGCAGTTCAGGATGGCAAGACGCTGCGACGTTTCGAGGGCCGCAAGCGCACACCAGCTAAGCGGAAGTAGCGCCTAGCTGCATCGCCTCACCACGCTGAATTGCTTCAGCGCCGGCGACAACGATTTCCATGGCAGAAAGCCCTTCGTGGTGGGTCACCGCGAAGGGCTTTTTCTTTGTGCAGCGCTCGACGAAGTCAGCCACTTCTGCCTTGTAGGCCAGCCCGAAGCGCCGGATAAAGACGGGCACTGGGCGTTCGTAGTCGCGAAGCGTGTACGTCTGCTGTTCGAGCACTTCGTGATCGAGACCCACCGCTTCCAGGCGGACCCGCAAGGGATCGTCGTCGAAGTGGCCTACATGGATGCGACCGCTTCGCCCGAAGAGCAGGCATTCATTTCGATATCCAGCCACGTGATTGCGACTCACCTGAAGTTGCCCCGTCATGTCCTGATCAAACCACATCTGCACAAAGGCGTCATCGAAATTTTCTACCGTCACGCCGGGAATTCGCTGGTTGTGCAATCGTGCACCGAAGCCGGCGATCTGCGTAGGGTAGCGCTGGGACAGCCATAGAATCTCGTCAGCATTGTGGACACCCATGTCCGTCAGCAATCCGCCACTCAGGTAACCCACCGGCGGCGGTTCCGGATCTTCGAGGATGGACACGATCTTGAACAACTCGCCAATGGCCCCCTCTCCGAGTAGCTCGTGTGCCCGCATCATGGCCGCATCGTATCGACGCTGGAAGGCGAGCATCACAGCTTGCGACCGTGTCTCGTCAGCATCAAGCCAGGTGGACAACTGCCGCGCCTCGTCGAGAGTATCACCCAGGGGTTTCTCCAGCAGCACGCGCAGGCCGGCTTCGACCATTACCTGCGTGTCGCGCCGATGGTCGATGGTGCGTGAGGCGATGATGGCTGCGTCGGCGATGCCCGATTCGACGAGGGCTTCGGTGGAAGCGAAGGGCGTGATGGAGGTTTCCTGCTGCGCACTCAACTGCTCAGCGACGCGGATCGCCGTGTCCTGCTGACGATCGGCGACAGCGACCAACTCGCAACCAAAGCCATTGTCAGACTGCTCTGCCGCCAGCTCCTGCAGATGTTGGGCGTGGAAGACGCCGATACGCCCCACGCCGACGACGGCGAGTCTTAGAGGATCGGCCAACGCTGTCTCACCCTTTCTCTTGTTCAGCTCAACCGTTCAATTCAACTGGGCTACTCGAAGGCACCCAGGGTCTGGGCGCCAAGACCACCTCTGATCAAAGCCTCCCAAGCACGCACAGGTGACTCACCCAGAATCTCCAGAAGGCTCTCACGCAGTTGCACGACGGCCTCGTTGTTTTGCTCTTCACCCACAGCCAGATGCGCCAGCCGTGTCAGGGCATCCATCGCGAGGCCGACGCAGAAAACGTTCTCATCGCTGCGCACCACGTGACGCAAGCTGGTGATGACAGAGTCGAGCGCCAAACCTGTCACCCCCGCCCCGTGGGAACAGAGAATCACCACAGACCAAAGGGCGTTTTCACGCACAGCCGAACGAACCGGCTGGAAACGATCAAGGCCAAAATCGATCCCTCCCCCTTCGCAGACATCGCTGTCGTCGGTGGGGCGAGCAAACTTGATACTGCGACCCTGGGCGCGGTCCATGGCCAGGCGATTTTCCTCCCGGCCGAGGCAATCGACAAGGGCTTCGAGACAGGCGGGGATCAATTCCACGCCAACACCCGATGACACGGCGCGACGCCCCAGACAACCCAAGGATCCGGCGGCGACGGCACGCACATAGACAGATGCATCGTCACGCAGGCGGGTGGTGACCACATCAAGCACCTCGTCATCCAGTTGGCTCGCGTCGCCCAGAGCATAGACGCCTGCTTTGCGGACCCACTTGATCGGCGAGTCGGCTGCCTCGAGCAGGGTCGGTGTCGCGGCCGGTCCCACGGCGATCAGGCCATAGGTCGCCGCACGCCGCACACTCTCCCGGTCGGTGTAGAGTGCCTTGCCAAGATGCTGACACGCGAGATCTGAATCACCGATCGCCGCCAGCCGATAGGCGGCACCGACACGAGTCGGTTCGGCCGCTTCATGTTTCGCAGACAACTGCGTCGCCAGTCTCTGCGCTTCCTGGGTGCGTTCATCATCGGCGAGTGCAGCGATACGTGGCTGAGGCGGTGGTGGTTGCCCCGTCCGAATCCAGTGATCGTGATAGCTCCACAGTGTCGTGGCATCCTCACCGGCCTGCGACAGATCGATCTGTGTGAGGGGATCGACGGGTGGATCGTTCCAGGCAATCGTCGGTGCCGGACTCTCACTGTGGGCATCCGTCGTCCGATACAACCAGAAACGCCACATGAAGCGAGGATTGTCCTGCCACTGGTTCCAATCATCACGGCGATGATTGCCACGATGGAAGGTGTTGTGCGAGTACAGGACGACGCTGCCTGCACGCAGGGGAGCCGCCTCGAATGGCTGCACGAGTGGCCATCCCGTGTCGGTGACCGCGTTACGCATGCGGATATCGTGCGCCGTTTTCTGCTGGACGATCTCTTCTACGTTGTATTTGGCGTCACGGCCACTGACCGATTCGCCTTCCATGCCGCTGAGCTGATAGGCAAAGTCCAGATGATCGGCCCCAGCGAAGTTGTCATGATTCTCTTCGTGGTTGAAGGTCCAGTATTGGGAATACGGAATCGTCGCCGTTGGCCCCATGTCGGCTCGCACATCCTGGGGGTAGTAGAGCATCTCGATCTGCACGGCCTGGTGATGACGCTGCTTACGACCGTTGTAGGGGCCATTGTCATCCTTGTGCCAGTGCTGGTCGCGACCACCGCTGACGAAGGAAGCATTGTGAGTGAAGGGCACGATGGCCCAATTTTCGCCGATGAGCTGATTGCAGGCTGCCACCAAACCGGGAGAAGTGAGCACCTGCAGGACTTCAGGGATCCCACCCGGCGTCACGGGTCGATTCGCATCGACTTCGGCCTTTTCCTTGACGAAGATCTGCTCGTGTATTTCGACGGGAACACCGAGATCCTCTGGTGCCAGGACAACGAGACCTCTGCTGGCAAAATCCTGGATGAGCCGATCGGGCTGTGTGTAGGCGACCTCTGATGTGCTCAACTTTGGTCATTCTCCATCAAAGTAACGTCCGTAGAGAGTCGACAGACGCTGCTTCGCCTCTGCCGTGATCGCCTCAGGGGCGGTGATGATGGCGAACCGTGCCGCCTCCTGACATGCGCAGGCAGAGGTGGCCGGCAACTGACCGGCCGTTTCCAGCACCACGCGATTGCCTAACTCAGCATTCGCCTTCAAGATGGCGATGACCGCTTCCACAGATACGTCTTCTTCCTCTTCGTGCCAGCAATCGTAGTCCGTGCCCATGGCGAGCATGGCGTAGCACATTTCTGCTTCCCGAGCGAGTTTGGCCTCGGGAATCGCCGTCATGCCGATGACTGTCGCATTGAGACTGGCTCGGTAGAAGTTCGACTCAGCGCGCGTGGAGAATTGCGGCCCCTCCATGCAGACATACGTGCCGCCCTCGTGCACCGTCGCACCGCAGGCACGGGCCGACGCGGCCACCACCTGTCGCAGCTCATCGCAAAATGGATCAGCCAGCGAAACATGGCCGACGAGGCCATCGCCGAAAAAGGTGGAAGCACGGATGTCCTTCGTGCGATCGAAGATTTGGTCAGGGATCACCATATCCCCCGGCTTGATCTGTTCCTGCATGATGCCGACGGCACTCACCGCCAACAGGTGAGTCACACCGAGTTGTTTCAGTACGTGGATATTGGCGCGATAGGGAACCTCGGAAGGCGTATAACGATGTCCCTTGCCGTGACGCGGCAGGAAGAACACGCGAGTCCCCCCTACGTCGGCTTCCACCACCGCATCAGAGGGACGCCCAAAGGGCGTAGACAGATCGTGTTCTGCGACGATCTCGACGCCCTGTACTTGATAAACGCCGGAACCACCGATGACGCCAAAACAAACCGGTGTTTGGCTCTGATCACTCACTGACAACTCCTGTCCTCTGGTGAAAACATCTTGCGGCGCATCGGTTATACTAACTCCCTATATTCGCACGGTCCATGGCCGAAAATCCCTACGGCCCTTCGCCAAAAATGCCCCCTCCAAGCCTTCGACTTCGATGAGTGAACCTGTCGTACTCCGGATCGCCGTGCGCGAGCTTGTCTCCTTCGTCTTGCGTTCAGGCGACCTGGGCACCGCCTTTATGAGTGCCTCCCGCGCCGTGGAGGGGACACGAGGACACCAGTTTGTCCAGGATCAGCGCCCCGATCAATACCGCAGCGAGGTGCCCGTCCGCTTTCAGGTGGACGACCCAGAGCCGGCCGGCGTGGACGAAGACGGCCTGCCCATCCCGCCCCTGCGCCTGGACATCAGCGGTCGCGTCGATGGCGTCCTGGAAGAGCCCGGGATCCTGGCGAATGGTCATCTACTGGTAGAAGAAATCAAGACGACCTATGCCGCCCTGGATGAGGATCGTGCCGACAACCTCGATCACTGGGCGCAGGCCAAGATCTATGCCTACATCCTGGCGCAGCAACACGACGTCGAGCACGTCGATGTACAGCTGACCTATGTGCAGCTCGACACCAAGCGATTGCTTGAGGATCGACGCACCATGTCTCGCGGTGAGCTGGCAGAATTCTTTACCAGCACCATCGAACGATATTTTCGCTGGGCACGCATCTGGCACGCGTGGCGAGCACGTCGTAATCGATCACTGCACGAGATGCGATTCCCCTTTGACGACTATCGCCCCGGGCAGCAGGAAATGTGTGATGCTGTCTATGAGACGATCAGCTCCCAGGGCCGACTCTTTGCCCAGGCACCGACGGGCATCGGCAAAACCGTCTCCGCCTTGTTCCCGGCAGTGCGCGCCCTGTCCGGAGAAGGAACCAAACTCGAGAAGGTCTTCTACCTGACGGCAAAGACATCCGGTCGCACCGTCGCGGAAAAGGCCCTCGATGATCTGCGGGGTGCAGGCGCTCGCATCAAGTCGGTGACCCTTACAGCGAAAGATCGCATCTGCTTCAATGCACGCGATGGCAAACCCTGCGACACGGCCACCTGTGAATTCGCCCTCGGCTATCACGACCGAGCCAACGATGCCATAGAGGACACCTTTCGCAACAACGATGCCTTCACACGTACAACCATCGAAGAGGCAGCACAGAAACACGCGGTCTGCCCCTTTGAACTGAGTCTTGATCTGTCCAATTGGTCGGACGTCATCGTCTGCGATTACAACTATGTCTTTGATCCGAAGGCGTTCCTCAAACGTTACTTCCTCGAGGGCACAGGCGACTACGCCTTCCTCATCGATGAGGCACACAATCTCGTCGACCGTGCGCGCGACATGTATTCAGCACAGTTGTCGCGGACGCAGGTCCGGCGCGTGGCGCAGGCCTTGAAAGAGCCCGTCCCGCAAGTCGCCCATGTGCTTGATACGATCGATGCATTCCTGAAGACCCAGTTGCAGCGCGCCGACGACGAAGGCGATGGACGCGGTTGGCTCGATCGCGATCTACCGGAAGACCTGCTTCCCCTGATCCAACGAGCACAGGCCGAGGCCGAACCGGTACTGGCACGCAACAGTCCCAGCCCATGGCGGGAAGAACTGCTCGATTTGTTCTTCGTCTTCGTCACCTTTCTACGCGTCACCGATATATACGACGCGCACTACGTGACCTATGGTGAGAAGGTAGGTCAGGACTTTCGTCTGCGAGTCTACTGCCTCGACCCCGCACGGCGGCTCGGGGAGGCGCTCAAACGCGGACGATCAGCGACGTTTTTTTCCGCCACGCTGACACCCGTCGACTACTTCCGACGTCTACTCGGCGGTGAGCACACGGACTATTCCATCGACCTGCCTTCCCCCTTCCCACCGCAGAATCTCGCCGTGCTGGTAAACGACAGCATCGACACGACCTACCGCGGCCGGGCACACTCCTACAACGACGTCGCTGCCGCCATCGCCGCCGCCGTCAGACATCGACGTGGCAACTATATCGTCTACTTCCCCTCGTACAAGTATCTGCAAGAGGTCGTTGGTCGTTTTGAGGGCGTCGCTGCGTACGGCACGATGATTATGGTGCAGGTGCCACGCATGTCAGAGCGTCAGAAAGAGCAGTTTCTCGACGTCTTCCGCATCAACAATCCTGATACAGTCGTCGGTTTTGCCGTCATGGGTGGCATCTTCGGAGAAGGGATCGACCTGGTCGGTGAACGCCTCGTCGGCGCCATCATCGTGGGTGTTGGCTTACCGCAGATCTGTCTCGAGCGAGATCTGATCAAAGGCTACTACGACGAGCATGAGGCGGCGGGTTTTGCCTATGCCTACACCTACCCTGGCATGAACCGAGTCTTGCAAGCCGCTGGGCGCGTCATCCGTACCGAACGCGATCGGGGGCTGATTCTGCTCATTGATCGGCGTTTTGGCCGCGAGGAATATCGGTCGCTATTTCCCACCTGGTGGCAGGGCCCGGCGGTGACGCGAACACCGGCAGCGATCGAAGAAGCTGCCGCCATGTTCTGGGGCAGCTGAAGCGTCGTCTACCCGCTGGGATGTTTGACCGTCGCCCTGGCAACACCGTCACCATCGATCATGCGAACAACGTGCGCGACGCGAAAGGAAGGTTCTATGCCATCCCTCCAAGTTCGTCCCGATCTCGGCCAGTACAAGACCCAGGCCAAGGAATTGCTTGCCGCTTGTGTAGCGGGTGATGAGCAGGCACTGGCGCGTGTCGCGGATCATCGCAGTCGTGGTGAATCACCCATCCTCAGCGACGCACAACTGACGCTCGCCCGTGAACACGGCTTCGACAGTTGGCCGAAATTCAAGCGCGGCATCGAACTGACGCCTGAACTCCGCGCCGCCCTGGATCCTGGTGACCCGGAACGGGCGCGCGAGATTCTCGCCGAGGCACCGCAACTGGCCAACTGCATACCATGGCCAACACATCGGCCCGATACACCCGCCATCGAGATCATCTCCACAGCCTGTGTCTGGCATCGCCCACGCAAACACGAAGTCGCCATGGCCCTGATCGCTGCCGGCGCTTCCTGCCACATCACCCTCGCCGCTCGTGTCGGTGATGTCGAGCATGTCCGTGCACTACTGGACGCTGATCCTGATCTGATCGACACCCGCGATGCACGTGGACGCACCGCTATGTATCGAGCCGGATGCGTCTACGGCAAGTTCAATGAAGGCGAGGCCGTCGTCGACCTGCTCCTGGAGCGTGGTGCGCAGCCCGACATCTTCGTCGCCGCCACCTTCGCCGTGGCCGAGCGTGTGGAAGAATTGCTCGCTCAGGATCAAGACCTTGCCACATCTGTAGACCCCGACGGCATGACCGCATTGCACTGGGCCGTGCGACCTCGGCGCGGGGACGGATCAGCGTCGATTCGATTGACCAAGTTGCTGCTTGAGGCGGGCGCCGACGTGCATGGCATCGATCCCGCCGAAGATGACATGATGGCCATTCACCACGTGGGGGAATGGGGTGCCGCCACAGCTGAACAGGCAGACCTGCTGCTTGAATATGGGTCCGACGTGAATGCCAAGTGCGGTTTGGGTTGGACACCTCTTGACTACGCGATCGATCGATCGCGAGTCAACATCGCCGAGCATCTCAGATCAAAAGGCGGCAAAGAGTCCGGCGTACGCTAGCCCGCATTCCCTTGTGTCAGTACGAGGCCCTCCAGGACGATGCCTTGGGGGTCTTAGCTGTTCTGCTCCTGCCGCAAGGCATCCGCTGCGGTCCGGAAGGCTGCCTACCACCCGAAGATGGCAGACAAGCCGTATCAGCCTTGTTGGCACAATGACAAGCGCTTCCTGGATCACTCTGCCTCGGCAGACTCGGTCTCTTCAGCCCTTCGATTCACAGATTTCGTCACCAAAGCGCAAGCCACCGCACCACACCCGCCGACCACGAGAAAACCTGTCACGAAACCATAGGCACCCAGCGCCAGGACCGGCTCATCCAATCGCGTCACCCCGATCAGCACCGTGCCCGTTGCAAAGACAGACCCAGCCGTCATGGAGATCATCGCCCCCACGTGCCAGATTGCCGACCGATCCATGATCTGCGAGCGACGAACATCGAGTCGGATCGCCCCGAACAGGAGGACGAACAGTACCAACAGCGTCATCACATCGGGCAGTACTGCCACAGAACCCGCTGTGTCATTGGCAACCCAGCTAAGCTGAGCCGGCACAGCGCCGGCCAGGGCACCAAGGAGTAATCGTCTTCTCATAAGTTGTCAGATCTCGGTAGAGAATTTCGCCTCGGTACGCAGATCACTCCGCCACCCACCTGGCACCTTGGCGATAATCATCGTCCAACCCGGATCTGCCCGCAAGCTTTTCCAACCCTCATCTCGTGTCTCTCGATCCGGCCACCCGGTCGGGCACATTCCCACCCGGCTCGCGCAACTGTAGTAGCTGCCCACCGTGGGCCTCAATCAGCGCCTGCCGTTCCTCGATATTGTCCACTTGGAGATTCAGACCCGCATGTGACAGCGGTGTCTCCGCATCGGCGCTGCCGAGAATGGGCAGGGCAATTTGAATCGCACGTAGTGAATGACGAGGGGATTTCTTGCTCTCATGATCCTCGGATGGGTGACGACGCCGCTCAGAACGCCACCCCCTACACAGGTGTCGTCGCCCAGATTCGACTGTCGCGGGCTGCAAGAAAGCCCTGGTTCGTCGCCTTCATCTTCCAGATTTCTACGGAGCGAAAGACCGTCGGGGCCCCATAGGAGTAAGCCCGGAGCTCACTCGCCGCCTCATATTCCTGGTAGGTCGCCACCATCGCCTGGCGTTCGTTCACGAAGACCTCGACGAGATACTTGTCGACGAAGATGCGAATCTCCACATCTTCTCCCTGCGGTAGATCTGACACGGCAAAGGGTGCGTCCGTCTCGCCGACACGGAGCGTCCCCGTCTCCGGACGAATCATCACTTCCAGACCTTCATGATCTGCATCTGCGAACAACTGCACACCGAAGCGTTTTCGTGTGGCCTGCTCGCGGCTGACTTCGATGCGAATTTCGTAGGCCTCGGACTCGAGTGTTGTGATGCGCGTCGTCGCTTCATTGCCATGTGCTGCTTCAGGTGGCGTCACCGTCAGATCTGCGGCTTGTGCAAGATCATAGCGCAGAAATTCCAATTCACTGAGCGGTTTGATCCGCAGCGCGCCCGCCGAGTCGAGTCGCAACTCGCGTGGTAGAGATTGCAGGGACAGCGATCCCACGCCATCCAACGTCGTCAGCCATGCCCACATCACACGACGACCATCCGGTGTCAGGACACTCTCCGGTGCGAAGAAATCTCTGTACGTCGTTTGATAGATGGATTGCCCGGACCGACGCCAATTCATGCGTCCGTGTGACTCGGGCACGAAACACTCGGCTTCCGAATCCCAGTCACCCAGATAGTATCTGCACCCCATGGGATGACTGATGCACAGCAACATCCATTTGCCATCGAGGGCAAAGAAATTCGGACACGAAATGTCCTCGCCAATAGCTGCGTCAGGCATCTCGTGACGCAGGAAGTCACCCACGACCCTCCAGTGGATCAGATCATCCGACTTGATCAGTGGTTGATCACGCCCCCCTGAGATGGCGTAGTACGTATCGCCCATCAAAAAACAGTCTGGATCCCAGTGGATCATATCCGCCGCTGCACCCTCTGCCGTCTTTGGCTCTACGGCATAAGGCTTTTCCCAGGCGGAGAGATCATGGTCACAGGCAATGGCGATCTGATTCCAGCCGGAACCTTGCCCATGATAGATCGCCGCCGGTCGACCTTCCTTGGTGATGAAGCCAGTGCCACTGAACATGCCGTGACCCGTGAAGGCCGGCTGCAGCTTCGTCGTCTGCCACGTCCAGTGCAGCATGTCTGTGCTGGTCACATGAGCAAAGGAGAACGATCGGCCCTCTTGCCACGGATGCTGCAGGATGTAGTGCAGGTGATAGATGCCATTGATACAGAATGCCGCGTTGGGATCGCCGGGCGCACTCTCCCCACCAGGATGCATCAGGTGGTAATGCAGTAGCCACTCGTCGGCGACGGTATCGTCTATCGATGATGCTGTCATGGTACGTCCTCTGCCGTTCTGACTCAGGCCGCATCCTGAAACGCGGCTCGCCTCAGCACCTCGACGCCATCGCGTTCGCAGACACCATCGGCCGTCACAACCTGAAGCCCCTGGATTTCTGCTGTGGCTATCAGAATTCGGTCGATGGGATCAGCATGAATTGCGGGTAGCTTCGTCGCTCTCACAGTCGTTGCCAAATCAACGGGAAGTTCGCGTAGATCATGATGGTCGATGACGGTGGCCAACCACTCTGCGGGGGCGCGCCGAAACGGGAAGAGCCAGCTACTCCGACATCAACGGCGTATCATCCGTCGGTCGACCCTCAAGCTTGTTGTTCATGATCATTCGCGCACACAGATTCCACCGCAAAATGGCGTCGTCGTTGCCGTCTGGGTGTCCCTCCTCGGCCTGCTCGAACCAATGCATCGCTTCGGTGAGCAATTCGAAGGCGTCGAAGTTCGCACCTGGGTAGGCACGATTTAGTCTCGCCTTGGCCTGGCGTTCATGGACAACGCCCGTGTAGTAGTGGCGATCGTAGAGATTCTCCAGACGCGGAACCAAGTCCAGCACCGACTTGGCACTTACGTCTGTGCCGTGTGCAAAAGAGTCGGTCATTGAGAGAATCAAACCCACCAGCGCTTCGTGGTTATCGGTCTCAACCGCCAAAACATCGTGGCAGATACTCTGCGCCACGCGCGGCTCGTTCAGCAGTCGATAACGCTCAACCCGCTCGAGGGCGCCCGGAATCGCATCGCTGTGGATCTTCTTGAGCTCGAACATGGTCTTCCGCCGAAAAGAGGGTGACAGAGCGGTTGTATCTACCAGAGAACGTAGGCAGCCACGAGACTACCGGCGATGGCTCCACCATAACAGAGGACGGCGATGAGCGCATTCAAATGCTTGAGCTGCAATCCGTCATACAACGTAAAGCGAAACCGATGTGCCCAGTGGAAGAAGGACAGACTGATCAGACCAAGTGCGAAGAGGCGAGTGAGGGGGTGTAGCAGCACCGCTGCGACATTCGCGTAGCTTGGTGCCTCAACCCAACCCAGGGGCGTCGCCAGGGTCGTGAGAAACAGCAGGGCCGGCACGAACATCGCGCTCAAGGCGCCGCCACCACCAAACAGAGTCCACCAGAAAGCGTCGTTGCTCTTTTTTGCGCTCATGTCGCCCTCACCCTAGGATGTAGGCCGCAGTGATCACGGCCGAGATGAAGAGCCAGCCGGCATAATTTCCGCCGGCGATCATGATGTCCGGTACTCGCCAATTTCCAAGGCGCACGACCATCGCCTTCGGCGACAGATTGAACCATGTAATGCTGTGATAGAGCGCGGCGCCCAGTGCCAACACATTGATGACGATCATAGCCGGATGTGACAGACACCCCATGAGCTCGGCATATGCTTCGGGGCCCGATTGCAGCGCCCGATAGGCAAGGATCATCAGAATCGCGAAATAGGCGATGGCGACGCTTGTCAGTTCGCGAAAAATGAAACCGATATAGACCCATCGTTTCACCCACCAGAAGATGGGCTTGTCTTCGCGGTGCCATTTCGGATGGTGCAGGGTGTAGCCAGTCTTCGTCTCCATCCCTCACCTCCCCTTCTTCATGATCAGCGACTTCCACCAATCCGCCGCACCCGCCAGCTTGTATCGCTGAATGGCTCCAGCCGGGTCGACACCCTTCGGACACGCCTCCGAACACTCACCGACCATTGTACAAGACCAGATGCCTTCGTCGTTGGAGAGCAACTCCATGCGCTCGTCGTTGCCCTCGTCGCGGTTGTCCAGATTGTAGCGCTGTGCCAGAGCCAACGCGGCAGGACCTGTGAATCCAGGCTCCAAACCATAGACCGGGCACGCTGAGTAGCAGAGCATGCAGTTGATACACATGGTGTAGGCCTTGAAATCGGATAGCTCCGCTGGCGTCTGCTTGAACTCGCCTTCCTCCAACGGCTTCTCCTCCTCACGTATGACCCACGGCTTCACATGCTTGATCTTATCAACGAAGTCCGTCATCTCGACGACCAGATCCCTCACAACCGGGAAGTGATCCAGAGGCTCCACGCGGATGGGGCCCGGAGCAAACTTTGTCAGAAACGCGGCGCAGGTGAGCACCGGTTCGCCATTGACCATCATCCCACAACTACCGCAGACACCCATTCGGCACGACCACCGATAGGACAGGGTGCCGTCGATGTGGTCCTTGATATGGTTCAGTGCGTCGAGCACAACCCAATCTGCCCGCAACGGTACTTCGTATTCCTGCAAGACCGGCTCGGCGCCGTCTTCGGGCAAATACCGCAGCACTTCGATAGTGATCGTTTCTTCTGCCATTCAGGCTGAGCCCTTCTGCTGTCCGTATTCGCGCTTGCCAGGAGGCCAGCGTGTGATTGTCACAGGTTGATACTCGATTTTCGGTGACTCACCCGGCTGTCGATACGCCAGTGAGTGCTGCAGGAAGTCGTCGTCGTCGCGATCGGGGAAATCTGAACGCTGATGCGAACCACGCGATTCGTTTCGCAGTAGAGCTGAAGCGATGATCGCCTCTGCCCCGTCGAGCATATAGGTCAACTCGATCGCTGCCGTCAGCTCCGTGTTGAAGGTGTGACTCGCGTCGGTGACCTTCATGTTGACGACACGCTCCTGCAACTCTCTGATTTTCTCACCCGAGGCCGCGAGAGAATCCTTCGTGCGATAGATGCCGGCGCCCTCTTCCATCGTGTCATGCATTTCCTTGCGCAGACCCGCGATCGACTCCGTACCCTCGCCCGACATCAGCTTCGTCAGACGGGCTCGTTCATCATCCACTTGCGCCTGCACACCAGAACTGGTTTCGCCCTGCTCGAGGGCAAAGGCTGCAGCCGCTTTCCCGGCTCGAGCACCAAAGACGAGAATCTCTGTGAGTGAGTTGGAACCGAGACGATTGGCACCATTGATGCTCACGCAGGCCGCCTCACCCGCAGAGTAAACGCCGGCAAGAGATGTCGCCGCATTGATATCGGTAGAGATGCCACCCATCATGTAGTGGACGACAGGACGAACAGGAATCAGATCGGTCACCGGATCGATGTTCTCGTACTTCGCACACAGTTCGCGCACGAAGGGCAACTTAGAGTCGATGACTTTCTCGCCGAGATGGCGCAGATCGAGATGGACGTAGTGTCCATACTCGCCCTCCATAGTGCCACCCTTTTCCTGTTCCTTGACGAAGGCCTGCGAGAGACGGTCCCGGGGTCCCAGTTCCATGGAGCGCAGGACGGGTTTCGCCTCGGGTTTGCCCAGGTCGTAGTCCTGCAGATAGCGGTACCCATCCTTGTTCAGCAGCAGCCCGCCCTCAGCCCTTGAAGCCTCCGTAATCAGGATGCCCGTAAAGGGCAGGCCCGTCGGATGATACTGAATGAACTCCATGTCCTTGAGGGGGATGCCCGCCCTGTACGCCAGCGACATGCCATCGCCATTCTTGATATTGGCATTCGTCGTAAAGGGGAAGATCTTCCCACAGCCACCGGTGGTCAGAATGACGGATTTAGCCAGGATCGACTCGACGCGACCCGTTGCCAACTCGATGGCAACGACACCCTGGCAGCGACCATCCTCGACGAGAAGTTTGGTGACAAACCATTCGTCATAGCGCTTGATAGGATCGTACTTGAGGCTCGTCTGAAAAAGCGTGTGCAACATGTGGAAGCCGGTCTTGTCAGAGGCATACCACGTACGCTTGATCTTCATGCCGCCGAAGGGTCGCACTGCCACAGAACCATCTGCTTCGCGACTCCATGGGCAGCCCCAATGCTCGAGCTGTAGCAGCTCGTTGGGTGCCTCGTTGACGAAGGATTCGACGGCATCCTGATCGCACATCCAGTCAGCGCCAGAGATCGTATCGTAGCAGTGGTCATCGAGACTGTCGTCCGGCTTGATGACAGCCGCAGCGCCACCCTCTGCCGAAACAGTGTGACTCCGCATTGGATACACCTTGGAAATCACGGCGATCTTCAAGGAGGGATCCGTCTCGTAGGCGGCAATGGCCGCTCGGAGGCCTGCACCGCCGCCACCGACAATGAGCACATCGTACTGGGGAATTTCTTCTTGAGCCATCTAGAGAAACCGGCCTTCAAGGTTGCTGGCGCACTGCGAAAGAAATGGGATATCCGTCCAGTAAGTTCCCCAAAGGGCCATGAGATTCCCGGACGGGAGCAGATAATGGATACGGGATGCTCGAGGAGTCGTCAAGCTCGTCAAAAATGACTCTTTGTCACAGGTCGGTCCGACGCCTAGCCAGCTGGTCCCGATCTGGCGATGATCAGATCAGTCTCGTCATTGCCTGAATGGTCTGTTACCTGCACCTGAACAGTCTCGTGACCTAACAGGCTCGTTACCAGCAACCGAAGTCAGTCCCGCAGGTACTTGAAGGCGGGTAGGACCTTTTTCGCCAGGCATTGCATCGAGTCCATCGCCGGTTGATGGCTGAGGAACCCCCAACGCATCCAGCATAGAACCTCTCCGACACCGATCTCTTGCAGCCTGCTCAAGCGCTCCGTGACATATGCCGCGTCGCCCGCCAAGACGCGACGCTCCAGCACCCCTTCCACCTCCTTGGGGTCCACTGCTGGCAAGTCCAGGGAGTGGAAATCGCTCTCCTCCAGAGGCACCGGCCCCATGCCGGCCAGCGCCTTGGCCACCCCCATCGACCAGGCCATGGAAGCGCGCACAGCGTCCCTGGCCGCCTCCGCATCATCGGCGATGTAAATCTGCCGCATCACACCGGGTGACTTCGCGCAGTCCTCGGCTTGCTCCTGCGTGATGTTCCCCGCAGCCACCGCGATCTCGAGGGTCTCCCGATAGAGCACGAGACTGTCACGCACTTGCTCGTCGCCCCCAAGTAGCAGAATTCGGTGTCCCCTTTCGGCGACTGACCGCACACTATCGGGATGGCCCGCCGTAACTGCAATGGGAGGATGTGGCTGTTGTAAGGGTTTTGGAAAGCTGGCGACACCCTCCAGATCGAACAGCTCGCTGCGATGCGTCACCTGAGGCTGCGTCCACAGCTGGCGCACCAGATCCACGATCTCCCAGTGCGTCCCATGCCGAGTCTCAAAGTCGGCGCCCACCATGGAGAACTCGTAGGGCGAATAGCCGGCACCAAATCCGGCGATCACTCGCCCCCCACTCAGCTGATCCACCATCGCCACCTGCTCCGCCAGGGAAACAGGGTGATGCATCGGTGTGATGTGGGCGGCAAAACCAAGGCCGATTCGCTGCGTGCGGGCTGCAATCGCCGCCGCCAGCACCGCCGGACTGCTAGACAACCCATAGCGAGATCCGTGATGTTCGGTGAGCCAGCACGTGTCGAACCCCAGTTCCTCCGCCAGCACCGCTTCGTCAAGCGTCTGCTGCAGCAGCTCCTGCGCCGTCAGCCCCGGGGGATGAGTCAGTAGATGAAAAGTGCCGAATCGCATGGTACCTCCTCAACCGCCTGTGCACGCGCAGAAATGAATTCCTCATTCAAGGCACTGAAAACTAACTGCGTCTCCGCCGTCCGAATAGCCAGTTCCGTCGCAATAAGGTCATTGACTGTCCGGATACTCCACTTGAGTGCATCCACTTTGGCGAAATAACGAGAGCTGAGAAGTAACGGAATAAACAGTTCAGGGTCGTACCTCCCTGCACCTCTCTTTAACAGTCCAGCCAGCACCACCGGCACCAACCCAGTTCAGCCACCAACCTCGGAAAACCCATGGGCGCATCAACCTTGGTGCCGCGATCATGACTTGAGCGACGCCCTGCATAAAGGCAGACAAGGTTGTCACGTGAGAATCGCATACCCGCCACAAGGTGTCCGACGCGGCGCCAACACCTGATCCATGCCCTGCGCCGCCCGACAAGCGAAACAGACAGTTGCCCCGCCCTCGTTGCACACCGACTCTATCCTCAAGGACCATTCAACCCGAGGGGAAGTCAGGCCATGAGCAAGCGCAGTGTCGAGAAATCCTGGGAGCTCCACGAGCGAGCGATCAGCGTCGTGCCCATGGCGACACAGACCCACAGCAAAGCACCGCGCCAGGCCCTGCGGGAAGTGGAGCCCTGCTTTCTCGTTCGTGGTGACGGCTGTCGTGTCTGGGACGTCGACGGCAACGAGTATATCGACTTCCGCAATGGACTTGGACCCGTCAGCCTGGGGTACGCGTATCCATCAGTGAATGAAGCCGTCGCAAGACAGTTGCAGGATGGCGTCGTCTTCAGCTATGCCCATCCTCTCGAAGTCGAAATCGCCGAACGCCTCGTCGACATCATTCCCTGTGCCGAACGCGTACGCTTTCTCAAGACGGGCGGTGAGGCCATGGCCGCCACCCATCGTCTGGCGCGCGGCTTCACCGGACGTGATCACGTTCTCACGTGTGGTTATCACGGCTGGGTGAACAGCATGCGCGAAGGCGTACCGGCCGCAACAAAGTCGACCTATACCGCTTTGCCATGGGGAAATATCGACGCCTTTCAGACCGCGATCGATGCCCAGGGCGCCGACAATATTGCCGCGATCTCCGTCGCCTGCGACTACGCTGGCGTGGAACAAGGTCATCAGTTCTTGCCCGCCCTGCGCACCATGTGTGATCGGATCGGCGCAGTGCTCATTTTCGACGAAATCGTGATGGGTTTTCGACTACGGCGAGCTGGAGCGCAGGAATACTTTGGTGTGACTCCCGACCTGGCTGTCTTTGCCAAAGGCATCTCCAATGGCGTCCCTTTGTCGGCCTACCTGGGTCGCGCAGACATAATGGATGCCGTGGAGAAAGTTGTGATCAGTTCCACCTTCGGTGGTGATACACTTGGACTGGCTGCGGCTGGCGCCGTCCTCGATATCTATGAGCAGGAGGATGTCATCGGCACACTGTGGGCGCGGGGCGAGCAACTGCACAAGGGTTTTGCCACCCTCGCCGAGTCGCAGGGCATTGATGCCCGTTTCGCCGGGCTGCCACCGGTGGGTATGCTGCAATTGCCCGATGGGGTAGATCGCATCCAGTTCGAGGGTGCTTGTCTAGATCGTGGAGTGATCACTTTCAGTGTCTACTATCCAAGCTATTCCCATTCGGAAGCGGATATCGACGCAGCGCTCGGTGTTATGGGCGAAGCCCTGCAGCAAGTGGCGTACGACCCAGTATGAGCGACGAAGCATCCGACGAAACGACCTGGTCTACGATAGGTGATTGGTCAGACGCAGACTCTACAGACGCTGCCACGCCGCCTCCGCACGAGCGTCAGCCGATCGGTCGCGGTCCCTTCGAGTCGACCCTCTTTGATACCAATCTCTCGCCCCTGCGCTACGTCTTCCGCGTTTGGCCCATCGCAACAGTGCCTACCCTGGGTATTGCCACCATCCTGGCTCTTGCAAGCCAGTTATTTGGTTATGAACAGCTCTTTGATCAGAAGCAGTGGGAATTCAACCTCGACTCCCCCCTCTTGCTCTTCGCCGAGATCGTCGTCGGGGCGCCGTTGCTGGAAACCATGCTCATGGCTCCCCTGCTGGCGTTCCTAC
>Ga0114999_10001070_pt1 | contig 38890 bp, 43 predicted proteins | sample ArcticOcean_MG_C_3_FD_89820 | JGI IMG/M metagenome (GOLD analysis project Ga0114999, IMG submission 89820) | Marine microbial communities from western Arctic Ocean - ArcticOcean_MG_CB8_126 | ecosystem: Environmental > Aquatic > Marine > Oceanic | place: Arctic Ocean: Canada Basin | collected...
CCCTTTCTCTTGCTTGTTTGCGGGGCACTGGGTGCAGGGGATCGGGGATGGGCTGGATCTGTGGAGTCAGCTCATATAACCTGCCGAGGATGTTCTCCCACAAGGCTCGTTCCACATCCGGATCTCTGAGCAGGAACTGCGCCCCGGGTGCCAGGCGGCGGGCACGATCGACGGGGTCTCCGATCCGAATCCCCCGGTGGGTGAGGCGTTCATCGATCATCGAAAGGACTCTGCCACCTTCGCAGACGATGATCGGGCGAGGGGGATCAGATCCCTCGGTGGCATTATCCTCGAGGCACCAGCGTTGGGACAGGGCCCAGGCAGGGAATTGGGGGACGTGGAGGCAGGTGAGATCCAATGTTGCACGCACGTTGAGTAGTTAGTAATAGTGAACGTTTGTGCAGTATATTGGAGATGTAGAACAGGGTCAAGGGGCCAAGAGAATTTTGGCCGGCCTGGGGTGGAGGGGAGGGGGTCTTGTTGTCGGCGTGTCTTGGCCGATACCGAAGGTGTCTTTGACCCCGGGTTAAGGGTGTGACGAGTTGGTTACTCATCATAGCTCCGACTATTCTACTTGCTGTACGGTTACGGGAGGAGCAGGTAGGCTCAGTTCGTAAGACCCACCGGGCGAGTCTTCTGTCCTCAACGAACTCATGCCAAATTCGGATTGCATTAGGGTGAGATAGAGATGAAACAGCTATGCACAATCATCACCGGCCTCGGCCGGATCGGTTGGCAGTTCGAATGATGAACTCCTCCAGTCACCAGAAGGTCACACCACGTGCCATCGCCCACTGAACTCACCATCCGCGTAATGACGCAGGCAGATATCTTCGCCGTTGTCGCCATCATCACCGATTTCTCCGTGGACGACGGCAGACTGGCAGAGGACTACTACGAGCAATACTTCCGTTCAGATGGCCATGGGGACGAACAGAATTACGTCGCTATCATCGGGGACGAGGTCGTTGGTGTGACCGGTCTGTATCCCGACAAGTATGAGTGGCCCGGTATCCTCTGGCTTAACTGGTTCTATGTCAGTTCCGCACACAGGCGCAAGGGCATTGGTGGCTCTTTATTGGACTTCACGATCAAGACTGCAGAGGGTCTCGGCTGTCGGAAGTTGTATCTCGATACGAGCAGTGACTCCGATTATGCGGCAGCCGTTTCCAAGTATGAGAAGAGTGGCTTTGTGCGTGAAGGAGAGTTGAAGGACTACTATGCTAAGGGTGATCACTACCTGATCTATGGATTGAGCCTTCCTTCAGCAGGCTGATTCGAAGAAACTCGATCACCGATCACCGGCCGCCGTGACGGAGCGATCCTGCCAATGACCTGGACCACCGAACTGGCTTTGGAAACTGAGCGACTGACTCGTCGTGCTCTTGCAAGAGGGCGAGCGTCTTCGTCTGGGAGGCTGCCACAGGGCCGACCTACTCGGTGATCTGCTGAGTCGCAACGATCTGCGTGGTGTCTTCAGCCACGGCACGCAGCGTATCATCGAGAAAGCGAAGCAGACGGGTATCGCGACGATGGCGACACGCAATCACGGTTCTCCCATGGCTTTCAGTGCCCCGGCAGGGGAGGAGAGTTCGCCGGTCCTCGACTTTGGCGCTAAGATGGATCTGTCGCCAAGGGATCGGCATCGCAAGACGATCGATGCCCTTGCACCAGGATTGGTGCTGCGTTGTATTGGGATGGGCGAAATCTGTCAGTCCTGGGGTGGCTTGCTGTGCGGTTTGCCAATGAATGCAGCAGACGGACCATTTGACTGGCCCGGCGCCAACCAGGGGTCGATGGTCATCACCTTTCGCATCGATCTCTTCATCGATCCTGCCGAATTTCGCGCGCAGATGGATGAATACGTTCGTGCCGTGCGTGAGTTGACGCCTCTCGATGGATTCAAAGCCAGCTACATGGCTGGTGGTGTAGAAGCGGAACTGGAGACGTCTTACCGAACGGAGGGAATACCTATGGGTGTTGGACATCGTGAATCACTGGAAATCCTTGCAGGAGAAATTGGTATGGAGGTCCCATGGTAGATCAGACACAAGCACCTGTGCTCTCAGCGGCAGATCATACGTTCTGGCAGGAGAATGGCTACCTCGTCATTGACGACGTAGTCCCACAAGAGGTCTGCGAAGCGGCGAAGGAAGATATCATTGCCTATCTGGGACTCGATGCCCACGCGCCTGTTGCCGACCACTATGACAAGGTTTTGCCCGATGATCGCGGCGGATTCGTCAATCTGACACAGTCACAGGGTTTGTGGGATGCCCGGCAGAGTCCGCGCCTGCACCAGGCCTTCGCCGAGATTTACGGCTCGCATAAGCTCTGGGTCACTACGGATCAGGCACATATGAAATTGCCCTACCGACAAGTGATCGAAGAAGACGGCACGTCGCGCAGCTGGGGCGATGGCGGGATCTATTTTGGACCGGGGGATGAGCGCAACGAGATCGGTGGTCTGCACTGGGATGTGGGTGGCGGCGGTGATCAGGATCCCGAAACGGCAGCGCGCAAGAAGAGGGGCGAGTCCACGGGTGGCTTGTGGGCTGGTGCGGGACTGCCCAGCATGTTGGAATTTGGTGACGGCCACCCCTGTGGGCCCCAGGGCGTGCTCTATCTCAACGACCGGGACGAGGACGGTGGCGGCTTTCGCTGTGTGCCTGGCTTCCACAGGCAGATCAACGACTGGCTCGCGACGTTAGCCCCAGATCGCAGCCTGGAATCGAGTGACGAAGGCAATTGGATCGCGACCCACCCGGATCTGCAGGGGATTCTTGCCGAGGCGCGCACGATTCCGGCCAAAGCCGGTAGCATCGTCATCTGGCATCGATTGCTGCCTCATTCCAATGGCCGCAACCTCTCCGACTCGCCGCGTTTCGCCCAGTACATCACGATGGACATCGCGCCCGCCGATCCGGATGAATTTGAAAAGCAAAGCAAGTCACGAGTAGACATGTGGCAGAAGACAGGTGAAGGGTGGCAGGCGCCCATATCAGATAACCCGCGTCAGGCGCGCTGGCAACAATGGGAATCGAGCCGGCCACCGGCACAGCTGACGACCTTGGGCAAGAAACTGATCGGCGCTCTGCCATGGGATTGAGATGGGCCAGTTTGAGAATCCAATGAACGACGCGACGATCTACATCCCGGTTCAGGATTGGGACAATACGTCTGACCTGCCGTCAGGATGGCAACCACCGTTGGGTTGGAAGTACGCCAAGCGACTCGTGTTGATGAACGAGACCGAGCACGATCGCAGCGGCGAACCCATGGAGGTCGACGTAGACATTCACGCCCACCAGATCACCGATCTGCGGCGTGAGATCCGTGTTGGGCGTGTCGACATGGGGCGGCCCATGGCGATCGTTGCCAGTCAGATTCAACAACTGGCTGTGGAAGATAAAACACTGCGGTGTCGATTGTTCTTCCTTGCCGATGTCGCCGCCAATGAATCCACGTCCTACGTCGTGCTCTACGGGAATTCGGACGCGCCAGAGCCCGCCATCCAGACCGATCTGCTTGTCAGTGGGGAGGGCTATGCGCTGACGATCGAGAACGAGCATTATCGCGCCGAGCTCTCAGCACTCAGTGGCAACTGGAAGAGTCACAATCCGAAAGGCTGGCAGGCGAGCCTCGACAGCGGTGGCGGGCATGGTGTCGAAGGGACCATCCATTGGGGGCCGGATTGGAGTGAAGAGAAGGTGGGGCGCTATCGCATCACCAGCTGGGACGGGCCCCCCATGTTCGAATACGAGGTGGAAAGCGGTCCCGTCTGTGTGCGGGTGTCACGTCGAGGACATCCGATTCTCTCTCTCGGCCCACAGATCGGACGTCCTCACAAGGTGATGGCCACCGTCGTCTACACCTTCTGGGCGGGTCAGCCCTACGTCATCATGGAGTCAAAACTCGACGTCCTCGAGGACGTTCGATTCCGCGACTGTCGCAACGATGAGTTCGTCATCGGTGAACAGATGCCGGACCGCGCCTGGATGGATCCCGACGGGACGATTGGTTTTGACGCCAAGGGTTGGGATCAAGAGGATCCGCGTTTCATGACGCATTTCAATCGGGCGACAGGAGAGGGATTTGGCAGTGTCCATCTGGAATTCGAGAACACCAATTCCAACTTCACCGAACCCGATGGAGCCGGATTTTCTCGCACAGGAGTCTGGGTTCGTTCACCCGTGCATCATGGCAACATGGTGGCGGGAGACTATGTGTATGAGAAGAACGCCTATGTCCTGCATCGCTTCGTCGAAGGTGACCAGCACATGGGGTTCGGCGATCTTGTCAGTCACCAGCAGCGTCTGCTGCGCCCCATTGGCCAGGCTGAGATGACATCGCATCCTAGACCCGTCAGCCATGAAAACGTGATGGATGCTCTGCGGGGGACGAACGAGTTCGAGCTCTATTTGTTGGGATCGCCATGGGGTCAACGACAACTGAGTTTTGTCGATATCGGCATCATCCAGCAGGTCGAAGTGAATGGCGATGATATCCGTATCGACCTGATCATGCCCTATGAGGGGCGTGCGACCTGGTTTGATTGGTTTGCGGCATGCATTAAGGAACAATTCACCGCGCGCCTGCAGAATGTGGGCAACCTGGATATCCAACTCGTGCACGAACCCAAGTGGACACCACAACAGATGACGGATCGTGCCAGAAGAGCCATCGATCCGCAATGCAACTGAGACAAAAATGTCATCAAAGAATGTAGGAATGCAGATCGACCAAGAGCCTCAATTCTTCATCGATGACCACATCGTGGACAACCGTTGGGGTGTCGAATGGCTGACGGAGACTGTTACACGTGTGTTCCATACGCCGGTCAAACACGAGGCCAATCCGCTGGTCGCCGGCAAAGGGGGCCACATCAATGTCGTACGGGATGAGGAAGCGGATCTGTATCGCATGTGGTATACAGATTATTGGGACCAGAGCTTCGAGCCCCGGTTGTACACCTACGCCATCGCCTATGCCGAATCGAAAGACGGTGTCGATTGGCACCTGCCGCACATCGGCAAACACGAGTTCAAAGGCACGAAGGACAACAACATCGTCTTGTTGGGGCCGACAGGTGGACGTGCAGAAGCAGCCTTCGTGTTGGATCTCCCCGACGACATGCGACGCGGATACAAGTATGTCGCGGTGTATATGACAGACGATCCAAAGAGCACACGGCTGATCGGTTCCCAGGACGGGATCACCTGGGAACGGGACAGCGACATGAGCATTGCCACGGGCTTCACCCCCGATGCGCATCACAGCATTGTCTGGGATCCAAAGATCGAACGTTTCGTGTGGTTTACGCGGGCGACCAACATTTATCGCAATCGCGGTGAGCGACGCAAGCTGGCACGCCTTGAACACACGAGTCTTTGGGAAGAGTGGCCGATTCGCACGGAGAATGTCCTGCTGCCGGATCAGATCGATGCGCAAACCTTACACAATTATTTCTACAGCATGCCAACACGGTATCATGCGGGCATCTATTGGGGATTCCTGTGGTCCTATCGCCACCAGGAAGACATCTTCGTGTCTCTTGCTTTTAGTCGCGATGGACGAAACTTCCAGCGACCGGCTGATCGCCCTGCTCTCATCTCACCCGGTGACGAAGGCGACTGGGATGGCGGCATGGTCACCGCATCGGGTTGGGTGGAGGTCGGTGATGAGTGGTGGATCTACTTCAGCGGCACCGACGGTCGCCACAAGGAGCGCGAACCCGTGCCCGGCATCGGGCTGGCACGCATGCGCAAGGAAGGGTTCGCGTCCTTGCGCAGCCCCGCAGGTGGCGGCTTCATCGTGACGAAGACATTCATCTGCCCCGGGGACAGACTGTTCGTCAACGTTGACGCGACGCAGGGTGAGCTCAGTGTGCGTGTAACGGATTACGAACGACAAGCACTGCCCGGGTTTGAAGCCAATGGCCTGCCGCTGTCGGGGGATCACGTGCGGCACGAAGTGACCTGGAACGACAGGCAACTGGAAACGCTGCGTGGGCAGGAGATCCGTCTCGAATTCGAGATGAAGGGTGTCGTCGATCTCTACAGTTTCTGCTTTACGACGCAGCAGTGATGCGGCGCGTGTCACTCATTGTCTAGTAACAGATGCTGCCTGTCCGCGCGAAAAGACCCTTTTAGTTTCTCGCGCCACGCTGAGCGGACCTCACGCAGGTTGTGATTGCCACTGGTCTGTTTCATCATCCCCAGGGGGCAAAAGTTGACGAACATGATCTTGCGCGACTGTGTGTCGATGTTCGTGCTGCCACAGTGCACGACGGCGGTGCTGAAGGCGGCTGCTTGACCTCGTTTGGCCACGATCGGTGTCAATTCAGTAAAGGTCAGCTCCTGCGGTAGATCGTCGAATCTTGTCGGTTGTGCTTTGACGGGCTCCTTACCGTGTTCACGTAGCCATGCGGCGATCACGCGATGGCTGCCGAGGCGCACGAAGGTGTTGCCGCGTCCTTCCGGCAGGTCATCGACGATGACCATCATCATCGCCAACATGCGTCGTGGCGTGGATTCCATCTCTTCGATGCTGAACTGAATGTCTACATGTTCACTCTGCGTTTCCCATTCGGTGGCGTCTTCCGGTCGCTTGAACAGACAGGCTGAGGAATTGAGTACGACTTCGTCGGCACCGAGCATGACCTTCGCTGCGGCTTCGAGATTCGGATGTTGCAGAACATCGATCAGACCAGGTTCGTCGAAATACTGCGTGATGCCATTCGTCTTTTCACCGTGTGTGTAGAGGTGGTCGAAGCCGGCACTGGCTGCAACCATCTCTTGCTCGGTGCAAACGTCATCGATCAAGGTGAGTCCGTCGTTGACGAATTGATCTATGTGTTTCTGTTCGATCTGCATTGATTTGGGATCCTTGGCGGATAGCACGGTAGGTGGCTGCGCATGTTGATGGCTACACAGCGCCTATGATGCTGATGACACAATACGACGCTGATACACGATACGATCTGGAGGGTGGGTAAATGAGGAATGGGTGGTTTCACTGAGTAGCGTGGGCGATGACCGATCGGTGCCGCCCTGGGTCCCGGCTGATATAGGACCGGGTCCCCGGCGTACAACGAAATCTGGATATAGGCCAAGAAAGTAAGACAAGTGTCCGTGTTGCTGCATGCCAGATGCCAGATGCCTGGATCTATCGGCGTCCTGGACGATACGGTTTTGTTTCGGCTGCGGGTTTTGCCGCCGACGGCACTGAGTCTGGAGGGGCTGAACCCGCTCCACTTTAAAACCCTCCTTGAGGAGCCGCCCTATCGCTATGTGCTGGGGTTGGCCGGACAATTCTGGCGACCTTCAGGACACCTGCTCGACTTTGATCCTCAAACATTCACGACGCTGGAGCCGCCAGGATTCGCCAAGGCGATCTGGTCTTTTAAGATCGAAGTCCTGACACCGACCCGGTGTACCATTCGCACGATGACGCGTGTTCACTGTATCGATGACACGGCGCGCCGGAGTTTTCGACGCTACGGGCGATTTATCGGACCCTTCAGTGGGCTGACACGTCGTCGGATGCTCCACTTGATCAAGAAATCCGCCGAGAGCCCGGTCGATGAAGGTTAGTTAGTTAGTCGACCGGCCCGATCAAGCGACTGCCGCTTGTCCCGGATTGTATTCGATCCGTCGCAGGAAGCGCTCACCGATGTCGTAGTCAGGCTGGCCAGACAGATAACGCCACAACTTCACGCGGTGCATCAATTCGTAGCGGTGTTCGTTGCCTTCCCAACCGTGATTCGTATTGAGGATTCCGGGAATCGCTGGATCGTCAAGATCGGACGTGTCGAAGTTGCGAATCTGGGGCCGTGTGGGATTCAGGCGCAGCTTGAACATGTAGCGATCTTGGTCCGTGTGGTTGCTGCGCGCTCCATGCCACACACGTGTGTTCCACACATACATCGTGCCCCCGGGGCAAGTTGCCCAGATCTTGCCGCGCATGTGCTGATACAGACCGATCTCGCCTGTGCGCACGTTGCGATACTGGGTACCGGGTACCAGGAAGGTGCCACCCATTTCGTCTGTCGTGTCCACGGGGAAGAAAGACAGCTGGATGTCGAAGTAGTTCTCACGAAAGTCGATGACGGAATCCTGATGCGCATCGGGTCCCTTCATCTGCTTGCCCTTTACCAGATGGGCCGCATGATGATCATAGAGTGGGTCCGGCCCAATCAGAGAGTGTATCAATCCCTGGACCTGCGGCAGACGGAAAGCGTCGCCGAGAGGGGTGTTCTTCGGCCATGTTTCCTCGAGGGGTGAGCCGACGGCCATGTAACCACCGAAGGTGGGCATTTCATCGCGACAGGCCTGACACAGATCTTTCGGAATCATATCCTCGAATTTCAGGTATCCCGAGGCGACGAATTGTGCCATCTGTTTGGAATTCAGTAGATGTTCGGTCATTTCGACTCTATCCCTCTTCCTGCAATTCGTTGAATCTCGACAACACAGTCTGATATGGGAGGGGTCCCAATTCGTAGCCATCTTCCGGCATACGATGCTTGAGCTCAGACATTTGCAGCACTTGCCAGCCGTCACGCATCGCTTCCATCGCCGTGTTGTAAGGGGGGGCTGCTTCTTCTACCAAATCCTGAATTCGAGTTCCCTTCGACGCTTCATAACGTGCCCAGGCGACGACCTGCGAATCGAGGGCGGGAGCGGTCTGGAACAGGACGATGATGTCTTGGACGGAAGGCATGGAGCGGTCTCAATTTCTTGAATGTCGAATGAATACAGCTTCTGAGGGGGAAGGTAGAAACAGGTCAGCAAAACGGCCAGTCGCAGCATGGCAGAGCAGAATTCAAACCCGCTAGATTACAACCCAGACACCGACCAGACACAGCAACATCCCTGAGGCAATCCAGCGCGTGATCGGTTCCTTGAGGAAGATGGCGGCCATGATCATGCCAAACAGTGGCGAACTGGAGGTAAGGGTGACGACTTTCGCCGGACTCGCCTGAGAAATGGCATAGATGAAGAGGTTGGCGCCCAAACCCAAACCCAATACGCCCGTCATGCCGACAATGAGAAAGCTGCGCCAGCTGATGCCGCGCATGCGTCGATTGCCACTCGGCACCACACGAACCAGATAGACAAGCAGGGCGATCAATGGCATACGGATGGCGTTTGCCTGCAGGGAACTCATGTGAACGGTCGCCGGCTTGAGCAGGGTCGCAGAAAATCCCCACATGAGGGAGGCGACCAGGGCCAGAGCGATGCCAAAGTACAGGCGTGCGCTGGTGTCCGTCTCTGGGTTACCATAGGAGAGACAAACCACACCCAGAACCACCAGGCCACCCCCGATCGCCAGTGATGGCTCGAAGGGATAGTCCAACAAGACCGTCTGCCAAAAGAGCGTGGTCAGGGGGAACGTTCCCGTGAGGGCCATCGTGCGCGAGATACCGATTTCTTTGATGGCGACCAGATAGAGCGTGTCCCCGAAAGCGATACCGACGCTGAAGGAGGCGAAGAGCATGCCCCACTCCGCGGCTGACACGTCCAGCAGGCTGGATAGAGCCGCCGAGTCGAAGGGCAGAGCAACCCACATGGTTAGCCCTGCCAAGCCGCAGCGAATCGTGTTCATTGCCGCGGGCGACACCCGCTCTGACTGGGTACGTAGCACCAGTCCATTGAAGGCCCAGATAAACGCACAGATCAGGGCGGCCCACTCGGCGGAAGAGATCGCGATCAAGCCCTATCTTCTGTTTGAGAAGGATGGCAAAATGGCGAGGATAGGTAGCTAGTCACCTGCATCCTCAGATGGCGCGCAACTGCTAATGTAGCGTAACTACCTGATGATCATTCGGGACTCCCGTCCCCCTGACTCTTACTGGAGCGACCCGCTCATGTTGAACATTGGATTTATCGCCTGCGGTGGGATTGCCCGCCATCATGCCAGTCGTCTGGCCAATGTGCGTGGCGCGCGCATCATCGCCTGCGCCGACACCTCTGCCGAGTCGGCCGAGTCCTTTGCTGCAGAATTCGGTGAACCGGGTGCTTCCACCTACACGGACTATCGACGCATGCTGCGCCGTGCCGATCTGCATGCCATCTGGGTCTGCACGCCCACTTTTCTGCATGCCCCAGCGGTGATCGCGGCGGCCAAGGCAGGCAAGCACATCTTTTGCGAAAAGCCGATGGCCATGAAGCCGGGCGACGCCCAGCGAATGGCGGCAGAGGTCGACAAGGCGGGTGTCCGATTCACCATGGGATTTGTGCGGCGCTTCTGCCCCGAATGGGGCAAGATGAAACAGATCGTGCAGTCCGGTACGTTGGGCTCGCCGGTGATCTGGCGCTTTGCTGCAGGGGGCAAACCGCCGAACCAGTGGTTCCGCGATGAGAACAAAGGCGGCGGTCCGCTGCTTGACGGGGCGATTCACAACTACGACTTCGCTCTGCAAATGTTAGGACCGGTGGCGTCGGTGCAGGCCTCATCCTGCCAATTCGACTCGACCAGTGTTGGTGCCGACACCGCCTCGGCGATCTTGAATTTTGCCTCAGGTGATCAGCACACACTCATCTGGTCGTGGGGGATGGCAAAGGACGCGCCAGCGGCATCGCTCAACGATCTGATTGGTCCGAAGGGTACGCTGCAATTCGGCATGACCGCCGATAAGGCACCGAAAGGCTTCAGCGCCAAGACGCACGGCGCCTTCACCTTTAAGGGGGCGGGCGGCAAACAGAGAGTCTTCACCTACAAGCGGAGCGACATGTTTCTCGAGCAGGCCAAACACGTGGTCGCTCATTTCGAGAAGAATGAGCAACCTCTGGCGACAGCGGCCGACGGGATCGCCGCGCTCGAGGTCGGTCTTTCCGTGCTCAAATCAGGTAAGTCACAGCGCACCATCAGACTGTAGCATGTAACAGACTGTCGGCACAGAACGCGACACGATCCTTAGGTTGCAGCCAGTGCGCACGAGGCACTCAAAGCCCTCTCCCTGATCGACGTGGACTACGAAATCCTGTCCGCCGTGTTCAATGCGGCTGATGCGATGCGCCCGGAGGCGCCGATTCTGCATGAGGACCTGCAGAAATTGATGGATCCCGACAGCCTTCAATTAGAGACCTGGCCCGCCAATGTGGGCAATCATTTCGAACTAGATCTCGGAGATGTCGCCGCCGATTTTTCCGCCGCCAAAGTGACGGTAGAAACCACGACAACAACCAAGGCCGTGCATCAGGGGTATATCGAGCCTCATGCCGGCACTGCCCGTTGGAGTGAAGACGGTCGCCTGACCGTGTGGAGCAGTGGCCAGGGATATTTCGCGGTGCGAGATGCTGTGGCCGCGCTGCTGGCGCGCAAGGCACGCCAAGCGGTGAAGATTGCCATGCCGCGAATCGATGTGTTTGAGGGCACCGGACCTGCGTCCGGGACGCAAATCACGATCAAGCTCGGCGCGACGGAAGACGGGAGACTGACGGCCGCTCGCTCACATGGTCTACGAGGCGGGAGGGTTTCCTGGTTCATCCGTCATGGGGGGCGCCCGTTGTGTGTTCTCGCCCTATGATATTTCGCACTGCCTGATCGAAGGCTATGATGTCGTCGTCAATCGACCCAAGACCGCCGCTTATCGAGCACCTGGCACGCCGGCGGCGGCGATGGCTATGGAGACGGCTCTCGACGAATTGGCCGAGAAACTCGGCATGGATCCCCTCGAGTTGCGGGCAAAGAACACGGCACGCGAGGGCCCCCGCCGAATCTCTGGTGCCAACGGTTTTTATCCCACGCCGGCTTCGACCACTGACAGCTGGGCAAGCGCAGGTCGAAGTGGCGGGAGAAACTGTTCGCCAGGTCATTGAAGCGCTCGAAGAGCATTTTCCGGGGGTCAAAGCACGACTGTACGATACCGACCGCGATGCCTTGGTACGCGGCATCGCCGTCAGTGTCGATGGGATTAGCGGTGAACTTGGCTTGCTGGAGACGGTTGCTCCGGACGCGGAGGTCCACTTCCTGGTGGCGATCGCCGGCGGAGGACGACCACCGACCGACCAAGAAATCTGCAAAATTCTACCGCCGCGCACTTCGTCTGCCGGCTTGCGCACAACATTTCGGATCACGGCTTCGATCTTGCCCGCTGATACGCCACTCTGCACGGCACAGACCAGGCGCACTCGACGATTTTCGCAGAGGAACTCTCCATTACTGCAGGACCGTAGGTACTCCATCTGCCTCAAGCGAGGCCTGTGCAGCCTCCAGAACCCGTACGACCCGCATTCCGTCCCGGCCATCGCTTCTCGGCGTGTCACCAGACTGCACGCAGCTCACGAAGTGCTGTGCTTCCAGTTTCAAGGGTTCTGCCGGGCTGATGTACGGTATGACAACATCTCCGAAGCGCAAGGTGATCGACTCACCATAGCTCTCATAGAGCGCTTCCGAGCTGCTCTTTTGCTCGGCTGCCTTGTCGTAGATCCTCACTTTCTCAGAACTCTCCATGTCATCGAAGACGACCATCTTCTTCGTACCCACGACGGTCAGCTTCCGCACTTTGTGCGGATCGAGCCAACTTACCTGAACTTGGGCCATCTTTCCGTCGGAGAAACGCAGGTTGGCAAAGACCACGTCTTCAATACCCTTCTGCAAATAACACGCTCCGCGTGCACTGACCGACTCGGGTTCCTCTTCCAGCAAATACAGAATGATGGAAATGTCGTGTGGTGCCAGACTCCAGAGTGCGTTTTCGTCTTTGCGCACCACGCCGAGGTTCACTCGTTCGGCATAGACGTATAGGATGTCGCCAAGTTCTTCTTCTTCGATCAGCTTCTTCAGCAAGTCGACGGCGGGGTGGTACTCCAGAAGGTGTCCGACCATGAGCGTCAAATCCTTGGCCTCTGCGAGCTCCGTAAGGGCGCGTGCTTTCTCAAGGCTCAGGGCGATCGGCTTTTCCACGTAAACGTGTTTTCCCGCCACAAGGGCCCGATGTGCCGACTCGAAATGCTCGACTGTGGGAACCGCGAGCACGACAGCCTGGATCTCGGAGTCATCGAGCACCGTGCTGTAGTCGGTCGTGATACCAGCTTGTGGATACTGCATGGACATCTTCTCCAGGACAGATTCACTGGCATCGCAGATTGTTTTGAGGCGAACATCCGGAAGAGAAGCGAACGTCCGGGTCAGATTTCGTCCCCAATTTCCAGCCCCGACACAGGCCAGTGTCAACTTGGACATGCTCGCAAATTCTCCTTCAAACCGTTGGTTCATTGAGGTGAATGGCAGTCACTGGTACTGCCCTGGTTGCCTGGTACACTCACAGACCTCAGTCCACATTTGCTTCCATTGACGTGGATGCCAGAAGTTCACGGTACACATTCGCCTGACCCTCCTCTGCAGATCGAGGTGCGAACGTCTTCTCCGCGTAGGCCCGACCACGCCTACCCAATTCCATACGTTCACGTCTACCGTCAAGAAGACGACGCAGAGCTTCGTAGTAGCCTTCAGGTGTGTCTTCCACACGCTCCAACCACGGACCTGAGAGCTCCGGCACGGGTCGGACCTGATCACGATTAATGACGACGGGAAGTCCGAGCCACAGAGCTTCCATTACCGTTTTTGGGATTCCGGGATAGGCGTTGTGTACGGCGAAAATGTCATAGTCAATCAATTCCGCACACAACCTCTCATTCGCCATCGCGCCGACGAACTCCACCTTGTCCTGGAGTCCCAGTCGTTGCACAAGTCTTCGAAGGTCCTCATGCCCCTCACCGTGCCCAATGAGTACGAGACGGGCGTCGAGTTGCTCAAACGCACGAATCAGAGAACCAGGTTCTTTGCCACGAATCTGCCTACCCACACTAACCACTCTTGGCGGCGAGGACAGACCGTAGTTGTCCTTGAAAGCCTCAGTCGTGGGGCAGATGGTGTTGTAGATGACCTCGATCCGTCGAGCGCCGTAGTGGGTGGCGCATTCGCGCAACGACTCGTAGACGACAATCACGACATCGGCCCGGGGCATGGCGTAGCGCGCGTAGCGCCGCTCCCATTGAGTAAGCCAGCGGCGCGGGCCGTGAGCCAACCGACGCAGATGATCTTCCCGATCGGAATGCAGGGACATCACGTGAGGAACGCCGATCTCTTCGGAGATGCGGGCACCCAAGTATCCTGTCACCCGATCACCTGTGCGCACCACATCGACGCCGATGCGACGGGCCAAGTCGACCGCTCGCCTCGCCCACAGGCCGACAAGCAGTGGTGACAGGGCCATCTGTAGGCGATCGTCGCCCATCCAGAGGCGATGTACGTGTAACCGCGCACGGCCGCTGGCGATCGCAATACGAGTTGGATCTACTAGGTCGTTGTTGGTCGTGAGGAGGTGGACCTCATCGAAAACATCACCCGGATTGTAGTAACGTGCCGTGATTTCGCCCTTGGTGGCGAGAAGGCTTAATCGGTCAGACAGAATGAACAGCAGCGTCGCCATATCTATACAAAGAACAGGGGAATTTCGTCGGGCATGTGAACCAGTCGGGAAGTTATTACTGATTTAAAACAAAGATAGCTACATCGTTAGGCAAACATAGCTACATCGCACCGTCAATGCCTTCGTGGAAGTTGCGCCGGATAATGGACACCCGAAGTGATGGCACTGAGGCGAGTGTAGGTGTATTGTGAGTCTGCAACGATGGGCATACTCTCGATCTTAGTTGAAACAGCACAGGCTCCAATCGTTGCATATTGATACGAGAGTCCTGCGAAAGAAGTCTCGAATCCGTAACAAAAGGAGCCTGCAATGGCCAAATGATCAGCACGAAAGAAACGGGTCAGACGAGTGGTGAACATTGGCGACGTGGCCCCCGACTGTGGCGTGAGTGGATGAACTGGATGGTCGGATCGAGGCGATCCCGCTGTTGATGGGTCTGGGTTTGCAGGCCGTCTCTGAGGAACTGGAGCGGGCTGTGGTTGAGTTGGCCGGTGCGCGCTATCAGCGCAAGGCAGCGGATCAGCCACTGCGGCGCTGGGGATCGCAACGTGGCTCGGTGCATTGAGAACGTCAACAGCCTGCTACAGCAGTTGCACAACGTGCGACGCTGGACCAATTCCGCACAGCGTCACCGTTGGGTCGCCACGGCGTTGCTCGACATTGAGCCGCGCCTGTGAAGGATCAAAGGATATCGACACCTGCCGATGCTTCGACAAGCATTACAAGCCGAACTCGGTATCAAGCTGCTCGCAAAAGCGGGCTGACACTTTCACAAGAGTCCGTGCGTTTCAACTGAAAATGAGACTTGACCCAACGATGCGTACCAGAAGGTCAGGCAACGACGAAGCATTGCGTCACCGGTGTGGACTGTATGGCGAGCTAGTCAAGAGGCCGGACAACCAGAGCACGACCATCCAGAGGGAACCGTGATGATCCGACTGTTCACCTGTCGTATGAGGTGCATTGCTCTGCTGGCGCTATCGTTTCTCGTCGTCGCTGTGGCCTGTGGCTATCTCAGCGGTTTGGGTGCGATGGGGGCCAGCGCTGTCGGCGAGCGACTGACTCGTATGCAGGCATCATCACAATGGACGGGTGAGCACTTCGCCAACACCCTGCCAAGTATCGAACCTGCACTATGGCCAGCAACCGTTGCCTGGTTCACCGGTAGCAGTCCCTACGCCATCCCGGCAAGGCCGCCACCCATTCTGCGGCGCAGTGCCAGCGGTTTTGAGTCATCACCGGCGAGTGGTTTGCGCATCACCTGGTTGGGACACTCGACCCTGCTCGTTGAGATCGACAGTTATCGGATTCTCATCGATCCTGTCTGGGGGGAGCGCACCTCACCCTTTACATGGATGGGCCCCGAGAGATTTCACGAACCACCGCTGCCCTGGAATGAATTACCAACTCTCGATGCAGTCCTCATTTCTCACGACCACTACGATCACCTGGACATGCCGACGATCCGGCGACTCATCGACTCCGATGTGCCGATTCTTGTTCCCCTTGGCGTGGGGGCTCATCTCGAACACTGGCAGATCCCCGCGGAGCGAATCATCGAGCACGATTGGTGGGACGAATACCAGATCGGCAACCTGCGTTTGGTGACCACCCCGGCGCGGCACTTTTCCGGTCGGTCCATGCTGATGACGGATCGCATGCAGACGCTTTGGGCCGGTTGGGCACTGATCGGTCCCGAGCACCGCATCTACTACAGTGGTGATACAGCGATGTTCCCGGGATTTCATGAGATCGGCCAAAGACTCGGTCCCTTTGACGCCACCATGATCGAGTCGGGTGCCTACAATCAACTCTGGCGCGATGTGCACGTCGGCCCCGAACAGGCGGTACAGGCGCATGTGATGGTTGGTGGCCAGGTGATGATCCCCGTCCACTGGGGCACCTTCGATCTCGCTTTGCACAGCTGGACGGAACCGGTTGAGCGGGTGCTGATCGCGGCTCAGCGTTATGGTGTGACCGTTGCTGCGCCACAACCGGGGCAAAGCATCGAACCGGCAAGCGTGCTGCCACCGACTCGCTGGTGGCCAGCGATCCAATGGGAGACAGCGGCAGAGGCGCCCGTCGTTTCGTCGAATCTGAATCCCGCGCTGCTGCCGCAGCCCGGCTCCTGAGGTGCTCATTTTCAAGACAACATTCGCGCAGCATGCAGATGAATGACACAGAAGGGCAGGGTCCCTTGAGTGAGCTTAGCTATCAGCCGCAGTCGGTTCGGATGGTCTGCGATGGGTTTGAGGGTGTGCCGCAGGTGGCGTTGCCTGCGGGATATCGTTTTCGAGCGTATCGCATGGGGGATGATGCTGTGTGGATGGAGATTCAGCGGGCAGCGGAGCCCTTCTTCACCATCGTCGAGGGGCTGTTCGAGAGTGAGTACGGGTCGCATCGTGAGGCGCGGGCCGAGCGGATGTGGTTCGTCGAGACCGATGAGGGGACACCGGTCGGCAGTATCAGTGCGTGGTGGGAATCCGGGTCGGATGTGCCCAATGATCGTGGGCGGATTCATTGGGTTGTCATACATCCCGATCATCAGCGACGGGCCTTGAGCAAACCGATGATGACACTCGCCATGAACTACATGTCACAGCATCACCCCGGCGCTGTGTTGGGCACTTCGTCGGGGCGGCCCTGGGCAGTGAAGGTCTATCTGGATTTTGGTTTTCTACCGGATCCGCCAGATCTTGACGATGCCGAGACCTTGCAGGCGTGGCGCGATGTGCAGTCGGTGATCGACCACCCCGCGTTGGTGCCGTTTCTGAACTGAGTCGGTGCTCGATCAGCCCGCGCCTGTGCCGCATCGACTTGAAGCGGTTCGGGTTGGTCTACCGACCGAAGCTGATCTGGTGTGTGCCCGCTGGGACGTGAATCGTCTGCGCCGTGCTCTGCGTCGACTGGTCCCGTGTCTGATCGGCACTTGCTCGGGGTGCCACCGTTTCGCCGTCGATCCGTATCGGCCGCGCTGTCATAAACAGCACCTCTGTGCCCGGCGATACGATCTGGCCTGAATCTCCTTGCAAGACGATGCTGATCGGCTCTTCCGCTTCGAATCCGACAGCCTGCGGTGCGATCAGCTTGCGTGCCTGTCGTGCGAAATAGTAGACGGCACGCTTGTCCTTCAATCGCACGAGTGCCGCACGGCCTACCATCTCCACAGCGGCATGTTTCGCCGAACTTTCCCCATCGCTCACTAGGGCCACATCGTCGATCTCATGGTTGTGATGGATTGTCACGCCTGAGTAGCCATCACCTCCGATGCGACTCATTTGCGGGGCTGACGCGACCCCCTCGTGCGGGAACAGGACAGTCAAGGCCTGCGTCGACTCGGCGTCGAAATCGAACTCGGCGTGCAGATACATCGGTGCCTGCTCAAACTGGGACAGGCCACCGCGTTTGAGTCTGGTACCCTCACCGGTCGGTGTGGCGACGAAGATCGTGAGGAAAAGATCGTCATCGAATCCCCAGCGGTAGTGGGTCCCGGGGGTAACGACCTGGTCGTGATTCGACGCGGGGTGCAGGGCTAGGCGAAGAGGCGTGGGGGATGCGTCGACATCTTTCAGTGTGTCAGCCAGTGTGGTGCCCGCAGCATCACCGTCCGCATCGCCAGCGACTGAACCTTCTGCAGCGGCGAGTGTCATCTCGTCGATGAGCAAGAAGTAAGGGCGCGTATCACTCTCACGGTCCTTCACCAACACGACACTGCGCACGTGATGGCCACCCTTCACCGCCGCCGCGGCATCTCCGGCTACGTAATCGACAGCCGGCTGCAGGATGCCTTCTTGTAACCCACCGCCCGTCTTGGAGACGTGCGGTTCGTCGCGATCCAGGTAGGCAATGTTGCCTCCCACGGCGTAGTCCCATTCCGGTCGGATATCGAAACGACTCAAATAGGGCCAGCTGAACTCAGCGGCCGCATTCCCCCAACCCTCGTATCCCGTATTGCGCAGCAAGGTCTGGCCGTAGCCGGTCAGGTGGATCGCGTTGATCTCATAGTGGTCGTGGCGAAAGGCACGATTCGTCGACCACAGTGCTGCCATGAGCGCATCCTCTGTGTCGTCTTCCCACAGAGCCGCGTAGCCAGACATCCATAAATGGCTCTGCGGTGGACGGGGCGCTGGCAACGCTTTGTCGATCAGGACGTAGCCTAGCAGGCCTGGCGTTGGTGGGCGCGGCTGCAACCAGGCTGCGTGTTCAGCTGCTTTTCGTGAGAATCGATGCGCCCGATGATTGGCGATCATGCCCTGGGTTCCGGAATGTGCCAGCTCGCGGCAATCCTGGAAGATGGTGAAGTGTTTCGTTGGTGTAAGCATGCCGGCGTAGAACCACTCGTAGAAGGCGCCCATCATAGGATCGGCGTAATAGTCGTGCCATCCATGGATGGTCAACACGTCCATGAAGTAGGTCTTGGCGAGTTCACCTCCAGCGAGTCGTGCAGAGGCATAGTTGCCTCCCACAAGAGCGACGCCATCGTCGGTGACGTGCTGCCGCAGACGTCTGTCGTAGGCACGGGCGTGTGACTCGAAAGCGTCGTGATCGTTCAGATACAATGCCCACAGACCCATGGCGCCATATTTGGCCAAATACCAGGAACCCGATGACACATCTCGCTCGTATTCGTACCACGTCTGCAAGCGTGCTTCGATCGTCGCCAGCTGCGCGGCTGTCAGATCATCGTGGATGATGTCCAGGGCGAGAATGGAGGTGAAGAACGCATCACCGCCACTGATCATGCTATCCCAGTCCGCCTTCGGGCGTTGTCGGCGGACTACATTGAGATCATCCCAGTGGGCCAACTGGTCGACGATGTGACTGACATAGCGCTGGCGGTCCTGTGGATACAGGATGACGGCCAGGGCGGCTTGCCGCATCACTGCGGTGATACTGGAGTATTGAGCGTAAATACTTGCATCTGGCGTGTAGACGAGGCTCGTGCAGGAACGGACCCCTTCTTGCATGTTGCGCCAAGGTTCGGTGTGTGCTCGCAGGCGCAATTGATCATACTGATCGCTGCGCACCAACAGATGCGGATGCTCATCTATTGCACGGGTCTCGGTGGCCATGGCCATCATCATCCCAAAAAACAGGAGGATCGGACGAACCGACCCTCCTGTGAGATACGAACGAAATGTCTCAAACACGTCTACTGTCGACGTCCCTCGAGCATCTTGCTGATCATCGCCACTACATCACCGAAGCCCTTGAAGGCAACGACGGCGACTGTGCAGTAGAACATGAGACTGGCGAAGAAGAAGATGAAATACCAGGTGCTCTGCCAACTTGAAATGTCCATGATCGCTCCTCCTATTTCATATCGCTGAAGTCTATGGGGCGGGGTGGATTGCTCTTCTGCGTGAGCAAAGAGCCAACGACCATCCCGAGTGCACCCATGATCAGACTGGCCATGATCGTGAGGTTCGAGTTCTCAACGAAACTCTGCATGAAGTCGGGTACCAGTTCGGGGACCATGGACATGATGAGGAAATTGATGGGTCCCGTGCCGCCGAGGATCAGCGCGCAATAGGCGCCGATGCGATTGGCCTTGCTCCAGTAGAGGCCGATTACGACGGTGCCTACGGTACCGGCGAAATAAATCGTACCGGTCAGATACATCCACTTGAAGGCTGTTTCCGGCAGTCGATCGATGAAGAACATGCCGAATCCCGCCAGCAAGGTCGCCAGCAGAATCACGAAGATTCGCGTCCAGTAGATCTCTCGTTCGCTGCTGAGGCCGCCCCATGTATCGTCGGCGTTGCGTTCCTCAGGGGCGCCTTCCATCATCGCCTTGATCGGCGAAACGACGTCGCGAACGAACACGCCACTCCAGGCCAACAGATAGGAATCATGTGTCGACATGAAGGCGGCGAACATGCCTGCAAGCAGAAGCCCTGCCACGCCGACGGGTAGAATCTGGCCGAGCATCTCCGGCACGGCGGACTGACCGTCGCTGGCATAGGTGCCCGTATAGGAAGGCAAATGAGTCCAGGCGAAGGCGGCAGCACCCCAGAACATGGGGATCAAGGCGCGACCGACGGACGTCAATCCCTGTATCCAGAAGACCTTACGAGCGACCTCGGAGTTCTCCGTGGACAAGGGTCGGGACATCTCCGGTTGCCAGACGATGCCGACGAAGGAGATGGAGATGAAGTAGACGATGAAGATCCAGCCATACGACGCATTGCTGATGGGGTCGAAGGCGTCTGCACCTTTGTGGTGTTCGAGAGACGTTGTGATCGTCTCCCAGCCGAGATCCGGATGCACGAGGATGAAGTAGGTACCCAGAAGAAAGCCGACGGTCAGCAGGATAAACTGAGCGAAATCCGTCAGCACAACGGAGACCATCCCACCCATGAGCGTGTAGAAGACGACGATGATCAGCAAAATGATCATCACCGGGTTCACCCAACTGGGATCCATGCCGGTGAAACCCACGACAAATTTGGATCCGAGGATGGGGAACAGGCACATGTTCAGGGTGCCCGCGAGTCCCAGGATCGACCCGCCTAACAGGCGCACACCCCGAGAATATTTGATCTCATACAGTTCGGGTACTGTCATCACTTGTGTATGACGCAGACGGCTGACGAGGAAGCCCGTCTTGCCAATGATGATGTGGGCGACTGTCGCGATCACGCCCACAATGAATGGCGAGAAGCCATTCACGAATCCCTCCTGGGCGAAATACATGACCGTTACCAGTCCGAGACCGGTGCTGACCATGGTCGCCACAGCCATATGCGTTTTTAGCGCGCGACCGGCGACGAGAAAGTCTGAAATGCCTTTGATCGATGATCGTGCCAGGACGCCGGCGGCAATGGTGCTGCCCACGTAGACAAGGACGATCAGTAGATCGATCCAGTGCAGATGCATTGGCTACCTTTCTTCTATCTGAACCGAGAATAGAGGATGAAGTATAGTGAACGGCAGGGGGGGAGCGCTCCGGCAGACGTGCTGCCACCCTCCGGTGGCAGCAGGGTCAGACGATAGTATTCAGCGGATCTCGGCTTTGATCTGACCCCACGACTGCGTTCGGATCGATGTCTGCGACAGTTCATCGGGCAAGAATCGCGGCATGCCAACGATGGTGAAAAGCAGACTCAAGTCTCGATCTGGGTGATAGGTACCGGTGAAGGCCGACCAGTCTTCGCCACCGTCGGTACTGTATTGGGCGCCGGCATCGCGCCAGTTGTTGCGCGTCCCCGAATCGTAGGGCGAGTAGTCGAGAGGAAAGCCGCTCGTCGCCGAATATTGTGCACCATCAGGCGCAGAGAATGTCACGGCGTAGCGCTCGCCGAGTTTCAGTCTGATAGCATGATCGAAAGGTGCAAAGGCCCAGTTACCACAACCACCTGAGCATAGTTGAAAGTCCTCTGCCGAGAACATGCCACGCGCATGGACAGTCTCTCCCTGCTGCAACTGCACTAGGAGGGCGCCTGCATCGAGCTGTGATGCTCTGCCTGCCCGCAGCCAGACTCCGTCGACGTGACGATCTGCATCGTGAACAGTGAACAGGTGACGGATCTTCTGATCCCCACCAACTGTGCGCACCGTGGAGGCGCCATCGCTGTAGGTGTAGGCATCGCCCGTCCACACGTCGTCGCTGTACTGAATCTCAAACCACGATAGATTGTCTGGATCGATGGACCACTCATCGGTTGGCGAATGCCGCGTCAGAATCGCCGCTGTCCTGCCCAACCATGGGCCGCGGTCTTGGCTGCCGGTGAAGGAGATGCCATTGAGGCCGATGAGTCCACTCGTGCGATCACATTGAGCCGCCTGTTCCACTGAGTAGCCACCGCGGCGCAAGCAGTTGGACGGCGGATTCAACCAGGTGGTGGCCGTAGAACAGGCCGCCCATGGGAAGATTGTCGTCAGCCTGATCAGGCCAGCCGCATTCTGTCGCTACCTTGGCATTGGTGAAGGCTCCATTGCAGACAATCAACCCAAGAGTCAAGAGAAGCCGAAGCAGTTTCATGAAGTGAACTATTCGTCAATGTTTGGAAGGGTGTCGAAGTCTGGAACCTGCGCCAGATAGACGTTGCCATAGCCGCTTACATCGCTCGTGAATACGACATGGCACCCATCGGCATTGAAGCGAGGATGTACGTGCAGTTGCTGGATCTTCATCGATGAGTCGTGGCGACACAATAGCTTTGGGCCATCATAGACTTCGCCCGTCCACTTCCACAGGCGCACCTGCTTGCCACCGTCTCCGACGATCAATTCTGGACCATTGGAATGGATGTGGCCCGTTTGGCCCGGGAAACTGTTCTCTACGTGATCCGTATCGTCGTAGTGACAGTGTCCGAGGAACTGGGTCCCGTCCGGGTTGCGACCGTGATAGCCAACTCGTTCTCCATCTGCGTGCCAATACTGCGGTGCACGAATCTTCCAGGCACGCCCTGTGGTCGTATCGAGACCCCAGATGCGCTGGTCGACCTTCGCCCACGGTCCCTCGTGGCAGAAGGTGAGAACCTCATTGGCTGTAGGCGACGTGTTCACATGACCGATCCAGTATTTCTCCTCATAGAGCACATCACTGCCTGAACCATCGGTGGCGACACGAAGGACACGGCTCAAGGGCTTGGCTGCCCAAGTCTCTGCAAAGCCGACGTATCCACGCAGATAATCGACGCGAAACTTCGAGGACAGGTCTTCGCTGATACTGGCGTAAACAGACCGTCCGTCTGCGCTGCAGTTGATCATCGATACGTCCCATCCCTCTTCCATCTGATACAGAACACGGGTTTCAAGGGATGTCAGATCGAGCGCCTACCAGATCGAGACCATACCAGAAATAGACTTCATCTATCGTCCTGCTGACACACGCGCGCAAGAACTCGACCTCGCGGGGCAACGCCAGCGGTGCAAGATCTGTCACCTGCAGCAGTTCACCTGTCACCAGATCGACACTATACAGATTCGTCGCGTTGCCGCGGTCCGACGCGATCAGCAATCGTGAGTCGTTGGCATGCCAACCGGAATTTGTGAAATAGAAGTGGTGGCTATGCGCTCGATAGTTGGTCAGCTGCCGCACGATCGTTGCTGCGTCGGCGTCCGGGAATGTTGTCGACTCGGAAGGCCAGATGCGGCCGACATTCGGGCCCTGTCCTACCGACTGGGTAATGGGTCGGCTACCCTGTGGGGATCTGGTTGAAGATGCGGAACGTTGGATCGCTTACGAGCAGGTCGCCCATGTGATCCGCAGTACCTGATTCAGCACGCCACTTGAGGTAGGCCTCCTGTTTTTCTCTCGAAATCCACTTCTGAAATACGACGAAGCCGCAGGGATCGTCCTGATTGTGCAGCTCTTCGCACATCATGTTGCCATCGTAATTGCGTGTGACTCGCAGGGCATCGTGGAGTTCGCGTGCAAACTCGGCGGCGCCCTCTGGTGTTGCCTGAAATTCGACGATTACGGTGCAGGTCATTCTGGTGCCTCCAGTTTCTGTTTGAGCATCAAGGCGAATAATAGTCGACGGATCTTGATTCTGGAACGGCGTCCCGATTCTCGAATCGAAATTCCGAATCTGGAATCGTTGTCAGTTCAAGACCCGATCCTCGATTCGTCCAAGCAGATCTCCCAGCCAGGCGTTGTCGCCACCGTGCAATGCAAATTTAGTCTGGACATCCTCATTGGTATGGCTGTCCGATCCGCCTGTTGAAAACAATCCATGTTCCACACAGTACTGGCGATAGATCGGGGTGAAATCAGCTGGCACACTCTGATGCGCACATTCGACCCCGTCCAGCGTACACTCTGCGCGCAATGTATCCATGCGTTCGCGATTCGCCTGAGCGAAGTATCCATGGGGGTGGGCGATGGCCACCACGACTCCCAGCTCCTTGACGCTTGGGATCACAAAGTCCACTGCAGGATAGAGCGGAAACGGGACCTTCTCGCCAGCTGCACGCAATAGGTCTCTGTAGTCGTCGATGTGGTCGATGAAACCACGCTCAACAAAGTAGCTGCGTTGTATTTTGTTGCTCACATGCGTCTGTCCCTGCACATCGATGGTGCGTGTGGGCCGATAGCTATCGAGCAATGCGGCACGGTGGGTATCGGTGTAGTCGTGCCCTAGTGCTTGCAGACCCTTGCAAGTTGCTGCGCCGAAATCCTGCTGCCATGTATGGTAGGCATCGAGGACGGGTTGCAGCGATGTGGTCTGCGAAGGAAAGCCGTAACAGAGCAGATCAACGGCACCGATGGATGTGGTAACCGTGAGTTCTGCAGACGGTATCACCCGCACCTCGGGGTACTGTGAGCTCATAGCGATCACGTCCGGTATCGAGTCGAGGACGTGGTGTTCGGTAATGGCGATACAACCAACGCCAAGAGTCTTGGCGCGCTCGAAGTGATTCCGCAGGTCTGCCTCGGCGTCGTAACTCCAAGACGTGTGCAGGTGGAGATCGTAGCTGGCTGGTGCGACCGTGTCTTCACGCACAGGAGCACTCCTGTCCATTTTTGAGGAGGAACTGTCCGGATATTTAATACACCAAACGTGTCGTTGACCACAAACGCATGAACTGACAGGTCCCAACGCGTATCATCTGCAATTCAGATTCACCGCGAAAAGGTTCAATATGGCACTCAAGAAAGTCATGATCACCGGCGTATCCGGTATCGTCGGAAGTTCAGCATACCTGCTCATGCGGCAGTCGCCGGATCGCTACGATCTATACGGTCTCGGCAGGAGACGTGTTCTTTCCGAGCGGGTGAAGGACGCTCGCCAGATCGATCTGCCCGCAGAGAAGCACCGCGTGGCCGACATTGCAGACTTCGATTCAGTCCGGCAGGCAGTGGACGGTATGCATACCGTCGTGCACCTGGCAGCGGATCCCGCCGGGGGTGAGTGGGAGAGCGTGCTGCGCAACAACATTATCGGTGGCTACAATGTATTCGAGGCATGTCGTGAGGCAGGAGTCCAGCGAATCGTTGCGGCAAGTACCATCCAGGTGTCGACGGGTCACCGGCAGCAGGAACCCTACAACGCGGTGAGTGCAGGTCGACATGCTCCATTGCCTGAAGGCGTGCCGGCAATTGGTGCGCAGGTGCCCGCTGAGCCGCGCAATTTGTATGCATCCAGCAAGGTTTTCAATGAGTCACTTTGCAGGACCTATGCACATGCCCACCAGATGTCATGCCTGGCCCTGCGGATCGGATGGGTCGTGGGCGAGGATATCGTGCCGAATACTACGGGTGAGGACATCTGGTGTTCTCAGCGTGACATTGGCGGCATCATCCGAGCCTGTGTTGATGCACCTGACGAGCTGCGTTTCGACATCTTCTACGGCATGTCCAACAACCGCTATGGCTGGGTAGATATGACCAATGCGCGGGACAAGCTCGGGTTCGTGCCGCAAGACCGCGCCGAGGATCGGTTGCCAAAGTAGAGTCGCGGCGCACGCCAGTCTCGGGAGCACCGGTCGCACTCCTGATGACGCTTCAGGCGTCCAACTGATGTTCGACCCAGACGTTGGGTTCCAGATAGACGCAGGTGTCATTTTCACAGTCTATCTCGACAGGCAACAATGCTCCGGGCACGACATAGTGACCTGATTCAGGAAAGGACATCTGTGCCCAGTCTTCCCACTGCGTGATGGTGCCTGAAATCGTCATCGAACGCTTGCAGGCCTTGATGATGCGCGCAGCCGCTCGCACGTGGACGCGGAGCCATGGGTCGAAGGGCAATCCATCGTGTGTCCAGGTGATGTAGCGGTCGATGGATGTCAGCGGATATCGATGCTTCAAGGTGGGTCGCAGGGGAATGACCAGGCGCCGTAGTCCCATGGTCTGGGCAACATGACGGAAGTGTCCGACGAACTGAGCGCTCAGGCCCTTCCCCTGATACGCGGGGTCCAGGGCGATCTGGACCCCGACAAGCGTTTTCGGCATCGCCTCTCTATCCGCGCCGTCGATTCCCTGCAGGAAAGCCCAGTCCCAACCCTTGTCTGGCAGCTGTTCAACGTCGCCCTCCCACGGAATCGGGATTGTGTTGCCCTGACCGATTACGCGATCCCCGTCGACAAGGGCCACCTGACATTCGCCGAAGGTCGAATACAACCAGCCCCAGTGTTGGTTGGCGATCGGTCCTGCAGCATAAAGGCGGGCCAGATTCCCTCGATTAGTTCGTCCATGGCAGCGGCCAGCTCGGGCTGTTGCTGCAGGGTGATGAGTTTTGGATTCATGTGTGTTGACCGATCAGGTGGTGGCTATGCACGATGAATAACACCCATGTCCCAGAGACGTCCGCGCATACTGGTGCGGACCTCGACAGAGTCACCAATGAAACTCGCTGGCAGTGCCCAGTGATGGACACTGAAGAACGTGTCGTCCACGGCTATCGGTGAGGGCGGTGGCAAGGCCTGCCAGGTACTGCCGGGAAGACGGATCTCGACGATCTGCGCAGGGTCAGCGAAGAACAGATTCAGTTGCTGGTCAGCGTCGCCTGATTGGCCGACGATTTCGCCGTGCCAATGGGCAGCGTGCGCCGCGTGATAGTCTAGCTGCACGTCGCTCTCGGCAACATCAAGTACCAGCCAGCCTCGTGGACTGTTGTCTGTGCATCGACTCGCGTCGCCCTGTTGCCACCAGCGACCACAGACAGACCCCACCGAGATCAGGTGAAGGTCTTCGACGTGTAAATGCTCGTTCTCGTGCAGATGTCCCTGACACACGATCACGGGCGACGCCCATGTATGCAATCGCTCGAAGACGGCATCTGCGTTGGTGACGCGCCAGACATCGGTCGTGACCTGATCAGCACTGCGACGCTCAGGATAGGTTGTTGCCAGGGGAATATGGACGAACATGAGCAACGGACGGTCGTCGGTCAGACCAGCCAGCGTGGCGTCGAGCCAGGCCAGATCATCTGTGCCCACTTCGGCCCGCACATTGCGCCAGCCTTGCTGTTCCGGATCCATGCGACATGTATTCAAAACGACAACGTGTGCATCCCCCAGATCCACGTGGCGATTGCGTGAGCCGAATCGTGTTGAAAAGTCACGATCAAAGTCGGGTGCTGGCGACTCACGACCGGCGGGTGCACGATCTGTGTCATGATTGCCCATCACGCACACGGTCGCGAAAGATGCCTCGCCAAGCAGCTGCTGTAGCGGATCTCCCGCTCCGGTCTCCCACAGGCAGATATCACCACCCATCACCAGCAAATCGGGCGACAACGTGGAGATCTCCTGAAAATCGGTCGTGAAGGGTGCCAGCCCCCCCTGACCCTCTGTCAGATGGAGGTCAGTGGCGAAAACGATACGTGACATGTGGGCAAAGTCCGTGTCGGAGGGGCCTGAACGCAAGTGGAGCGTGAGTGGCTTGGAAACAAGCGCTTGAAGGCAAGAAGGTGAGAGTCATCGCCCAACTCAAGCGACGAACCACCTGACTGAACATGACTGCGTGCGATCTTCAAAGGCGAGTGAGTAGGGATCGCAGCGCCGATAGACGACCGTCCCATCTGTGCGCAACACCAACCAGCCAGCGTCCCAACCGCGACTCTGGTATCTCATCGGCACGTCAGGACGCACTCTGACGATCGGATGGGAGCCTGCGATAAACAATGACTGTGTCGTGTAGTAATATCCTGACCCTATTTCCACGAACAGTTCATGCGCCATCGCATCATCGCCCTCGTGCAGATCAGCACACAAACCCGATACGCCGACCTTAAGGGCCTGGCCTTCACTAAAGGCCTCTGCGAGGGCCTCGATCGAGCCGGATTGCACATCACCCGTCGCGTCGTGTGCAAGTACCTCCTGCCATCGGTCGCAAACGAAGTAACTGAAAGACTCAAAGTCGTAGACAAAGTTGTGGCTCGGCGCATTCGTCTCGCCATCCCAGCCGTCCTGCGCGTGGTATTTGGGCATGTCATCGGAAGCTTCCAGTGGCTCCGATGGCCCCGGTTCGCCGTCAGCAGGTACTCCATCGATATGCAGTCGCGCGATCGCCTGCCCACCATCCTCATTATAGAGGAAGTACGACATAGAGGGCCTTGGTCCGAAACCGGTGGGCAAGTCTACGGGCTGACGCAAACTCATCACACCTGCCGTCCAGCGGTCATCGACCAGATAGGTGACGGCAAACTCAGCCACCTCGTTGACCATTTCGTCGCTATCGGAGGTGATATCGATGTGCTCGTTGTGTCGAAACTGTGTCCCAATTCGCAGATCAGCGCCCTGGCGGATTGCGTCAGCTAGTTGGCGCGTCGAGCCCGTCGTGATCCGACGTCTGTTGTCGAGCCCCAGTGCGCAAGTCCAGTTGCTCATACTCCCCCCTTGCGAAACCATTTGTCGTGCCTGATCAGGTCTGCGTTCAAGCGCCGCCATCCTGAGGCACGAAACCCGTCACTGCCCGAGTGTGTTGCAGGTCGACCCAACGATAGGGACCATCGGATAGAGCGTAGCAGATATCGTAGACGCCGGACTCAGCGGTCTTCTTCAGTGCAAGTTCGAAACTGCTGGCAATGTCACGGTGAGAGCACCAGATCGAATTCGAAAAGACACCCGATGCCGTGTCCTCTCGATTGACCCAGCCAATGCGAAGGCAGATGGCGGAGATACCGTGGGCGTCTGCATAGGTGCGGCACGCACCCTCCGCCCACACCTTGCTCATCGAATAGGGTTCAGTCGGGCGCACTGGGTCGCGATGTGTTATCCGCGCCCACTGTTCGGGAAGCTCCTCGATGCGATCTTCGCGAATCAGTTTGTAAGGTTCGACAAACTGAGCATAGCCCCAATTGGTCATGATGGAACTGGCATACACAAGGCGTCGTATACCGTGCTTGCGGCACGCTTCCAGCACATGATACGTACCGCGAATATTGCTCTGCGACACTTCCTCAAAGCTACAACTCGGGTCGGGGACGGCACCGATATGGAGCACGGCATCGGCCCCCTCCAGGGCTGCCTCTACGGCATCGGCATCGCTCAGATCGGCGATGCTGAAGTGACTCTCCGGTAGTTGGCTTCGCTGCTCTGCGTCGGCCCGATCTGAACTGAGCGTCCGACGTCCACTACCGTACACATCGTATCCCTCGGTTCCGGAAAGATGTGAGTACACAACATTGCCAATGAGTCCATAGACACCAGTGATGTGAACTTTGATGGGTGTGTCGGGCATTCGGTCAGCTACTTTCCTGCGCGAAGGGGATGTCGGTCGTCTGCAACCGAGAGTCTGTCAATCTATGTGCCAGCGAATAACGGCGGCGCGGCGGGGGTCACCATTGTCGCCGAGACAACACCCCGTCACCGTGACCAAGGTATCATCCGCCAGCGCCAGTGTACCTGAGTAGCCGAAGCCAAACATCAGTCGATAGCGTTGCCGTCGCCAAGTCAGCCCTGCATCGTCACTCACCCGGGCACTCAACGTAGATCGGCCACGGAAAACCCCCTTCGCTGCGTCGAAGCTTTCCGCGTAGCGGGTCTGATGCACGAGCACGAGGCGGCCATCACGCAACTCGACCAGTTCACCATTGCTCTCTCCGTGCGCCATCAATGGCGTATCATCGGCAGCCAGAATGGGTCGCAGGTTATGCCAAGGCTGCCCGCCATCGTCAGATTCGCCCAAGACCACATGGCGGAACAATCGGCCATGAGCGTCTGGTTCGGCGGGAAGCTCTCCCCACGACGCCCCTAAGGATTGGTGCCAGGCCCGGGGCGGACCCGAAAAACGAAAGGCACCCATCATCTGACCATTGCCGCGCTCTAGGAAACCGGTCTCATAGACGCCAGGGAACGTGCCACCAACTCCGGGCCAGACAAACTCTGGTCCATCGTCTTGTACCGACTGTTCACCAGACTTAACTGCTGTCCAAAAGTCGGCTGCGCTATAGCTACTCCAGGTCACCCCACGATCCATTGAGCGCAGAAGATATTGCGGAGATTGGCCTGACAGCAGTGGTGCGTCCCACGGCGGATTCAGTCGCAAATTGACGGCGAGCAGGACGGTTCCATCGCGCAGTTGCAGCAGATTGCTGTCGATATGATGCGCGTCGAATAGGCCCGATTCGATCTGTCCTCGCTCAGTCCATTCGACTCCATCCTGGGAGTGAAGGATGCGAATCAGGTTGTCGCCACCGCCACAGGCAAGCAGGAAGTCGTCATCGTCAAGAACTGTAAAGGCGCCAGCGCCAGACAGATCGAGAGTCCGTGGCAGCAGGATTCGTTCGCAGGAGCGCCGCTCTACGATCTGCAGACCATCCGTCACCAGCAGTTCGTCCACGTCCTGGTAGAAGGGATGATCCTGCTGGGCGAGGCACGTGGCGTTGTGTGTGGATATCGGCATACCCAGGAGAGTAACAACGTGATGCCGGTGAATCCAGCAAGGTGGCGCTCACCTGTCAGAATCTTATTGTTGCAGCTAACTCTATACATAGCCTCACCCCTGTGATTTCGGAGCATGACGTGCTCGATAGCCAGCAACGGGATTTCTACAACACCTTTGGGTTTCTCTTTCAGCGTCAACTCTTCACCGCCGACGAAATGACGCAGCTCACGACGGCCTTCGATCAGGTCATGACTCAAGCGCGAGACGGCGCCCCCGTGGACGGTGGGGGACAGTCTATCTCCGAATTGATCGAGGCGACACCCGAACTCGACTGGATTCTCGATAGTAGACGCATCTACGAGACCGTCACAGATCTGCTCGGTGCAGACTTCATCTGGGGTGGTTCGGAGTGCAACATCACGACCCACGCAGAACACCGCTGGCACGCTGATCGGTTCGGGCCAACGGAAACAGCATATCACCGATTGAAGATCATGATCTATCTCGACGAGACACGAGCGGATCGTGGCTGTCTGCGTGTTTTGCCAGGATCCCATCGCGAACCCTATCACTCGACGCTTGGGCCACTGATCAAACAAGATCCTGAAGCGGTGGTGCGAACCTATGGAATAGAGGGCACAGATCTACCTTCCCACGCAGTGGAAGCCAATCCGGGAGATGTGCTGTTCTTTTGTCACACCTTGTGGCATGGTGTCTATCATTCCTTCCCCAGACGCCGCTTCATGGCACTCAAATATGCTGAACGACCTACAACGGACGCCCACATTCAGTCCCTCGATCGTTACAGTAATGGCGTCGTGTTCAAGCCACCTCTGGTGCTGCAACAGAGTTCGAATCCGCGCCTAAAACGAATGGTCGAGGGTCTGACAGAGTTGGCGCCCAATCCATGAAGATCACAGGTCTACGCACCTACAAATTCAGCGTTCCCACGGGTCAGCAGAGCCGTGATCCCGCCACGGGTCAGCTTCTGTGTTCGACGTCCAAGCCCTGGCTCTTCCTGCGCGTGGAAACCGATGGCGGCATCATCGGTTGGGGCGAAGGAACCGGTGAGTGGCTGACGGAATCAGTAGAGGCGACGCTACATGCTTGGTCTGAATTGCTGGTCGGCAGAGATCCGCTGCAGGTCGCGGCCATCTGTGATGACATTCAGGACCGACTGCCCTGGAAAGGCGGGCCAATTTTCGGTACGGCGATATCTGCTATCAATCAGGCGCTCTACGACATTGCCGGCCGTGCCTGGGGCGTGCCCGTGCACACGATTCTCGGCGGCGCGCGACGCGATCGAGTTCGCGTATACGGGCATACCTCTCTGGATACTCCAGAGGCGGCCGTCGAAGGTGCCCTCGCGGTTCGGGATGCAGGCTTTGCTGGTGTGAAAGCAAATCCGCTCGAAACGCGCGTCTGGTCACGGGATCATCAAGCGGTGACGCAGTCGACCGAATGCGTCGCCGCTTTGCGCGCGGCACTGGGTGAGGACTTTGACATTCTCCTCGACGCCCACGGCAGTCCGACACCCGAACTCTCCCTCGAATTTGCCCAAGCGATCGCTGAGTTTCGCCCGTTGTTTCTTGAGGAGCCTGTGAGGGTGGGCTCCGTCGAGGCCCTTGTTGAGGTGTCCGGGAAAAGTCCCGTGCCCATCGCGACAGGGGAGAAGCTGTTTCATCTACGTGATTTCTTGCCGCTCATCGAGGCACGGGCCTGTGCCTATTTGCAGCCCGATGTATGTCACGCTTTCGGCATCAGTGGTCTTGTCGACATTGGACGTGCCGCCTCGCACGCACAGATGCAGATGGCACCGCACAACGCGGGTGGGCCCTTGTCGCTTGCGGCGACGCTCACGGCGAATGCCGTGACACCCAACTTCCTGATCCAGGAGTTGGTTGAAGATTGGTTTCGTCGTTTCGGGGAGTATGTCGAGCACGACTGGCGTATCGAAGAAGGACACATCAATGTGTCAGATGCACCCGGACTCGGTGTGACGGTCAAGGAACAACAGCTCGAATCTCTGCCGTACGAGCCCATGCCGTATCGGCAGTATCGTCACGAAGACGGCAGCTGGAAGGGTTGGTAGACTGAGCCCCTTGAGGATTCTTCTGGTCGTGATCGGCAGTCTCAGCGTGGTTGCTGGTGTCATCGGCATTCTGCTGCCCCTTGTCCCAACGACACCGTTTCTGTTGCTGGCAGCGTGGTGTTTCGCCCGCAGTTCGCCACGTTTCTATGGACTCTTGCTGGGCAATCGATGGTTTGGGCCCTACATCAAAAACTATCGCGATGGCCGTGGTATGACCGCAGGAGCCAAGATCTCCACACTGATCGTATTGTGGATTGCCATCGGCTTCGGTGCTGGATTTGTCGCACCCATGATGTGGCTGCGGGTGGTTCTGGTCGCGATTGCCTCCGGTGTGACCCTCTACCTGCTGCGATTGCCCACGACGCCGGCCAGGAAGAATCCTCAAACTGAGGTGGTCGGCGACGTCAGTCTGCCCACAACAGCTGCCTTGCCGTCCCACCGAGGATCAGACGCTTGTCGTGATCGTCGAGGAACTCCGCTTGCCGAATGATATCGACGGCGGCGAGCAGATCCCTGGGTGGGTCTGCAAATAACAAGGGGCCACCCGAATCACTTTCCCACATACAGCGATCGGCGCCGAAGGCATCGATCACTGGACGCAACAGTGGGACTGAGCCCGAGAAGGGTGCTGCCGCGTCACCGAGACCGGGGATGGGACCCAGTTTGACGAAGACCCGCGGGTGCGCTGCCAGATCGAGCAGAACTGACATGTGGGTTGGATCGATGGCACCCTCTTTTACCCGCACGCCTCCAACGTGATCGATGATCACAGCCGTCTCGGGGAATCTGCTGCACATGCGCCCGATCTCAGGTAGATCTACAGGACCCACAAGAAAGCTGAGGACCAGATCGTCTTCAGCCGCCGCCGCGAACATGCGCTCATAGCCATCGGGTTTGAGCCACTGGTCAGCCTGGCCCCACTGTGGCTGCGCTGCGCGCCCACGGATACGGAAGGCGCGGATGCCGCTTCGAGCCAGATCGCGCATGATCCGCTCCGGCGACCCCAGTGACACATCACTGATGGCAGGCACGATGCCGGTACCGGTGAATCTGACCGGATCAGACTCGATCAAATCGAGAATGTAGCGGTGATCGAGACCATACCAGGTCATCTGCACGAGGTTGATCCCCGTCACCGGTTCGCCGAACTGTGATGTATAGGTGTCGTGATCGTCGGGCGTAAAACTGGGCAACCATAGATCCCTCGGTTCGAAACCGGGCGCCAGAGGATAGCGCTCGATGTCGGGACTCCACGCGTGGATGTGGGCGTCTACGATCGGGGCGTCACTCATGGTGTCCTACCGCCTGGCACCCAGGCATTCAGGGCGGCAGCAAAATCAATGTCGGCGCGGGTGATACCTCCCGCACTATGTGTGGTCACCGACACGGCAACGGTGCGTGTCCCTGTGTCGAGGGAGAAATCGGGATGGTGATTCTGTGCAGCGATGGTACCGACGAGGTGCTGCAGGAAGGCCGTGATGTCCTTGAAATTGGCTAATTCGACATGCCGCTGAATGAGCGTGCCGTCTCGGGTCCAACCGACGAGCGACGTCAACTCTGCGTCGACCTGATCTGTAGTGAGTTGTGTCTTGTCCTCCATGATCATCCTCCTAAGGGTTGGAAACCTGCGCACCGCCAATAGGTTGCGACGCGGCAGACTGGATCTGTTCGGCATAACGCTCTTCGCCGAGTACTTGTTTCTTGTTCAACAGGCGGCTGGGGGCGGGCACAATGCCCAGGCTGCGATCCTCAATGGGAAAGTGAATCGGTGCGAATCCGCGTCGATGTGACTCGCGCAACCCCACAGCGATCTCGAGCACTTTCCGCATGTTGTCGCCACTGCATCTCGGTTCACGCCCCGAGTCGAGAGCCTCGACGATCGACTCGATGCCGCCTCGTTGCCGCGAACCAGAGGGCTCCATCCACCCCTCGGTGCCAAATTCGGCGAAAACATCATCGTCTCGCGTCAGTTTTCCGCCTGGTTGTGGGCGCCAGAGATGTCCGGCACCCCAATTGGTGTGATAGACCCCCTTTGCACACACGACCTCGATTCCTTCAAGAATCGAACGCTGATTGGAGATGAAGGCGTCGATGCCATTGGTGAAGCGCACATGTCCTCCCATCCCCTGATCAAGATCACTGGCGGGATCGTCTGAGCACCAGCCCGTCAGCCATTCCACGTCGGCATCGTCGGCGAAGAGGCGCATCACGCTCAGGCCCTGACAGCCACCACCTGAGATCTCCCCGGTGCCCTGGTAGAGATTGATCGTGTGTACGTCACCCAATTCACCTGCATCGATCAGCGCCTTCACGCGCCAGTGATGGGGCATGTTGCGATAGGCGTCTCCTGCCGCCAGGGGGATGCCGCGTGTTTGGCAGGCGGCAACCATCTCATCCGACTCGGCAAGGCTGACGGCCATCGGCTTTTCACAGTAGATCGCCCCGACACCGGCCTTCGCACAGTCGACGACGACCTGTGGATTGGGCTGAACCGGCAGGATGGGGGCGACGATGTCGAGCGGCTCATCTGCCAACATCTGCTCGTAGTCAGCGTATCCGCGGACGGCAAAACGCTCAAGGAATATCTCGAGATTCGCCGGGTCTGGATCGGCAGCGGCGACAATTTCGGTACGCGGATTGCCGACATAACCTCTTGCGTGGCCGTGTCCTTTGCGGCCGCATCCGATGACGCCCACGCGATATGTTTGATCTGCTGACATCAGTCTTGATTCCTGTGTAGAGATTTTTCCAATACAATACAAGACAACTCAATGAATCAGGGCGAGGCCATCCCCTTGCGACTGCGTGGTCCTCGTCGCATCCTCGCTTGATGAAATGACCATCTGCCAGGAGATGTTCGAATCCCATGATGACCCCTCAGGAAGCGCTCGACCGTATGCACGAGTTCACCGCGTCGGACGCGTTGCGCAAGCATATGTATTGTGTCGAACTGGCGATGCGTGCCTATGCCACCAAATCCGGCGCTGACGAGGATGCGTGGGCAACGGTGGGCCTGCTGCATGACTACGACTACGAACGCTTCCCAAATGATGCGCTCTCAGCCACACAAGAGCATCCAGCGCATGGCGTCGACCTGTTGCGGGCTGAAGGTTATCCGGAGGAATTCTGCGAGGCGATCATGGGGCACGCGCAATACACAGGTGTCGCGCGCACAACGGCCGTCGCCAAGACCTTGTTTGCTGTGGATGAATTGTGTGGCTTCCTCGTCGCTTGCGCTCTTGTGCGACCGTCGCGTAGTCTGCAGGATCTGACAGTGAAAAGTGTAAAGAAGAAATTGAAGGACAAAGGCTTTGCCCGCGGCGTGAATCGTGAGGAAGTTCTGCAGGGCGCCGAACAACTGGGCGTTCCCCTTGAGGACCACATCCAGTTTGTCATTGAAGCACTCAGACCTGAGGAAGCGAAGCTGGGCCTTGGATCTGCTTAAATGAGCGAGCAGATGCTCTGAATCGAAAACCCATTATCCGGGAAGCATATGCCTTCTTTCGACGTGGTAAACACAGTGGACATGCAGGAGATCACCAACACCGTGACCAATGCGGGCAAGGAGATTCTGCAGCGCTACGATTTTCGCGGCTCCAATACGCAGGTCGAGTTGGATGCCGACGGTAAGCAGATCGTCATACGGACCGAAGATGAGATGAAGATTGAAGCGGTTCGCGAGATCCTGATTACGCATGCGACGCGGCGCAAACTAGATGTGGAATGTTTCGACTTTAAAGAAGCCCAACCTGCAGGCGGCAAGACCATGCGGCAGGAGGTTGCCATCCAGGATGGGATCGAGCGGGAGATGGCGCAGAAAATCGTTAAGGATCTGAAGGCCACAAAGATCAAGGTGCAGGTGGCCATTCAGGGTGAAGAGCTGCGTGTCACCGGCAAAAAACGAGACGATTTACAGGAGGTGATCACCTTCCTCAAATCGCAAGACTATGGGATCCCGCTGCAATTCGTGAACATGCGCGAGTAGTGACGATCGCCAGGCCTCGGTTTCGGCCAGATGATCTAGCCAGCAGCATCAGCCAACGGATCTGTCAGAGGATCAGGATAGATACTTGGTGAACCAGGCGAGCGTGTGTTCCCAGGCCAGTTGCGCCGCTGCCTCGTTGTAACGCGGCATGGAGTTGTTGTGGAAGCCGTGGCCTGTCTCTGGATACGAGTGCATCTCGTACGTGGCCGCCGCCACTGGGTTGCACTCCTGCCTCAAGGCCCACACCAACTAACCTCCGACCGTTCTTAAAGGAACCCAACCATGTCAAAGAAGAAGGTCCTCATTACCGGTGCTGCGGGAAGCATCGGGCAGGTCCTGCGCGAAGGACTCAAGGAGCGCTACGATCTTCGTGTGCTGTATAACCGCACGGTGCTGCCTCAACAGGAGAACGAAGAGGTTCGCGTCGGTGATATCACCGATCTGGCCGTGATGGAGGACGTCGTCGATGGCTGTGATGCTGTCATCCACATGGCGGGCAATCCGTCAGTGCAGGCTTCCTTCGAAGATGTCCACCACCAGAACAGTCTTGGCACGTATTGTCTCTATGAGGCATGTGTTCGCCGCAAATGTCCGCGTGTCATCTTCGCCTCAACGAACCACGTGACGGGTGAATATGAGAAGGAGGGTATCTACACGACGCCGGATATGCCTGTACGACCAGACAGTTTCTACGGCGCCAGCAAGGCGCACGGCGAGGCACTGGGTCGCTACTATACAGACAACTTCGGTCTTGCCGTGATCTGCTTGCGAATTGGTTCGTTCCAGCCTGTGGCCAGTGTCACCGGTCGCACGAGTGATCGCATCCTGTCGACCTGGCTCAGCCATCGGGATACGGTGCAACTATGTTGGCGTGGAATCGAGGCGGAGGAGATCAAGTTCGGCATCTACTACGGCATCTCCGGCAACAAGCGGGGCTACTGGGACATTCAGAGTGCGATCGATGAATTGGGCTATGCGCCAGAAGACAACGCGGAAGATCACGCCTGATCAGGCCAACCACAGAACACGACATCACACAGTAGCCAGCACGAAAAAAGGAGAACAAATGGGAAGTTTTTACGACAATTCCATCATCCCCGATCACCTGCGACGTGACTTCGACGTGTACGATCGCATGAAGAAACTCGACCTCGATCTGGGCACCTTCGACAGCTGGATGGGGGGGGATCTTACGGGGGCGAATATCTGTTCCGTCATCTTCCACGAGTCAGGCCTCGTTTACCTGTCCGGCTACGGTTATGGGCCAGGACAGATGTATGACGACCCGGAACGACTCAAGGAAGGGCAGGACGCGGCGCAATTTGTCGCCGACTCGATGCTTGGCCGACTGCATTGGTCACTCGCCTGCGGTGGGGAGGGTGGTGATCTCAATGATGTGCTCTATACCGTAAAAGGTCTGGGCATGGTTGTCTCCACCGATGTCGCATTCCATGGCGCACCCACCGTGATGAATGGATTCTCCCGCCGCTGGCAGTCGGTCTTTGGTGGTGGGGTCGGTGCCTTTGCCGAAGACGGGCAAGACAGCAGCTACTCCGGTGTCCATGCGCGCAGTGCGATCGGTGGCTTTACGGGTCGCTTTTCAATCGAGCCGGAACTCATCGTCGCCGTTGCGCCTGAATTGGCGAAGGCCATCATCAGGAACCGGGGTTGGATCTTTCCCTTGCCACCGACGGAAGCCGAACGGATTCGTACCGAGTACAAGGCGAATCACGGCGCGTCCTGACGGACGCCAGGCGTCCCGACTTGTCGGGATCTCGCGAGATTTCGCGCCCTTCCAGGCCCTGAATCGGGGCGAGCCACAGACAATTTCACTGGTCACAACTATGTGTATCTGTAGTCGCTTACGATGATTTACCCGGATCCTCTCTGTCCTTGGCACGGCAGTTGTTTAGACCCGTGGGTACCAGGCGCAACGCCTGGCCCAGATACGACGTCTGGGATCCAGATAGAACGTCTGGGATCCAGATAGAACGTCTGGGATCCAGATAGAACGTCTGGGAGGGAGATAGAACGTCTGGGAGGGAGAGGGGTGAATGCTGAGAATTTCTCCAGGGGTAAGAGCCTTCCAAG
>Ga0114999_10001071_pt1 | contig 38797 bp, 36 predicted proteins | sample ArcticOcean_MG_C_3_FD_89820 | JGI IMG/M metagenome (GOLD analysis project Ga0114999, IMG submission 89820) | Marine microbial communities from western Arctic Ocean - ArcticOcean_MG_CB8_126 | ecosystem: Environmental > Aquatic > Marine > Oceanic | place: Arctic Ocean: Canada Basin | collected...
GTCGAGAACAAAGGCTCACAGAAACCATATCTGCCTCTCCCCGTACCTCGAAACTCGCCTTTCCTGATCTCAAACTGATTTCTGCAACCAAACTACGATGCTAGCTTCCGACTCCCCCGGACGCCGGACCCCGGACGCTTTTCCGCCTCGAAACTCGCTTCTCGAAACTCGTTTCTCGTCACTCTCCTCACGGTGGATCCACCGGCACAGCCTGACTGTTTTTCACAAGTGGATCATACTTGAATCCCTTCGTCCCTTTCCGAAACTCCACACGCACCCGTTTCATGAGTTCTGCATCCTGACAGAGGTCGACGACTGTTCCGGCAAAGATCTTGGCCGCCTGCAGCATCGCCCGCTCCCCGAATGGCATCGCAGCCTGAGCAGACACATCCCTGTGATGTCCGGGGGTTCCCCTGGCGTAACATACGACCTGGAAACGGCCCAATGGGGTGAGCCACGAGACACTGTCTTCGTCCGTGGAACCCCTGCCCTGTGATCCACTTCCTTTCGAGATGCTGGTATCGAATCCGGCTTTATATCCCAGGACCGCCGCCCGTTTCTTGTCTTCAGCCGTAGCACGGGGAGCGCCAAAGAGTTCCACATTCTTGCGTGTGATTTCGCACATTTCGTTGTTGGGAAGCCTGGGGTATATGGCGGTGATTCGAGAGCATTTCATTTCGGTGCCTGTGGCTTCCGCTGCCCCGCGCGCGCACGCGGTGAGTCTGTCTCTCACTTCGTCTACCTGCGCACGATCCTTTCCCCGAACGAAGTACCAGATCTTGGAGTATGCAGGCACGACATTCGGCGCGTCACCCCCGTTGCGAATGACGGAGTGGATTCTGACATTTTCGGGCACATGCTCCCTGAGATAATTGGCGGATACGTCGGTGAGCACCGCACCGTCAAGAGCGCTCCGGCCAGTGTGGGCGCTGGCGCCGTGAGCCGTTTTTCCGAAGAATTCGTAGACCACAGAATCCAGCGCCGATCCGCCGAAATTGCTGACTCCCGTTGCGCCTGGATGCCACGCGAGGCACGCATCGAGGTCCCTGAATGCGCCATCACGGGCCATATACACTTTGCCTGCGAGTGTTTCCTCAGCGGGACACCCGTAGTAGATGATTCTTCCCTTCGAACCAGCGCCTTCCAGAATGTTTTTTGCGGCGACCGCACCTGCGGCCGGGGCTACGCCCAGGAGATTGTGGCCTCAGCCGTGTCCCCATTCCGCCTCTTCCGAACCGCAGTTGGGCAGCGCGTCATATTCTCCGAGCAGTCCGATGGAGGGTTTCCCTGTTCCCCATGTGGCTCGGAGTGCGGTGGGGATTTTCTTGAACGGGTATTCGACGGTGAATCCGTTTGCTTCCAGATAGTCTCCAATGGCGGCGGAAGACCGGACTTCACGAAACGGTCGTTCCGCCCATCCATGAATCTTGAGAGCGAGCGCCCTGGCACTCTTGGCTTCGGCGGATACCGCCGTTTCCACACGCTTTTTCTTTGTCTTTGCATGCATACGCGATCTCCTCGCTGTATTGTTTGCGATCATACAGTCAGCCTCAGTTGGTGATTGCTTTTACGACGGCATCGCCCACAGATGGGGTTGCAGCAGATCCGCCCAAGTCTGCCGTGTGGTTTGCAACGTCATTCAATACTTTGCCTACGGCACTGTCGATGGTTCCGGCGGCAGCGGTGGCCTCTGAATCGTTGTGCCGATCACCCAGCCAGGTGAGCATCATGCCTGCCGAGAGAATCTGTCCGAGCGGGTTCGCAATGCCCTGGCCGGCAATGTCCGGCGCAGTCCCGTGCGAAGGCTGGAATACACCGTGGTCATCTCCAACGTCTGCCGAGGGCGCCATACCCATGCCGCCAATGGTTGCCGCGGCGAGATCGGAGATGATGTCACCGAACATGTTTTCGGCGACCACGACATCATAGAAGTCTGCGCCCCGGACCTGGTAGACCGTGAAGGCGTCCACATACGCATAGTCCCGGGCGGTATCAGGATAGTTCTCGGCGACCTGGTCGTAGATCTGGCGAAAGAAGGCCATGCTTTTAAGCACATTCGCTTTGTCCACACAGGTGACCCTGCGCTTCCCGTCACGAGGGGCGCCTTGCCGTTGATCGGCAATCTCGAAGGCGGTTCTCACGATGCGCTCTGTGCCTTTTTGGGTGATGACCATGCTGTCTATGGCCACTTCGTCACCCACACGTACACCGGCACCCCTGGAGGCGTAGAGTCCTTCCGTGTTTTCGCGAAGGATGACATAGTCGATCGGTGGATCGTCAGTGAGCAGGGGAGGAACGCCCGGATATTTTTTGATCGGGCGAATGCCTGCATAGAGGTCCAGCAGGAATCTCAGGGTGAGTTGGGGTGCGATTTCTGTTCCGTCTGGAAACCTGATTTCAGGGTCTCCTGCCGAGCCGAAAAGGATCGCGTCGGCACTGCGACAGGCGTCCAGGGTGCTCTGGGGAAGGTCTTCACCCGTTTCCTGGTAACAGGCAGCGCCAACAGGATGCTCGGAGAAGACGAAACGGAGATTCGGATAGGGTTTTTCAAGGGCGAGCAAGACTTTTACGGCCTCGGCTACGACTTCGGGACCCACGCCGTCTCCGGGCAAAACGGCGATGTTATACGTGGACATGAACAGTTCCTTATGGTGATGGATGGAGGTGGTTCAGCTTTCGAAATGACTGTGGACAATTGGTTTGCCTTCAGAAACCATAAGTCGGCCGCGACTCCACAGTTTGTCGATACCGCCGTTCTCGTCGAGCAGCAGCAGGTCCGCGTCCGCTTCCTCTGTGATTCTGCCCTTGTGGGCGAGGCCGAGTAGTCGGGCAGGGTTTAGCGTTGAGCATGCGATCGCTTCACGCCAACTGCGGCCTTGAGTTACGATTTCTGAAAGGGTTTGAAATACGCTCGAAGGATCCGCCATGTATAACCCGCTGCCGTCCAACCGGGGATAGGTGCCGCCGCTGTCGCTCGAAAGGGTGATGCGGTCGGGTGCTACCCCGTCATCGAGGGCCTGGAGGATGGCCAGGCTTGGGGGGATTGCGTTTCCGTATCCGTGATCCGCGTGTACCTGCGAGGTGAAGTCGATGCTGCCGCCGGCTTTGGCAAAGTCGAGTGCCTGACGATGGAGGGCGGTGTTCCGGTTGATGTGCGTGGCGACAAAACGATCCAGCGGAAGCCCGGTTAATGTGGCAGCCTCCCGGAGTGGCTGCAGGCCCTCGGATCTGTCACCAATATGTACGTGCAATACGGAATTCTTGCCGGCCAGGCGTCCGCCGACGATGGATGCGTGCGCCAGACGAGCGAGCTCTTGCACAGAGAACGGAGGAGCCGATGCTTCGGCGATCGCGACTTTTATTCCAAGAACCCTGTTGAGAAAGACCACATCGCTTTGCGGATCGCCCGTGAAGGTGGGGACGGGATTTGTCCAGCCACCGGTATATACATAAGCGTCGATTCCCTCATCCGTAGCTGCTTTTGCGCGCATAAGCAGTCCGGGGAGGGTTCTGGTGATACTGTCCGTGCCGAGGGGCGAGACCACGGTGGTGATCCCGGCCGAGGTGATTCTGGACAGGGGCAGGTCGGATGATCGTTCTGCAGGACCACCGCTTCCGCTTGCCCCCATAATGTGGATGTGCGCGTCTATAAGGCCGGGTAAGAGGATTCGGCCTTTCGCATCGGTTACGTCTGGATTGGCGAATTGTGGGGGGCGCAGGTCGTTTCCCACACTGACGATCCGTCCCCCCCAGCAAAGTACGTCCTGTTTGCCCAGTTCCTGTGGTGCGAATACCGTAGCGTTTCGAATGTGTAACCAGGACATGGCGTTTATTCCAATGTGTTGATGATGCAATGGATGACTTCGTTCTGGTTGCCCACTTTCTTCTTTTCATCATCCCGGAACTGATCCCAGAGACCGGGGTTCTGGATGACGACGACGCCGAGCCGTGGACAGACCCAGGTGTGTTTTGCTCCCGCGCCCGATGCGGCAAACGAGTCCCTGGGGAGGTCTGCCCATTGTTTTCCGTGGTCGTTGACCCAGAAACCATGTCCGTATTTCCAGTTTTCCTCGGGTTCATTCTCGCGGATGAACGGGTTTGTGACCGTGGCCTCTTTCAGGTATTTCTCCGGAATGACCTGTGTGCCGTTCCAACTGCCCCAATTCATCCAGAGGTGGCCTATGCGGAGCAGATCTCTGGCAGAGGAGTAGATCTGGGCATAGTAACCAAAAATGTTGAGCCGTGCTTCGGGTTGGAGTTTGAAGTTGGAGTACTCGTAGCCCCAGGTGCCTTGAATCGGGTTTCTGATCTTTTCTTCGATGAGTCTGCCGCATCCTCCGAGCCGGTCGGGGGCTTCGCTGTCGTGGTAGCCGTAGATGTTGGCAAGGGCGTGCGTCAGGATGTTCATGCCATAAGTCTGGTAATGGAATACCTTCCCGGGTTCCTCCTCCGGCTTCATGTATCCGGATACGTTGCAGATGAGCTGACGCAGGGTGATTTCGCGATCTTTTTCGAATGCGTATCTCCCTGGTTTCGGTCCTTTGCCATCGGGCACTTCCATCATTTCCGGATAGTGGTCGATGACCTTGTCGTCCGGACTGCCGATCCGGCCCTCTGCCTCGGCTATTCCGAGCATGGAGGAGTAGTAGGATTTCGCAGCTGAGGCCTGTCTGTGGGGCTGGTCGGGATCCGTTCCCTGATACCATTCCCCGATTAGATAACCGTTGCGGCATACCGCCACCTGATAGGTATTGTCGCCCGCCAGTTCACTCAACCAGGGCGCGACTGATCCGAGTTTGTCTGTTGAGAATCCTGCTTCCTCCGGAGACCTGGTTTCCCAGTTCTCTGCCGGAAAGGTCTGATCCATTCGATTTCCTCCAGGAAGCCCACCATTTGGACGCTATGCCAGGTGGGGATTTTGTGAGAGTCCTTCGCAAGGCCGGTCCGCGTGTCCGTGCTTGGCTGATGACACACATGCTACATCAAGGATTCCTGGATCGCAAGAACAGTTGCCCTTTGAGAGAGCGGCAATCAAGACTGCGTGATATGGAATCCGTTTTCTCGAGTCACCCCTGTTTTCCAGACGTCGGGTTCGAGGTCGAATCCGGCGCCTCGTGTGTCGGGAACGAGGAGCTTGCCGTCCCGCATGTCCCAGCCGTCCAGGACGATTCCAGGAACGTCCGCAGGGGCGGCTTCCAGCAGGCTGTAGTTGGAAATGGATGCGGCGAAGTGCGCATGCGCATATCGCTCGATAATGCTGCCCCAGCAATGGGGTGCGCACAATGCGCCCCAGGGCTCGATTCGGGCGGCGGTTGCCTTCCACCACGTTAGTCCTTTGGCTCGGAAGTCGTGTTGTACGACATCGATCCAGCCTTTTTCCACCAGGTCGAAAAAGTAGGGCGGCGGCGCGAATTCGCCATCGGCGACCAGGGTTCCGGGACTGTGCTCCTGAAGATAGGCTTTGAATGCTTCGTTCAGTGCGGGATCCTCAGCAAAGGGTTCCTCGAACCAGTAGATATCCGCGTGGACACAGCGGTTTATCGTTTCCTGTGCCGTGTTGAGGGTGTTTCCCATGTTGGCATCGATCAGAATCTTCGCATCGGGACCCGCTGCGTTCCTCACGGTGTGAATGACGAGCTCGTCCCGCTGAAGGCCATCCTGGATCGGCATCCACCGTGCGCCCCTGCCGATTTTTATTTTGAAATTACGATATCCGTAGGACTGGCCCGTTCGGACTTCTTCGTGGAAGATTTCCACCGCCTGTTCCTTGTCTGCCTCCAGATCATCTATATAGATGGATCCATCGTAGAGTTCTACCTCACGAGAGCCCTGGGCACCCAGGAGTTCGTAGAGGGGTTGGTTTTTAGACCTGGCGACCAAATCCCAGAGCGGCAGGTCGATGACTTGACCCTTTTCGTTCGATCCGGCGGGTAGGGTGAATAGGTCTGAGGGGGTGGACCCGAGGAGTCCCTTCGCCTCCTCGAGACCCATTCCTGACCATCCCACCCCTGCCAGGCCATCCCGGGTTCGAATTCGGACAACAGGATCGGTCACCGAGTCACCGTGGGCCCCGATTCTGGCATTCAGGCCGATCATTCGCGGGCGTTTGGATTTGATGATGACTTTCTCGATGGAGTCGATCGGTTGGTCCAGAGAATCTGTCATTTCATGCACTCCCTGTATCTGGTGTGGACGACAGTTTCAGATGGCCGTAAGGTATGCCAAGATTGCAAAATAAAAAGCCAAAACCGTTGCGCCATAAAGGGAAATCTGGTTCTGGACTGGCGGAAAAATGTCTTGACTGAGGCTACCAGATGTAGTATTTTGCAGAAACAAATCCAAGGGTTTCCCCAACCTGTTGGGTATCAAGGGTTTCCCCTCCCTTTCGTTTCCCCCTTTCAAAATAAAAGCACAGAATTCCTCCCGGTTCGGGCAGGTTTCGTCAGGAATCCGCCCGTGCTGGATCGAGGATATAGCGGCACTCACATTGAGGAGGACCGATTTGCATCTTTCTCGGTTAACGGCTGTTGGATTCAAGTCCTTTGCTCAGAAACTGGATCTTTCACTCCAGCAAGGGATCACATGCGTGGTGGGTCCCAACGGTTGTGGGAAATCCAACGTGGTAGATGCACTCCGGTGGGCCCTTGGCGAACAGCGAGCGCGTTCCCTCAGAAGCAGCAATATGGAAGACCTGATCTTTTCAGGCTCCAGATCCCGGAAGCCGTTGGGTATGGCTGAAGTCTCGATTACGATCGACAATTCAGATAAGTTATTACCGGTTGATTTTACAGAGGTTACTGTTACAAGACGTCTGTTTCGATCGGGGGATAGCGACTACCTGCTCAACAAGGTTCCCTGTCGATTGAAGGACATCCACAATCTGCTGATGGACACGGGGCTGGGGGCGCACGCCTATTCTGTCATTGAGCAGGGCATGGTCGATGAGATCATTAGCGACAAGCCCGAGGAGCGGCGGCGACTGTTCGAGGAGGCCGCCGGCGTAACGCGTTACAAGGTGCGGAGGCGGTCTGCCTGGAATAAGCTGGAGTCCATTCAGCTGGACCTTCAGCGGATCGAGGATATCATTGGCGAGGTCGAGCGGCAGGTGAACTCCCTTCAGAGGCAGGAGCGGAAGGCGCGGCTGTATAAACAGCTAAGCGACCAGTTGAGGGAAATGGAGATTCATCTCGGCCAGTTCACCTATTTTGCGATGTCGGACAGAGCCAGACCCCTACTGGAGGAGATGACCTTTTTCAAGGAAGACATCGAGGTCGGTGGCACAGACATCGCCCGCCTGGGTGCCCGGCTGGAAGAGGTCAGAACGGAACTTATGGCGCAAGATCAAGCCCTTGCGGCCGCGAATGCCGAGGTGAGCCGGAAAACGGAGGTGGTGCACCGGAAGGACAGGGAAATCCTGGTTGCGCGAAGCGAGGGACAAAATATTCTCACTTTCCTGGAGCGGGCAGGAACGCAGCAGGAGGAGATGGGCGAGCGTCAGGAAGCAGCTCTCGAAGGGCAAAATACCGCAGAGCAGGACAGGCAGGAAGCCATTACCGCTCTGGAGCAGACAGGAAAGTCCCTTTCGGAAGCAAACGAGGGCCTCGAGGCACTCAGCGAGGAACTGGAGAACCGAAGGGCGGAGGGAGACGAGAAGAAGAAGCACCTGATGGAGGTTCTGCAGCAGGTCAGCGATAAGAAGGGGCGTCTGGAACGCGGAAGAGCTGAAATCGAAGGGCTTGGTCAGAGAAGAGCCCGTCTCGCGGAGGATGCAGACCGCGTGCTTCAACGCAAGCAGGAGTCCAGCGAATCCAGCGCAGCGGCCACCCGGCAGATCTCCGAACTGGAGCAGACTGCCACCGAACAGGATAAGCGACGTCAGGGATGGACCGAGGAGAGGAGCCGACTGCTGGAAGAACAGGCCCGGTTGACCGAGCGAAGGAATGAATTGAATACGCGGCAGGAGGCGGATGGCGCAAGACTGGTTTTGTTGAAGCGATTGAAAGAAGGGTTCGAAGGCTACTCTCGAGGCGTAAGATCCCTGGCCGTGGATTCTCCGTTTTCTGATCAGATCAGGGGCATTCTGGCGGATGGTGTGGCAGTGGATGCGGCATATACGCAGGCAATCGAGGCCGCCCTGGGGCGAACCCTGGAATGCCTGGTGGTCGGCTCCACCGAAGAGGCCTTGAAGGCGATCGAATACCTCAGCGAAGGTGGCCATGGGGCTGCAGCCTTTCTTCCGCTGGATCGTGTGCTGCACAGCAGTGGAATGCCGTGGATCCCGCCCCAAGGAGAAGGCGTAATTGGTCGTGCGTCAGATCTGCTGGCGGACAGGCAGTCGCCCGCTTCGGCGCTTCTTCAGCGGACTCTGCTGGTTACAGATGCAGTAAGGGCGTTGGAGCTGTTCCCCCAGATGTGCGGTATCGGGGTAGACATCGTGACGCTCAATGGGGAGTTGTTCTCTTCCGAAGGGACCATTTTCGGCGGCGTATCTGAGGGTGAGGAAACTGGACTGATCGGTCGAACCCAGGAGATCGAGGTCCTGGAAACCGGACTGACCAAAGGCGTAGAGGAGCTGGTGAATGTCACCAGTGAGATCCAGCAGCAGGATGAAGTTCTATCTGAACTGACCCGGCACATTCAGGCGGCTGACAAGGCCCTGTCGGAGTTGCGAAATCGTCAGTCCGGCCTGAAACGGGACTACGAGAATGCCAGGACGGAGTTGGAGCGGCAGGCAAAGTTGGCCGTCGAGCTGGAAGAGGAGCGGGAAAAGCTGGCAGCGCGCGAAACGGAGCTACAACAGATTCAGGAGGTGGCGGATCAGGAAGTTTCAGGTCTTGCCGAGGAGCGCTCGCGTATTGAGGATGCCATACGACAGGCCGACGAAGTGCTGAGAGAGCAGGAACAGCAAAGCCGTGCGCAACAGGATCTGGTTGCCGGGCACCGCGTTGAAATGGCTTCTTTGAAGGCACGTGCCGAAAGACAACAGAACGAAGCACAGCGATTGGGACGGGAACGAAGTGAACTGGCACGCAATCTGGAACGCCTGGGCAACGAACGCACGGAGAGCGAGGCCCGTAAGTTGAAGCTGGATGAAACCGTTAAAACTGCTTCCGCCGAGATGGAGGAACTTCACAAGGTCCAGAAGGATCTCGAGCAGAAGCGAGATTCTCAGGCGCAGATCCAACAGGAACTGATGAAGGCAACACGAGAAGTCGAAGAAGAGCTTCGGAACGTGAATCGGCGGGTAAATCAGAACCAGGAGAAACTGAGAGGGCAGGAAGTAGAGCTCGCGCAACTCAAGACGAAGGCCGAGGAGCTTCAGGCCAGATTGCAGCGGGATTACGAAGTGGATGTGAAGGAGATGGGCAGGCTGGATAATCCTGAATTCAATTCGGATATCACAGGCAAGCGTGTCCTGGAAACGCAGGAACGATTGCGACGAATGGGTTCGGTCAATCTGGCAGCTCTGGAGGAGTATGATGTGCAGAAGGAGCGGTTCGAGTTTTTGGCTCAGCAGAGGGATGACCTGCTCGAGGCAGAAGAGACGCTCAAGAGAACCATTTCCAAGATCGACAAGACTGCCCGTGGGAGGTTCCTGGACACATTCAACGAAATTCGCACGAATTTCCACAAGACCTTCGCTGCATTTTTCGAAGGCGGTGAGGCGGATCTTCTGATGCCTTCGGATGAGGACCCACTGGAGGCGCCGTTGCAGATTATTGCACGTCCTCGAGGCAAGCAGCTTCAGAATATCAACCTGCTGTCCGGTGGGGAGCGCGCCCTGACGGCAATTTCACTGCTGTTTGCCATCTATCTGGTGAAACCGAGTCCCTTCTGCATTCTGGACGAGGTGGACGCGCCTCTGGACGATGCCAATGTGAATCGTTTCATCAAGGTGATCCAGGAGTTTTCCAAGGATACCCAATTCATAGTGGTCACACACAACAAGGGCACGATGGAGGCGGCTGATTGTCTTCATGGAGTCACCATGGAAGAGCCGGGTGTGTCGAAGCTTGTTTCGGTGAAACTTGCATCTGACGGGGAATCGGGCAATGGACAGTTAGAGGCGGTCCTGGAGGTCGAACCGGCCGATGATTAATCGACCGGTTTGGACCTGAAGAATTTCAAGGAATCAGCGGCGGCTGAATGCAGCCGCTGATTTTTTTTGTTTGGCTCCAGAACAACTCAGGCGAGGTGAACATGGAGGTCTATGCACGAATCGGTGTAGCGCCGTTTATCAACTGTTGTGGCACGCGAACGATTCACGGAGGCTCGCTGATGCTGCCTCAGGTGAAGCAGGCGATGCAGGATGCCGCAAAACACTTTGTAAACATGGATGAGTTGATGGCCGGGGTTGGTGCCAAGCTCGCAGAACTTACTGGAGCGGAATGGGGTATCGTTACCTCCGGCGCAGCAGCGGCTCTGTGCCACGCTACCGCAGCGTGTGTGGCCGGTGGAGATCCGGAACGGATGCTGCGATTGCCGCAAACGCAAGGGATGAAACATAAGGTTTTGACTCTAGGTGAGTGGCGATTCACGTATGATCACGCCATCCGGATGCCTGGTGTGACCATCGTCGAGGTGAGTGATCTCGATGAAATGACGAGGGCGATGGACGAAGATGTGGCTATGATTGCGGTTCTGAGCGGCAGGGAGGGAGAGCAATCGATCAGGTTGGAGGATCTCTCAAGGGTGGCTCGGGATAAAGACATTCCTGTTCTGGTTGATGCGGCCTCGGAGCATTGGGTCAAACCCGATCCTTATCTTTCCCGCGGGGCAACCATGGTGGCCTACAGTGGAGGCAAGTATCTGCGCGGTCCACAGCCAACCGGGCTGCTCCTGGGAGAGAAATCCTGGGTGGAAGCAGCCTGGCTGAACGCTGCACCCCATCACGCCTTCGGTCGACCGATGAAGGTGGGAAAGGAAGAGGTGATGGGTGTTCTTGCCGCTGTAGAGTTCTGGGCGAAGGGGCGGGACCACGCGGGTGAAGCGACAAGGTGGCGTACAGACCTGGAGACGGTTGGAGAGATCGTTAGGCAGGCGCCTTCGGTCACTACTGAAATCCTGGGCGGGGAAGGACAGTCCGTGCCGCGTCTGGAGGTCAGATGGAACGGCGACCACATCGGAATCGGTGGGCTGGATCTCAGGAAAAAATTGCTGAGCACCCGGCCAAGGATCATGCTGGATGACCGGGGCGCAACAAGGGCGTCCATTTTCATCCTGCCATTTTCATTGCAGGAGGGTGAGGCAAGAATTGTGGGAGAGAGAATTCGAGATGTCCTGAGTAATGCCCCACCACCTGTAGCACTTCCTGAAGCAGAGCCCGCGGAGGCATCCGGGACGTGGGATGTGCAGATCGAGTTTGTGAAGGGCAGCGCTGCCCACATACTGTCGTTGAACCAGTCTGGCAAGGTGATCGACGGGACGCACCGCACGATGCACCAGGAAAACAGGATCGAAGGAGAAGTGAATGGATCGCGAATCGAGATGCAAAGTCTGCACCGGTTCGAGGGCACACACCTGTCGTTCACCTTTGAAGGAGAGGTTTCGAACGGGGTGATGAGCGGTACATTGCGGCTCGGGAGCACCGGCCAATCTGCCCCTGGGCCGCTGAATCAGCGGGAATATGGTCTGGCCAAATGGGAGGCCGTGAAACGATAGTACGTGACCAAAGAGGCACTTTCTGGGATATTAGTTAAGGGTTGCTTTATTGCTGGGGCAAAAGAACAATTTTGGAGGCGAGAAAAATGTAAGTCAGGTTGCTGGATCGCCCCCGAAAGAACAAGCTTCAGGTCGATAAAGTACGGCTGATGAGTGGCCCATTTCCGCAGGCGTATGTCTGAATACCGAGACAGGATACATACGTTGTATCAGTTTCATTCTTGTCTTTGAATGGAGAATTGAGATGCAGTTGCTGGATCCACTTGATGATCGCATTAAGATCAAAGGGTTGGCCTGGTGGAACGAGAACAGGCCAGACCTCTGGAGACTGCCAGGAAACAGTCTGGGCAATATGCCCAAAGGGGTTCGCACTCAGGCGGCCTTCCCTTCTGACGCGCGAGTCTGTTTGAAGACCAACACAGGGAACCTGAGTCTGAAGGTGTGTGGGGTTTCAGATGAAACCAGAGTAGGTCTGGATATTCGAATCGACGGAGTTTTCTGGCGGACTTGTGCATTGCCGGTATCAGGTGAAGCCGAAGTGGTGTGTTTCGAGGGGCTGGATCGGCAAAACCGTTGTGTCGAGATCAGTCTGCCTTACAGAAGGTCGCTGCACATCGCCGGTTTCAGTGTCGATGAGGATACCGAGTTTGAGGATGCAGGTGGGAGCAAGCCAACAATTCTCCTGTATGGATCATCGGTGGCACAGGGTGTGGGCGCATCGCGGTCGGGCATGAGCTATCTGGCGATTTTGTCCAGGGCTCTGGATATGGATTATATCAATCTGGGGTTCGGAGGCGCCGGCAAGGGCGAGCCGGAAGTGGTCGAGCTGGTTTCCAGCGTCGAGGCATCCGTCATTATGCTCGATCTGGGTAAGTCATACGGTATGCAGGATGGAGATGCCTACTGCAAGATGCTTGAGACATTCCGTGCACGACACCCCCGGACGCCGTTGGTTTGCCTTACGCCGATTTTTTCCACACGTGAGCGATGGGATTCCAAATACCGCGTTCTGTCTGACCACACGCGGATCGTAATGCGAGATGCGGTGGCGAGTCGGGTTGCCAATGGGGACACGAATCTGCACCTTCTAGAGGGCCTGGACTTGCTGGGGCCCCCGCACGGAGATGGCTTGTCTGTGGATGGTGTTCATCCGAATGAGTTGGGGTTCGCAAAGATTGCTGAAGGAGTCACGAAAGAGGTGTCATTTTTTCAGGAGAGGGTCAAGGACAGGAAATGAGAAAAGAGAATTTCAGGAATATCGCCATCATAGCTCACGTGGACCACGGCAAGACGACCCTGGTGGACGGGATGCTGAGGCAGAGCGGCACCTTCAGGGAGAATCAGGAACTGACGGACCGCGTTATGGATTCAATGGATCTTGAACGCGAACGTGGCATCACCATTATGGCCAAGAATACGTCTGTCTGGTTCGGCGATGTGAAAATCAATATCGTGGATACACCGGGTCACGCAGATTTTGGGGGAGAAGTAGAGCGCAGTCTCAATCTGGTCGACGGTGTCCTGCTGCTTGTTGACGCCAGCGAAGGACCGCTGCCTCAGACCCGTTTCGTGGTCAAGAAGGCACTGGCCAGTAATCTGCCAGTGATCCTCGTGATCAACAAGATCGATCGGTCAGACGCAAGAATCGCTGAGGTGATCGATGAGGTTTACGATTTGTTTATCGATCTGGATGCCACAGAGGAACAAATCGAGTTCAAGGTGCTATACACAAATGCGAAGGAGGGTGTTGCGCACCGGGAGATCGGAGATGACTCTGCTGACTTGCGTCTGTTGTTCGACACGATCATTTCCGAAATTCCAGGTCCCGTGGCAAGTGATGCACACGTACCTCAGTTCCTGGTGACGAATCTGGATTACGATTCCTATGTGGGGCAAATTGCCATAGGAAGGCTGAACAATGGTATCCTGGAGATGAACAAGACTTATTCGCTGTGCGGCGATGGGCAGGTGAGAAGTGGTGTGAAGTTCTCGGCCTGTTATACCTACAGGGGCCTACAAAAAGTTCAGGTCGAGAGGCTCGAGGCAGGAGACATCATCGCGGTCGCAGGGGTAGAAGGTGTAAGTATCGGGGACACGATTTCGTCAGCGGAGGACCCCGTTCCGCTTCCCAGGATTCAGATCGATGAACCTACGATCACCATGATTTTCTATGTAAACAACAGCCCTCTGTCCGGCAGAGACGGCAAGTTCGTGACCTCCAGGCACCTGAAGGAGCGATTGATGAGGGAGACGCTGGGCAATGTGTCCCTTCAGGTCCAGGAGACCAAGACGCCGGACGCGTTCGAAGTACACGGCAGAGGCGAGCTTCAGATGGCCATTCTGATCGAGACGATGAGACGTGAAGGGTATGAATTCATGGTCTCCAAGCCTCAGGTGATTACCCGGCAGGAAGACGGAAAACTTCAGGAACCCACAGAACGCGTGTTCCTGGACATTCCCGAGGAGTATGTGGGCGTGGTTACCGAAAAGCTCTCAGTCCGCAAGGGTCGAATGGCAAATATGCACAATCACGGACACGGACGAGTCTCCATGGATTTTGTCATTCCTTCACGTGGACTGATCGGTTTCCGGAGTCAATTCCTTACAGACACCAAAGGTTCAGGAATCATGAATTCCCTTTTTGAAGGATATGCCAATTGGTGTGGATCCATTCCCCAGAGAAATACGGGTGTGCTCGTTTCAGACAGGTTGGGTAAGGTGACGCTCCATGCCAGTATCGGAATGGCGGATCGAGGTGAACTGTTTGTCGAGGTCGCAGCAGATACCTACGAGGGGATGATCGTAGGGGACCGTAACAAGGAAGATGATCTGTCGATCAACATTACGCGCGAGAAGAAACAGAGCAATGTTCGCAGTTCAACGACCGAGGCGGTTGTAACGCTGAGGCCGCCACGTCTTTTGAGCCTGGACCAGTCGATCGAATTTATTGCCGAGGATGAGCTGGTCGAGGTTACACCGAATGTCATCCGGCTCCGAAAGATGGAACTGAGCGCGAACAAGCGAGCTTCTGCCAGAAACAGGGAGAAACGGAGAGAGGACGGATCCTGAATCACGGGAGGAGAGGATGTATAACCCATACGAACACGTGGACTGGGGTTCGGTGCGACGCGTGCCCTCGGCGACACACATGCATTTGATGAGTCAGGCACATTTGGACAATGGGTATCAATTCGGGATTCGGCATTTTCCAATCTCCAATTACTACCCGTCCGTGCCCTACGATGCGCAGACCAGACAGAGCGATTTCAGGCTGAGGCAGTGGTGGCCGGCCAGCAGAGATGGGCATCAGATCGATCCCCCGATCAACTGGAATGAGATCATCGATTGGCCGGAGGAATTGGAGGAGGAATATCGTCAGCTGTTTCCTTTCGAAGAGACCTCTCCGGTGTATGATTCGATCCCGGACGATGTCATCCTGAGCCACAACGCCGAGCACCACGGTTTCTCGAATTCTAATGCGCATATTTGCAGTCCGGGTTCTTCATTCGCTTCGGGAACCTTCGATGTTCATGCGAATTATCACCTCAACCAGCACGGGTTTCCGGTTGGATTCGGGGGCACCTGGGAAGAGGGGTTCCAGGGGATGCTGGAGGGTCTGGATTACCCCGATGCGGGTGGGATTACCATCAATCATCCCACGTGGTTCTCTCGTTTCAAGGACGATCAGGTGTACAAGATGCTCGATTTCGACCCGGCGGTCCTGGGCATCGAGATCTATAACAATTATTCGGCTCGCAAGGACTGGTTCGAGAATCCGGACTACAAGGCGCCGGATGAGGAGCAGGGTTTTTCTCTGAATATGTGGGACAGGATTCTGAAGACCGGGAGACGATGCTGGGGCTTTTGCGTACCTGACCACAGCGTTTGCGGAAATGGCAACTGGAGTGGTCGAAGTGTGCTCCTGGTTTCCGAGTTCTCGGAGTATGATTGTCTCAGGGCCTATCGCCTCGGTCAGTTTTACGGGTGCATGCAGAACAGTGGGCTGGCCGTAGAAGATTTCAACGTTTCGGAATCTAAGGTGTCGGTTCAGCTGAATTCATCCGCAAGGGTAAAGTTTGTTTCAGACAGAGGTGTGCTTCTGGATGTCGTTGGAAAATCGGTATCATGCGATTTGCCACAGGTGGATGGGAAGGCGGATCTGGTATATGTACGGGTTGAGGTCCTGGAGGACTCAGGCGAACGGTTGTTTCTGCAACCCGTACTTTTCAGGGAAAGTTAGACCAGGGATGATTTCGAGGACTGGCAGAATCCATGCTGAGACCCGGCCATGGAGGATTCCGTGACGAGACTCAATTTCCTTTTTCTGTTTACGGACGATCAGCGCTTCGATACGATCGGCGCATTGGGCAATGAACAGATTCTCACACCCAATCTCGATGAATTGGTGAGCAGTGGTACAACGTTTACACGTGCCCACATTCCAGGGGGAACCTGCGGCGCGGTGTGCATGCCCAGTCGCGCGATGCTTCACACAGGAAGAACGTTGTTCCATCTCGACAGAGAGGGTCAGGACATACCCGAAGCCCATACGACGCTTGGGGAGTGTTTTCGCGAGAAGGGATACGATACATTTGGCACGGGCAAGTGGCATAATGGGAGAGAGGCGTTTGCACGAAGCTTTTCCTGTGGAGATGAGATCTTTTTCGGGGGCATGGACGATCACTGGAATGTGCCTGCGTATCATTTCGATGCATCAGGACAATACGCGTCGAAGTTTCCAGTGGTGAAGGAGCCATTTCATTCCAACAAGGTTGAATGGCGTCACTGCGATCATGTGGCGCCCGGCACGCATTCCACAGATCTGTTCGCCGATGCGGCGATCCGCTTTCTCGAGGGGCGGGAGAACGAGAATCCCTTTCTGATGTATGTGTCCTTGATGGCGCCGCACGACCCCAGGACGATGCCGCAGTCCTTTCTGGATCAATACGAGGCAGACAATATACCGGTTCCGGAGAATTTCGAGTTCGAGCATTCCTTCGATACCGGAGCACTGGGAATCAGAGACGAACTGCTGGCCGCCTTCCCACGCAGCCCTGAGGAGATCCGCCGACATATTGCCGAGTATTACGCGATGATCACCCATCTGGACAATGCGCTGGGCAGACTGATCGCCTGCTTGAGTGAACAGGAATTGCTGGAGGATACGGTGATCGTTTTTGCAGGTGATAATGGACTGGCATTGGGGCAGCATGGATTGATGGGGAAGCAGAATGTTTACGAACACAGCATACGGGTGCCGCTGATACTTTCTGGCCCCCGTATTCCGGTGGGGGAGCGGAGGAATTCGCTGGTGTATTTAATGGATGTTCTGCCCACACTTTGCGATCTGGCCGATGTGCCGATCCCGGAGTCGGTAGAGGGGCGAAGCTTGAAGGGTTGCCTGGCGCGCGAAGAGGAGGTTCACCGGGCGCTTTATCTTGCTTATGCCAACAGCATCCGTGGCCTTACAGATGGCAGGCACAAGTTGATCGAGTATGCATGTGGGGTCACGCAGCTGTTCGATCTCCAGGAAGACCCGATGGAACGGGTTAACCTGTGTGCGCATGATTCCAGCGTGGATGTGATCCAAAATTTGAGAGGGCAACTGTTCGATTTTCGGGATTCTTGGGATGATCTCACCCACCCTGTGGGAAAGTCATTCTGGGATTCGCGTTCGGATCTGATACCGATGGCGTGAGTTTGCAGCGAATGGTCGAGGAGGAAGGAGCCCGCAGGTGATTGCGGGCTTTTTTCATACGCGCAGGTCAAGGCCCACAGATGGTGACTCTCCCGTATCTTCAATGCCCTTATCCGTGCGACAGGAGATTCTTGCGCCGGTATAGCCGCATCGGTCGAGGGATCTTGCAAGTTCTTCTGTGATCGATTCGATGAATTCGGATCGTTGCTGGTCCGCAACATGAATATTACATATCGCCCTGCCCTGCACAACAGAAAGGTGGATTCTGACCGGGCCCAGTTCGGTAAGGTCGACCGAAAGGTTCAGGGAGACGTTTTCTGGGTCGATCACAGAACCCGATGGACTACCCTCTCTTTCGATGTCCAGATTTGCGGTCTGCAAATGGCCATCCAGAAGAAATGGGATTTGCAGGTGAAGCCCCTGACGGTCCGGTGAAGGCAGGTTGGCTGCCTGGAGCGTATCCAGAAATACAAGAGCTTCCGATAAACGGTCGACCAGACTTGAGCGTGTCGTGCGATCCGATGCGGCCAGTGTGGATGGATCAAGGGTGACCAGCTCATTTTGGAGTCGCAGTAGAGAGAGTTTCAGCGTCTGGTCCAGGCCGCCGGGAACACCCCTGCCGCCTGAGGCAATCCAGCTTGCCAGCCGACCCTCCAGGTCAATGCCGAGTCCATTCAGAAATTGTCTCAGCCCAATCTCCGATAAATCGGATGGTTTCAAGCCTTCGGTGAGATCTCGGAAGGACGGTGTAAGGGTTCGGGGTGCGTGAAATGTGCGGAGGAGTTCCACAAGCCCCTCCATCAGGCCACCCAGGACACCGGCGGGTACGCGAGAAAGGTAGCTGGAAATTGCGTCAGGTGTGACCGGCAATCCCTGTCCCTGCAGGAAAAGGGTTTTGGCTACCAGGTCGTCCAGGTCTTCGAGGCTGGAGATGTTTGGAGAAAGACCGAGGGAGTTGTAGAGGTCCCGAAGACGCAGAATCGTGTCGAGTTCGACAGCCAGGCCCTTGCCGACCAGCCCTTTGACGATCGCGCGGTTGAGATTGTCATCCAGCAGACCAAGGTCCTGCAGCGCCCGGGCAATAGATGCAGATTCGGATCCTGCGTCGCCGGTCAGGCGAAGCACCAGTGGTGGCCCAAGGGTTTGGACCCGAGTTTGTACGATCTGACCTGGAATGAGTGCGTGGAAGGATTCGGCCACCAGGTTGTGGCCCATTACTCGAACGGTCCACCGACCCTCGCTCAGGCGCTGAAGCACCCGCGCTTCGAGTACTTGCCCCTGCGTAAGTCTTGCAAGGAGATTTTTTCGATGAGCGTCTGTGGAAAGGTCGAACCGGAGGGTTTGCGGACTTGCTGGGCCGGAAATCTGCATAGGAATTGGCTTCCGTCTATATCCGGGAGGAATGCGCTCCGGATTTTCCGAAGCAGTATGTCGCTCCCTGCCAGGGTCTTGATCGAGATGTCGCTGTTCACGATGGATACGAACAGGGAGTCGGTGGCGCCGATATCGTCGCTTATAGGAAAAGAAGTCCGGAGTTCCAGTACTACCTTTCCGCTCGAGAATTTCCAGCTGCCGGCGATGCGTTCTGCCTGACCCGCGGGCGGATCGAAGAAACGGAGTTCAAAACTGTCCTTGGTAAACTGCCATTCCACATCTCCGTTAAGGCTGCGTCCCAGCAAGGTTGCGTCGTTCAGGCGTCCGCCCCAAACCCCCTCCAGGTTGCCTGTCGATACGCCGGTGGGTGCGTCATCTCCGCAGGCTGAAGTCAGCAAAATCAGGAACAAAACGAAAGATTTCAATGGTGGGTTTTTCATCGGAATTTCCTGTTTGACACGGGGCTTGTTGGGTAAGTGCCTCCGCAGGGATGGATGCGGCTGGGCAGGGTGCCTACCTATAGAATCGGCCGAAATTGGGCTCTTTCAACTGTTTTTTGCTATAGTCCCATCATTCTGGCAATCATCCGGACTTCTGCGATTCCGATATCCAGTGTCCTGGCTACGTCCTCCGGCGTCTGTCCGCTCTTTAATAGCGTACGGGCATGCCTAAACTGGTCGTCGTCTGAAGCCTGCGAAGAAGATGGGTGTTCCGGCGAAGGCGCCTCGGGCAGGGGGGGGGAATCTTGCTGCGCGTCTGGCAGCGGTGAGATTGGTGCACGATTCTCTTGAGGAACTGTCTGGCGGACGCGCACAATACAATTTCTGAGATTTTCGATATCCCTCGAGAATTGTTCATCCACCGTTTGAAGAGAGGCGGAGGTATTTTCGAGCAGGTCAATGGTCGACGACAGGCGGGCGACTTCCCTGGTAAGTGCGCCGATCTGCCTGGCACTTTCCTCACGTTCCTCTTTTCGCCAACTTCGACACCACAGGAGGATGGCGAATCCCATCGCCAGGCAGAAGAGAATCGAGAGACCCCAGTACAGGATTTCCAGGCCTTGCATAACCCCTCCGTTACGCGAGATTATTCATCCGATGAATGCTCTGCCGGACCCTGAGATGGAAACCGAAGCTCGAATGTGGTTCCGGCACCCACCTCGCTTTTCACGCTGACTTCCCCATTGTGCTTGTCCACAATTCCATAGATGATCGAAAGCCCCAGGCCTGTTCCGCCATCTTCTTCAAGGGTGGTGAAAAAGGGATCGAAAATTCTTCCAAGATTTTCTTCGGGAATGCCTTCACCAGAGTCGCTCACTATCGCAGTCGTGGTTTCACCGTCGGTGGAGAGTTCGATAGCGATTTTCCCACCTTTGGGCATGGCCTGCCGGGCATTGAGCAGGAGATTGAGAAAAATCTGCTCGACCTCGCCCACATTGCCGAATATCTGTGGAGACTTTTCATCTACCGCGTGAATCGTAACCTCGATCTCGCCTTTTTCCATCAGGTGCTGCATCAGGTTCGCGGTCTGCGTCACAAGATAGATCAAATCTATCGATTTCCACTCTTCCTGGCCACTGTTGTGCCTTGCAAAATCCAGGAGGGATCTAATAATGCGGGAGATCCGTTTGACATTGGACTCTATCAGATCCAGATCCTTTACAAGCCGTACTTCCTCCTTGTGCCGCATCATCAGGAGCTGGACTCGGGAGAGGATGATCTGGAGTGGGTTATTTACCTCATGGGCAACTCCTGCTGCCAGCTGGCCAACCGCTGCCATTTTTCCAGACTGGACCAGTTGAGACTGGGAGGCCTTCAGCTTCTGGTGTGTCTCGAAGAGATTCTGATAAAGACCCACATTTTCAAGTGCAATGGCGGCCTGTTTGGAAAGGGTCTTTATCAGATCCTGCTCCGAAGTCGTGTAGGCCGACCGCTGGCACAGAAAAGCGAAAATGCCCAGGGGTCGGTCCTGGGCACTTATGAGTGCGAGTGCGCACGTTGTGTCACCATCAGGTTCGGATAGAACAACGGGGCCGTCCGCTGTGAACACCTGGTCTGTTCGGCCTTCGTTGTGGAATTGCACAACAGTACGTTCGAGTTCCAGAGACGCGTTGTGCGTGGTGATAAGCCTGACTCCGGGACCTTCGAATTTGAAGATTCCACACGAGGAGGAGTCGATCAGTTGTTTGGAGAGGTCGATAAGCGCATTGAGCGTGCCCTCCAGTTCCAGTCCCGTGCCGATCGCGCCGGACAGATCCTGGACTTTATCAGAGAAGGCATCGTCTTGCGCGGGGCTGGTCATGGCATTTCTGTAGGTTAAGGGCGGATCTGAATCGTTGGGTCTCAGCTGTCACCCAGATCCTTGAAGATCTGAGCTTTTTCAAGTTCGGCGTCCAACCCGCTGCTCAGATGATCCAGCAGTTCTTCAATGGTCATTTCCGGGTCTGGTTTGAATCTGTCGGCGATCTCCGGATTAACAGTAGTAGGATTGCCGTCCCCGCTGGTTCCGATGTGATGGTGGCGAACCAGCGCGTTCGCCAGGTGCACGAAATGGACAAGTTCGTCGGGTTCTTCAAGTTCCGCGGGCCGGTGATGAAAGGCGATGGCACTGACGAGAGACGGTGGAAGATTCCATTTCTCCGCAAGCCATCCACCGATGTCGGAGTGGGTGACACCCAGAACCTGTTCTTCGGCCTCGACAATGGTCAATTCCTCAGCCTCCGCAAGCTCAAGCGCCTCGGAGAACTCATCGAAGAAATATTCGATCAGGATGAGCTTCCCAATGTCATGAAGCACACCAGCCACAAAGGCTTCCCCTTCCATTCTGGGGTGCACTTTCCTGGCAAGCATGCGGCCGGCAACTCCGCAGGCGATGGCGTGGTCCCAGAATCTCTGGCGATCGAACAGTCGGTGTTCTTTCCCGCTGGAAAATCTTCGAAGAACCGCAACACTGAGGCTGAGGTTCTTGACCTGTTCGAAACCCAGGACCACAATGGCCAGCTGAACGGTGGAGATCTCCCGGGGAAATCCATAGAAAGCCGAGTTGGCCACCTTCAGGATTTTCGCAGTGAGGGCCTGGTCCGTGGAGATCAGTTGTGCCACCTGGCGTGCCGAGGACTTGGGATCATCGGTGAGGGATATGAGTTGTGCGATTCTTCCCAAGAGCAGTTCATGGGGCGTTTCGGGAAGTTCCTCGGCCACTTCCTCTTCCTCGAGCTCACGCTGCGCTTCCATCGCAATTTCTTCTTCGCGTGCCACACCCCGGCCAATGGCACCGATGATTGCGCGCAACACGAGCAGGGCTATCACAATCGCGATCGCCTTTCCAACGTTGAGCACGACCGATGTGATCAACTCGTCCTGCTCTGCTTTCTTCTGCTTGATCTCCGCCTGCGCCCGCAAATCGGTGATCGCGAACGGGAATTTGCTCATCTTCAATTGATCACTGCGACCGGTCTCATCGAGACCGACCGCGCCCCTTACGATTTCGGCGACCTGGGTCATTTCTTCGGGCGTTCTTTCACGGTACTGCACTTCATCTTCCACATCGCCCGGAATCGGAACATTCTCGTTAACGGTCAGAGATGCGGAAATCCGTTTGATGGCTCCTACGGCTCCGGTTATATGGCGGACGGTCTTGTTAATTTCGTAGTTGGTGGTTGTTCGTTCCTTGGTGCCTGCTTCTGCTGAACTCTCCTCACTCCTGTCTTCGGCGATAGCGATCTGGGAGGAGGGATTGAATTCGGTTACCTCCATTGCGGTCTGATCGAAACTGAGTTCTACCGATAAACGGATCACAGCCTGGTCTGGTCCCAGCACCTGGTCCAGGGCGATCTGCGCACGATTCTCGAGGTATTGTTCGACATTTCTCTAGACCTCGATCTGTTTGGATGTGAGTCTGGCGAGTGGGTCGTCTTCCTTGGACATCAAATTGCCTTCGTTGTCGACCACAGTGATATTGTCGGTCTTCAACCCCTCGACGCTTCCTGCTACAAGACGTTGAACCCCTTCAATCTGAGCGGCACTCAGGCTCATTCTGGGTCGCATTTTCAAGAAGATCGAAGCAGTGGTAGGTTTTTGTTGGTCCGTGAACAGGCTCGGTTCCGGCATAACGACCTTTATCCGGACGTCTTCCACCTGGTCCAGTTCCTGAATGGTGAGTTTGAGCTCTCCTTCAAGTGCCTGCTGATAGCGGACTTGCTGAAGGAAATCAGTCATGCCCAGGGGTACTTCGTCGAAAACCGCATACCCGATCAACCCGGTCTTCGGGAACCCGTCTGCGGCCAGTGAGGCACGCAGACTCAGGCGGTTTTTTGCAGGTACCATAACCACAGTTCCGTCGCCTCCAAGCTTGTGGTCCTGATTCAATTCCCTGAGCCGATTGGTAAGTTGTCCGGCTTCCTTGAGGTCCAGATCGGTGTAGAGGGGGAGATAGTTCACCTCGGTTTCCCCGCCACCAAAAGAGAAGAACATGAGCATCAGAAGGACGAGGCCGGCGCCTCCTCCCGCTCCGATTTTCTTGTTTCGATCCAGACCGCTCCACATTTCCTGGGCCTTCGCCAGGTATACCTTTATTGCGTCCATGATTCTGTTGAACTCCTGTTTGCTTCGAAAAGTGGGGTGGGTGGTGACCCGATTCAAGATCGGGCACCCGGTGTTAGACCTGCATTCTCATAATTTCCTGGAAAGCTTCCATGGTTCTGTTGCGTACTTCAAGGAGTAGATCAAGCGCCAGGCCGGCCTCCTGGGAGGCTACCATGACCTGGTGTACATCGGTTACCTCGCCGGCGGCAAATGCGTCAACCATTTTGCCCGATTGCATCTGAATCTCATTGACATCGCCAACAAATCCTTTAACCAGATCCATGAAGTTGGCTTCACCGGCCTTATCGGAACGGGTCGTGTCCTTGAGTCCGTGAATCTCCAGGGGCAAACCCCGTTCCACACGCTGGAATGAACTCTGTCCGCCAGCGCCAATCGTTTCTGAAGATATGCTGGAAATGGACATGGCTTATGATCCGCTCCTGTCCAGAATCGTTTTCACGCGTATCACCCGGGGAATGAACTTCTTGGTTTCCGCAGGTAACTTTTTGCGCTTAACTGACTGTGGACCGGCATTGTATGCCCAAAGGGCAAGATCGAGTCGCCCGAACTGGTCTATCAGATCGCCTATGTATCTTGTGCCGCCGAAAATATTCTGCACCGGATCCAGAGGGTTGCTCACCCCAAGATCTTCTGCCGTGCCGGGCATCAACTGCATCAGACCCTGTGCGCCTTTCGACGAAACAGCTCCTGGGTTTCCTGCGGACTCAACATAAATGAGGGCGCGGACAAGATTGGCGTCCACTCCATTCATCAGGCTGTAACGTTCGATATGAGAGTCGAATTTTCCCAGGCGATCCAGAACCTGTGGATGAAGGTCCGACAGGTTGGATTGCGCCGTGCGAGATGGACGGGGAATGGAAGGTGGTTCGGGATTCGCGACTTGAATTCGCAGGATTTCAAGAGGGCTGGGGAGCGGCCTGGGAGCCGCGGGCTGTGGTGTGGGTGTCTGCGGAACAGTGGCGGGAACCGGTGAGCCCACGCTCCGGAGGAGGATGTTGTAGGCCAAAGATCGCTGAAAACTCCGCCCGATCAGCGTCTGGGAACTCATCCGGTCCACTTCATGATCCTCGGCGTAAAGCGGAGGTGATGTGGCAAATAAGAAGATAGTGAAAAGCCCCATGGGGGTCAATTTATTCATGGCTTCCATAACTCGTGTGATAGTGTATGTGGTCACTGTTTACGCCGTTATATCCAGTTTCAATCCTGGGATTGAATCCGCTCCCGAGCTGCCACTCGGAGCATAGGTGCCCTGACGGGGGGTGAACATGGCCAGGACTGCGCGGTTCTCTTCGTCGGTCAACACACCCTGGATGCTCCCTGTCTCTACTGGGGTCGCTGTCTTCTGCACGGATGTGTCTGGTGAGGCCGGCTCAGAGACCGTAAAATCCAGTCGTTGACCCGCAGATCTGATTGCCGCGCTCGATATTGGAGAATTGATTCTGTCCAGATTCATTTGTGTTCACCTCCGGCTTAGGCCGATTACGCCCTTGCCTGGCCCGTGATACTCTTTCTGATACCTGCGAACTGTCCCGAGATCAGCTTGGCTCCAATGTTGTACATCAGGTGATTTTCAGCCAATCCGGCCATTTCCATATCGATGTCCACATTGTTGATGCCGGTCGCATTGGGCCCGGGTTCCGGCTCATTTATCCTGGGTTGTGCATTGGGATCCACCCCGCCCACATTGAGATGCATGTTGTTGGTTTTCCTGCCTGTTACAGGAGGTTTCTCCACCTGTGCGCGGAGATAGCTGGCAAAGTCCACTTCCTTGCGTCGGTAGTTCACCGTGTTTGCGTTGGCAATGTTGTTGTATATGGCTTTGTGGCGCAACGCGGTGACGTTGAGTGCCTTGTTCAAGAGCGGAATTCTGGTTCTGTTGAAAATCAGATTGCGTACCAGCATACGGAGACCCTCCTGGGGATGTTCGGTTCTGTCTTCAATGCGTCGAACCCATAGAGAGCAACAAGCGTACCCACATTGAGGAGCAAAATCATGGCGAAACGAATTCGAATAGTAGTCCTTGTTATTACAACAGATATATCTATTTCTGTGTGATCGAGAGGAGCCGGATCCAAGGCGAACTCAAGAAAAACTTTCCCACCGGCTGTTCGCATCGTAGTTCGCTTCCGACCTGGATTCCCACACGCCCTTCACCAATTTGGAGTCTCTTATCCTTCCAGGGAAACGCGATCGGACTTGACGCGCAAGAAGGTCTTCCGTACTCTGTATTAGCAACCCGATCTTGAGACTGGTTCAAATCGTCATGTCATCCGTATATATTTGTTAATAATATGATTAAGCTAACAAATGATGAGCTGCAGGTACTCCTGCTTTCACTCAAAGTGGGATTGTTCTGTGTCGCCGTCAGTCTCCCGCCTGCAACCATAATGGGTTGGGTACTGGCCAGGACCTCCTTTCGAGGGAAGCTGCTCCTGGATGGGCTGTGTCACCTGCCCCTCGTGCTGCCTCCCGTGGTCACCGGTTATTTGCTGCTCCTGGTTTTCAGCAGGAGAAGTGTTCTGGGTGCATTTTTAAGGGACAATCTGGGTCTTCAGATCGCTTTCGACTGGAAGGGCGCAGTTCTGGCATCGGCGGTTGTGGGCTTTCCCCTGATGCTCCGATCCATTCGGCTGGCCATCGAGTCTGTGGACCCTCGTCTGGAGCGTGCCGCACGGACCCTGGGTGCGGGTCCAATAAGGGCCTTTTTCACGATCACTTTCAGACTCGCGTTGCCGGGTGTCCTGGTCGGGACATTGCTGTCTTTCGCCAGAAGCCTGGGCGAATTTGGGGCCACTATCACATTCGTGTCCAATATCGCCGGCGAAACACGAACGCTGCCGCTGGCGATTTACACCTTCCTGAACAGGCCAGACGGCGAAGATGCCGTCTTCAGACTCGTCATTGTCTCCGTTCTAATCTCATTTGCTGCCCTGGTTTCCGGCGAGGTTCTGACCCGCAGAATGAGGAGAAATTAGGTGCTTACTCTCAAGGTCAGGCGGAGTTTTCAAGATTTCAAACTGGATATCGATGTCGCGTGTCGGTACCCGGTCACTGCGGTTTTCGGGGCATCCGGGTCAGGAAAGACCACGCTTCTGAATCTAATTTCAGGTCTGATGCGGCCGGATGAGGGGGAGATAGCCCTCGACGGGCAGGTGCTATTCTCTTCTTTGAATGGGGTAGACCTTCCGCCAGAACGCCGCAGAGTAGGATTCGTTTTCCAGGACGACCTGCTGTTCCCTCATCTGACGGTGATGCAGAATCTCAGATACGGATACGATTTTCTCTCCGGGGATGAGAAACGGTTTACAATTGACCAGATCGTAGACCTGATGGCCCTTTCCGGACTCGTGGATCGACATCCTGAGGGCCTCTCTGGAGGTGAGCGGCAAAGGGTTGCACTTGGCAGGGCAATACTCGCATCGCCAAATCTCCTGTTGATGGATGAGCCCCTGTCTGCGCTGGATCAGGTGCTGAAGGACAGGATCATTCCCTATTTGAGACACATTCGGACCGAGCTCAATATTCCGATGTTGTATGTGAGCCACTCGGTTGCGGAGATTCTGGAGTTGACCGGCCAGGTGATTGTATTGAAAGAGGGTCGGGTTCTGGCCCATGGTGACTTCTTCGAAATCGCTCACAAACCCGATGTTCTTCCATTGGTTGAGGCGCACGGTTTTGAGAACGTGTTGCCTGTTGAAGTGATTGCGAACCAATCGGATGCGGGATCCTGCAGGGTTCTGTTCAAGGACCAGGAGCTTCTGGTGCCCCCGTGCAGCAGACCGGTGGGACAGCGGATTTTCATCGGTATTCGGGCGAACGATATCATTTTGTGCCGGACGCGGCCAGACGGACTGAGCATTCGAAATGTGCTACAGGGCAGGATACTTGGCGTTACCCGAGCCGACGGAAAGCAACTGGTCTATGTGGATGTGGGCAAGCGGCTGGCAGTTGAAGTGACAGTGGAAGCGGTGAAGGAGTTGGATCTCAAGACTGGAGAGCAGATCCTTTGTCTGGTCAAGGCGCAATCAATTCGGATCGGTCCGGATGTGGAATAGGTAGATACCGCCTGACACTATTTTGACAGAGCGACCTTCCGGTCGCTTTGTTTCTTTTTGGGGTTTACAGCTGATGCGAGCTCTGTCGATCATCATTGCCCTGCTTCTGGCGTGCACAGTCGAGGCATCTTCCGTCCTTAATTCTTCCGGCCACCACTTTGCATTTGGTGCCACCAGAGACAACGCCTTCATCGGTCTGGACTTTGGCCGAAATCCCTACGGACGTTCCGTGAGCTTCGCCACTTCTGGGGGTCGCCGGCGGCTGGTGGCGGCGCTGAATCGTGCGGTGGATGCCGGAGAGACCAGGATGAGTTTCGATTTCGGGTTCGATTTCAGGAGTGTGGTCGTGTTGGATGAGGACGGTGCTCGGCTCGATGGTGAAGTGCATCAATGTGTAGAGACCTTTCTGGTGGAGGTGGAGACTGCGAATAGTCTCGCTCAACGAAGAGGCAGTCGCTTTGAAGTGGATGTGGTGATCACAGACTTCCGGCTCGCTGACGGGATTTCCTTCGAGGGGTCTCCGCCTCTGGAAATCGGTGAGCATCCGGGCCTGATTACCGATGATGCCCGCCGTGAGTCCCTGTTCACAGCGCTCAAGCCGATTTTTCGAATTTTGGGCAGGCATCCGCTGGTGACCCTCAATCTGATGAATGAGCCTGAGAATCTCAGCCTGTCTTTCTCCCAGGTGCTACAGCGCATACACGAACACCGCTGGCCTGAAGTTCGGATTGTCGACGACGATGAAAAGGGATTCAGAAAGGTGGTTGCAGGAGAGGCGTTTGAACTGAATCACCCGGACGTGAATGAATTTTATTCAGTTGCGTATGATCGGGTTGCCGGGGAAGTCGTTTTGAGGCAGGCGCTGGTCACTCAGCCTGAGCTGGACCGCTTCCTCCTGGACATGCAGCGGGCGATCGTTGACGTGGCGCCGGAGGCCAGGGTGACGATCGGGTGGATCGACGATCTGAGTGCGCTTGTTCGAACAAAGGAACTGGAGGATCAGGCAGGCGGGGTAGTCACCGATGTGATCAGTTTTCACGTCTACGATGTTCCGGAGAATCCTTTTCATCCCGTTCTGACCCGTCGAGAGAATTTCGAGGCGCTTTTTGGGCGAGACAGGGTGATCCGGATAACGGAATGGGGATTGGGTAATCCGGGGGATGTCAGGAGCGCGATTCAGGCAGCACTCCAGGGTGTTCAGGACAGGGGATTTGAGGGTGTTTTGTTCTGGTGGGATACTTCGCATGTGTTCGACCAGCTCGCGTTCAGCCAGGCACGTATTGAGGTCGCCAGAGGGTTGATAGACTACGATGGAGACGGATCGATCGGGTTCGGCGACTTCGTGGAGTTTGCTTCCAGATACGGGATGCCAAGGGGAGATGCAGGTTTCCAGGACCGGTTTGATCTAAATGGCAACGGGGTCATCGGATTCGGCGACTTCGTCAGTTTCGTACGCGCCTATCAAGGATAGACGAGGATCAACTAGGTCTCGTAAGTTCTGCCTTTGAGGTCGGTGCCCTGGTTCTTCCTGGCTTTGGTCATCAGTCGCTTTCCCCAGGTTGTAGGGTATTTTCCGGTAACACAGCCCAAACACAGCGAATCCTCTTCACATCCGATGCCCTTGCTCAATTCTGAAACAGGCAGATACCTGAGGCTGCTCACACCCAGACGACGAGCCATTCTCGTTAAGGCGATTGGTGTAGGATTTCCAGAGTACCGCGTGGATACAAACCCAGGTGCAAACAGTTCGTCAATTGTGGACATGTCGATGCCGTAGAAACACGGACCTACGATAGGCGGGCATGCCACCCGAACGTGGACCTCCTTTGCGCCACAGTCTGTCTTTATGCGACGTAGGAGGGTTTTGAGGGTGGTGGATCTGACAATCGAGTCTTCAAGAAGGAAAACTCTCTTCCCTGCCAACACCGACGACAGCGGCGTGTATTTGTTGCGCACACTGTTCTCTCTTGTAGCATTTGGCTGAATGAAGGTTCTGCCAACATACCGGTTCCGGATAACCCCTTCCATGCTGGGCAGACTCAGATGGTGCGCAAATGCGTCGGCCGCCGCCTTGGCGGTGTCCGGCACGGGAACCACCACACAGTCTTCATCCAGGTGCTGATCCTCCAGTTCCGCAAGGCGTTTCCCGCTTGCCGCTCTTGCCTGATATACCCCCAATCCGTCGATTTCGCTCGCCACATTGGAGAAGTAAACCCACTCGAAAAAACACCTGGTTCGCGTTTTGGTCGGCGCAAACCGTTCCACGCGAACTACGCCGTCTTCTATAATGACCATTTCACCCGGATTCAGGGTATGGATATCTGTGAATCCCAGATTCACCAGGGCGGTGGACTCATTCGCCGCGGCGAACAGATTGTTTTTCACACCCCAGCTCATAGGTCTGAACCCCTGGGGATCGCGCGAGACGAACATGCGCCCCATCGCATCCAGAAACGTAATGTTGTAGGCGCCGTCGAAGTCGCGGCTGAGCGAAGCCATGACCTGCTTCAGATCAGGTGGCTTTTCTCCCCTCAGCCGGTAAGCCAGCGTGTGCATGATGATTTCGGTGTCGGTATTCAGGGTGAAGTGATACCCTCGCTTCGAAAGAAGTCTCTGTCTCAACGCGCTATAGTTGGCAAGATTTCCGTTAAAGGCAAGACTGAACCATTTCCAGAGTCTGCCGTGCTGACGCTCGAATGGTTGTGCGTACCGAATATCGTCTTCTTCACCACTGGTTGCATACCGGGTGTGGCCAATGGCCGCCTGACCTGCGTAGTCCCCGAGGAGAGACCTGTATTTTCCCGGGTGAGACATGCGGAATACTTCGTTTACGGTGCCAACGTCCTTGTAGGTGTCGATTAAGGTGTCTCGGCTGGCGTTGTAAGTGCTGAGGCCTGCTGCAAGCTGGCCCCGATTCTGGAGATCGAGCAGCATACCCGGCATGTGCGATGCAACGTTCGATTTGCTATCTGGTTTGAGTTCTGCGTCTACTTTACCGAGCCAATAGAGCGCTGCAACACCGCATTCGTGATATATCTCGTCAATCATAGATCGCTATTTCCGGATGTCGGTGGTGGAATAAAAAAGCTTGATCAGGTCCAGGTAGCGTTTGTCCCGCTCTGCGGTTACCTCCAGGACAGACGCAGGGGTATAGTCGTAGATCCCTTTCCCTGTTTTGATACCGTGCCGACCCGATGCAACGAGCTCTCTGAGTCCGTCTGGAAGGTTTGTGTCAGATTTGAGTTCGGTAACCAGGTTTTGGTAGACGCTGGCAGTGACATCCAGACCTGCAAAGTCTTTGATGGCCAGAGGCCCAATTGCCGCAAGTCTGAAACCGAGACTGGCGCGTACAGCCCGGTCAATGTCTTCTGGTGTCGCTACGCCTTCATCCAGGAGATTCCAAATCTCTCTGAACATTGCCACCTGGATCCTGTTGATCAGGAATCCGGTGGTTTCCTTGTTCAGAGGCACCGGTAGTTTACCAATCCGGTGAAGCAAGTCCAGAGTCTTGTCCACACAATCGCGGTCGGTTTCTTCCGAGGGCACCACTTCCACAAGTGGAACGATATGCGGCGGGTTGAACCAGTGGGTGATCAGGGCACGCCCAGGATATTTCATGTGTTTGCTGATCTGCGAAATCGGAAAGCTGGAGGTGTTGCTAGCCAATATGGTTTCAGGTTGGACGTCATCTTCTATCCGCCTGAACAAATCTTGTTTCGTTTGGAGATCTTCCCTGACCGCTTCTGTCACGAATTCGCTTCCCTCGAGGGCATCCTTTTCAGTAGCACAGACGGCAAGTCTTCCCAGAGTTTCTCCAACAGATGCTTCTGTATCCAGATCTGCATGAACGCGCTGCTGGAGGTTGCGGCCGATACGCTCCGGAAGTGTAGAACGGGCCTCCGCGGATTCGTCGAAACAGCGCACGTTGTGGCCCGCAGCGGCGAATGCCTGGGCAATTCCGTGCCCCATTGTGCCCAGCCCGAGGACCGTGACCGTCAGCGTTTTGTTAGTTGACATGTGACTGATATTTCCTTCCAGGTATATCGTTCATCCCATCCAGGTTCCGCCGGAAACACTGACAGAGAGTCCGGTCAGGTAGTCCGATTCCGGTGATACCAGGAAAGAGGCGACATCGGCTATGTCGGTTCCCTGGGCAACCCTCCCGAGGGGTATCTGTGAGGCGGCATCCTCTATCATCCGAGCCCGGTGGCTCTCGGCAGATTCACCAGGGTTCGCAAGGGCTGCAGCCATATGGTCCACGCGCTCGGTATCTACGAGCCCCGGACAGATTGTATTTACCGTGATTCCATTGGGTCCGAGTTCGTGGGCGAGAGACTGCGTCAATCCGATGAGCGCAAACTTGGAAGCACAATATGCGGCATATCGCGGGATGCCCATTTTGCCTGCTACTGATGAGATTACTATTATTTTTCCACCCTTGTTTCTTTCAACCATGTGTCGGGCCACTGCCCGGCAGCAAAGAAATGTGCCTTTGACATTCGTCTTTTGAACAAAGTCCCAAGCCTCTTCTTCGAGTTCCACCAGGGGTACCCGGTCTTTGCCGGGGCGCGAGCCGGCATTGGCCACCAGGATATCGATCTGGCCAAATGCTTCCACACCCTGGTCGACTATTTCCTGTACCTGTGTTGCTTCGGAGATATCGGCAACGACACCAAGGCCGCGTGTTCCCATGGCATTCAACTCACGAACAACCTGGGGTAACCCTTCCCAACCGCCTGAGCGATCCGGGTAAGGCTGGTTGACGATGTCATTTACAATGACACGGGCGCCGAGTCCACCCAGTTTGAGTGCAATCGCGCGCCCAACTCCGTGTTCCCCACCGGCACCGGTGATGAGCGCAACTTTACCAGTCAGATCAGCCATTATGCTCTGGTCTCCATTTTTTCGGTCGGAAGCATGATGTGCGCCACTTGATTCCCCGAAGCCTTCGCGGAACACGATCCAGCGGCAAAAGGGGTTGCCGGATCTGCTTGGCTTTCCACCATTGGGAGATCCGCAGGAGATAGATCAGCCGGAGTATTCTCTAAGTTCGAGATACACATACCCTCCGGGTATTGGACTCCCGGAACGGGGTTCGCAGGGCACGATGTAGACTTCATTTTTCATACAACCCGCTCACCTGTCTATCAAATAGTACTACCTAAAAACACAATCTTATTCACAAGAAAGTGGTTCCCCACATCGATGGGCAATATATGTCGGGATCACAACCTGTCAAGAAAATTGGTGAGATTTTAAAGGGTGCTGAAGCGTTGAAATAGTCTATGGAAAAAGGGGACACGGCAGCGTGTCCCCTTTTTGATTTTATTCGTGGATCTGGACTCATTCAATCACTTCTTCTGCGCCAACCCCTTTTCTGAAAATGCCTGCCATACCGTATTCGTGGAGCTTGTTGCGTAGCGTCCTGGAGCTGATTCCAAGCATGTCTGCGGCTGTGGTGCGGTTACCGTCGCAGGACTCGAGGGTCTTGAGAATGAGCTTCTGCTCCACTTCCCTGACGGTTTGGCCCACATTGAGTCCTTCGTCCGACCGACCTGTGGCCGACTTGCCTGTTAGCACATCCTGTGGGAGATGTTCCTCACCTATCTGGTCCTCCTGACAAATTACTACAGCTCTTTCGATGTAATTCTCGAGCTCGCGGACATTTCCCGGCCAATTGTAGGCCATGAACAGCTCCATTGCTTTTTCGTTGATGCCCGAAATGTTCTTGTCGTTTTCTTTGTTGTACTTTTCGAGGAAGTGGCCGACCAGATGAAGCAGGTCTTCCTTCCGTTCACACAGAGGAGAAATAGCCATCGGGATGACGTTTAGTCTGTAGTACAGATCCTCTCTGAATTCACCCTTGTCAATTTGTTCCCGGAGGTTCCGGTTGGTGGTGGCTACTATCCTAACATCGACCTTTATGGAGGATCCGCTTCCAACACGTTCGAACTCCCGTTCCTGCAGTACGCGGAGCAGTTTTGCCTGCAGGCCTGGATCGATTTCGCTGATTTCATCCAGCAACAATGTGCCTCCATCAGCGAGCTCGAAACGGCCCCTTGATTGTTTCACCGCGCCAGTGAAAGCCCCCTTCTCGTGACCGAAGAGTTCGCTTTGATCAGGTCAGGCGGCAATGCGGCGCAGTTGATTTTTATGAACGGATTGTTTTTCCGCGGACTGTTGTAGTGGATCGCCCGAGCCACAAGCTCTTTTCCGGTACCACTTTGACCTGATATCAGAACCGTGGATCGATTTTTCGCCACGGTTTTTATGAGCTCGAAAACTTCCTCCATAAGGCGACTTTTCCCAACCATGTTTCCAAAACTGTATCGTTCCTGAAGTTCAGATCTGAGTCGCTGATTCTCCTGTTTCAACTCCTGGTTCTCCAATGCCCTTGCCACACGCACTTCTATTTCTTCAAGCGAGCACCCTTTTTCCAGATAGTCGTAGGCCCCCTTGTTCATGGCCTCCACTGCGTTTGCCACAGTTGCGTGAGCTGTGATCATCACGACTCTGGAGTCCGGCTGCAACAGTATGGCTTTTTCAAGAACCTGTATGCCGTCCATCCCCGGCATGCGGATGTCCGAAAGAATGAGATCGTAATCGGCACCCTCGAGATTCTGAATCGCCTGCTGACCATTTTCGGCAATATCGACTTCGTATTCGTTTCGGTCCAACGCTTCCTTGAGGAAATCGCGGAACAACGGGTCGTCGTCAACAACCAGGATCTTCTTTGCCGCCATAGTGATATACCCCTGTGCCTGCAATCTGTGGTTTATTTGGGAAGGAAAATGGTAAAGGTAGCGCCTTCATTGGGAGCGCTTTTCACCATGATATCGCCGCCATGGGCTTCGATTACTTTCTTGGCAGTGGCCAGCCCAAGTCCGTTTCCGTCTTCCTTGGTGGTAAAGAAAGGCATGAAGAGCTTGGATTTAACATCTTCCGACATCCCTATTCCCGAATCTGAAACGGTTAGTGTGATACAGGGCATGTCGAGGACTGTCGCGCGGTTCTCCGATGGATCCACTTCGGCCACGCCGATTTGAACCGACCCGCCCTGAGGCATGGCCTGGACGGCGTTGTGGAGCAGGTTCAGAACGATTTGCTGGATCTGTTCGGGATCTGTTCGACAGGGAAGTGTTTTGGGTACGAACTCCCGCTGAAGTTCGATCTCTTCGAGTCGGTTTCCTGCATCGATTTCAAAGAAACCAATAGAGTCTTCAACCACTTCAACAAAATCAACAGGCCTGAGGTTCAACTGCAGCGGACGCGTGTAATTCAGGAGATTCGTGACCATTCTGTTCAGACTTGCAACGCCCTCCATGATTTTCTTCACAAGGCGTCGTCGCGGATCGTCTACAGCCAGATCCCTTTCGAGCAGCCCGGCAAATCCACCGATACCTCCGAGCGGGTTCCGAATTTCATGAGCCACGGTCGCTGCCATCTCGCCCAACGCCGTAAGCGTACTCACTCGGCTTGCCTGACGCGAAAGCTCCTGGAGTTTCGAGATGTCTTCAAAGGTTTCAACAGCGCCCGAAACGTTGCCAGCCTTGTCATAAAGGCACCGGGTACTATAACGGAGCGGCACCTGCGTACCATTGGGCCTTGTGATCCTTTTTTCCTGATCGGCTATCACGGTTCCGTTAGCAAGGGCATTCGAAAGATCAGACACCTCGGTGAGGACCTGAAGCACGGGTCTATTCAGAAAGTCCTTGTTCTTCGGCAGCCCGAGTATGGCCATCGCCGCAGGATTCAGGAGCGTAATTTCGCCCTGGGTATCCACGGCGACCACCCCGGTTCCAAGTCCCTCGAGAATCTGATCCAGGGTGTCTGTCATCGTGACTTGTTCTGGTTGGATGTGTAGGGTTTTCCACCAATGCCAGTCAGCCGGATGCCCTTTTTCGCAACTGCCTTGTATGTTTCATCGGTGCTCTCAACGAGACGACTGAATTTGGCTTTCAGGGTGTCAAGATCCTCGCGATCGACAGAATTCGGCACGTATGCCTTCAATGATGCCTGAAACAATGCGATTGTTTCTGCCTGCTGTTTGAGGAGCGGGACAATCCGATTGGGAAGTTCACCTTCAGTAAATCGCAGTTGAATCTGTTGCGCGAGCCGAGCGGCGTTTGATTGCATTTCAAGCAGTTCAGGTAGGGTCATTTTCTGGCTCACTTTTCTCTTCGGCGACCGCATCTTCTTGCTGCGGCTCTTCCCGTTGTAGGCCGGCTTGTTCAGTGGCGTCCTGTGTTGCCTCCGGATCGACAGCCGGCTCTGCTGAAGATTCCAGTTCCACGGGTGCGGGTTCCGGTCCTTCGGCGGCGTCCTGTGTTTCTTTGGGGTCGACGGCAGGCACGGATGGAGATTCTCGTTCCACAGGTACGGGTTCCGGCGCGACCCCTTGCGGTGGTCTCCTTGCAGCTACACCTCCGTATGCGCCCGCCAGTCCAGCCGGTCTTGGAGACGTGGGTCGGGGCGTCCCCCCCGCTGGAGCTGCGCCCAGTCTCGGTCGTTGCAGTTCCAGCTCGAGGTCTCTCACGCGTCTTCGCAGTTCTCTGACTTCAGTCTGGAGTTTCTGATTCTTGAGCGATCGGCTGACTGCGGCGAGGACTTCTGGAACTTTAAAGGGTTTCACGATGTAATCCTGGGCGCCTTCACGCAACGAATCGATCACAGATTCGATCGTGGGATATCCTGTCATGATGATGATCTGCGCGTCAGGAGAGGCGTTTGTGACCTGAGCGACCAGATCCATTCCCGACATGTCCGGCAGACTCAGGTCGATCAGTGCGATGTGAAGATCCTGATGGTTGAGGATGTCTGTGGCTTCTGCGCCATTGGCAGCCGTAACCACGGAGTATCCCGCATCGGTAAGGGACTCGTTTAAGAGTTCCACCATGAATTCGTCGTCGTCCACAACAAGAATGGATTCTTCTGCCAAAAGAGGATCTTCCTGGATAGAGATACAGAGGAAGGATGGATCGGGCTGAATCGCCTCCAAACGAGAGGTCGTCGGCAATCCTGAAACGTGAGGTCAATCGAGGGGAAAGCAAACGGAATTCCAAGCCGGCAGGGATGCGGCTAACCAATGGTTTGCTTTGGGGTTAATATAGGTCAGGGATGTGTCTAAATTAATAGCAAATCAGGACAAAAGTTCCCAGTAGAGGAAAAAAGTTCCACTTTTTCGAGGTGGATATGGAGGTCGGCCTCAACACTGCCAGGAGATGGACTAAAGTGTTCTGCCTCCGTCTACAACGAGGACCTGGCCGGTTATGAATTCCCCGATCACGAAGGCGTATATGGCGTTGGAGACATCCTTTGCCGTGGCGATCCGTTTTAGGGGTGTGGTTTTTATGGCTTCTTTTACGAACGCTTCCTGACCATCCACCCAACGAGTTTGGGCAACTCCCGGGGCCACCGCATTCACCCTGATCTCGGGTGCCTGACTGATGGCCATGGATTTTGTAAGAGAAATCACAGCTGCTTTTGAGGCGCAGTATGCGATGGAACTCCCCACGCCGGAGATACCGGCGATTGATGACACGTTGACGATTTGCCCGCCGCCATTCAATTTCATATAAGGAATCGCTGCCCGGGAACAATAGAAAGTTCCTTTGACATTTGTGTCGAATACGGGATCCCAGGCTTCTTCCGTAAGCCCTTCGAGGTCGTTCAAGGGTACGAACCGGGTGATGCCGGCGTTGTTTACCAGGATATCGAGTCTGCCGAATTCCTCAAATACAAGAGCAACCATTTTTCGAACAGCACTGTCATCCACCACATCCGCGCGAATGGTCAAGGCCCTTCTCCCCATCGCCCGGATCTGGTCTGCAGTTTCGATGGCCTCGGCTTCAGACCTGGCATAATTTACCCCAACATCTACCCCGTTTTCTGCAAGCATCAGGGCTGTTTCTCGCCCAATTCCAGTACCACCGCCTGTTATCAATGCTACCTGTCCTGAGAGCTGAGACATATACGATTCCTTTTCTGAGTCCTGTTATTTGCGGTTGAAAGCGCTACTCAAGTGGGAACGGAAAAGCGAGAACGTCCTGAATGCGGCGCGCCCCGGTGAGCAGCATGAGGAGTCGGTCCATTCCAAGCGCAATCCCACCCGCAGGTGGCATGCCTGCTTCGAGGGCAGCAAGAAAGTCCTCATCGATCGCGTATTCAGGATGTCCATGTTGAACCCGCTCCGCGGCTTCAGCCAGAAGACGTCTGCGCTGTTCCCGGGGATCATTTAGTTCCGTGAAGGCGTTGGCAAGTTCGACCCCAGCGATGTAGAGTTCGAAGCGTTCGGCAATTTCGGGTCGATCAGGTTTGCATTTAGACAGCGCGGCCATTTGTGCAGGATAGTCCGTCAGAAAAGTAGGTCGATCTTTTCCGAGGTGGGGTTCCACGCCATCCAGGAAGACCTTGAAGAATGCATCTTCAGGGGTATCCTTCGCCATGACGGCAGTATGCCCTGCACATCGTGCACGGCGGATGAATTCGGACGTTTCATCGAACGGGTCGGCCCGAATACCGGCGAATTTCGCCAGGGCGTCCCGAACAGAGATCCGATCCCACGGAGGGGTAACGTCAACAGTCAAGCCTCCCCATTCAAGGGTGTGTGTGCCATTCATTTCCTGGACAAGGCGATGAACGTAGGCCTCCGTCAAATTCATCACGCCATTGTAGTCAGTGTAGGCCTCATACCATTCGAGCAATGTGAATTCGGGATTGTGCATGGGACCTGCCTGCTCGTGCCGGAAGGCTTTGGCGATCTGGTAGACCTTTTCACAACCCGCAGTGAGCAGACGCTTCATGGCATACTCAGGCGATGTGGGGAGGAATAGCCGACGCGCCTTCTCTGAGCCGATGTAAGCTGTCTCGAATGCCGTTAAGTGGGGTTCCATACCGGGATGGGAAACGAGAAGGGGTGTTTCCACTTCGAGGAATCTGGCCTCTTCGAAGAACGCGCGTGTTTGGGCGAGCATCTCTGCACGTGCTTGCAAGAAGCGATGTTTATCCGGAGATGGAGCGCCGGGAATCGGCCGGTTCGAGGGTGCCAGCAAGACCACCCTGTCTACTTGAAAGAGAGGTGGTTCCCAGATCCCATGGAGATCCACAATGTCGTTCGGTTTACAGGAGATCGACTCGTCCCGGAGTACCAATTGAACGCTTCCGGTCTCATCCGCAAGGTGCTGGGAGCCATCCGCCGAATGCTGACCCAGCCTGCCTGCGAGTACCGCATTTTGGGCAGGTTCAAGATCTGAAATACGATGCGTTCTGGCACTGGATGGATAATCTTGAATTGGAGGGCACATGGTGAGTAATATAGGCGATGAATTGTCAGGTGCCAAATTCGGTTCTCAATTGGTAAAATGTGTTGATAAAACTGCGAAAATTCCTTGGCACACTTGCCGAAA
>Ga0114999_10001072_pt1 | contig 38782 bp, 47 predicted proteins | sample ArcticOcean_MG_C_3_FD_89820 | JGI IMG/M metagenome (GOLD analysis project Ga0114999, IMG submission 89820) | Marine microbial communities from western Arctic Ocean - ArcticOcean_MG_CB8_126 | ecosystem: Environmental > Aquatic > Marine > Oceanic | place: Arctic Ocean: Canada Basin | collected...
AAAATTTTTCTTCTTTCTTAAAACGACTGATCCGAAATGATATACCCTAAATTTATTTAAACCTTTAAAAATTCTTACACCTGATGCCCAAAGTTTCATATTTAAGTCTGGATCAGATCCAATTCCAGGATTAAATTCTTGGCTAAAGCCACCAATTTTATCCCATAAGGATTTATGAATTAAATGAGGTGCCCAATGCGATCCTTGGTGATCAAAAAATTTAACAGCATTATATTTTTCCAATAGCAATCTTTCGTCAAAATCTAAAAAATTAGAACCACAATCCAATTGAATGTGACCACTCGATTGTTCAATCATTGTTCCAGAAATATAGTATGAATTTGTATTTAATTCTTTTATTTCTTTTAAAAGAGCCACGTCCCATCCAGGACAAAAGTACATATCATCATGAGTATAAAGTATATATTGCGTAGATGATTTTGATGCAGCTGTATTGGTTGCGCTGCATAATCCAATATTTTTTTCACTATATGTATATTTAATTTTATTCTTTTTAACATAATCAAGCGTTCCATCAGTGCCTTCGTTAACATGGATAATGATTTCATGATTATATTTAGAATTTACTTTAATACTTGTTATTAAAATTTTAAGGTATTCTATATTGTTATATGTTGGTACAATTATTGAAAACATTTATATTTTACCTTTAATTTTTTTTCTTAAGACTCTATCTTTTTTAATAGCAAATTCTCTTTTCATTGCTGCATTTTTAGATGAAAATGTTTCATAGTATAATATTTTCCATTTTCTCCCTCTTGTAAACTTCGCCCCTTTACCCGTGTTATGCAATATTATTCTTTTGGATAAATTATTTGTATAACCAACATAAGTAATAAACTTAGACTTACTTTTCGATCCAATTACATAAACAAAAAACTTCATTCAAACGTTAATTATAAATATTAACAACTTTATGATTTTGTTCTCCCAATTTATCAATTCCAAGTTTTATTTCTTCTCCACCGTTTAAAAAAATAGGAGGTTTCATATTTTCACCCACTCCAGGAGGAGTTCCTGTACAACAAATGTCTCCAGGGTATAAACTCATACAGTGACTCATGTACGAAACTAACGACTTGATCCCAAATATCATTTCCTTGGTATTGCCAGCTTGCATTCGTTTACCATCAACTTCCAGGTACATATTGAGATTTTGAAAATCAGGCAATTCATCTTTTGTTATTATGTGTGGTCCAATAGGTCCAAAAGTGTCAAAACCTTTGCCTTTATCCCATGTAAGACCCTTATCCTTTTGAAAATGCCTTTCACTAACATCGTTTACTAAGAAAAAACCTAAAACATAATCTAAAGCTTTATCTTCACTTACATACAAAGCTTTTTTACCTATAACAAAGCCTAATTCAACTTCCCAGTCGGTGTGCTTTGAATTTTTTGGTATCATAATATTGTCGTTAGGCCCAGAAACGCAGTTCGTAAATTTTGAAAAAATTATTGGTTCTTTGGGTACTGGCAAATTTTGCTCTTTAGCATGGTCTTTATAATTTAATCCTATACCAATAAATTTTGAAGGTTTTGATACACATGCGCCTACTCTACTAGATGGATCTAACTCAGGAAGATTGGAAAAATTTATTCCACTAATTTTATTAATAGTTTCTATATTTAAAGTTTCAGGGTTGAAATCATTAATTATTGAAGATAAGTCACGTATTTTATCATCAGCATCAATTACTGCAGGTTTTTCTTTGCCAATTTCGCCCACTCTTAGTATTTTCATAATTTTATGGCGGTCCCACGGGGAATTGAACCCCGATTAGATGATTGAAAACCATCTGTCCTAACCATTAGACGATGGGACCTATTAAATTATTCTTTTATTTATTATATATTTAAAATGCTTTCAATGTATAAAAGTTTTATTTATGTCACATAGTAGCAATATATTCATATTAATAGTAATAAAATAAATAATGGACAATATAAAAAGCAAAGTTAAATTTGTTGTAAATCTTTATAAATCGAAACATTTATATCGAGGAGAAATAGAAGCTACAAAATTGTTAAGAGAATATCCGAACGTTGTTTTTTTATATAATATTCTTGGCTTAATACTGGTAGAGTTAAAGAAATATGACGATGCGATTATTTGCTTTGAAAGAGGTCTTAAAGTAAATCCAAAGAATATTGATAATGCGCTCATATATAATAATCTTGGGAGTATTTACTTGTATCGTGAAAGTTATCTTGAAGCTGAAAGATGTTTTAAAAAATCAATAGATATAAATAAAAAAAACTCAGAAGCAATGAACAATCTAGGAAATTTATTTCTTAAACAAAATAAATATAAAGATGGAATAGATAGTTATAAAAAAGCATTAGGCATGAACTCAAATTTTCTTCCAAGTCATTACAATTTAGGAATTTTATATAAAAGTATAGGAAATTTTACTGAAGCTCAATATCATTTGGAAGCAGCAATAAAAATTAAGAAAGATTTTTATACAGCTCACAGAAGTTTGAGTGAAATAGTTAAATACAATCAAGAAAATACTCACCTTAGGTTTCTGGAAGAGATTTATAAAGATGTTGATGTTAAAAAAGAAAAAAAAACAGAAATTATATTTGCTCTAGGTAAAGCTTTTAATGACAAAAGTGATTTTAACAAAGCATTTTCTTATTATAAGGAAGCTAATGATCTTAGGAAAAAACAAGTTAGTTTCCCAAAAGATGAGATAAGTGAAGAGTTTGATAATATTAAAAAAATATTTAATAAGAATTTTGTTAATAAAATGAATATTAAAAATAACAATTCTTCAGTAATTTTTATTTTAGGAATGCCTAGATCGGGAACTACGTTAGTTGAGCAAATTTTATCTTCCCACTCAGATGTTTTTGGCGGGGATGAACTAAATATGTTCCCAGATCTAATTGAAAAAAATTTTTCTAAACTTAGTGATATAACCGAATCAAGCTCTGAACATCTTATTCAAGTTTTTACTGAATATTTAAATTTTTTAAAAAAAATATCTAATAATTCTAAAATAATAACTGACAAACTTCCTATAAATTTTAAATGGATAGGCTTGATAAGGTCTATCTATCCTAATTGTAAAATTATTCATTGCAAAAGGAATTCGAGAGATGTTTGTTTTTCAATCTTTAAAAATTACTTTGCAAACAAAAAATTAAACTTTGCTTATAATTTAGATGATATTGTTTTTTTCTATAACTTATACTCAGATCTAATGAAACATTGGGAAAAAGAATTTCCTGGATTCGTCACAAATATCATTTATGAAGAATTGGTAAAAAACCCCGTTTCTGAAATTAAAAAATTAGTTAAATCTTGTGATTTAGAATGGGATAGCAGATGCTTAAGATTTTATGAAAACACTAAACCGATCAAAACAGCTAGCTCAACACAAGCAAGAAGTAAAATATACTCCCAGTCAATTAATTCGTGGAAGAATTACGAAATTCAGTTAAATAATTTTTTTAATGACTTAAATGTTTAATTTCATTTACAGAAATGTCTTCTATAATAAAATCTATTTTCTTTTTTCCCGACCATTCATTTAATTTCATTTTACCTGCAATATTAATTTTTTTGTTTTTTGTTGTTAAAAAAGGTTCTAAAGGTCCATCTTTTGCGTTGGCTGTAAAAGTATTAAAAACTGTCCCGTCATTTCCTTTTAAAAGGGCCTTGATGTGATTCACGCCAACAAATTGTGAATTAATCAGATTCAAATTTTCAATCATAAATTTAGGTTCGTTATTACCAGAGCCAAATGGCGCTAAAATGTTGATTTCATTATAGAAATCTTCATTTAAAGCACTGGGTGCAATCGCTGAGTCTAAATATAAATTCCTACTTTTAGAAACATCGAGCTTTGTTTTTTCATAATTTTTTATTATAAAATCTTCAAATTCAGAAATCTTATCTTTTTTAATTGAAAAACCTGCAGCCATTTTATGACCACCTCCTCTGATTAAAATTCCTGATTGCACAGCCTTAATGATATTTGTTCCCATGTCGAAACCAACAACAGATCTTGCAGATCCTTTCCCTAACAAACCATCCAAAGAAATTATAATAGTGGGTTTATTATATTTGTCCTTCATTCTGGCAGCGACTATACCAATGACGCCTTCATGCCAATTTTCACCATTTAAAATTAAAACAGGGTAGTTATCTAATTTTTTAACTTCTGTTTCAACTAGTTGTATTAAAAAGTGTTCAATAGTTTGCCTTTCCTTGTTAAATTTATCTAAATCAACAGCAATTTTATATGCTGCAGATGGGTCATCTGAAATCAAAAGTTCAGCTCCATGAGAAGATTTGCCAACCCTACCCCCTGCATTAATTCTAGGTCCTAATTTATAACCTAAATCATATGTACTTGGTTTAGACTCTATTTTGCATAAATCATATAATGTTTTTAAACCTAAATTAGTTCTTTTTTTCATTATTATAAGTCCCTGTTTAACAATAGCTCTATTTAAATCAATTAATGGAACTACATCACACACAGTTCCTAATGAAACTAAATCTAAGAAATTTAGTATATTGGGTTCTTCAATATTGTTAGTTTTAAACCAATTCGCTTCTCTTAATTTTTTATTTAAAGCAACTAAAAAAACAAAACAGACTCCCGCAGCACAAAGATATTTTAAATCTGAATTTTCATCAAATCTGTTAGGGTTTATAATAGCACAAGCCTCTGGCAATTTTATATCAGATTGATGATGATCAAGAACTATTACATCAATATTTTTATTTTGTGCAAATTCAATAGGCGTATAGGATAAAGTGCCACAATCCACAGTAAAAATAACTTTACTACCTAAATTTATAAGCTTTTCAAAAGCTTTTAAGTTGGGTCCATATCCTTCATTTTTTCTATCTGGAATATATGTATAAAACTTCAGTTTTAAAGACTTAAAATATGTAGATAATAACGCTGTAGACGTAGCACCATCTACATCATAATCGCCAAAGATTCCAACGCTCTCGTTTCTAGATATTGCCTTATAAACTCTATCAATACCAGCATTCATATCCTTCAGGTGGTAGGGATTTGGTAAAAGATTCTTAATTTTAGGATTTAAATAAAGATCTATATCTTTGATATTTTTTTTTCTTATAGAGATAAGTTTTGCAACAATATTGGTTAGAGAATATTTTTCTGCATAGGTTTGTACTTCTAAATCATTATATTTTTTAAATATCCAATTCTTTCCGCTTACAGATAAAAAACTCATATTTTAATTTTATTTTGTATTATTTTATTAGTATTGCTACTTTTATGAAGAATAAATGTTTCTGATAAAAAAAATTTTTTATCAATTTTTATGCCTTTAACAATTGTTCCATCTGTTATTCCGGTCGCAGAAAAAATCACATCACCTTTTACCATTTCATCCATATTATATTTTCTATTTAAATCTTTAATACCAAAGCTTTTAGCTCTTTTTTTTTCATTGTCGTTTTGAAAAACCAGTCTAGTTTGAATTTGGCAATTTAAACATGAAAGTGCTGCTGCAGCTAATACACCTTCTGGTCCGCCTCCTGTTCCAATATACATATCAATTTGTGATTTTTGATTAGCTACGGAAAGAACTCCAGATACATCTCCATCAGTAATAAAAGATATTTTAACATTTAATGACAGAAGTTCCTTAATAATCAAATTATGTCTAGGTCTATTTAGAACACAAACTCTAAGCTTATCTGGTGTAATATTTTTCGCCTCAGACAGTAAATAAATATTTTTTTTAACGCTATTATCCAAATCAAGTAAATTTTTTGGATAGGAAGGTCCAATAGCAATTTTTTCCATATATATGTCTGGTGCGTTTAATAGATTGCCTTTTCTAGCAACAGCTAGAACTGATAATGCATCAGGTTTATTGTAAGCGACAAAATTAGTTCCTTCCAAAGGATCAACAGCTATGTCAAATTCATCACCACTATTAGTTCCAACCTTTTCATTGATATAAAGCATGGGGGCTTCATCTAATTCTCCTTCACCAATGACAATTTTTCCCTTCATATTGATCTTATTTAACTGCTTTCGCATTTCATCAACTGCTCCTTGATCCGCAGCAATTTTATTTTGTTTTCCTATAAAAAGTGATGCCCCATATGCACCTCTTTCTGTAGCTAGGGCAAATTGATTTATAAGATTTTTATCGATATTCATCTAAATTTTTGGAATTCGTATGAAAGTTATTTTCTTTAAAATAAATTTATTTTTATTTAGGGTTGCAATAAGACTGGCATAATTTTTTTCATAATTTCGATGAGTAACAATTATAATGGATGCTTTATTTTCTTTTTTATTAGGTTTTTGTATTAAATTTTTAATTGAAATTTTATTTATAGCAAATACCTTTGTTATAGATGATAAGACGCCAGGCTTATCTTTAACTTGAAACCTTAAGTATAAGGAATTTGAATAATTTTTTTTATCATAGAATTTTACAGCCTTTCTTTTGTAAAAAGAATTCCCAAACGGGTACTTGATATTACCTCTTAAAATTGACAATAGATCCGACATTAAAGCGGAAGATGTTGGCCCGGGGCCCGCTCCTTCTCCTTGAAGAATGCTTTTTCCTACAGGGATGCCATCTAGAATTACTGCATTCATGACACCATTAATGTTACCTATATAAGAATCTTTTTTAACTAAGCATGGATGAACTCTTTCAAACAATTGGTTGTTTATTATTTCAGTAATTCCCAAAAGTTTAATTCTAAAGTTTAACTTACTTGTCATTTGTATATCTTCAAACTCAATATTTTCAATTCCATTCATTAAACATTTATTTTTTGAGATTTTTTTATTAAAAGCAAGAGCAGATAGTATCCTAACTTTATCTAACGTATCATATCCGTTTAAATCAAATTTTGGATTTCTTAGCTCTGCATATCCTAATGATTGAGCTCTTTTTAAAACTTTAAGAAAGTTATCTTTTGATTGTTCCATTTCAGAAAGAATATAGTTACAAGTTCCATTTAATATACCTACTATCTTATTTATTTTATTTGTGGCCAGTCCATCTTTAAGCGTCCTTAGGATGGGTATCCCTCCGCCTACGGAAGCCTCGAACTCTAAGTTTACTTTATTCGTTTCCGCTATCAGTGAAAGATAGTCTCCATTTTTAGCTATCAGAGCTTTGTTAGCTGTGATGACATGCTTTTTATTTTTTAAAGAATTTTCTACAATTTTTTTAGAAATGCCATCAGATAAACCAATTAATTCAAAAATTATATCTACGTCTGGATTGTTAACAATGTCTAATGGGTTTTTGAAAAAAATATTTTTTTTAAAATTTATGTTTCTTTTTTTTTTAGGATTCTTAGCTGAAATAGCAATAATATTAACTAGTTTCCCAGTTTTTAATTCAACATCTTTTTTATTTAATAATATTTCCTTATACAGTCTGCTGCCAACTTGACCCAAACCAATAATACCTATATTTATTTTTCTTTTATGCATGTTATTTGGGTATATCATTAATATTTGGGAATGGTTTAATTAAATTCTTTTCATTAATTTTTTTAATAAGGGCATCAAATTCATCATTAGAATTTCTATTAATTGAAACAGAATTGGTTAATAAATTTTGATCGCTTTTGACCAAATTCGTATCACTTTGATTGGACGTTACTTTGATTTTTTTTTTATCATTTAAAAGTATTTTTTTGGACAATTTTTCTTGATCTTGCAATTTTTTTTCTTCTATAAGGATTTGTTTAATTAATTCTTCTTCATCTATTCTTTTTTTTTCATCAATTTTTATTTGTTCATCAAGAAGTTTTTCTTTATTAAAAATAATGTCTTGTGAAGTTTTTTTGCTATCTTTTTTGTTTTTTTTTTTATATTTTTTATCCCTAAGCAGTATTTCATCCGTAAGGTTGTTATCTTTTTTCTTTTCAGATTTATTTAAAACTTTAAGTTCAACAATCATAGTTTTTTTAAAATAAGCTTCTTTTTCTTTTTTATTGGAACAAGCATGATCGCCGCACCAAAAAACTTTTTTTTGATTTGAGCAATTTGATAATACAAACAAAGTTAAAATTATATAAAATATTTTCATACTAATCCTAAAGATTCTTTGATATTAAACATAACGTTCATATTCTGCACAGCTTGACCAGATCCACCTTTTAATAAATTATCAATTGTTGAGATTATTATAATTTTTTTTTTATTTCTACTTTGACAAACAGATATTTCACAAAAGTTTGTATTTATTACAGATCCCGTATTAATAGGCTCGTTAAAGTTTGCTATTTTAACAAAATGATTTTTTTTATGATATTTTTTAAGAAAATTATATATTTCCTTTGCACTCTTATTTTTGCTTGGTTCAAGGTAAATGGTGGAGAGTATTCCCCTGAACGTAGGTATAAGATGAGGGGTGAAAAATACGTTTACAATTTTTTTACTTGTTTTTGATAATTCCTGGTCTATTTCTGCCATATGTCTGTGATAACCTACCGCATATGCGGAAACTGAATTAAACAAATTTTTATGTTTAAATCTTTTTTTAATATTCTTACCAGCGCCTGAATAACCAGATTTAGAATCTATGATTATATTTCTGTGATTAATTAGTTTTTTTTCTAGCAGAGGCAACAATGGTAATTGTACAGATGTAGGGTAGCATCCGGGGCACGATATAATATTAAAATTCCTAATTTTTTTTCTAGAAAATTCTGTTATTGAATAAATAGATTTTTTTAATAAAGCGTTTGATTTAAAATTAATTCCATACCATTTCTTATATAAATTAAATGAATCCAATCTAAAATCTGCTGATAAGTCTATCAGTTTAACATTTTGTGGTTTTACAAGAGCAATTTTGTATGCCTCGCCATTCGGAAGCGCAGTAAAGATTACATCAACTTTTCTCCAATCAATTTTTGAAATCTTTGTTATTTTAGGTAGTTGTGTATTTTTAATGTTACTTTCAAACTTTATAATTGATTGTCCTAAAGATTTTTGTGCACAAAGATATCTAATTTTAACTTTTGGATGTTTAGCTAAAATCTTAATCAACTCCAATCCTATATATCCTGTTGCGCCAGCTATCGCGACATTAATTGAATCTTTCATAGTAACTAGTTATACCAGTTATCAATTTTATAATAAATATATAAGAATTACCTTTTTGAAAATTGAAAGCTTCTTCGAGCTTTACGTCGTCCATACTTTTTTCTCTCAACCATTCTTGAATCTCTTGTTGTAAGCTTCTCTTTTTTAACTGTTTTTTTTAAATTTGGATCTAATATTACTAAACATCTTGCTATTCCATGTATTAAAGCACCAGCTTGCCCACTTAAACCACCACCTCTAACCAAACAATTTATATCAATTTCATTTTCTATTTGTGCTAACGATAGAGGTCTGTATATTGCGGTTTGTAAATTAGCTTTCTTAAAATAGTCAAGTATTTTTTTTCCATTAACAATTATTTCCCCACTACCTTTTTTTAACCAGACACGAGCTATTGATGTTTTTCTTCTACCAGTAGCGTACTTAATATCATCAAAATTGATGTTAGCTTTTTCTATATTTTCAGTTATGTTTTCTTTTGCTTCCATATTAATTGATTGAAACAGAATTCTTTATATTTAGTTTTTTGAAATCTATTTCTTTAGGTTGTTGAATTTCGTGAGGATGTTGGCTTCCTTTGTACATTTTAAGTTTAGAAAGTTGTTTTTTAGCTAGTGGTCCGCCAGGCAACATTCTTTTAACAGCTAATCTTAATACTTCCTCAGGTTTTTTTTTCATGAGAAGATGAGGTGTAGTGCTTTTAATACCTCCTGGATATCCCGTATGTCTATAATATTTTTTATCATTTAATTTTTTTCCAGTAAATTTAATTTTATCTATATTTGTAACAATAATAAAATCTCCAGTATCCATGCTTGGGGTGTACTGATTTTTGTTTTTACCTCTTAATACTACCGATATATACGCTGCTAACCTACCAACTATTAGATTTTCAGCATCTATTAAAAGCCAATTTTTTCTTACTTCATTTTTTTTAATAAAATCTGTCATTGCAATTTGCGCATAAATACTCAGATTTACACACAAAGTCAATTTTTTACTATATAATAACCCTTTACAATCGCTCATTTTATCACCAAAATATCCTTCAAATATTAATAAAAGGAGAAAAAATGACAAAAGATATTAAAAATCCAGAAACAATAGCTTTACATGGTGGAGAATACAGAAGTGATCCAGCAACTACGGCAGTAGCTGTACCAATTTACAGAACAACTTCTTATCAGTTTAAAGATACAGATACAGCAGCAAATTTGTTTGCATTAAAAGAATTTGGAAATATTTATACAAGAATAATGAATCCTACTAATGATGTGCTGGAAAAAAGAGTAGCAGCTTTAGAAGGTGGTCTTGCTTGTGTAACGGTAGCATCAGGTCAAGCTGCATCAACTTTTGCTATAACAAACTGTTGCCAGGCTGGAGATAATTTTATTAGCTCAACTGATCTTTATGGTGGAACAGTTAATTTGTTTACTCATACGTTAAAAAGACTTGGTATAGAAGTTAGATATGCAGACCCATCGGATCCAAAAAACTTTGCAAAACAAATAGATGAAAAAACACGATGCATTTATGCGGAAACTTTACCCAATCCATATTTGAGAGTTTTTCCAATTAAAGAAGTTTCTGATATAGGAAGAAAATATAATATACCTTTAATCATGGATAACACAGCTGCCCCCGTTATATGTAAACCGATAGAACATGGGGCGGCTGTTGTGATTCACTCTTTAACTAAATTTATAGGTGGTCATGGTACTGTGATTGGCGGATGTTTAGTAGATGGAGGTAATTTTGATTGGACAGCGGATCCTAAAAGACAACCTCTATTTAATGAACCTGATGCGAGTTATGGAGGTGCCGTTTGGGGCAAAGTTGTTCCTGAACTAACAGGAGCAAATGTAGCTTATGCAATAAGAGCTAGGGTTGTCCTGTTAAGAGATTTAGGATCGGCCTTATCTCCAGACAATGCTTTTGGAATTATTCAAGGCTTAGAAACAGCCCCTTTAAGAATGAAACAACATTGTACCAACGCACAAAAAGTTGTTGATTTTTTAACTAAACACAAGAGTGTAGATAGGGTTATTTATCCCAATATCCACAAAGGTGAAATTGGTGATAGGGCTAAAAGATACTTTAAAGGTGGCAACGGTGGGCTTGTTGGAGTTGAAGTTAAAGGTGGAGTTGAAGCTGGTAAAAAATTTATTGAAGCACTTCAAATGTTTTATCATGTTGCAAATATAGGTGATGCAAGAAGTTTGGCAATTCATCCCGCAACAACTACACATAGTCAATTAACTTCAGAAGAGTTATTAGCGGCTGGTGTTACACCAGGTTATGTAAGATTATCTATAGGGATAGAACACCCTGATGATATTATTGCAGACCTAGATCAGGCATTAAATGCTTCAGGGAAAAGTAAATTAAAAGCAGTTAGTTAGTTTTGGTATTTAAGTATAAATAGTAAACACTCGAAGTAACTAAAAAAATGGAGCTTACTTGGTGCATAGATGATAATAGAATTTGTGCACCATATATAAGTGTAAAAACGCCAAGTAAAATTTGTATAGCCAATAAACTTCCAACAATTTTTAAAATTTTAAAGTATTTTGTAAGTTTGAGCCGATATACTTTGAAGGAAATATACAAATAAAGTAATAATATAATATAAGCCAAATTTCTGTGCATAAACTGAACAAGAGAAGGATCTCCAAATGCAGTTAAATTAAATAAATTTATTATTTTATTATCATCAGGAAAGTAAGTTGATCCCATCAATGGCCAAGAATTATAAATTTTTCCAGCATCCATTCCAGAAACAAAAGCTCCAATTATTATTTGAATAAATAATAATAATATGAATAAATATGGTAAAAAATTATTAATTTTATGGTCTAATTTTTCAATATTAACATAACTCAAATAGTTCCAAAATATTAAAGAAAGTATTATAAATGCCAAAGTAAGATGTAAAGCTAGTCGATAGTGACTTACGTCAACTTTATCAACCAGGCCACTTGACACCATATACCAACCAATAAATCCTTGCAGGCATATCAGCATAAAGATAAAATAAAAATTCATTGTTTCAAATAATCCAAGTTTAAATGAAAAAAAAAGCAAAGGTATTAAAAAAAGAATACCAATTAACCTTCCTAAAAATCTATGTATAAATTCCCACCAAAATATTACTTTGAACTCATCTAGAGACATGGAATTGTTTTGCAATTGGTACTCTGGTATTTTTTTATATAAATTAAAATAATCATTCCATTGACTTGAATTCAAAGGAGGAAGTATCCCAGAAAACAACTCCCATTCAGTTATTGATAAGCCAGAATCTGTAAGTCTAGTTAAACCACCAACGACTATCATTATCGAAACAGCAATAAAAACTGCAATCAACCAATAAGAAATATATTTGTTTATTAGCTTTTTCTCTATGTACATATAAGAATAAATATATTATTTATTAGTAAATCCAATTGAAAAAATGTCGCCTAAAAATAAAAAAAAACTGAATATACAGAGAAGAAAGTTAGATAATTTAGATGTAAAACTACTAAATATTATCAAAAGTAGAACTGAGATAATTAAAAAAGTCATATCTTTAAAAACAAATAAAAAAGATATCGTGGATAAAAAGAGAATAAAACAGATTCTAAGAAAAATTAAAAAATTATCAATAAAAAAAAAGATTGACCCAACAATTACAAGTAGGATATGGAAAAATATGATCTGGTCTTATATTGATTTTGAAAGAAGAAATTTTAAAAATAAATAATTATTTACTATGAGGTGGTAATTTTTTTTCAATAAATACTTCGTGTTTGCGTGTAGCAGGATTGTACTTTTTTACTTTTAGTTTAATTTTTGCTTTTTCACCAGCAGTAGGCTTTTTTACATAATAAAAAAAGGGACTATTAGGCTTAGCTTCAGGCACTAAACGAACTTTTATAGATGTTTTTTTAGCCATTATTTGTATTTGTTTAGTTGTTCTAAAATATTTTTAATCTTTTTTATTTTCTCTTTAATTTTTTTTGTTTTTAAAAAATTAGAGTTATTTATACCTTTATCTGCATCAAGGTCAATAGATCTTACATTTGAACTATTTAATACTTTTTTTACACCATTAATAGTAAGTCCTTTTTCCTTTAGTAAAAACCGAATTAATTTAATAGTTTTTAAATTTTCATTTGAATAGTATCTTCGTTTTCCAGCTCTCACAGATGGTTTTATTTGTTTAAATTTAGTCTCCCAAAATCTTAATGTGTGGGTTTGCAAAGCTCCAGTTTTTTTATTTATTAAATTAAGTTCTTTAGCAATTTCACCAATAGTCTTATATGCAGAACTGGTTTTATTTCTATTATTTGTCATTTATTTTCTTCTTAAAAAATGAAGAAGCTTTAAAATTTATTATTCTTCTGGAAGATATAACAGCTATTTCTTTTGTTTTAGGATTTCGACCTACCCTTTCTTTTTTATTAAGAACTTTAAAAGTTCCAAAGGAAGTAATTTTCAACTTTTTATTTTTTATAATCTCTGAAACAACACTTTCAAAAAAACTATCAACAAAACTAGATAAAAAAATTTTTGAAAAACCTATTTCCTTATACAATTTATTTGTTAAACTTTTTCTATTAAAGTTTTTTTTATTCATTAATAAAAATATGTCTACCTTGAGTTTGGGTCAATAGAAATTAAATGGGATTTTATTTGGTCTATAAGATTGGCTTTAACTATTTTATGACAAGTTTCTATAGAGTATGCAAATCCTAAAGCATCAGTAGATCCATGACTTTTAACTACTGGTCCTTGTAAACCAAGAAAAATAGCTCCATTGTATTTACGTGGATCAAGTTTTTCCTTAAATTTTTTTAACGATCTGTATGAAAATAATAATGATAGTTTATTAAGAGATTTTTTTAAATTTTGGCTCATGAAATTTGCTGTCCCTTCAGCAGTTTTTAAGGCTATATTGCCAGTAAAACCATCTGTAACTATGACATCAATATCACCATTCATAATTTGATTTCCTTCAATATAGCCGCAAAAATCAAAATTATTTTCGCTTTTTTGTTTTAATATAGAAAAAGTTTTTTTTAAAACATCATTGCCTTTTATTTCTTCCAAACCAACATTTAAAAGAGCAACTTTTGGTAAACTTTTATTAAAAAGAGATTTAAATAGCGCTGAGCCCATTGTTGTAAAATCAACTAAATTTTTTTCATTACATTCAATGTTTGCACCAAGATCTAAAACAACACTCATATTATTTTTATTAGGCCACAATGCCGCTAACGCTGGTTTGTTTATTCCTTCTAGCGTTTTTAAGATTAGCCTTGAAATTACCAATAATGCCCCAGTATTGCCGGCTGATAAAGATATATGCGTATCTTTATTTTTTTGGGATTCAATAGCTTTCCACATGCTAGTTTCCTTGCCTCTCTTAGCTGCATTTAAAGGACTCTCATTATCTTTGATTGCTTCATTGCAGTCTATAATTTCTGTATTTTTTATAATGAGTTTATTGTTGTTGATGGCTTTCTTAATAATTTCAGATCTCCCGTAGAGATAAAAAAAACAACTATCATTTTTTTCTAAAAAAATATTAATTCCTTCAATAATTTTTTTGGGCGAGTTTTCACCACCCATTGCATCTATTGCAATATTAACTTTGCTAGACATTAATAAAATATTTTACTTTTTAGGATCAAAAATTTGTTTACCATTATAAAAACCAGTTTTCATATCAACATGATGTGATAGTCTATACTCGCCTGATTTTTTATCTTCACATATATTAATACTATCAATAGTATGATGGGATCTTCTTTTGTTTCTTCTTGATTTTGAGGTTTTCCTTTTCGGTACAGCCATAATTGTTTCTATTTATAATTAAACTTTAATTCACCCTTTAATACTCTATCATAGCTTAAATCAAGACAAAAAATGTGATATTTATCAAAATAAGCAATCAATTTAGATGAATGTTGTCTATTTACATCAAAATTAAAGGTCAAATAGTTATTTATGAAAGAAGTTTTTAATTTTAAAGATTTTTTTTGATAACTTTCGCAATTTAATAAAATGTTATAGAACGATCTTACCAAGAATTTCATTTTTTTATTTACTGTTACATCGCCATAACCCATCTCTCTCATATTTATTTCAATTTGGCTAAAAGTGTAATCAAACATCTTCTGGTAAAAATCTTTATAAAGCGAAGCATCGTTGTTGTTTTTAATTTTGTTAAACAAAAAGCTTATATGAATAAAAATAAGGTATATCCGATTTTGAAATGTGTCATTTAAACCGAATTCAGTATATAATAATTTATTTCGTGATAAATGAATAATTTTGCTATATAATGTTTTTTCAGGTATTTTTTTATTTAGTTTAAACATATGAAAAAAAATTTAATCTTATTTATAATCTTGAGTATATTTTGTTTGACAGGTTGTCAACGCCAAGAAGTAATTAAAACTCATGGAATATCTTATTTAGAAAAACGTGAAAAACTTGTATCTATTAATATTACGAATAAAAATGATGCTATAAAAATACTGGGGCACCCCTCTACTACTGGTATGACAAATAACAATACATGGATATATATTGAAAGAACAAGAACAAGAGGAAAGTTTCTTAAATTAGGAAGAAATTATCTTAAAAAAAATAACGTCTTGGTTTTAGAGTTTAATAATTATGGAGTAGTTTCTAATAAAGAATTTTACGACAAAACCCATATGAAAAATGTAAAATTTGCTAAAGCTGTTACTTCTAACGATTTAAGAAAAGAAAATTTTATATACGGTTTCCTTTCAAGCATAAGGCAAAAGATGGAAACAAGAAAAAAATAGTTAATGAGAAATTACAGCTAAAAGCAATAAAGCAACTATATTTGTAATCTTAATCATTGGGTTAACGGCTGGACCTGCGGTATCTTTATAAGGATCTCCAACTGTATCACCTGTAACAGCTGCTTTGTGAGCTTCTGAACCTTTGCCACCAAACTTGCCGTCTTCTATATATTTTTTTGCATTGTCCCATGCTCCGCCACCTGCTGTCATGGAAATAGCCACGTATAAGCCTGTTATGATAACGCCAAGAAGCATTGCACCAACAGCTGATAATGCTGCCTCTATTCCTCCTATTGATAATATTACAAAGTATAAAATTATCGGAGATAGGACGGGCAACAAAGATGGTACTATCATTTCTCTAATTGCTGCTTTAGTCAATAAATCTACCAATCTACCATAATCAGGTTTACTTTTTCTTTTCATAATACCTGGTATTTTTTTAAATTGTCTTCTCACTTCAATTACTACCGCTCCACCAGCTCTACCAACAGCTTGCATAGACATTGAACAAAATAAATAAGGAAGCATGCCGCCAATTAAAAGTCCAATAACTACAAATGGATTAGATAAATCAAAATTTACGGATATATTGTATAGCGGTGAATCGCTAACTGTTGAATAGAATTTAATATCTTCTGTATAAGCAGCAAATAAAACTAAAGCACCTAATCCAGCTGAACTTATAGCATAACCTTTTGTTACCGCTTTCGTGGTATTTCCAACAGCATCTAATGCATCAGTTGTTTTTCTAACGGCTTTTGGAAGATTTGCCATTTCAGCTATTCCTCCTGCATTATCTGTTACCGGTCCATAAGCATCTAATGCAACAACCATTCCAGCTAGTGCTAGCATAGTAGTTACTGCTATAGCTATTCCAAATAAGCCCGCAATATGATTTGTTACTAAGATTCCTCCTACAATTATTAAAGCTGGTAGCGCTGTAGCTTCTAACGAAACAGCTAATCCTTGAATCACATTTGTGCCATGACCTGTCGTAGAGGATTTTGCTACACTCTTAACAGGTCTAAACTTTGTGCCTGTATAATATTCTGTCACCCAAATAATAAGTCCAGTAATCACTAATCCTACAACACCACACATGTATAAACCAAAACCATTAAATGTAGAATTTGATGAATTATAAACTGAATCTAGGCCAATAATTTTATCTGTAACAGGATATAAAATCATTAAAGATAAAACGGCAGTTACAATAAAGCCCTTATATAAGGCTCCCATTATATTTTTACTTTTACCTAATTTAACAAAAAAAGTTCCTATAATAGATGTTATTATGCAAGAAGCACCGATAGTCAGCGGGTAAAGCATCATGTTTATATCACCAACAAAAAATATTGAAGACAAAACCATTGTTGCTACTATAGTAACAGCATATGTTTCAAAAAGATCAGCTGCCATTCCAGCGCAATCTCCTACATTATCTCCGACATTATCAGCAATAACAGCTGGGTTTCTAGGATCATCTTCAGGAATACCAGCTTCAACTTTTCCAACTAAGTCAGCTCCTACATCAGCTCCTTTTGTAAAAATTCCACCACCAAGTCTAGCAAATATAGATATTAAAGATGCTCCAAAACCCAGTCCTACTAAAGCATTAATGATTGTTCTGCTTTCTACATTTAATTTTAATAAAATAAAATAATATATTGATATTGATAACAAAGCCAAGCCAGCTACCAACATTCCTGTTACTGCGCCTGATTTAAAACCTATATTTAAACCTGCCGCCAAACCTTTTCTTGAAGCTTCTGCTGTTCTTACATTTGCTTGAACTGAAACTAGCATACCTACGTAACCTGCTGCTCCAGATAAAAAAGCTCCAATAAAATATCCGATTCCAACCCAAATTCCTAGAACTGCTGTAATCACAACAAGAATTACAACACCTACGATAGCTATAGTTCTATATTGTCTGTTCAAGTATGCGCGCGCACCTTCTTGTATAGCGCTAGCAATTTCCTGCATTTTTTTATTTCCAGGGCTAGCAGCCAAAATTTGTTTGCCTGCAATATAGCCATAAGACAGAGCTACCAGGCCAGAAATTATTATAAGAGTCAGTATGTTAAACATTTAATAAATTATATTAAAATTAAAAAACGGAAATTGACAAAAAAAAGGGTAAAAGGCAACAGAAATCTTAATTAAAATTTGCCAAATTGTAGCTATTTGTAGATATAAATTTTAAAGGCGGCTTTTTTTTGAAATTTTGTCTAAAATCGCATTTAAAAATTTTTTTTGGGATTCTGAAAAGAAAAAATCTGAAACTTTCAAATATTCTGAAATAACAACTTTAATAGGAGTTTTGTGCATAAACATAAATTCATATATAGCTGCTTTAACCATTAATTTGATTAAAAACTCTGTTTTATTTTCATTAATATCGTCTTTTAATTCTTTTGTAATTAGCTCTTCTATTAAATCATCCCTTTCAATTGTGCCAGAAACTACGTCTTTAATGAATTTTTTATATCTGTGTTTAGAAAAAGTTACCTCTGTTTCTTTGTTCAAATAATAAGAATATAATTTCTGTACTACAATGACTCTTGGATTAAGGACGTCTTCATTATTTTTCATTTTTGACTATTTTTAAAACAGAAACCATTGCTTGAACTGCAGCGCCACCTTTATTAATATTTTTAGGGTTAGATCGATCTAATGCCTGCTTCATATTAAGGCATGTAAGAATGCCATTCCCTAACGGCTTTTTGTTCTTAACACTTATGCTTATTAGTGAATCAAAAACTGATTGACATAAAAAGTTAAAATGAGGCGTTTTTCCTTTTATTACACAACCAAGAAAAATAAAAGCGTCAAATTTTTTAATTAGCAACGACATTATAATAGGCATTTCAAATACGCCAGAAACATTAAAGACTTCATACTTCATTTTTTTATTTTTTTTTAAAGATAGGATGGCTCCACTTAAGAGGTTATTACTAATTTTGGGATAAAAATTTGATATTATAATACAAATTTTCATTTAACTATCTCCTGTTTTGTAATTTTTATACCATAACCATCAAGTCCAATAACTTTTTTTTTAGATCTTGTAACAAGTATCATTTCGCGTATCCCCAAAGATTTTATTATTTGCGCGCCTATGCCGTAGTTTTTAATAAGTTTATCAGTTCCTTTTTTATAAAAATGTTTATCATCGTAAGCTTTAAGAGTTTCTGAAACTGATTTTAAATTAACATCTCTAACAAAAATTAATGCACAATTATTATATTTTTTAAAATACGATATTGTTTTATCAAATGAATTTGGAAACTTTTCCCCCATTAAATAATTTTTCACTATATTGGATGATATAACTCGTACTCTTGGATTTTGTTGTAATAAGTTTCCTTTTACTAGTGCAAAATTTTCTGAACCATCTAAAATATTTTCAAACACATTAATAGTATAAGTTTGTTTATTAATATTAATTTTTGAGGATTTTTTAAATTTAATAAGTTTTTCTTTATTTAAACGAAAAGCAATAAGATCGTCAATCTTCCCAATTTTTAACTTGTGTTTTTTAGCAAAGTTAAATAATTTTTTTCCTTTCGACATGCTTCCATCATCATTCATTATTTCGCAAATTACTGCAGAGGGATCGCATGAAGCAAATTTAGAAATATCAACAGATGCTTCTGTGTGCCCAGCTCTAACTAAGACACCTCCTTTTTTAGCAACAATCGGAAAAACATGTCCTGGAGAGACAAAGTCTTTCGAGGTATTTTTTTTATTGATAACTTTTTTCATCGTTATATATCTGTCGTAAGCTGAAATGCCTGTGCTAATATCTTTTTTAGAATCTATGGAAACGGTAAATGCAGTTTGGCTTCTTGAAATATTATTAGATGACATTAGTGGTAACTTTAATTTATCAGCTTGAGCTTGTGATAATGTCAAACATATTAATCCCCTGCCATGCATGGCCATAAAATTTATTATTTTTGGCGTAATTTTAGATGCTGGTATTATCAGGTCACCTTCGTTTTCCCTATTTTCATCATCGACCAAAATAAATATCTTTCCCTTTTTGGCTTCAGAGATAATTTCAGTAATTTTCGAGTATTTCATTTTTAAAATCATAAAAAACTTTTTATATACTTTCCCATAACATCAAACTCAATATTTACCACATCTTTTTTTTTAATTAAAAATAAATTTGTTAATTCTAATGTTTTTGGTATTACGGATATCTGAAAGCCAATTTTTGTAATCTTGGAAATTGTCAATGAAACTCCATTAATTGCTATTGAGCCTTTTGAAATAAGAAATTTTTTAAACATTTTTTGAAGATCAAAAGTCACTAGCCATGATTTTCCGACAATTTCAATATTTTTAACATGTGCGGTTGTGTCGATATGACCCTGAACAAAATGTCCAGAAATCCTATCGCCATATTTCATGGATTTCTCAAGATTAATCATACTGCCATTTTTCAAATATTTAAAATTAGTTTTATTGATGGTTTCTTTAGAGATGTAGAACTTTATAGTGTCTTTTTTAAAACTTTCTAAGGTTAAACATGTGCCCGAACAAGATATTGAAGATCCTATTTCTTTTTTTGAAAATTTCATTTTAGTGACAATTTCAATATCGCAATTATTTTTTTTTAAAAGAATTCTTTTAACAAAACCAATATTTTTAATTATTCCATTAAACATTATTTAATATTATAAGATACAAACTTATCTCCAAAAAGATTTACATTTTCTGTTAAAAATTTTTTTTTCTTAATCAAATAATTGCGAACAACAAACTTATTAAGTCCATTTCTACCCAAATTGTTACTTGATATGAAAAGACTAAAATCGTTTATGAGTTTATTCTTTAAAAAATTTTTTGTTAGATTTAAACCAGATTCTAAAAAAATTCTTGAGTATCCTAATGATTTAATTTTGTACAACAACTTTTCTAAATTAAATTTTTTATCGGATTCTAAATTAAACTTTATTAATTTTACTTTTTTCTTATTTAAAAGATTTATTATTTTTTGCTTACCATTTTGATAAAAAATAATAGTTTTTCTTTTTTTTGCATTATTTACAATATTAGAATTAACATTGATATTTAAATTTTTATCTATGATAATGCAGATTGGTGTAGTGTACTCAAGTCCGCTTATCCTGGTAGTTAAACTGGGATTGTCTTTATTAATTGTAGCTGCAGAAGTTAATAAACAATCGTGAATTCCTCGAAGTAAATGGACTCTTTTCCTTGAAAATTCATTTGTAATCCATTTTCTCCTTAGATCTATAGTATAAAAATCTTTTGATACAGCAAGTTTTGCCATGACATATGGTAAGGCTTTGTTTTTAGAATTAATATAACTTTTATAAAAATTCATTGCAAAATGATTTAAAATATTTTTTTTTAATATAATTTTTTGGGTTTTGAAAAATAACTCACTTTTATTAAAGGTTCTATAATCAGGATCATTCATTGAATAAAATACTTTTTTAATTTTATGTTTTTTTATTAAGAGAGTACATGGACCTGTCTTTCCATAATGGGAGCATGGCTCTAAAGTAACATATAATGATGCGTTGATACTATTTTTTTGAGATAAGTATAATGCATTTTTTTCGGCATGAGGTCTCCCATCTATAGATGTATGTGCAGCACTAATAACTTGATTGTCTTTTACAATAATACAACCTACTGCAGGATTTTCTTTAGTGTTGCCTAATACTTTTTTTGCTTGCAAATAGGCAAGCTCCATAAAAAATTTATGATTATTTTGTCTACTTGGCTTTGTAGACATTTAAGTTGCCAACAAAATCTTCAAAATCTTTAACTTCTTTAAAATTAGTATATACAGAAGCAAAACGCACATAAGCCACAGGATCCATTTCTCTTAAGCCATCCATAACAAATTTTCCAATTGTTTTCGACATAACTTCATTTTGACCTAAATCTTCTAAATTTCTATAAATTCTAGATACAAATTTTTCTATAGTATCTTGGTCAATTGGTCTTTTGCGCAAAGCAATCATGACTGATTTTGATAATTTGTCTCTGTCAAAAACTGATTTTCTTCCATTAGTTTTTATCACGATCATTTCTCTAAATTGAACTCTTTCAAAAGTAGTAAATCTTTGATTGCAGCAAGAACTTAATCTTCTTCTTCTTATAGCGGTTCCATCTTCTGTAGGTCTAGAGTCGATTACAGATGAATCTTTTTCTTTACAAAATGGACAAAGCATATCTTATCTACCTATATTAAATGGTTATAAATTGGAAATTTAGAACAAAGTGATATTACTTCATTTCTAACTTCTTTTTCAACATTACTATTATCATTAGGGTTGTTTGACAAACCTTTTATCACTTTTGTAATTAAACTCCCCACGTCTTTAAATTCGTTAAGTCCAAAACCTCTTGTAGTGGCTGCTTGTGACCCTAACCGTATACCTGAAGTAATGAATGGTTTTGCGTCATCAAAAGGTATGCCATTTTTATTACATGTAATATTTGCCTTGCATAAACTTGTTTCAGCATCTTTTCCTGTAACATTAAAGGGCCTTAAATCTACAAGCATCAAATGAGTATCGGTCCCACCAGAAAATATTTTGAAACCGTTACTTTTTAACGTTTCAGATAGAATTTTAGCATTTTCTAAAACTGCCTTTATATAATTTTTAAATTCAGGTTTTAAAGCTTCCTGAAATGCTACAGCCTTAGCTGCAATAATATGCATAAGAGGTCCACCTTGGTAGCCAGGAAATACTGCAGAATTAATTTTTTTAATAATATCTTCTTTGTTTGAAAGTATGATTCCACCTCTAGCACCACGCAATACTTTATGTGTAGTAGATGTAACTACATCAGCATATTCAACTGGATTAGGATAACCTTTACCAGCAACTAGGCCTGAGAAATGGGCCATATCTACCATGAGATAAGAATTTGCTTTATCTGCAATATTTCGAAACTTTTTGAAATCAATAACTCTAGAATAAGCGCTTCCTCCAGCAATAATTATTTTGGGCTTATGTTTAAGAGCTAGAAGTTCGACTTGATCGTAGTCAATTAATCCACTTTGTTCATCTACTTCATAATGAAATGAATTCAACCATTTACCAGAAAGAGAAACTTTTGCACCATGTGTTAAATGGCCTCCTGAATTTAAACTCATACCAAGTATTGTGTCTCCAGGGTTTAATAGAGCTAGGTACACAGCACCGTTAGCCTGTGCTCCTGAATGAGGTTGAACGTTTGCATATTTTGAATTGAATAATCTTTTTACTCTTTCTAAAGCTAAAGTCTCAGCTTTATCAACAAATTCACAACCACCATAATATCTTTTTGAAGGATAACCTTCTGCGTATTTATTTGTCATAATAGATCCTTGTGCGTCTAAAACTGCTTTTGAAACAATATTTTCTGATGCAATCAATTCTATATGCTGCTGTTGTCTTTCAAGCTCTTGTTTAATAGATGCATATAACTCGGGGTCTGCTACTGACAAGTTGTTATCAAAAAAATTTTGATAATCATCTGAGGAATATTTATTTAATTTTACCATATATGTATTATATCTTATTAACTCTTCGTAAGTGCCGTCCACCTTTAAATTTTGTTTTTATAAATGTATCTATGCATTTTAGAGCAACATTTTTTTTAGTCAATCTAGCTCCTATAGATATAACGTTGGCATTGTTATGAAGTCTGCTTAATTGAGTGCTTTTTATGTTATAACAGAGAGCAGCTCTTACATTTTTATGTTTATTTACAGTTATATTCATTCCTGTGCCAGATCCACATATAAGTATTCCAAATTGATCTTTTTTTCTTATTCTTCTAGCTAGTAAATGTGCATAATGTGGATAATCAACAGAACTTTCATCGTGAGTACCAAGATCAATTAAAGGTTTTTCTTTTTTCAAAAAATGTTTTTTGACAGTTTCTTTTAATTTATAGCCAGCATGATCAGATGCTATTAAAATGCCGTACTGCTTAATTTTATTTATTTTTTTCACTTAAAAGCTTAATTATTTACTATATATATAATAATAATATTTACACCACAATATTTTGATTTAAAATTTTTCTTAACTATTGAAATTTGTAATCGGGTAAACAAGCCACTAAATGAACTCTATTTTCTTCACCACCGTTAAATGCATTGTGATATTTCACGTTATTTGTAATATAAACAGATCCATCTGCAGGAAGGTGTTTTGCTTCATTTTCTATCACCATCATGCACCCAGGATTAGTAATAATTGGTATATGAAGTCTTGGTTCAGGATCTCTGTGCCAACTTAGCGTGGATCTTGGTTCTTTTAATAAAATTCTAACTCTACCCAGCTTGAATTTTTTTTTCAAAATATCATAAACCTGCTTAAAGTAAGTATGTTCAAAATCTTTCACGAACTCAGAATATAAATTTTCGTCTAGAATTTTATCTCTAATAGATTCTTTTCCAGAGCTATCAGGCTTAGTCCAATAAACTCCCCTTGCATTATTTCCTTTGATGGATTCAGGATTGCCAGGTATTTGGTTCAAACAAATAGCTGCAAAATTTTTAATACCGTTTGCAGTATCATATTTTTTAATTTTTAAAATTTGATTTAAGCTATTTTGAAGTTTGCTAATGTCAAATCTCAAATTTTTTATTGTTTGAAAATCTTTAAATTGATTAATCATATAATAATTACAATAATCTTGTTTTTCTTTAATATCTAGATGTATTTATAATAATATAAACCAAATTAATAGGTGATTTGTCGCAATAGAATAATAATCTATGATAATATAAACTTTAAATTGAAATGAGAATAATTATCAAATGAAAAGCATCGGATCTTATCCTTCAATAAGAATGAGAAGGAATCGAAAAACTGATTGGTCACGTAGATTGGTTAAAGAAAATACTTTGTCTACTAATGATCTAATATGGCCAATTTTCATACGAGATGGAAAGAATATAAAAGAACCAATTAAATCAATGCCTGGTGTATATCGTTATACTCTTGATAAAATTGAAAAACTTGTTGAAAAAGCAATTTATAAAAAAATACCTATGATTGCACTATTCCCAAACACTCCTGCAAATAAAAAAAATGCGAATGGGTCAGAAGCATTGAATAAAAAAAATCTTGTTTGCAAAGCTCTAAAACTAATTAAAAAAAATCATAATGATATAGGTATTATGTGTGATGTAGCTCTTGATCCTTATACTAACCACGGTCATGACGGAATTTTAAAAAATAATTATGTAGACAATGATAAAACAATAAAAATGTTAATTAAACAATCATTGGTACAAGCAGAAATGGGTTGCGATGTAATTGCACCTTCCGATATGATGGATGGTAGAATCGGGGAAATTAGAAAAGCTCTGGATAAAAATGGCTTTAATCTAGTGCAAATTCTATCTTATGCAGTAAAATATGCTTCGAATTTTTATGGGCCTTTTAGAGATGCAATTGGTTCAAAAAAGTCATTAAAAAGCAGCAAAAAAAACTACCAAATGGATTTTGCTAACTCAAAAGAGGCATTGAAGGAAGTTGCTTTAGATATTTCTGAGGGAGCAGATTTTGTTATGATTAAACCAGGAATGCCGTACCTGGATATTATTAAATTAGTTAAAGATAATTTTGAAATACCAGTTTTTGCGTATCAAGTATCTGGTGAGTATAACCTAATAATGAACGGGATTATAAACAAAACGTTTAATAGAGATATTATACAGGAAAGTTTAATGTCTTTTAAAAGAGCTGGTGCCAGCGCTATAGTAACTTATTTTGCAGATCAATTTGATCATAAAAGAAAATACTGAGTACTTATCTATTAACTTTTTAGTTATCTAAATAATACTTTTGTAATATATTTCTAGATAGAGGAAATCGCAATTTATTTGGTGTGATAAAATGTTCAAATAATATATTTTTATTAAAAGCTAAAGCATTAGAGACGTCTATATTTGAAAAAACAAATTTTTCTTTATTAATAAGCATGTCTGGTATTTTAAAAAACTTTTCATTTATTTCTACGTGAGCTTTTTCTTCTTTGGGAGCTCCACGTCTATTTGTTTTGTTAATCTCAAAACCAAGCTCCTTAACTAAAAAGATTTCCCAAAAAATATAATGTTTAATCCAGTCTTTATTATTTAATATAGTTAAAAGTTTTTCAAAAGAATTGTATATTTTTTGATTAATTTGATTGTCTGGCAATAGAATTTTAAGTATGGATGCGGCAGAAAGAATACATATAGATTTTTTTTTATCGTCAAAAAAAAATGGTGAAATTGGTTTAATAAGTTCAACTGTGAAGTAACCAATTTTATATTCGTTTTTAGATTTAAATGTTACATATATCTTGTTACCAACTTGAAAATTTTTTTTTTGCTTGCTGGAGGATCCTCCGTACACAATTCCAGAACATTTTCCATAATTAGAAGTAAAAACATCAATTATAATAGAATTCTCATCATAATTTCTTTTAGATAATAAATAGCCTTCGTCATTCCAAATCATTGATTACCTCTTTTAATAAATTTTAATAAGTTTTTGGCCGCACCTTGTTGAGCTTCTTTTTTGGAATTTCCCATACCAAAATAAGATTTTGAATTTTTTATAGATACTGAAATCTTAAAAATTGGATTATGTTTAGGTCCTTTAAAGCTAATCACTTTATATACTGGCAATTTTTTGTATTTTTTTAAAGAATACTCTTGAAGTTCTGTTTTAGAATCTAAAATAGTTTTAGTAGACTTCTTGATTTCGTTATCCCAAAGATTTAAAATTAATTTACTAGCATAGTCAAAACCTTTATCTATGTAGATTGCTCCTAATAAAGCTTCACAGGCATCACTAAGTATTTTTTCATCCGAAATAGTAATTTTTTTCTTTCTGTCGCCTAAAATAATGAAATCTTTAATGCCGGTAGACCAAGCAACTGTTGAGCATGTGTTTCGATTAACTAATTTAGCAAACCTCTTATCTAACACACCTTCTGTTTCATTTGGATAAAGATCATATAATTTTGTAGATATAACTAAGCCAAGAACTCTATCTCCTAAAAATTCAAGTTTTTCATTATTTGATTTTTTGTTAGCACTTTTATGAGTAAGTGCATTTTTTAACAACTCGATATTTTTTACTTTAATATTAATTTTTTTGGCAAAATTATTAATATCAGCTTTCATTATTTTATTTTTTTAAAAAACCTCTCAAGTCTTATAATGTAATTCCACTTCCAAAACTTTAACATACTTCCTTTTTTACTATCATTTGAAAAGAAAATAACCTGAGCCTTACCAACTAAGTTATTGAAATTAACATAACCGACTGAATTTAAAAACCTACTATCTTTCGAACAATCTCTATTATCACCCATGAAAAAAAAATAGTTTTGTGGAACAATGAATCTGTCTGTATTAGCCATAGTTCCTATTTTTCTATAAGCAACAATATATTTTTTTCCCCCTATTAAAGTTTCTTCATAAAAATCGACATCTAATATCTCAGAGCCACAATTAATTTGAACGGAGATATCAACTTTCCTTCGTTTTATCGGTTTGTTATTTAAATATAAAATTCCATCAATAAATTGAATTGTATCACCAGGTAGGCCTATTAATCTTTTAATATAGTCTGTTCTATTATCAGCTGGTGTTTTAAATACTATTATTTCACCCCTCGATGGTTTTGAACTAAAAAATCTTCTATTGAAATTTGTGGGACTAAATGGAAATGAATGTCTACTGTAGCCATACTCATACTTAGAAACAAACAATCTATCTCCAATAAGTAAATTTGGCTCCATTGAAGACGAGGGTATATAAAAAGGTTGAAATAAAAAAATTCTTATTATTATAGCTATAGTAAACGCATAAAATAAAGTTTTAAGATTATCTATAATAATTCTTTTCATTAATTGTAAGATATTATCACTGTGGCGTGTGCCCAGGGTTTATCATCTGATAAAGATAAATAGATATCGTATTTTTTTCTTTTAATTTGTTTTTTTAAAAAGGCGTCGACATTACCTTTTAATATTATATCAGGTTTGCCATTGATATTATTAATAACTTCAATGTTTTTTAAGCTAATACCCTTGCCAATACCAGTGCCCATTGCTTTTGTCACAGCTTCTTTAGCGGCAAATCTTTTGGCATAGAATGAACTTGGATTCTTTTTTTTTTCACAATAATTAATTTCTTTTTTAGAAAAAAATTTATTTTTAAAACTGTCTCCATTTTTTTTTATAATTTTTTCAATTCTTTTTATATTAACTATATCTGTGCCTATACCAAATATTTTCATCTATTTATAATTCTTTTAAAGTTTTTTATTGTTTTTTTTAAACCGTCAAATAGAGATTCTGAGACAAGAAAATGACCTATATTTAATTCAGATATGGTTTTAATTTTTGATATTTTTTTTGCTGAAACATATGTGAGTCCATGCCCTGCGTGAACTTCTAAGCCAATGTTATATGCATACGAAGCTGCTTTTTTAATTTTTAAAAATTCAGCTTCAGATCTTTTATTTTTATTAATTAAATTACAATACTTTCCAGTATGAATTTCAATACAATCAGAGTTTATTTTTTTAGCTAGTAAGACGTCAGAAATCTTAGGTTCTATAAATAAACTTGTCCTTATTTTATTTTTTTTTAGTATTTTTATTATTTTTATTATTTTTTTTTGATATTTAAATAAGTTCAATCCACCTTCCGTAGTTATTTCTTTACGTTTTTCTGGGACTATACATATAAAATGTGGTTTTGATTTTATTGCAATTTTCATCATTTCATTTGTGGGAGCCATTTCTAAATTTAAAGGCACTTTAATTTTTTTTTTAATTTTTTTTAAATCACTATCATTAATATGTCTTCTGTCTTCTCTTAAATGAATTGTAATAGAGTCAGCACCACTTTGCTCAGCAACAAGTGCCGCGTTTAATGGTTCTGGATAGTTTTCGCCTCTAGCATTTCTTATTGTGGCTACATGGTCGATGTTAACACCTAATCTGATTTTTTTCATTTTAATAATTTCGAATTTTGATCTCTTTTACTTAAAATAGGTTTTTTAATGTTCCATTTTATATTTATTTTTGGATCATTCCATTTTATAGAGAATTGTTTTTTCGCGTCAATATATTGACCTTTGTAAGACAATTTATAATGAAACAAACACTCTTGGCTTAAGCATAAATGCCCATTAGCATAATTTGGAGGAATCAATATTTGAAGTCGATTTTTTTGGCTCAAAATCCATGAATTCCATTTTAAAAAATGCTTGGAATTTTTTTCAAAATTAACAACCACTAAAAGAAATTTTCCATAAGGGCAGCTAATTAACTTCCATGTTTTTTTATCACCATGTAAACCTCTTAAAACATTTTTTTTTGATAAAGAAAATTTGTCATGATTAAATTTTATTTTTTTAAATACACCTTCTTCCCATGAGGTCCAAAGATAACCTCTTCGGTCAACAAATGCTTCAGATCTAATTTTTTTTATTTTGGGTAACATTTAAATAGAATTTAGTATTGAGCATATTTTTTTAATTTTATTTGATTTTAATGATGGATAGTTGCCGATATAATAACCAAAATTATGAATATGTTCGACATTTTTATAGTTGGAATAATTTATTTTTTTTAAATACTTTTTTAAATACGGCTGTCTTAATTGGTTACCACCACCTGCATTTCCTCTTCTAAACTCAATATTATGTTTTTTTAAAAGAACCTCTAATTTATCACGCATTTTAAAACTTTTTTTATTCAGAATGAGAGGAAAAGCATAATTGCAACTACCGTTTAAACTAAAATTAGTTTGATATAATTTATGACTAAGGTGATTTAAAAAAAGTATAAAATTTTTCTTTCGCATGGAATTTTTTTTATCTAAAGATTTTAATTGATTTATACCAATTGTTGCATTTATTTCATTATTCCTAAAATTATAAGCAGGATATAAAAATATAAATTTCGGTGAAAGTTTTGGGTATTTTTTAATTATTTTTTTTTCAAAAGATGGGCTTCCTATTTCTCTTGCCATGCCATGAGATCTAAGAACTTTTGCTATTTGATAAATATTTTTGTCGTCCGTACAAACCATTCCACCCTCTATCGTAGACATGTGATGAGCGTAATAAAATGAAAAGTTTGATATTTTTCCAAACGTCCCCAATTTTTTATTATTAAAAGTAGCTCCATGAGATTCACAAACATCTTCTATTAAAAGAATTTTTTTTCTTTTTAGAAATTTTAACAACTTGTTGCTTAAACCATTAAAGCCTTGAGCGTGAGTCATAAACACGGCTAAAGTATTTTTATTAATTTTCTTATATATTTCATTTTCGTCCATGCATAAGTTTTTAGGATTGATATCAACAAAAACAGGTTTAAAATTATTTAAGATCACAGCATTTACATCTGAAACCCAGGTTAAAGTTGGCAGAATTATTTCACCACTTCCATATAAAATTTTTAGTATTGACATAGTTAGTATGTTTGCTGAAGATCCAGAGTTAACAAAAACACTATATTTTACATTAAGCCATTTAGACCATTTGTTTTCAAATTCTTTAACATACTTAGATTGAGTTAAGATAGGATTTTTTCTTTTTAAAAGTTTAATAGCAACTTTCATATCTGAAGAAGTAAAATTGCTATGCATTAATGGATGTGAAAATTTCATATTTTATTTTACTGCTAAGTAATTTTATCGTTGTTTTTATTAAACATAATTTCACTGCCTTCATTGGTAAAGTTAAAAGGAATAATAATGGTTTTGCTTAAATATTTTTTAAAAATATTTTGTTTTTCTTTTGGCACATAGAATAAGAAAAAACCTCCTCCTCCTGCACCAAGTAGTTTTCCACCTAGGGCACCATGTTTTGTTGCTAGGCTATATATACTATCAATACTTGAGTTAGAGATATGTGAACTTAAAGCTTTTTTTTCCTTCCAAGACTCATCAAGCAATTTACCAAAATCATCTATGCTTCCCGCTTTTAATAATCTTTCACCTTCATTAACAAAATTTAGTATATTTAATATATGACTACTTTTTGATTTTTCTAACTTATTTATATATCCTTTAGCAATGTCGTGAGCGGTTCTACTTATCCCGGTGTAAACTAATAATAAATTACTATTTAGATTTTTAATAATCGTTTTGGGTAAGATAATTGGATTAACTTCAAAATCTCCTTTTTTTTTAAATAAAATTTTGTTAAACCCGCCATAAGTAACTGCAATTTGATCTTGCGATCCGACATGTTCTTTTAAAATATTTTGCTCAAAAAAAATACTTTTCTTAGCTAATTTTTTTTTACTTAATTTTTTTTCTAATAAATTTGTTAATATATTTAATAAACCAACAACAAAGACTGAACTTGATCCCATGCCGCTTCTGGCCGGCAAATCTCCGTCATAATGAATCTCTAATCCGTTTTTTATTTTATAATAATTAAGTATTTCTCTAATGGCTTTATGATTTATTTGACTTATTTTTTTTACTGTCTCCAGTTTAGACCATACAATCCGATATTTATGATTAAAAAAAGGAGGTAAGTGCCTGCATGAAATATAAACATATTTATTTATCGTCGTTGATAATACTTTTCCTCCATTTTTTATATACCAAGCTGGGTAATCGGATCCGCCTCCAAAGAAAGATATTCTGTATGGTGTTTTAGAAATTATCATTTTGATATAACATCAATTTATAACTTTAATTTAAATATAATCAAACATTACAAGTAAAATAGATAAAAGTTGTTTTTTACTATATATAAATATACAAAAGTCTTTAATCAAGCACATGGAGAGGTGGCTGAGCGGTTGAAAGCACTGGTCTTGAAAACCAGCGATGGGGCAACTCATTCGTGGGTTCGAATCCCACCCTCTCCGCCAAGACAAGGTTATAATCTATTAAAATTTTGAAATAAAAGAGAAACTTTATTATCTTTAATAGAACTGTTTTTAATCTTATGAAAATACCATTTATACAAAACTTCATCTTCTACAAAAGTCAAATTATGCAAATCTCTTAATTGAAGTAAATTAAAATTATCTATATAAAACTTTACAAAGCTTCCCAATAGAAGATCCATTTCCTTTGATCCTCTGTGAGTGGCTCTGTATATTATTTTTTTTTTAAGAAGTTCATTATTTTTCATGTAAATGTAAAATTTATTATATATTACAAAATATGAGTCTAACATTTAAATATGAATTATTAACGCGAAATGTATCGAATTTAGCCGGGGTTGGCCCCAAAATAAAAAGTTTTTTAAAAAGAAAGAATATTGAAAAAATTTCTGATCTTCTGTGGGAGTTTCCTCGAAGTCATACTGATAGATCAAATTTAATAAAACTTGATAACCTTGAAGTTGGTAAAATAGCAACGATAAAAGTGAAGGTTAGCAAACATAGTTTTCCTAGAATAAGGAATCTTCCTAATAAAATTACATGCGAAGACGCAAGTGGGAAAATTGATATAATTTTTTTTAATAGCCGAGAAGGATATATTAGAAAAATTCTACCAATAAATTCAATTGTTATTATAAGCGGCAAAGTGAGTTATTTTAAAAATCGATATCAAATTACAAATCCTGCTTATATAGTTCCTGAAAGTAAACAAGAGTATGTGAATAAAGTAATACCTAAATATGGACTTACAGAAGGATTAAATGAAAAACTATATAGAAAATTAATTGAACAAGCCCTTTCAATGATTGGAAATATTAGAGAGTGGCATAGTAATGAAATACTTAAAAAAATTGGAAATGTAAGTTGGGGCGAATCTATTTTTTACCTTCATAAAGAAGAAAAAGTAGATTTTAATTCTAAGTATTATAGGCGTTTGGCTTATGATGAAATTCTTTCAAACCTGTTAGTAATGTCGCGTATAAGAAAAAGATTAAAAAAATTTAAAAAAAAAAAAAAAAAAAATAAAAAAAATTAAAAAAAAAAAAAAAATATATCAAAAAAAATTATCAAGTATACTCATAAAAAACTTTAATTTCCCTTTAACACATGATCAGGAAAAAGTTCTTCTAGAAATTGATAAAGATTTAAAATCGGAATATAAAATGTTCCGAATTTTACAAGGCGATGTAGGAAGTGGAAAAACTATAATCTCTTTAATTGTAGCAGCTAATGTTATTGAATCAAATAACCAGGTGGTGCTGATGGCTCCAACTGAAATTTTGGCAAAGCAACATTTTGATCTTGCTGAAAAAATATTTAAATTTTCAAATGTTAATATTGAATTTTTAACAGGCAAAACCAAAGCTAAAGAAAAGAAAAAAATTCAGGAAAATTTATTAAATGGCAAAATTGATTTTCTGATTGGCACACATGCTGTTTTTCAAAACAAGATTATATTTAAAAGTCTAGGAATGGCAATAATTGATGAACAACATAAATTTGGAGTAAAACAAAGAATTGAATTATCAAAAAAAGGAGGCTCTAATTGTGATATCCTATTAATGTCCGCTACTCCAATTCCACGAACTTTGGTGATGGTGGTTTACGGTGATATGGATGTATCTCGAATAATAGAAAAACCGCGTCATAGAAAAGAAATAATTACTTTAAGCAAACCAGAAGAGAAAATCGATGAAATTTTACATTTTATTAAAAAACAAATTAATTTTGGAAACCAAGTTTTTTGGGTCTGTCCTTTAATAGAAGAATCTAAGAAATTAGATTATTCTGCGGCAGTTAAACAATACAAATTTTTATCCCAAAAGTTTCATAATGAAGTTGGGCTTTTGCATGGAGAACTAAGTAAAGATGAAAAGAACGAAGTTTTAAAAAGATTTTTAGAAAAAAAAATAAATATACTAGTATCTACTACTGTAATAGAGGTAGGCATAGACTTTCCTAACGCTAATGTAATAATAATTGAAAACTCAAATAAATTTGGTCTTTCACAATTACATCAACTTAGAGGTAGAGTGGGACGAGGGTTGAATCAAGCAACGTGCATATTGCTTTATAAAAATAACTTAAGTGATAATGCTAGAAAAAGAATTAGAATATTAAAATCATCAAATGACGGCTTTTTTATTGCTGATGAAGACATGAAGCTAAGAGGTTTTGGGGATATATTGGGATATAAACAGAGCGGGATAAAGGATTTTAAAGTAGCCGACCCAGTAAGACATGCTGATCTATTTGATATCGCAGAGGAAAATATTAAAAACATAAATCTTAATCAAAAAAATTTTAAAGGTTATGAATTTTTAATGAAATTGTTCGATAAAGTAGAAATTATTAATGATATAGATAAAAAAATTATTAGTTTGGAGTAGATGTACCAGCTGACACAATGAATTTCGAAGCTTCTTCAAAAGTAATATCTAAATAAATAACTTCATCTTTAGGAAACATTAATAGGAATCCGCTCGTTGGATTCGGTGTTGTTGGTACAAAGACATTAACTAGTTTTTTGTTAGTTTTATCACTCATTTCCGTATTATTATCTTTAGTAGCGAAACCCACTGCCCAACAGCCTTTTCGTGGATATTCAACAAGTACAACATTTTTTTTTCCTTTATCATTTTTAGTAAAAGTTTCCGTCATTTGGAGTATAGCAGAATAAATAGTTCGAAGAATTGGTATTTTTTTTAAAATATTATTAAAAAGAGATAATAACTTTTTTCCAAGAAAGGATAAAGATCCCCATCCGATCAGGATGATTATAAAAATAGATATTAATATTTCAAGTCCAGGAATGTCATATGGTAAGTAATGATTCGGATTGATTTCTTTAGGAAGAATTTTTGATGAAATGTTGATCAGAAAAAGAGTTAGATATATCGTTATGCCTATAGGTATTAAAACAACTATACCTGCAATAAAATAGTTTCTAAACTTAGTTAAGATACTTTTTCTTTTTTTTTCTTCTGACATCTGTATACTGTGTATATGAATAGAATTAATAACATAAATAGAAGAAAATTTCTTGAATATTTTAGCGTATGCACTTGTGGTATTATCATGCCATCATGCACTAACGCACCAATTACAGATCGAAGACAACTTAAATTATTACCAGAAAGTACACTGAATAGACAAGCAGCTCAGCTATATGAAAATGTTAAAAAAAAGGCCAAGTTAAGTGATGATAAAGCTAAACTAAATGAAATAAAGGAAATTGGATCAAAAATTGAATATTCAGTTAGTGCATATTTTGATTCTGTTAATAAAAGAGATCCTACTCAAAACTTCAGATGGGAATATATACTTATTGATAATGATAAAATAAAAAATGCGTGGTGTATGCCGGGTGGAAAAATTGCTATCTATACTGGGATACTTCCAATTACAAAAAACAAACATGGCCTAGCGAATGTTATGGGGCATGAGATAGCGCATGCGGTGGCAAAGCATTCTGTTGAAAGAGCTAGCCGAGCTCTAGTTTTTAATGTTGGTACACAAATTGCAGACATTGCTTCAGGAGGAGCTTTGTCACGATCGGCGAGAGCAACTGGTGTCGATGTGGCTGGAATGCTTAGAACTTTTGGTATTGACAATCCGTTCGGAAGAAAACAGGAAACAGAAGCGGATTATTTAGGTTTGATATTTGCCTCATTGGCTGGTTTTGATATTAGAGAGTCTGTCAAAATATGGGATAGAATGAAAACTGCAAACAAGGGAAATGAACCTCCAGAATGGATGAGTACACATCCTTCTAACGATAAAAGAATACAAAATTTAAAAAAATGGATACCAGAAATAATATTAGATTACCCTCCAATTAAAGTGTAAATAATTATAGCAATCAATCGCTTGGTTTAGATGATGAAAGATTCATCGCAACAACTTTACAATATTCTGATGTACAAAACATTTATGTTTAACGTTGACTTTTTGGTGAGCCCTGATGGACTCGAACCATCGACCCATTCCTTAAAAGGGAATTGCTCTACCAACTGAGCTAAGGGCCCACATAGAAATCATTTGAGTTTAGATGGTTGTTTTTTTTTATTTAATTTTAAAAAAAAACTTTTGGTGAAGTCCTCTTTAAAATTTTTTAAATTTCTTTACACTTAAAAAATCTAACAATAAAAAAATATCTAACTTAAATAATTTTTATTACCAAAGATCATGTATTTATTGCATAAGCTTAAAAATTGCAAACACTTTGAAATTGAAAAATTGTCCTATATTGGGGAGATTCTTAAAAAAAGTATGATCCAGCAGGTAAGAAGAAACAAAATAGAACATGGCAGACCCCACGTTGCTGTTTTAGAAGCAATAAATTTTAAATGTACAGTTTTTAAAATTACTCTCGTGATACATAACATATGGATTAGAAATTTAATTCAATCATAAAAGTAAAAACAAAACTAAATTATATTATAATATTTGTTATAAAAATCGTTAAATGTGTCGTTTTTAATAGATTCTCTAATTTTTAACATTAATTCTTGATAAAAATTTATATTGTGTAATGTTAAAATCATTGAGGCTAAAATCTCATTAGTAGTAATTAGATGATTAATATAACTTTTTGAATACATGTTTAAACTGCGCAATTTGTTATTCTTGTTAATTGGGGTATCATCTTTTTGATATTTTGCATTTTTTAAATTTAATCTACCTTCCCAAGTAAAAGCTAATCCTGTTCTGCCAGATCTTGTGGGCAAAACACAATCAAACATATCTACACCACGTTTAACAGCTCCAAGAATATCAGAGGGTGTTCCAACGCCCATTAAATATCTAGGTTTGTTTTTGGGCATTAGTTTTGTAATTCCATCTAGAACTTTAAACATCTGAGCTTGAGTCTCCCCTACGGCTAAACCACCTATAGCATAGCCATCGAAGCAAATTTCCTTTAAACTTTCCAAACTTTCAATTCTTAAATCATCAAAAATTCCACCTTGAACTATTCCAAATAGAGCTTTTTTTGGACTGTCGCCAAATTCAAGCTTTGATCTTTCTGCCCATTTTGTGGACAATTTCATTGAATTGTTTACAATTTTTTTATCTGTAGTCATTTTGGGACATTCATCTAAAACCATAATTATATCTGAATTAATATCTTTTTGAATTTTTATACTTTGCTCAGGAGATAACACAAATTTTTTTCCATCAATGTGTGAATTAAAAATAGCACCTTCAAGCTCATTAATTTGAACAAGTTTAGATAATGACATTATTTGAAACCCCCCTGAATCAGTAAGTATTGGCAACTTACAATTCATAAAGTTGTGTAAGCCTCCAACTCTTTTAATTCTTTCTACGCCAGGTCTGATCATTAGATGATATGTGTTAGATAAAATTATTTGTGAGCCTGTAGAAACTAGATCTTCTATAAAAACTGATTTGACGGTTGCTTGAGTTCCCACAGGCATAAATGTCGGTGTGTCAATAATTCCTCTGGGAGTGCTAATTTTTCCAAGACGGGCATCAGCATTTTCTTTTAGCAACTTAAAAGAAAATTTTTCAGATGACATTGTTTAGATCAACAAATTATTTAGATAACAGGCTTATAATTTGATCGGGATTTATAACTGCTCCATTAGATCCTTCACCTTTTTTTATCAAATCAACAAATTCCATACCCTCAATTACTTTTCCAAAAATTGAATATTGTCTATCAAGAAAAGGGGAGGCTTTTAAACATATAAAAAATTGACTATTTGCACTGTCTGGATCATTTGATCTAGCCATAGATAATGTTCCTCTTTCATGCGGTAAGTCACTAAATTCAGCTTTTAAATCAGGATAGTCAGATCCTCCAGTGCCAGCAAGTTGAAGGTCGTAAGTATCTAATTTTGAATTTCCAAATTTAACATCACCAGTTTGAGCCATAAAATCTTCTATAACTCTGTGAAATACGACACCATCATATTCTTTTTCACTTACTAAATCTTTGAATCTTTTTACGTGGTTAGGAGCAATCTTGTCAAACAATTCAATCACAACATCACCATTTTGCAGTTTTAAAATCATAATATTATCCTTTGCGTTAACTGAGTTAATGAATAAAAAAAAGAAAATAAATATTAATATTTTGTTTTTCATATTTTGTTTTTTAATGCTTTTTGAATACTTTTGCTAACAAAATTATTAATTTTTCCATTTAATCTAGCAATTTCCTTAACAAATTTAGAAGATATGACTTGTTTATCTACATCTGACATCAGAAAAACAGTTTCAATATTTTTATCAAGTTTTCTATTCATTCCAGCAAGCTGAAATTCATATTCGAAATCAGACACAGCTCTTAATCCGCGAAAAATAGTTGTAGCTTTAAATCTTTTGCAAAGACTTGTTGTTAGGGTATCAAAAGATACAACTTTGATAATTTTTTTTTTAAATTTTAAGTCTTTAAAAAGCGAATCTTTTATTAAAGAAACTCTTTCGTGGGCATCAAATAGATAATCTTTGTTGTTATTGCTTGATACCGCAACAACAACCTCGTCAACAATTTTTAAAGACCTTTTTATGACGTCTATATGGCCGTATGTTAACGGGTCAAAGGTTCCTGGATATATTCCTATTTTTTTCATATAACTTGTTAGCTAAAATTTTCTTCAATTTTAATTGCTGAAACTACTTTTTCAGATCCAGATAAATTGAAAATTCTTACTCCTTGAGTGTTTCGTCCGGCACTTCTTATTTCTTTTACTGCACACCTGATTACTCTGCCTTTGTCTGTAGATAAAATTATTTCATCGATTTCGTCGACCGGGAAACAGGCAGCAACATTACCGTTTCGTTCAGAGGTAATTATACCAATAATTCCCTTTCCGCCTCTATTAGTAACTCTATAATCATAATATGAAGTTCTTTTACCAAATCCATTTTCTGTAATTGATAAAATATACTTTTGCTTAGC